>RCNC010000746.1_pt1 | contig 59210 bp, 55 predicted proteins | sample 2041301 | NCBI WGS metagenome assembly RCNC01 (sample SAMN09708231, study PRJNA481090) | Marine sediment metagenome, whole genome shotgun sequencing project. | biome: marine sediment; feature: ocean; material: sediment; isolation source: Sewage treatment plant 13A marine sediment (STP13A) ...
AGGCCCTTGAGCAAGAACAAAAGATGGCGTATTGCTAAAATTGTTAAAAAAGCTGTTTGATATAAAGGAATAGAAAGATGATTCAGGCGGAAACAAAACTGACCGCAGCGGACAACTCAGGCGCCAGGGTGCTGTACTGTATTAAAGTTCTTGGCGGGTCCAGAAGGCGGTATGCAAGTATTGGCGATATTATTGTCGTTTCGGTCAAGGAAGCCATCCCCAATGCAAAGGTCAAGAAGGGTGATGTTCTCAAGGCAGTTGTTGTCCGTACGAAAAAGGAAATAAGGAGACCGGACGGATCTTTTATTCGATTTGATGATAACTCAGCGGTTTTGATTAACGCACAGAAAGAACCGATCGGGACACGTATTTTTGGTCCGGTTGCGAGGGAATTGCGCGCCAAGCGATTTATGAAAATCGTGTCATTGGCACCTGAAGTTCTATAATCCGATCGGCCTGTGGAGACGAGGATATGTTAAGAGACAAGTGTAACATAAAAAAAGATGACAAAGTAAAGGTCATTACCGGTAAAGATAAAGGCAAAATTGGTAAGGTATTGAAAGTCGATAGGAAGAAGGATCGAATTCTCGTCGAGAATATCAATGTCGTTAAACGGCATACCCGTCCAACCGCCAAGAATCGTCAGGGCGGTATCGTTGAAAGTGAAGCAACTGTGCCGTGGTCGAATGTGATGCTGATGTGCAGCAAGTGCCTGAGCCCGGTTCGCATCCAGATGCGACGGCTGGATGACGGGAAGAAAGTGCGTTCATGCAGAAAATGCAATGAAATTATCGATGCATGACCCGGGATTCTATTCAGCTTCCGACAAAATCGGCATTTAGAGCGTTTCAGACGCTTGAATCAAACAGGCAGATCTAAGATCGAGGAAAACAGAATGTCACATATGAAAGAGTATTACGAAAAAGAAGTCATGCCGACCCTGCTCGACACATTCAAATACGGCAATATCATGCAGGTACCCAGGCTTGAAAAAATAGTTCTGAACATAGGAATGGGCGAGGCAATTCAAAACATAAAAGTGCTCGACTCCGCTGTAGAAGAACTCACAGCCGTTTCCGGGCAGCGGCCGGTGATAACGAGGGCAAAAAAATCGATCGCAGCATTTAAGCTCAGAGCAGGAATGCCCATCGGCTGCATGGTGACCCTTCGAAAGCAACGCATGTTTGATTTCTTGAACAAACTTGTCAATATCGCATTGCCACGTGTTCGTGATTTCAGAGGTGTTTCCGGGAATGCCATGGACGGCAGGGGCAATTATTCGCTGGGTATCAAAGAACAGATTATATTCCCGGAAATCGATTACGATAAGATAGATAAAGTCAAGGGGATGAATATCACCATCGTTACAACTGCAAAAACAGATGAAGAAGGAAAAGAGCTTCTCAAAAAGCTCGGCATGCCTTTTAAAAATTAAGTCTTGACTGATTCGATTCAGAACACGGATCGAAAGAGAATGACGAGGGAGGATGATTTGGCAAAAACAGCGCTAAGAAATAAAGCGGCCGCAAAAGCGAAATTCAAGGTTAGGGAGTATAACAGATGCCCTATTTGTGGCCGGCCCCGTGCTTTTATTCGAAAATTCGGTATTTGCAGAATCTGTTTTCGTAACTTTGCATCACAGGGAAAACTACCAGGTGTTATAAAGTCGAGCTGGTAAGTAGAAGGGTTTTGATGATGGACATCGAAATCTTCATTTTACACTAACGTACAGCTTGATGGGTTAAGAGAGATAGGAGAAGAAAATGGCGATGAGCGATCCAATTGCCGATATGCTGACCAGGGTTCGGAATGCCGGCAAGGCAAAATTCAATAGTGTCAACATACCCGGTTCCAAGATGAAATACGAATTGGCAAAACTACTGAAAGACGAAGGCTATATCCGCAACTATAAATTTTTAAAGGATGACAAACAAGGCGTACTGCGGGTTTACCTGAAATATAACGAAAAACAGGAACACTCGATACTTCGCATAGATCGTGTGAGTAAACCGAGCAAAAGAGTATATATGAAGGGCAAGGACATCAAACCGGTTTACAATGGATTGGGTATTGCCGTTTTATCGACGTCCAAAGGGATTATGACGGACAAACATGCCAGGGAAAAGAATATTGGTGGAGAAATTATCTGCAATGTCTGGTAGTCGTTGTGATGATAAAAGAATTCTATTCAAGGACGTTAACGAAGTCTCATAAAATGTTAGGCGACAGTGGAGGTTAACCCATGTCTCGAGTTGGGAAAAAACCGATTCCGGTTCCAGATAAAGCAAAAATTAGCTACAAAGATAAAGTGCTGACCGTCCAAGGTGACAAGGGAAGCCTTACTAGAGAAATTCATCAGGCCATTGATTTGGAGATAGGGGACAATATCATTCGTGTCACGATGCTCGATGAAAACAGGGAAAACCGTGCACTGCAGGGATTGACGAGAAGTCTGGTTGCGAATATGGTGACGGGTGTCAGCACCGGTTTCGAGAGAGTTCTTGAAATCAATGGCATTGGTTATCGTGCCGAACTAAAAGGCAAAAGCATCGTATTTAATCTTGGTTTTTCCAATCCGATAACGTTTGATTTACCGGAAGGTGTATCAGCTACATCGGAAAAGAACAATATAGTGAAGCTTTTTGCCATCGACAAGGAACTTCTGGGGCGTACCGCAGCATCAATACGGCAGCTGAGACCACCTGAACCCTATAAGGGGAAAGGCATCAAGTACGCAGAAGAGTATGTTCAGAGAAAAGCAGGAAAAACCGGAACCAAATAACTGAAAATTATTTAGGACGATAAAATGGGCGCAACAAATCCAAACAAATTAGCACGGTTGAAAAGAAAGAAACGGATCAGAAAACACTTGGGCGGCACGGACCAGAGACCGCGCATAAGTGTATTCCGAAGTTCAAAGCATATTTATGCGCAATTGATCGACGATGTCAGCGGGTGTACACTGGCGGCTGCGAGCAGTATGGAGAAAGTTGTCAGGGATCAGCCAAAATTTGAAAGTAAGGTTGCAGCGGCAGAACATATTGGCAAGATTCTGGGAGAGAGAGCGATCGAGAAAGGCGTTAAAAAGGTAGTCTTTGACCGGAACGGATTTCAATATCACGGCCGCGTAAAAGCTGTTTCAAAAGGTGCCAGAGATGCAGGGCTGATGTTCTAATCGCTGGAAATGATAATGTAAGGAGGCAGACCCTTGTTCAGACAAAATAAGGAAGAAAACGAATTAATTGATAAGGTTGTGCATATCAGCCGTGTAGCCAAGGTTGTCAAGGGCGGCCGCAGGTTCAGTTTCAGTGCCATTGTCGTTGTTGGCGATGGTGATGGAAATGTCGGGTATGGTCTTGGAAAGGCCGGGGAAGTCCCGGAAGCCATACGGAAAGGCGTTGAAAAGGCGAAAAAGAATATGTCCCAGGTGGCGCTGATTGAAGGGACAATCCCCTTTCGGGTTGTCGGAAGATACGGCGCCGGCAAGGTGCTTTTAGCACCTGCCTCCAAAGGTACCGGTGTGATTGCAGGCGGTGCTGTCCGGGCCGTTTTGGAAGCAGCCGGCGTACAGAATATTCTTACCAAGTGCCTGGGCTCTCACAATCCCCACAATATTGTCAAAGCGACAATCGAGGGACTTCAGCAGCTTCAAACCCGCGAGCAGGTCGCCGCCAGGCGGGGAATTTCTGTTGAAGATTTATAAATCGAGGAAGAATACATGGTCGACAAATTGAATATAACGCTGGTTAAAAGTATGATAGGCAGGCCTGAAAAACACCGCAGGGTGTTGTACGGGATGGGGCTCAGAAAAATGAACAGAACGGTTCAGCTTGAGGATACACCCTCCATTCGAGGCATGATCAATGCTGTTTCACATTTAGTCAAGGTTGAGGAGAACAGCGATGAAATTAAATGAACTCTCTCCGGCAGCCGGATCGAAAAAATCCAAGAATAGAAAAGGCCGGGGTGTCGGATCCGGAAACGGGAAAACCGCCGGTCGCGGCACCAAGGGATACAACAGCCGTTCAGGCGGTGGTGTCAGGCCCGGGTATGAAGGCGGACAGATGCCGATTCATAGAAGACTGCCCAAACGTGGATTTACCAATATTTTCAGCAAGAAAATCGTGACGATAAATATTCGAGACCTGAAACGATTTGATAGCGGAAGTGTGGTTGACGAAACCGCTCTGGTGGGTTGTGGCCTCGTGAAGGGCGCGCGCGATGGTATCAAGCTTCTTGGATACGGCGACATTGATTATCCGTTGACCATCAAGGTGAACACGGTAAGCAGAAATGCAAAACAGAAAATCGAAGCTGCTGGCGGAAACGTAGAGGTCGTATAATGATAGGTAGCGGATTCCAGAACATATTCAAGATCCCAGAGCTTAAAAAGCGTATCTTATATACCCTAGCGCTTTTAACGGTTTACCGGATCGGTGTGCATGTGCCCACCCCCGGGATAGATACCGTTGCGCTGGCTTCATTTTTTGCTAAAGCGCAAGGAACCCTGCTGGGCTTGTTCGACATGTTTTCCGGTGGTGCTCTGGAGAGGTTGTCTGTTTTTGCCCTGGGCATCATGCCGTACATCAGCGCTTCTATTATTCTGCAGTTGCTGACTGTTGTGGTTCCGCATCTCGAGCGGCTTTCCAAGGAAGGTGAACAAGGGCGGAAAAAGATCACACAGTACACCCGATACGGGACAGTTGTCCTGAGTATTATTCAGGGCTTTGGTATCAGTGTCGGCCTCGAAAGTATGGCCTCTCCGGGGGGGGCACAGATCGTCATCGATCCGGGATGGAGTTTCCGGATAATGACGGTGATTACCCTGACTTCCGGAACAGCCTTTATCATGTGGCTGGGTGAACAGATTACCGAACGTGGTATTGGAAACGGTATTTCCCTTATTATCTTTGCAGGCATCGTTGCCAGAATGCCCATTGCCATCGCCAATACATTCCGGTTGATATCAACCGGAGAGATGGGGATTTTCGCAGTGCTGGTGATTGTTGTTCTGATGATAGCGGTTATCGCTTTCATCATATTTGTCGAACAGGGGCAACGCCGGATTCCGGTGCAGTACGCAAAACGCGTTGTGGGTCGCAGGATGTATGGCGGACAGAGTACACATCTCCCACTTAAGATCAATACTGCCGGTGTCATACCGGCAATATTTGCTTCATCCATCATCATGTTTCCGGCCACCATAGCGAGCTTTATCGCAATTCCGTGGGTAAAGAGCATCGCTGACTCTATGCGGCCCGGCAACTGGCTGTACCAGCTGCTTTTTGTTGGTTTCATCTTTTTCTTCTGCTATTTTTATACCGCGGTCACATTCAACCCGGTGGATGTAGCGGACAACATGAAAAAGCAGGGAGGGTATATACCCGGCATCCGCCCTGGAAAACGTACCGCCGACTATATCGATAGAGTACTTACGCGTATTACATTGGGTGGTGCTATCTACGTATCGGCAGTATGTGTACTGCCTTCCATCTTGATCACCAAATTCAATGTGCCTTTTTATTTTGGTGGTACAGCGCTTTTGATCGTTGTTGGTGTGGCAATCGATACAATATCGCAAATCGAGTCTCATATGCTCAGCCGTCATTATGAAGGTTTCTTAAAAAAGGGTGGTGTCAAGGGCAGACGATAGAGAAAACCGATAAACCAATCAAAAAAGGATGAAGCAAGATGCCGAAAGAAGAGGCAATTAAGGTTGAGGGCATTGTGCTTGAAACACTGCCGAATGCCATGTTTAAAGTCGAACTTGAAAACAAACACCAGGTCCTGGCGCATATTTCGGGAAAAATGCGCATGCATTTCATTAAAATTCTACCTGGTGACAAGGTGACCGTGGAACTTTCACCATACGACCTGACACGCGGCAGAATTACGTACCGTTCTAAGTGATGCGGTTGCCTGTGGAAGTTACTACACAGTTCTGTAACGCGACGATTAAAACAGAATGGATTATATCGAAAGAGAATAAGGAGATGCACAAATGAAAGTCAGGGCATCGGTAAAAAAAATGTGCAATAATTGTAAAATCATTCGTCGGAAAGGTGTCGTGCGCGTAATATGTACGAACAAACGGCATAAACAGAGGCAAGGATAGAGGAGGATAGGCTTTGGCACGAATTGCTGGTGTAGATTTACCTAGAGGTAAACGTATAGAAATAGGCCTTACATATATTTATGGCATAGGCAGAACCACATCGAGCAGGATCTTATCCCAGCTCAATATCAGCCCAGATACCAAGACAGATAGTCTGTCAGAGTCTGAGATAAATAGTATTCGAAAGGTCATAGACAATGAATGTAAGGTAGAGGGAACACTTCGAACCGAAATTTCCATGAATATTAAACGACTCATGGATCTGGGTTGTTACCGTGGTCTTCGTCATCGAAAATCATTGCCTGTTCACGGTCAGCGCACCAGTACAAATGCGAGGACACGCAAAGGGCCAAAACGGTCTGCCGTCAAGAAAAAGGGTGGCATCAAGAAGAAATAATAAAACGTAACAAATCGAATAAACAGGGATATCATATATGCCGAGGAAAACCCGAACAAAAAAGAAAGAGAAGAAAAACATCTCAAGCGGTGTTGTCCATATTCAGTCCACATTCAATAACACCATCGTAACAATCACGGATCAGGGTGGTAACGTGGTAGCCTGGTCCAGTGCCGGAGTTCATGGTTTCAAGGGATCTCGGAAGAGTACGCCTTTTGCCGCACAACTAACAGCTGAGGACGCAGCGAAAAAAGCCATGGAGCATGGCATGAGAAATGTAGAAGTGTATGTAAAAGGACCTGGCGCCGGCAGGGAATCAGCATTGCGATCGCTTCAGGCAGCAGGATTTAACATACTTCTGATAAAGGATGTGACGCCGATTCCCCATAATGGGTGTCGTCCACCCAAAAGACGCCGGGTGTAAAAAGGGTATCTGTGTATACAGATATCTCAGTGCAGTCTAACAATCAAATCCGTTTGATAAACAATAATGACTGATTTGATTTAGCCAAATAATAAAGGAGGATAATTTGGCACGATATTGCGGAGCAGTCTGCAGGATATGCAGACGCGAAAATTTAAAACTGTTTCTCAAGGGTGACCGATGTTACTCAGATAAATGCGCTTTTGACCGACGGGGGTATGCCCCGGGTGATCACGGCCAGCGTCGAAGAGGGAAAACATCAGACTATGGTATCCAGCTTCGTGAAAAACAGAAGGTGAAACGCATGTACGGTCTTTCTGAAAAACAGTTTCATTTGTTTTTCGGCAGAGCAGATCATCAGAAAGGTATCACGGGCACCAATCTGCTCGTTTCCCTTGAACGCAGATTTGATAATGTAGTTTATCGTCTGGGTTTGGTGAATTCAAGAACACAGGGCCGACATTTTGTCCGTCACAACCATTTCCTCGTGAATGGGAAGAAAGTCAATATTCCTTCTTATCTGCTGAATGTTGGAGACGTTATAGTAGTCAGGGAAAAAAGCAAAAACATTCAAGCGATAAATGATTCCATGGATGCGGTTGTCCGGAGAGGTATTCCCCAGTGGCTCGATCTGGAAAAAGAAAATCTTAAAGGAACGGTAAAAGGGTTTCCTGTTCGGGAAGATCTTACCATGCCTATACAGGAACAGCTTATCGTAGAGCTCTATTCCAAATAAAATCGCTGGAACGATTTTATGTAATGCGACATTGTCGCTGCTAAGCGAAAGACGAAAAATTCTATCTATGTGCTACCGCTGAGTATAGACCCGGGGAGACGCGATATTTTCGCTTCGGTATCTTGCGTAGAGGCAATACACTTTCGTTCTGATAAGGTTTTTAATTTAATTTGATTCTAGCCCAGGCTGAAGGCCTTGACGGGTTGTAGTTGGGGCGCAGCAGGGCACAATCAAGTTTCAAGATAATCTGGAGAAAAATAATGACTTCAAGTGACATTATGTTCATGAACTGGCAAGCGATGATAAAGCCTAAAAGGGTTGAAGTAGACAGTACACCTTCGTATGGCAAGTTTGTCTGCGAGCCTCTAGAAAGGGGATTCGGTATAACGATTGGCAATTCATTAAGGCGAATCATCCTTTCATCCCTTCATGGAGCTGCCATCGTATCGGTTAAATTCGATTCCGTCATGCATGAGTTTACGACCATTACAGGTGTTCTCGAAGATATTACGGAAATCATACTGAATTTAAAAGAAGTTCGCTTGAAAATGGCCGGTACTAAACCGAGAACCATTTCCATCGATGCCAAGGGCAAGGGAATGGTAACGGCCGGTGATATCATCAGCGATGACGGTAAGGTCGACGTTCTTAATGGGGATCATCATATCGCGACATTGTCTGAGAATAGCGAGTTGAAGATGACCATGACGGTCAACATCGGCAAAGGTTATTCTCTGGCTGAAGCAAATAAGGATGAGGATGCACCCGTTGGAACAATTCCTATCGATGCCGTGTTCTCACCTGTGAAACGTGTTAATTATGTTGTTGGCAATGCACGGGTAGGCCAACGAACTGATTACGACAAACTGACGCTGGAAGTTTGGACGGACGGAAGCGTCATTCCGGAAGATGCTGTGGCCTATGCCGCAAAGATATTCAAGGAGCAGATGGCAATCTTCATCAATTTTGATGAAGATCTTGAACCGGATCCTGATGAGTCGTCAGAAGAACAGCAGAAACCCAAGTTCAATGAAAATCTTTATCGGAGTGTCGAAGAGCTTGAGCTTTCCGTACGCAGCGCCAATTGTCTGAAAAATGCGGAGATACTGAAACTTTACCAGCTTGTTCAGAAATCTGAAGCTGAAATGTTGAAAACCAAGAATTTTGGCAGAAAGTCCTTAAACGAAATAAAGGAAGTATTGACCGATATGGGACTTTCCCTGGGGATGAAGCTGGATGGGTTTGTTCCTCCTGTGGAAGATGAAGAGGAAGGAGATTAAACAGTAAAATGAGACATCGAAAATCAGGTGTAAAGCTAAACAGAACGAGCAGTCACAAGAATGCCATGTTTCGAAACATGGTAACCTCCTTGTTCAAATATGATCGTATTCAAACGACAGATGCCAAGGCAAAGGAACTGCGCCGTTGGGTTGATCACATCATCACATTGGCCAAGAGGGGTGATCTGCATGCCCGAAGACAAGCCATGTCCATCGTGCGGGAAAAAGCTGTTGTCCACAAGGTCTTTGAAGAGGCGCCAAAGCGTTTTGCATCCGTTTCCGGGGGCTATACGCGAATAATCAAGATCGGGAGACGGCCCGGTGATGCTGCTCCGGTTTCTCTGATTGAACTGATAACACCCGAGCCCGCGAAAAAGAAAACCACGAAAAAGACCAAAACAGTGACGCCCAAGAAGGCAGCCCCGAAGAAGAAGGCTGAAAAGAAAACAGAGCTTGCAAAGAACGAAACCGATGTGCCTGAAACCGCCAAGGCAGCGGCTGTTGAAGAATCTGCAGATGATCAGCCCGCAGAAGTTGTCGAAGAGGTAGAGATAAAAGCAGCCCCGGCAGCGGAGGCGGAGCCCGAGGAAAAGACATCGGCTGGTGATGATGAAGCAGCGGAGAATACTGAGAAAAAAGAATAAGTAAACCCAATAGAAGCGAAACCTAAAAGGCTCTGATATTCTATCAGGGCCTTTTTATATGTGCGCCTGGCAGGGCGCACTGGTTTAAATCCGAAGCACGAATGTCGAAATCCTAAACAATACTGAATGACCAAAATACAAATGATCAAAACAAGGTTTCAAAGGTACAAGAAAAGGGCATGTGTTTGAAGTATTTGAACATTTATTATTTGGATTTGTTTCGGATTTAGATATTCGGATTTAGAATTTATAAAACGCTGGATGGGCATAATATGAATCCCTTATAGGGTTCAATCAATGCCTGGCACTTTGGACCCGCTAATTCACTGGTAGTCAATATACAACACTCCATTAAGATGATCGATCTCGTGTTCTAAAAGACCGGCAGAATGCTTTGTTGCCACCAGTACTTCCTCCATGTTTTGCAGGTTTTGATAACGCACTTTCATATATTCGGAGCGCACAATTTTCCTGGTCGGGTGTCGGGGCAGGGAAAGGCAGTATTCACTGTTCGCATAGCTTCCTTTTTTTATCAGGACCTCAGGATTTATAAGAACTTTCAGTTCACCATACAAGCCACAGACCATCATGCGTTTCCGGACACTGATCTGGGGTGCCGACAGCCCTTTGCAAAGCGAGCCTTTTAGAAAAAAATCAATGAGCGACCGTGCTCTCAATATGCCGATCATTTTGAGTGCCAGGGATATGAGCTTGTCATCAAAGACAGTCACCGGGTTTGCAATGCTTCTGAGAATGGGGTTCGGGTACGTAATAATCGGGAGCGCGGTGGCTTTTGTGTGGAAGAATTTCAACAGAGCCAGAGCCCCTGTCATGCCGGCGGCCCCATATAATCCAGCTTTAATGAAATGTCTTCTATGCCACAAAACACAATGTTCCTAAGATGAGGTTAACGATGGACGATCCCTTTTCGAAAATACATTGAGAAATGTCGAAGCCACGACAAACCGGGATGTCGGCAAGAATATCGGTAATTTCAAGTCAAGTCGTCAAGGATGATGTGTTCTCTATTACAATCTAAATTATGATTCTTTGGTTTCGGCATGTCAATGAATATGATTGCAACTGTAGACGGGAATTCATAAAAACACGTAGAAATTTTATCCTTGACTATTCTCAATTGTAGCTGTAATTTAGCTTTAAATCTGCTTTGACAAATGAATGTAGTTTAGTTTGTACCATGACCCGTATTAGAAAAGGAGGCACAGATGATTAAAAAATTATCCATAATATTAACGGTCTGTCTGGTCAGTCTAAGTTTCTTTTTTGGGATTGCACTTGCAGGACCATCTTTGGATGCATGGAAGCCGGCTTTCGATCCGTCCGGTGCCACGTATCGTTGCATTGTTTCCAATGTGTCACACCCTGTTATTAAGGGTGTCTACGCCGGATTTGCATTCCGGGATGAACTGTGGAAGCGAACCAACGGGCAAATCTATCTTGACTACAAACCCTTCTCCATGCTGGGCGGCGAAGTTGAAGTCCTTAACCAGCTTCAAATGGGAGCCATCCAGGGGATGGGTGTCAGCTCTGTTGCTGCGACCAACCTGGGCCCCCGATTTGGGCTCGTCAACCTGCCTTTTCTGATCAACTCTTTTGACAAGCTGGACAAGTTTGTCTCTAACAAGAAACTGTTTGGCCATTTCATGATGGCCATGGATCACCAGGGAATAACCGGACTCGACATCACCGGTTACGGTAATTATGGCTGGGCCACCACAACGCCTGTAAGAACCCTCGCAGATGCCAAAAAAATCAAGTTTCGAACGGCCGAAGCCATCGTCAACCAGATCCTTTACAGGGAGTGGGGGTTCAACCCCGTGGCTATGCCCTGGCCGGATGTGCCGGTAGCCCTGAAACAGGGTGTTATCGAAGGTCTCGATCATACGCCCATGGTCTGCAACATCACCAAGAAGTTCGAGGTATGTAAATACTACACGTATATCAATTATGCCCAGGGTCTCTTTATCTGGGTTTTCAATAAAGCCTGGCTCGAGAAGCTGCCGGCAGACCTGCGACAGACCTTTGTGGAAGTGGTGCACGATGTCAGTGCCGATATTCGAAAACAGACTGCACAGCAGGAAAAAGATCAGATTGCCAAGGCAAAAGCTGCAGGCATCGAATTTATCAGCCTATCTGATGCGGCCATGGATGTTCTCCAGAGAAAAGGTAATGTCGCCCACGTAAAAATGGCAGGTGATATCAACCAGCTCTATTCAGGGGAGGCCAATTATTTGAAAGAAGTACAGGATTTCATGGTCTACAAGCCATAATACCTGCAACTGTAAATAGAAAGGGGCTTCGGATATACCGGGCCCCTTTTATCTTGAGTTTGCGTCGAGAGGTTATCGATGATTGAAAAGACACTTGGGTTTTTAGACAAGATTTTAAGTTTTTTTGAGGACTGGACCCTGTTCATTGCCGTGATGATCTCACTGACGGCTCTTTTTGTAAATGTATTTTTGCGGTACGTATTCAATTATACCCTGGCATGGTCTGAAGAACTGGTGCGGGAGGTGATCATCTATACGACACTCATCGGCTGCAGTGCAGCGATCAAACAGCGCAAAATGATCAAGATCGATGCATCGGTCCAACTGCTTCCGAAACTGAAAGTGCCGTTGAATTTTTTCAGTAATCTGGTTACCATGATATTTGCTTATATGATGATTCATTACGGCTGGCTCATGGTGGCGCTTCAGCACCGGACCCATCAAAAGACCATTATCATGCAGATTCCCCTGGCGTATCTTTATGCCGTTCTGCCCTTAATGGGTATTCTGATGTTTATCCGAACCCTGCAGGTCATTTACCAGGATGTGATGGAATTGAAAAGTGAAAATATTGAGGAGAGTTCCTGAATGGAAACCAGTGACGTTATCATCCTTTTGATTCTGCTGGGTTGCATGGCAACCTATGTTCCCGTGTTCATGTGCCTCTTTTTTACGGCTGCACTCGGATTTGTGATTTTCACGGACCTGCCGCTATTATTGCTGGCGCAAACGCTTTTCCGCTCCATGGACAATTTTGCTCTCGTGGTGGTTCTGTTTTTCATTCTTTGCGGGAATATTATGACGGCCGGGAGTATCGTCGAAAAACTCATCAAGGTTGCCAATGCACTGGTGAGCTGGCTGCCGGGTGGCCTTGGCATGGCCGGTGTCCTCGCCTGTGGATTGTTTGGTGCGATTTCCGGATCGACAGTCGCCACAGTTGTCGCCCTGGGTGGATTCATGATTCCCGCATTGATCAAACATGGCTACCCGGAAAAATACACCATAGGATTGATGACCACCTCGCCCAACCTGGGTGTCATCATCCCCCCAAGTATCGGGATGATTCTCTTCAGCATGATCAGCAACGTATCCCTGGAAGGTCTTTTTCTCACCGGTTTTTTACCGGGTGTTCTGATTATGCTTGGCGTATGTGTTTATACATATGTGATTTTCCGCAAGAGGACCGAAATTACAAGATTGCCGGTTCCAAGTTTTAAGGAGACCCTGGCTGTCTTGAAGGAGGGCTTCTGGTCTCTGATGTTGCCGGTTATTATATTCGGCGGTATTTTTTCCGGCGCCTTCACAGCCAATGAAGCGGCTGTTGTGGCCTGTGTCTATGCATTCATTGTCGAGATTTTTATCCATAAATCCATGAAATTGAGCCAGGTCAAGGAGATTACGGTTTCGTCCGCCGTTACATCGGCCACGCTGCTCATTATTGTTGCGGGAGCCACCTGCTTTGGTCGATTGCTTACCCTGGAAAGTATTCCAGGGCGGATTACGGAAACAGTTCTTTCCGCTATTCAATCACCCATATTATTTTTATTTGCTATGAATGTCTTACTGCTATTCGTAGGCATGTTCATGGATATTATTTCGGCCACCATGATTCTGGGGCCTGTCTTTCTACCCATGCTGGCGGCATTCGATATCAGCTGGATGCATTTCGGACTCATCATGACCGTCAACCTGGCCATCGGGTATTGCACGCCGCCAATGGGTGTCAGCTTGTATATTACCGGTGCCATGACCAATCGAAACCTTATATATGTATCGAAAGCCGTGATACCTTTCATAATCATCCAGATGATTGTATTGGGTGTCATTACCTATATGCCGGACATGGTGCTCTGGCTGCCTAGATTCTTTGGGTATCTAGAATAAAATTTATTGTGGCTCCGCTGCTATTGATTGACAAAGAAACCTGGTCAGATATGTAACCGTCTGATCAGGTTTTTAACTATAATGTAGTTATAAAATAGCTTGACAATCTTTTGGGCTTGCTGTTATATTTTGCCAGCTAAAATAGTATTTTTATTTAAATATACCAATATAAATTAAATAGTTATAGTCAATTTGAGGAAATCAGGAGGATACTGAATGGATTTTGGACTCTCAAAAGAATTGGAAATGCTCAGGAAAGCCGTTCGTGAGTTTGCAAGCAAGAAAATTGCGCCCAATGCCGATCAGTGGGACGCCGAACATTATTTTCCCTACAAGGAAGTCATAAAGCCCATGGGAGAACTTGGTTTCTTCGGCACCGTGATTCCGGAAGAATATGATGGGGTCGACATGGGGTGGCTGGCCGCTGCAGTGGTCACCGAGGAAATCGCCAGAGCGTCGAGTTCGCTGCGGGTTCAGATCAACATGCAGACATTGGGGTGTGCCTATACCATACTGACCTATGGCTTGGATGAAACCAAAGCCAAATATATTCCGAAACTTGTGAGTGCAGACTATATCGGTGGTTTTGGTATCACCGAATCAGATGCAGGCTCCGATGTCATGGCCATGACATCGACCGCCGAAGACAAAGGGGATCACTGGTTGTTGAACGGTTCCAAGACCTGGATATCCAATGCCAATATTGCAGATGTCATTATCTATTATGCCTATACGGATGTATCCAAAGGATCCAAAGGGCTGTCGGCTTTTGTTCTGGAGATGAAGAATTTTAACGGTGTCAAGACATCGTCATTGGATAAAATGGGCTCCCATTCTTCCCCCACCGGCGAAGTTTTCCTGGATAACACACGCGTTCCCAAAGAGAATATCCTGGGGAAACCAGGGGATGGTGCCAAAATTGTTTTTGGCTCCTTGAATCAGACCCGGATGTCGGCGGCAGCAGGCGCTGTGGGTGTGTCCCAGGCTTTCCTGGATATCGCTACAAAATACTGCAATGAAAGAAAACAGTTTGGAAAACCCATTGGCCAGTTCCAGATGAACCAGGACATGATCGCTCAAATGGCCACCGAAGTCGATGCCGCAAGGCTTTTGGTGTACAAGGCTGCCTGGCGAAAAGACAAGGGCCAGTTGAACAATGGCCTGGATGTTGCCAAGGCCAAGTATTTTGCTGGCGAGGTGGTTACCAAGTGCGCCAACTATGCCATGAAGATCCTGGGTGCATACGGGTATTCCACCGAATATCCGGTTGCCCGTTTTTACAAAGACACGCCCACTTATTTTATTGTGGAAGGTTCAGCAAACATCTGCAAGTGGATTATTGCCCTGGATCAACTGGGGTACCGAAAAGCGAACCGCTGATAGTATCGCTCTGCGATTCTATATGACGCGGCTTTGCCGATTTCGTGTTTTCGTGATAGAAATAATTAAGTCTTTTCGGGGGTATTGTTTTGGATAAAGATCTGATAGAGAAAACAAAAAGAACTGCAGAACTTTATTTCAAGGGTGTGAAGGGTGAACGGCCTTTTGAATTATGGCGGGCATTTGATAAAGACCTGGCAAAAGACCTCTCTCTGTTTATCACCGGCAGTATGTATGCCAGGGAGAAGATTCCACACCAGACCCGGCAGTTGGTGACGATTGCAGCCCTGACGGTATTGTCCCGCCCCGAGGAATTGAAACTGCATATCGAAGCGGCATTGAATGTGGGGTGCTTGCCGGGTGATATTGCTGAGACCATATTTCAAACCCTGGTATATGGCGGTGTTCCCGCTGCCAATACCGCCTTGAAGGTTTTGCGCGAGGTTTTAGAGGATAAGGGGATGTGGCCGATGGAAGAGGAATAAATGTATTAAGTTTTAGGCTTTAGGTTTTAAGTTTTAGGCAGGCCATGGGTAGAGAGTTTTTATACTGTTTGACCGCCTAACCTAAAACCTAAAACCTAACACTTAAAACGTCACGATCAAAAACGAGAGTGTAGAAAAGCTAATAAATATTTTCTGATAAAATTAATCGGGGGAGTACAACCATGAGACCTTATTTTGAAAAAATGCCTGAGTTCGGAAAGGTGATCAGTCAAGGGCAGGTTCTGAGTACAGAAGAGAATGTTGAAAAAATCAAGGGTGTGGAAGCGGTGATCGATGCAGAAGTCGAAAAGGTTAAAAATGTGGGTTTTCCGGAGGAGAAAATCAATGCCAGGGGGCAGATGACCGTCTGGCAGAGACTCAAATACCTCGTGGATCCCGGCACATGGTGCCCCCTGCATACACTGTACAACCCCGATGACAACGCTGAAGGCACCACCAATGTTTTTGATGGTCTTGGAAAAATATCCGGCAAGTGGGCTGTCATCATCGGCTTTGACAACAAGCTATTGGCAGGCGCCTGGGTTCCCGGGCAGTATGAAAACATCCTGCGTGTCACCAACCTGTCGAAACGCTTGAACATCCCCCTGGTGTGGCTTGTCAACTGCAGTGGTGTCAAACTGACCGAGCAGGAAAAATTCTACGCGGATCGCCGGGGCGGTGGCACAACCTTTTTCCGACATGCCGAGCTCGAGCAAATGGGAATCCCGATCCTTGCTGCGATTTACGGTACAAATCCCGCCGGTGGTGGATATCAGGGCATCAGCCCGACCATCCTCTTTGCCCACAAAAATTGCAATATTGCCGTAGGCGGCGGTGGTATTTTAAGTGGTATGTCACCCAAGGGTTCTTTTGATCTGGAAGGTGCTGAGCAATTGATCAATTCCGCCAAGCAATACAAAGTGACACCACCCGGTTCAGTCAAGGTCCACTATGATGAAACCGGTTTTTTTCGGTATGTTTACGAAGAGGAGACGGGTGTCCTGGATGGCTTGAAAGATTACATGAAAGACATGCCGGCCTATAACCCGAAGTTTTTCCGGGTGGCAGAACCCAAGGAGCCCCGTTTTCCTGCCGAAGATCTGTATCGTCTGGTGCCGTTTAATCAGAAACAGATGTATAGTTTTGACGAAATCCTTGCACGTCTGGTGGACAACAGCGAACATATGGAGTTCAAGCCTGACTACGGCCCTGAAATATATACCGGAATCGTTAAAATTGACGGACTCCCCGTGGGATGTATTGGTAACCGGCAGGGGTTTTTAGGCATGGAATATCCGGAGTATGCAGACTACCCCGGTATTGGCGGGAAACTTTACCGCCAGGGCCTCATCAAGATGAACGAGTTTGTCACCCTGTGTGGGAGAGACCGGCTTCCGATTATCTGGTTCCAGGATACCTCGGGCATCGATGTGGGAGATATCGCTGAAAAAGCGGAGTTGCTGGGTCTGGGGCAAAGTCTTATTTACTCTATCCAACAGACAGATGTTCCTCAGATTTTGATATTGCTACGAAAAGGAACGGCCGCGGCCCATTACGTGATGGGTGGTCCTACTGGCAACCGTCACAATGCATTTACACTGGGTATTGCCACTTCTGAAATTTATGTCATGCATGGTGAGACCGCCGCTGCAGCAAGTTTTTCCCGGCGCCTGGTCAAGGAAAAAGACGCGGGCAGGGATCTTCAGCCGGTTATCGACAAAATGAATCAGATGGCTCAGGAATATCATGATTTCTCCAGGCCTCTTTATTGTGCACAGAAGGGATTTGTGGACGAGGTTGCCAGGATGACGGATATCCGGAAGTATATGGTTGCCTTTGCCGGATCCGTCTATCAAAATCCGAAGTCCATCTGCCCACAGCACCAGATGCTGTTGCCCAGGAGTATAAAGGGCTAACCCAAAATATATCCTTTTTGACGAACCCCCATTGACATAACTGTTGATGGGGGTTCTTTTTTCTGTCTTGCAAATGTGGCTCCATGAGTTAGGTCAGAAATATTTGGTGGCCGAATACTGAAATTCGAAGCACGAAATCCTAAATTCGAAACAATATATAATGATCTAAATTCGAATTTTCAAAACAAAGATCAGCGTGCTCAAACCGATAGGAAGTTTGGCTCATTTGAGCATTTGATATTTGAATTTGTTTCGAATTTCGATATTCGGATTTAGGATTTATTGGAGTCCGATTTATAAGAGGATAAACCCTTACAGGGTATAAACAATGCCGGGCTCTCCGGACCCGTGTATCTACTCTGATCTAAAACATGCATCCCAGATGTGCGGGAACAGGGAAAATGGTTGAATTTATTCTGTGAAACAGGTAGATTTCAGCCATGTCGAACGATGTGCACATGACCCTGAAACCGGAACCCGGCAGCAAACTGTTGCGCTATCGGGGGGATACAGTGACATTTACACTCACGTCGACCGGCCCCCTTAAAGGGATTGCGCTTCTCAGGACCAATCTTGGCCAAGGTAGCATTTCCCGCCAACAGATCATCGCGTCCGTTGAAAAAAACCTGCCGGGGCTGGGGCGCGACTGGTTTGACATTCCCATGAGGGAAGTGACGCCGCAACAGTTCAACCTGCGGCTTCCTTTGACCGAAATCGGTCATTTCAAGGCCAAAGCAATGTTCATTCCGGAAGGACGGCAGGATCCCATCTGGATTCCGGGCGCCAATATTACCATCAATGTCGAGTCGGCCGATACCTGCTGCGCCAATGTCATCTACAATGCATTTGTGCGACAGTTCGGACCCAACAAAGGGGGCGGGTTTTTCACGCAGAACCGTACCGGCGCCGTTCAACTGCTGGACAAGGCCGGTTATGCCGCGATCCCACCTTCCGGTACGTTCAGGGATTTGGTTCGGGAGCTGGATTTCATCATCGGCCACCTGGGCTGCCGGTTTGTTCAACTGCTCCCAATCCATCCCACCCCTACAACTTACGGCAGAATGGGTCGATTCGGAAGCCCCTACGCAGCTCTCAGCTTTACAAATGTAGACCCTTCCCTGGCGGAATTCGACTCAAAAGCCACACCCCTTGAGCAGTTCATCGAGCTGGTGGAGGCTGTTCATGCCCGCAATGCCAAGCTTTTGATGGATATAGCCATAAACCACACCGGCTGGGCTGCATCTCTCCACGAAACAAACCCGGAATGGCTGGTGCGTAGTTCAAAGGGCGATATCGAAGTGCCCGGCGCATGGGGTGTTCGCTGGGAAGATCTCACCAAACTCAACTACCAGCACAAAGGGCTGTGGCGATATATGGCCAATGTATTCCTGACCTGGTGTAATCGCGGTGTGGATGGTTTCCGGTGTGATGCAGGGTACATGATACCCATTCCCGCCTGGCAGTACATTATTGCCAAGGTCAGGGACCAGTTCCCGGACACGATCTTTTTTCTCGAAGGTCTGGGGGGTAAAATTGTTGTTACCCGGGAACTTCTGGATGCAGCCAACTTTAATTGGGCATATTCTGAGCTTTTCCAGAATTATGATCACCAGGACATCGCTTTTCAACTGCTGCAGGCAATGGATATTTCAGCAGGTGAGGGTCTCATGGCTCACTATGCTGAAACACATGACAATCCGCGTCTGGCATCCCGGTCTCATACCTGGGCCAAAATGCGTACCGCACTGTGCGCACTCAGTTCCTTTCAGGGAACTTTCGGTTTTGCCAACGGTGTCGAATGGTTTGCCACCGAAAAAATCGATGTGCATGAATCACCGTCCCTGAACTGGAATGCAGAAGAGAATCAGGTGAACCACATCCATCGATTGGGTAAACTATTAACCTGTCATCCGGCCTTTCACGACCGGACCCGGGTCAGTGTGGTAGATCATGCGTCAGAAGATGTTTTCATCTTTCTGCGGCATCACCAACCATCCGGAAAAAAACTGATGATTGTCATAAACCTTGACGACAGCAGACCCAGAAGGGCTGCATGGCGGGAAAATGAGCATTTTGGGCCACCTGATTCCTGGACAGATCTTCTGACAGGGGAGAAAATCACCCCACAGATGGAAGGGCGAACAACCGTGCTCGATCTGCGTCCGGGCCAGGCGCTCTGCATAACAGACGATCCAGATGACTGGTCACAGGTCAGAGAAGATTCCGGCGAACTTTTTCAGGTTCCCGAACGGATTGCCCGGCAGCGTCTTCGAGCAAAGGTGCTGGAGATATTCCAGGTTGTTAATGGGTTTGGGGATACAAGCGACTGGGACCTCGAGGCTTCTGTTCTTGCCTTGCAGGCCGATCCCGTTGCGTTCTGCCGGAAAGCCAACACCCAAAGCCCTGAATCCCGTGTTGTCCGATGGGTGTGGCCAAGGGACGGACGACGGGAAGTCATGCTGCCACCAGGTCATTTTTTGCTGGTGGAGTCTCCAGAGCCATTTCACGTGAAAGTTTCTCAGCAACACACGGTCCTATGCGCTGAAAAATCGATGTTATCCCCAGAAGGCTTTCACTGGGCACTGCTGAAACCTCTTCCCGTTCCAGACAAACACCTGGAATTGACCCTTCAATTGTCAGTCTATGCCGCAAATGGACACCACCAGGAAGAAACCTGCCTGATGCTCTTAAGTGTCGAAACACCGGGCTTGAATTTGTGTTACCCGAGGCAAACGATTGGTGAGTCTTCCCTGCGAACACTCGTGACGAACGATCTTGGCGCTGCCAGCCTTATGCCGATTGAGTGGGGGACGTTGAACAGCCGCTACGATGCACTTCTATCCGCCAACGTCAATGCTGAACTTCCGGTGGATAGATGGATCATGTTTACGCGATTGAGAGCATGGGTGGTGTATCAGGATTATTCTCAGTCCCTGAACGGGGATTGTCTGGAAACGTTTTTCCTCGATGGCTCCCTGCAGGGGGAGTGGATCTTTCACGTTCCCACGGGTCGCGGAACCCATGTGGTTATCAAATTAAAAACGGTTCTGGAAAAAGATATGGACACAGTCCAGATCGTGTTCGAGCGATGTCCTGCTGCCCAGGAACAGGGTCGCCTCTCGGATATGGAGTCGATTGATCTCATATTGCGACCGGATATAGAAAACCGTTCATTTCATGCAAATACCAAGGCCTACCAAGGACTTGAAAAAGTATGGCCTTTGGCTGTTACGCCTGAAGAAGACGGGTTCACTTTCAGGCCGGACGACCTGCATTTCCTCGATATGCGCCAGGAAAATAGTGTTTTTGTTCATGAGCCGGAATGGCATTACATGGTATACCAGTCAGAGGATGCATCCCGGGGTTTCGACGCACACGGTGATCTTTTCAGCCCTGGCTATTTCAAGACCCGGGTCCGTGGCGGCGGGATGACATGTCTGTGTGCAACGGTGACCACCCCCGGTGAAGGAGATACTGTTGGACACCGATCAATGAAATCATCGCCATCCATGTGCCGGTCAGACCAAGCCGCTGTGGCTTCGGATATACCTGTCCAAAAGATACTGGAAGCAGCGCTTGGCCGGTTCATTGTGAGGAGAGGATCCCTGCATACGGTTATTGCGGGATATCCCTGGTTTCTTGATTGGGGTCGGGATGCCATCATTGTTTCACGGGCCTTGATAGAACTGGGTGAGACCAGGCTTGCCCGTCGTATCTTAAAATTGTTTGGTCGATTCGAGGAGAATGGTACCTTGCCGAATATGCTTCATGGCACCCGTACCTCCAATCGGGAAACATCAGATGCCCCTTTATGGTTTGTCATTGCCTGCAAGGAATTGGTCGAAAAGGAAAATAACCGGTCATGGCTTCGGGAAACCTGTGGTCAACGAACCATCCATGACATTATAAATGCTATCGCCGATGCTTATATCAAAGGCACTTCCAACGGTATCCAGATGGATGTTGAAACCGGTTTGATCTACAGTCCTTCTCATTATACATGGATGGATACCAATCACCCGGCCGGTACGCCACGGGAAGGATACCCCATTGAAATACAGGCCTTATGGTATGGAACGCTGGGATTTTTGAGCACCATCGACGATACTGATGGTTCATGGTCCCATCTGGCAAAGAAGGTCCAATCGTCTATAAGCGAATATTTTTGGCTGGAATCCAGAGATTATCTGTCAGACTGTCTGCATGCAGGGCCGGGCACACCGGTTCGAGAAGCTGAAGCGGATGATGCTTTGCGGCCAAACCAGCTCCTGGCAATTACCATGGGAGCTGTTGTACAGCCTGACATGTGCCAAAACCTGTTGGAAGCGTGCCAGGAATTGCTGGTTCCCGGTGCCATCCGCAGTCTGGCAGACCGCCCCGTAAGCCGCCCTCTGGAAATTGTTCATGAGGGGCAGGATCTTTGCGACCCGTATAATCCGTACCGTGGCCGGTATGAAGGGGACGAGGACACGTCCAGAAAGCCGGCCTATCATAATGGAACAGCCTGGACATGGCTCTTTCCGTCTTTCTGTGAGGCCTGGGGGATGACCTTTGGCTTGGAGGCGCGCCAAACGGCTAAAGCCTTGATGAACAGTGTGACCCGTCTGCTGGAGCAAGGTTGTATCGGTCACGTACCCGAGATCCTGGATGGTGATTTGCCGCATCGCCAACGCGGATGCCCGGCCCAGGCATGGGGTGCCAGTGAGGCATTGCGGGTGTGGCTGAAGCTAAACAAAAAGGGTCCCAGGGGATAAACCATAGACTGTAGGTTGTTAGGTGCTTTTCGCTGATTGCACTCAGCTATCCTCGAGCCCTCGTATTCTCCTCGGACCCTTCATTTGGATCAACTCTTTTGGAGATGATCCAAATGAATGTATTGTAGCCTCACCCGAAATATATTATATAATAGAGGAACGATTTATAGACTTGCTTAAAGCCTACCTAAAACTTAAAATACTTGTAAAAAGATTGTTTTAACTTCTTACGAGGTCACAAAACACATAAGGACAATCCATGAAACGACTTCAAATGTATCAGGTTTTTCCGTCGGTTCCCGAACCATTGAAATTTCTGGAAGATCTGTCCAGAAATATGTGGTGGTGCTGGCATATAGACGCCATCGAACTATTCAGGCGCATCAACCCCCACATATGGCGTCAGTCCGGTAGCAACCCCATTCTTTTCTCTACCCTTATCCCGCCGGAACGTCTTGAGGAATTGGCGACAGATGGGGGGTATCTCGCCCATATGGAGCGCGTCAAAAAGAAATTTGAATCTGAAACGGCAATGGTTGATCCGGCCAGACAATCAATGGATGCCGGGGCTGGAACGATTGCCTATTTTTCCATGGAGTTTGGCATTCATGAGAGTCTGCCCTTGTTTGCAGGAGGCCTGGGTGTGCTGGCGGGCGATCATCTGAAAGCCGCATCCGACCTTTCCCTGCCCCTGGTGGGTATGGGCCTGCTTTTCAATAAGGGCTATTTTCATCAGTTTCTAAATGATGAAGGGTGGCAGCAGGAGGAATACCCGGATAACGATATTTTTCACATGCCTCTACGGCGCGTCAAGGATCATTCCGGAAATCAGGCATCCATTACCCTGGCTGGCCCCAAAGGACCGATCCATGCCATTATCTGGAGGGTGCAGGTCGGTTGCGTGCCGCTCTACCTGCTGGACACCAATATACCGGAGAATCCAGCTGAGGTAAGGGCTATAACGGATAGACTTTATGCGGGTGAGCCAAAGCAGCGTCTGGAACAGGAAGTCCTGCTGGGTATCGGTGGTATGCGGGCTTTGGAGGTGTTGGAAATTCATCCAAAGATCTGTCATATGAATGAAGGTCATTCGGCATTCTGCAGCATCGAACGATTGTGCCAGATTAAAAGCCAGTACGACATCGATTTGGAAACAGCTCTTGAAATCATACCCAGGACTACTATTTTTACGACCCATACACCTGTTGCCGCCGGGCACGATGAATTTCCAAAAGAGATGGTTGCCCCTTATGTCGCACCCATGCAGGAGTGTCTCGGCATCGATACGGACCAGATCATATCATGGGGACAGCCCGGTGGTGGAAACTCAAACGTGCCTTTGTCCATGTTCGTGCTGGGACTCAGGATGTCCCAGCACCATAACGGCGTGAGCCGGCTGCATGGGCGGGTTGCACGACGCATGTGGTCGCATGTCTGGCCCGGATGGCCTGAAGACGAGATTCCCATAGCACATGTGACCAATGGTATTCATATCCCATCCTGGATATCCATTGAAAATGCAACGCTTTTCGAGCGCTATCTGTCGCCTGACTGGCATCTTCATTCGGGGGTCGAGGATCTTTCAAAACGCATCGATCAAATTTATGACGATGAGCTTTGGCAGGCCAGACGCATGAGCCGCGCCAGATTGATACGGACGTGCCGGGAACTGATGGTGAGACAATATGGCCGGAGAAACGCGCCCCAGTCAACCATGCGGGATGCTGAAGTTGTTCTGGACCCGGACATCCTTACCATCGGTTTTGCCCGGCGGTTTGCCACATACAAACGGGCGACGCTGCTGTTGAAAGATCCTGAGAGGCTGAAAAAACTCATCAACGACCCGGATAAGCCTGTGCAGATAATTTTTGCTGGAAAAGCGCATCCAAAAGACGGCGAAGGAAAGGAGATTATTCGGCAGTTGATCGCGTTTGCAAGGACTCCAGAGTTGCGACAACGTATCGTGTTTCTGGAAGATTATGACATCAACGTGACCCGAACCCTCGTTCAAGGTGCTGATATCTGGCTCAACACACCGAGACGGCCCATGGAGGCCTGTGGCACTTCCGGAATGAAAGCTGCCATCAACGGCGTCCTCAATGTCAGCGTTCTGGATGGATGGTGGTGTGAAGGTTTCCGGGAAGACCGGGGCTGGGCTATCGGTAATGGTGAAGAATACGATGACCACGAGTACCAGGATATGGTGGACAGTTATGCTCTCTATAATGTGTTGGAAAATGACGTCATACCCTGTTTTTACGATCGAAAAAATGGGGAGTCACCTGAAAAGTGGACCCGTATGATGAAAGCATCCATGAAAATGGCCCTGAAGGACTATTGTACCCACAGGATGGTTCTCGAGTATAATCAGAAATTTTACCAGCCGGCGTTTGAAAGTTATCGGACATTTACCCAGAACAATGCTGAAAGCGCCAAGCAGATGCTGGCACAGAAAAAACGTCTTACGGACCTGTGGAAAGACATTCAGGTAAAAGAACCTACCAGGAAACATAACGGTCCTTTCAGAATAGGTGAGTCATTTCAAATATCGGCTGAAATAACCCTGGGTGAAATCCGTCCCGAAGAGGTTCTTGTGGAACTCTATTATGGAAAGCTGCGCACTATTGAAACGCTGCTGCCCGGGAGAACCCAGGCAATGGAAGTTGAAAAGGAGTTGGATCAGGGGGCATATCTTTACTCCTGTTTACTCCCCTGTGAGTCATCCGGCCGATTTGGATTTACGGTTCGTGTAAGCCCCAGAGGGGATGACTTTTTACGATTTACGCCGGGGTTGATTACATGGGCTTAAGGGAGGGTTCGAGGGTCCAAGGGGGATACAAGGATTCGAGGGTGGCTGAAAGCGATAAGCGGACAGCAGCATCCCAGCCTCCAGGCATCCGCGCTTCCCAGCATACAAATAACAATGTCCATCGAAAGAATCGTTAGATGATCAAACGTCAAACATCGCCGCGTGTTTTGATTGTGACGCCCGAGGTCACGTATCTGCCGGACCGCATGGGAAGCCTGTCTCATTATCTCACCGCAAAAGCTGGTGGTCTGGCTGATGTTTCTGCGGCGCTGATCAGTGCACTTTTCGAACAGGGGGTGGATGTACACGTGGCGCTGCCGGACTATCGCGCTATTTTTTCTGATCACCTGGCCCCTTTCCTCAAGGAAGAACAGCGTATTATCCGCAAAACCATGCCGGACGATCGAATCCATCTGGCCCAGGACAGGGCATTTTACTATCTGAACCATGTCTATTCCGATTATGGTGGTGAGAACACAAAACTTTCATTGGCATTTCAGCGAGAAGTTATCAATCATGTTATCCCACGTGTGGAACCCGATCTGATTCACTGTAATGACTGGATGACCGGTCTGATCCCTGCCATGGCCCGCCAGATGGGGATTCCCTGTCTTTTTACGATCCATAATATTCACACAGTCAAGAGTACCTTATCCCATATCGAGGATCGCGGGATCGATGCGGCCTATTTCTGGCATCACCTGTATTATGAAAAACCTCCCTATGATTATGAACAATCGTGGGGAAGCAACTCCGTCGATTTTCTGGTCAGTGGTGTGTTTGCAGCGCACTTTGTTAATACTGTCAGTCCTACATTCTTGAGGGAGATTGTGGAGGGACGGCACAATTTTGTGTCGGAAAGACTGGAACAGGAGTTGGCCAGCAAGGTGGCTGCAAACTGTTCCGTAGGGATTCTGAATGCACCGGACCCGGTCTTCAACCCTGAAACCGATCACCATCTCTTTCACACGTACACCCATAAAGATCATATGGGTGCCAAACAGAAAAACAAACAAGCGCTTCAGGCCAATCTCGGACTGATCGAAGACCCAGGAGCACCTTTCTTTTTCTGGCCATCCCGCCTGGATCCTAACCAGAAAGGCTGCCAGTTGCTGGCAGAAATTCTCTATCATGTTATCTCAAGCTACTGGGGGGACAACCTGCAGATCGTGTTTGTGGCCAATGGTGAATACCAGCGGGTGTTTCGTGACATTGTCTCGTCTCACAATCTGCATCAGCGGGTGGCTGTCTGTGATTTCAGCGAAAGCCTGGAACACCAGGCTTATGGTGCTTCGGATTTTATCCTGATGCCATCCCGGTTTGAGCCTTGCGGTTTGCCCCAGATGATCGCCCCCATTTACGGGTCCTTGCCGGTGGTTCACGATACCGGTGGTATCCATGACACGATTTATCATCTCGATGTCGAAAACAGCCTTGGCAATGGTTTTGTTTTTGAAACGTATGATGCCAATGGTCTTTGGTGGGCCATCAACGAGGCCATGTATTTTTACAGACGGCCTGTTGATGAAAAAAAGGTTCAGATTGACCGGGTCATGCAGGAAAGCGCCGGAACTTTCACCCATGCAGTCACCGCCCGTCACTACATCGAATTGTATGAACGGATGCTGCAGAGGCCGCTATTATCTGCATCACCCTATTAGAAGTGTCTTAAAAAGATCTTTTGGCCCAATCTCTGTGTTGGCCCCTCGTTTTAACTCCTCAAAATACTACAGTATTCCTGCGGGTTAAAACGAGAGTCCGTCTTGATCTTGAACCAAAATATTCTTTTTTAAGATCACTTCTATAGCGGTTTTGGAACGATATTCTGATAATCGCTATATGCGATATAGATGTAAACCACATTCATTATTTATTGGCTAAATTTAACGATGAGCATGACCAAGAAAATAAAATCAATTGACCTGCAGGTTGAGCATTTGTTGAAACAGGATCCTTTTCTGGAACCCTACCAGGATGCCATTCGCAGCAGACTTGTCAGGGTAGGGGAGACAAAGACCCGCCTGTTAGAAAAGAACATGACATTGGCTGATTTTGCTTTGGGGCATACCTACTATGGCCTGCATGTCAGCCATGACGAATGGGTTTTTAGGGAGTGGGCTCCCAATGCGGAGGCTGTTTTTTTTGTCGGGGACATGACAGACTGGGAAGAGCGGTCTTCTTATGCTCTGAAACGCATTAATAAAAATGGGGACTGGGAGCTGCGTCTGCCGTTGCGAGCGTTAGCCCATGGCGATCATTACCGTCTCCGGATTCATTGGCCGGGAGGCGCCGGAGACAGAATTCCTGTTTATGCCCAGAGAGTGGTTCAGGATGAACAAACACTGATCTTCAACACCCAGGTGTGGCACCCTGAAAATCCATTCCACTGGCAGCACCGGGTACCGGGAATCTTCTCGGAACCACTCCTCATTTACGAGGCGCATGTCGGTATGGCCCAGGAAGAAGCCAAAACCGGGACCTATAGAGAATTTGCTGCGAATGTCATTCCCCGGATTGCCAAGGCGGGGTACAATACGCTCCAGTTGATGGGTTTGCAGGAACATCCCTATTATGGTTCCTTTGGCTACCAGGTGTCGAGTTTTTTTGCTGCCTCATCACGTTTTGGCTCTCCGGAAGATCTCAAAAGGCTCATCGATACAGCACATGGTGCTGGGCTACGCGTGATCATGGACCTGATTCATTCCCACAGTGTGTTGAATGAAGTGGAAGGTCTCAGTCGTTTTGATGGGACAGACTCCCAGTATTTTCACGAAGGCTCACGTGGCCGCCACCCGGCCTGGGATTCGCGATGTTTTGACTACGCTAAACCCCAGGTGCTCCACTTTCTTTTATCCAATTGCCGGTTCTGGCTCGATGTATATCATTTGGATGGGTTTCGATTCGATGGCATTACCAGCATGCTCTATCTGCACCATGGTCTGGGTCATGCTTTCACGAGTTATGATGACTACTTTAATGACGATCTGGATGATGAAGCACTCACATATCTCACCCTGGCAAATGGTCTGATTCACGAATTGACTCCCGCGGCCATGACCATCGCAGAGGATGTGAGTGGTCTGCCCGGGCTTGCTTTCCCGATAGAAAAAGGGGGTGTGGGGTTCGACTACCGTTTTGCCATGGGGGTGCCGGATTATTGGATACAGCTGACAAAAGACACCCGGGATGAAGAATGGCCCATGGCCTATCTCTGGCATGAATTGACCAACCGCAGATCCGAAGAAAAGACGATCAGCTATTCCGAATCCCATGACCAGGCGCTGGTAGGTGACCAGACCCTGATATTTCGCCTCATGGGTGATGCCATATACCACCATATGAGCGTGTCAGACAACAACCTCATCATCGATCGGGGCATGGCACTCCACAAAATGATTCGTCTGCTGACGCTTGCCACGGCCGGACATGGTTATTTGAATTTTATGGGTAACGAGTTCGGTCATCCCGAGTGGATTGATTTTCCACGCAGGGAAAACAACTGGTCCTATTTCTATGCGCGCAGACAGTGGCACCTGATGGACAATCCAGATCTGAAATATTCACAACTGGCTTGTTTTGACCGCGAAATGATCCAACTCGCCAAAACCCACGCCCTGTTCCATGACTCCCTACGTTTGGTTCACACCCACAATGACGATAAAATCATTGCATTTGAAAGAAACCGGCTCGTTTTTATTTTCAACTTTCACCCGGAGAAATCCTTTACCGATTATTTTTTTTATCTCCCGCCCGGTCAATATGATTGGGTCTTCGACAGCGACGATCGCAGCTATGGGGGTCATGGCAGATTGGATGATGCCCAGAAATATGTTTACGAATCCAGGTCCATAAAAGGTCGCCCGGAGAGTGGATTGGAGCTGTACCTTCCCAGCCGTACGGTGCTTGTTTTGTCTCGTTCGAAAGAGTTGACTTAAAATCATTGCCACATGAAAGGATCACAATCCACACAAGGCGGGCCGCCGCAAAGACTGATCAGATAACGCATGGCTTTGGCCAATTTGTCCGCCGAATCTTCATCGGGTGTAGATATCTCCACCTTACTCTTCATTTCCACGTTCCCGTTTTCTTCGACGCGTTTGATCGCCTTTTCGTATCTATCCACCGTAAGGATAACGTTGCTCAGATGAGGTTCTACATAGTCAGGGCTTGGATTGATTTTGTTTAAGGGAATTATATATTCAAACGTTTTTGTATTCTTTACCATTTTGGTGGTTGCTGTACATTGTCCCGGGTCAACACTGACTGTGCCCCTCGATATTTTACTGATGAAGTCAATTGTCTGGTCCATGGTGGGTGCTTTGTACTTGACTGTCTCCTCGATGTCTTCCGCCAAGACCTGGCACACAATAAACAGACCTGCAATCGAAATGATCGCCGCCACAATGATTTTTTGTTTTACGATATTCATTTTGCGCTCCTTTCTTGTATGCAACTGTTCACCGAAGGGACTATTCTCCCATTCAGTGCTGAGGTGTAATATTATCAACCGGTTATAAAGATGAAGAATGAATGTATCCTATACATTAACAAGCGATCCATGTCAATTTTATAGCTGTTATCTGAAGGTTAAAATAGGCCACCCATTTTCAAGTGCTTTCCTTTTTAGGAGCGCCGTTGGTTCGACGGCTGCCGGGTTACCCACGGCTTCGAGCATGGGAATGTCCGAGTGATGATTCCCGTAGGCATGGGACAGGTCGAGGCGGATGTCTTTTTGATTGGCCAGTTTTTTTACAGCCACCTGTTTGTGTTGATTGATACAGATGGGGCCGTTTGTCCTGCCGCTCAGAAGACTGTTGTCTGCGATTTCAAGATCGGTACAGAGAAGATGATGGAATCCCAGGTCTTCAATGACAGGGTTTAGCATGTATCGAAGCGAGGCGGACACCAATACCAGGGTATGCCCGGCGCTTTGGTGTTCGTGAACCCGCTTGAGTATCCTGGGAGCAATGTGTGGCTTCAGGTATGCGTGGTAGAAATCTTCAGCGCCGTCTTCCAGTGGCCTGATATCCCTGTTTCTGTAGAATGTGAGCATGATGCGAGCCATCTGAGTGTCGGTTATCCAGTCGCGTTCGTAAAAAAAATTGGTTACAGCAACCTTCAATAAAAAGGGCAGGCGAATTTCTTTGATTTCATAAAGGTATTTGAATCCAACCCTGCCGCTTTCCACATCGATGAGTGTTTTGTCAAAATCGAAAAATGCACCTATCTGTTTCCCGGAATCAGCCGAATTCACTGCGTTTGTTGTGTTCATTGTGTTCATTGTGTTCATTGTGTTGCTTGAGCTGGTATTAGGCAGCCGTTGCTATGGGTGGCCATGGTGCTGAAGCTGGGTGCTACATCAACTCAAAGCTTTTGCGGCTATAGGCTTCCAAGCTTCCCAGCCCTCCAGCAGTTTATCCCTACGATGGATGTTTTCATGGCGTTGTCGGCATATCTATGCTATTTGATTTGAAAAGGCAACTTGTTCGATCTTCTGCTGTCTTCTATCTGTTATTTGCGCCGGATTTGATTAATCATGACCCTTCGAAATAGTTGCTGCCTGCCAGCGAACAAAGGAAAACAGCTGCTTCTCGTGACTTCACTGGTATGTATTCTGATGGCCATTCAGGTTTCCGCGTTATCGGCAGCACCGGCTTTGCCACCTACACCCCCCTCCGCCAAAAATCAGGATAAAAATAAGCAACCCAAGACAATTGATATTGAGGCAAGTTACGGTTATCGGCAGGACGATCTGGATTGGAATATCGCCGGGGATCTCAAGGGCAAAAATCCCAATGTTCTATCCGAGTTGAAATGGAGGGATCTGCTCATCCACGAATTTCACCTGGGTATGCGAACAAAGCTGAAAAAAGCTTTTTATTTGAAGGGCTCGATAAGCTACGGCGTTATCTACGATGGCGATAACCGGGATTCTGACTATGTTGCGGACAACCGTGAAGAGGAATTCTCCCGGTCAAACAATGATGCAGGCCAGGGTAACACCCTGGACGGCCTGCTTGGCGCTGGTTATAGATTTCGACTTATTTCGCAATCCTTCAGTGTCATACCACTCGTAGGCTATTCATATCACCATCAGCATCTCAAGATGAAGGACGGGTTCCAAACCGTAACCTGGGCAGGGGGGCCGCCTCTGGGACCGTTTGAGGACCTGGATAGCTCCTACAAAGCCGAGTGGCAAGGCCCATGGATAGGGTTTGAGATGATTCTGGAGACTATAAAATTTACAAGGGTTCTGCCGCCGATCTCGTTTTACGCGGGTTGGGAGTACCACTGGGCAGACTACTATGCAAAAGCGGACTGGAACCTTCGTGATGACTTCAATCACCCCAAGAGCTTTGAACATGAAGCCGATGGAACGGGCATGGTTGCCAGCCTGGGAGTTTGTTTACGCCTGAGCGACAAATGGTCGGTAAGGGTTGGATATGAAACAGAGGAATGGTCCACCGACAGGGGTGTTGATCGGCTGTTTCTGGCAAACAATACCATTGTTAAAACACGTCTGAACGAGGTTAACTGGCACTCGGAGGTTATCCTGTTCGGCTGCTCAGTCCGCTTCTAATATCGTGCAATGATTTTATTCGGGTTGCATTCTGACGCTTTCTACCTTATTCTTAAATGCTATGCGTTATCATTTTCGACAGGTTGTGCTACTCATTTGGCTGCTCGTTTGTATCTGGCCGGCTGCTGTCCTGGCAAAAGTGCCGGTATTTGTCAGCATTGTTCCACAGCGGTATTTTGTGGAACAGATCGGGGGCAAGCATGTGGATGTTCAGGTTATGGTGCTTCCGGGCGCCAGTCCGACCACATATGAACCCAAGCCCCGGCAAATGGCGGCTATCACAAAAGCAACGATTTATTTTTCCATAGGGGTGCCCTTTGAGGCGGTCTGGCTGAAGAAGCTTGTTGCATCCAATAAACGTCTGAAAATCGTTCCGATGGATCGTGGCATTCAAAAACGCGCCATGACTTCCTTTCACTCCCATGACGAGACAGAACCACACACCGGCGGACAAGCCCTTTTGCATGGTGATGGTGGGACCATGGCGCATGGTGTTCTCGATCCCCATATTTGGCTGTCGCCGCCTCTTGTGATATTGCAGGCTCGTACTGTTTTGATCGCTTTAAAGGACATTGATCCAGAGAATGGTTCAGCCTATGAAGCCAACTTCCGGGCGTTTATTTTGCAGGTTTTGGCGTTGGACAAAGAGCTGAGACGTTTACTCAAACCGTACCACGGGAAGCGCTTCATGGTATTTCATCCGGCCTGGGGTTATTTTGCCGATACCTATCATCTAAAACAGATACCTGTGGAAATGGAGGGCAAGTCGCCCAAGCCCGCTCAACTCAAGACGCTGATAACAAACGCACGCAAGCACCGTATAAAAGTTCTGTTTCTGCAGCCGCAGGCATCTTCAAAGATTGCTGAGCAGGTGGCCAGAGAAATCGGCGCTCAGGTGACATGGGCAGATCCACTTGCCATGGACTGGGCGGAAAACCTTCGGGACGTCGCCGGAAAAATTCATCAGGCGATGGAGTGATTTGAAGGGTTGGAGGGTATGAAGGTGATACAAGGGTTGGAGGGTGGCTGATAGCCATCTGCGATTGGCACCTAACAGTCTAATAGTCTACAGCCTAAACTGCTAAAAGCATATATTATAAGTTTGTTATATGGTATAAGTTAATTAATAACTTTAATCAAAAGAATTCCTCGATGCTCTGCATCGGGGTAAATTAGCTTAAGATTCATTTTGATACCTCGCAGCTCTGCTGCGGGGTAGTTAAAAACTCCCGGTAAACACAGCAAGGAAATAGGGTGCCTAATATGAAATCGACAATTGCCGATATCAATCAGGTGACATTTTCTTATAACGGTCAGGTTGTTCTGGAAAATGTGGATTTGAAGGTATTTGAGGGGGATTTTGTGGCCATGATCGGCCCCAACGGCGGCGGTAAGACCACACTGCTGAAACTGATCCTGGGTCTTCTGACACCTTCGAAAGGGAAGATACATATATTTGATCGGCCACCACAAAAAGCATCTTATCTCATCGGTTATGTACCGCAGAATGTTCATATCAATCAGAATTTTCCTATAACGGCCATGGATGTGGTCTTGATGGGCAAGCTGGCGCCGGAGAAACGATGGCAGCGAAATCCTTTAAAGGATCGAAAAGAGGCGATAGCAGCCCTGCAGCACATGGAAATGGAAGCCTTTGCAGATATGAAGATCGGTGAATTGTCGAGTGGGCAACGCCAGCGGGTATTCATTGCACGGGCTCTTGTCACCAGGCCTCGGTTGTTGCTTCTGGATGAACCCACCGCCAGCATCGACTCTAAAGGACAAGCTGATTTTTTCATGCTACTGCAGACACTTAACAAAGAAATGACAATTCTGATGGTCAGTCATGACCTGCTGGCAATTTCGAGACATGTCAAAAGTGTGGCGTGTGTCAACAGGCACTTGCACTATCACAATCATGCTGAAATTAACGGTGATATGCTGGAAATAATGTACCCGTGCACGGTGGAAGAAGTCTGTCCCGTGGAGTTGGTGGCGCATGGACTGCCGCATCGGGTATTGAAAGATCATAAAACAGATTAGGAAGATAGAGAGATAGACTGTAGGCTGTAGGAGTGGAACGGTTTTGATATGGGGAGACCTTTCTGGGCATGTCACTGTGGTCCATACGAAGCCCCCAATTGCCCGCAGCGCAACCCTGATATAGGGGTTGTCAGAAAAACGTTCCGATTGAGGACCGTTTTTCTGCTACAAACCCTTATGCCGCCATCCTATTTTCGGAACATTATAGCGGTATAAACCGGAAAAGAAAAAGATCTTTTATCACGAAATCACGAAAGGTCGAAACCACGGAAGGTCGAAACCACGAAAAAAACCATGAAAAATTTCGTGTTTTTCAGATTTCGTGTTTTCGTGATTGCTTTTATTTTTTTTGCCACAAAAGACACAAATATTACAGATAAGGGTCTAAACAACCTGATTAGTGACTATTCCAAAAAATAGAAATTGGTTAAATCATGCTCGAAGCTCTGCAGTTTGAATTTATGCGTCATGCACTGATGGCCGGCCTGCTGGCCAGTATCATATGTGGTGTCATGGGCACGTTGGTTGTTGTCAACCGCATTTCCTTTTTGTCCGGTGGCATTGCTCATGCCGCATACGGCGGGATTGGACTGGCTCTATATATGGGATGGAACTTCCTGTTTTGTACCATTGGATTTTCACTGGGGGCCGGTTTGCTTATGGCTCTGGTCAGTATCAAGCTCAAGCATCGTTCAGATACCATTATCGGCGTTATCTGGGCGCTGGGCATGGCTTTTGGTATCATTTTGGTGGATCTGGCTCCAGGGTACAATGTCGATTTGATGAGTTATCTGTTTGGCAGCATCCTTTCGGTACCTGCCTTTGATTTGATAATCATGCTGGTGATCTGTCTGGTGACGATTGGTTTCGTGACATTCTTTTATCAGGGCCTGATTGCCTTTTCATACGATGAAGAATTTGCGCAGATCCGCGGGGTTCCGGTCAATGTGCTCTATTTTACCTTGATCGGCATACTGGCGGTTGCGATCGTCATGCTGATACAGGTCGTAGGACTTATCCTGGTTATTGCCCTTTTGACAATTCCGCCCTTTATCGTAGAGAAGTATACCTGTTCCCTGGTTCAGATGATGCTGGCATCTAGCTTTCTGGGTGCGATATTTACAGTCAGCGGTCTTTGGCTATCGTATTTTTTTAACCTGACGTCGGGCGCTTCCATCATCCTGGTTGCGGGTGGTGTTTTTTTTCTAGATATCTTGTTTGACCTTTTTAAGAAGCGGTTTCGACGGGTTGTCGTGATGAAGAATTAGCCTTTTGCATCGGAGCGACACAGTCGCGTTCTATAAAATCGTGCTACGATTTTATAAAAAATAGGCACACAGTGAAATTCGAAATTTCCAACATGGAAAGAGACTCTATAAATCTTAATGACAGATATTTTTTCCGATGGCAGCACTTTTGTCGGATGTTGCGCACATGCCTGATTATGACCTGCATGCTATGTTTTGGGGCTTGCACGCATCATTCCGTAATACAACCGAATCCGTCCCCGTATGAAGATCTTCTCAATATTTATCGCAAACCCTTGAATCACCTGGCCTCTGTCAGACGTGGCGTCTGCCCCATGTATCCTTCATGTTCCGAATACAGCCGCCAGGTTGTCGAGAGGCATGGCTTTGTCGTAGGATGGGCCATGGCCATGGATCGGTTGTTGCGATGCGGCCGTGATGAATTGAGGCGTGCGCCCAGAACCCTTGTTCATGGTGAATGGAAGTTCTACGATCCACCATCGGCAAACGATAACTGGTGGTATTCCGCCGGTGAAGATATCAACTCAAATGAAGGGTTCGAGGTTCCGGGGCTTCAATTGGACGAGTGATATGTTTATGGGAGAGGAACATTCTCGTTAAGTTTCAAGAAATTGTCGGGCTAAATAGGTTGACAAATGTCCCTCTGTTTCATAGTATCAATGATCATCCTCTCGGTTAAAGCGTCAATGTAAGCACTCAGGAAGTCTTTACCTGCCCTATAAATATGACGCTCAGTCCACCATAAATTATAAATCGATGTAAAAACATCCAGCTATGTATACATCAAAGGAGTTATCACATGCGACATAAATTTCTAATTAAGAGAAATGAGAGTAAAAACGAACTCCGTATCAGGGAGTACGCCAACTTGGAGAGAGAGCCTAAAAACGAATGGCAACGATCCGATGCGACGGCTTTTTCACTTATAGGTGAGGAAACCTATGGTAAAGGAGCCGTTACGGTGGCTATTGAAAAGGGTAAACGGCATTTAATTTCGGTGCTTCGTACCCACAACATGTATCCTATCGGTATTTATGCTGAAGAAATAGCCGTGTCTGTTATCGGGTTGTACGCTTCGGAGGACAAGCGCTCGGTGGAATTGTCCTTTGATGACAAAGCGTATTTTGAAGTTGAGGAAAGCCTGCCGAAGCCATCAACAGTTGCTTGAACGAACTGTTGACACAAGGACTTGATCCCTTCCAATTAAACTTTCAGATATTGCGGCAACGATGCTCTTGCTATTAATCCGGCATGACCTGGTTTTTTTAGCAAGGGTGTTGGCCCGTCATCGCCCACCAGCTTTCTGATTTCTATCAATTGCTCAATGATATTGAATAGGGTGTGCTTGACTATGCTTTAGATGCTTAATAGGTTGCAGGCTGCATTATAGAATGATTAAAATCAAATAAAGCAGGTTATCTAGGGAGATAATATATGGGTTGGCTTGGTAAGATGGTGGGGGGTACCATCGGATTTGCACTGGGAGGACCGCTGGGTGGTATTGCGGGTGCTGTTTTCGGGCATGCCTTTGATCGAAGTGAGGAAAGAACCTTTTCGGCGGAGGGGCGGCAGCGCTTGTCACCTGGAGAGGAATCCCAGTTCGCCTTTTTTATCGGTGCTTTTTCCATGCTCGCCAAATTGTCACAAGTTGACGGGCGCGTTTCCCAGGAAGAGGTCACATCCATCGAAAAATTCATGGTGTTTGACCTGAACTTGAGCCGGGAAAGTCAAGCCGTGGCCATGAATATTTTCCAGGCTGCCATGGCATCTCCCGGAACTTTTCAGGATTTTGCCGCCCAGTTTTACGAACGCTTCAGGATTCAGCCCCAGCTTCTTGATGTCATGATGGACATCATGTTGCGTGTGTCCATTGCCGACGGGGCTCTAAGTCAAAGTGAAGAGCGCTTGATCCTTGCGGCCAAATCCATTTTCAACATCAGTGATTCTCAATATACCGCTATCAAGTCCAGGTATATCAAGGATGACGAAAGGTATTATGCCATTCTGGGTCTTACCCGGAACGATACGGGCGAGACCATCAAAAAAACCTACCGCAGGCTGGTTAAAGAGTATCATCCAGACATGATCGCTTCCAAAGGGCTTCCCGAGGAATTTACGAAACTGGCGGAAGACAAGTTTCGTGAAATTCAGGAAGCATATGAGGTGGTCAGCAAGGAGCGCAACATCAAATAAAAGTCATCTAAAAATTGTCTTTTGGCCCAATATCCATGTTTGGTTCTCAGTTCAACTCCTCGAAATACTACAGTATGGTATCACAACTGTTCAGAAGCGCTCTACACCGTTGATGTGTTGGGGGCTCGCTCGCCTCCCCAAAATCTATCTATAGGAAAGGTACCAGCTATCAACGGTTTCTGTAGTCAATCAATAATGAATTTATTTCCTGTGTTGATCGACTGAGCCTCATCGACAATAATTTTATTACGTAAGCTTGAAACTTGAATGCTATTTTAGAACAGTCTTTTTCCATCTTTTCCATATTCATAAGGTTTAATTCGTAAACATAGCTATCCTGCTCCGTAATAACTGAAGCTGTTCTATTACTTTTTGAAAAAAATCCCATTTCACCGATGATCGCCCCACTTCCAATTTTTCGATACCGTATTGAAGATTTAGCATGGTCATCCTTTAACACCGAAAACTGCCCGGATTCGATAAAATAAAGAGTTTCTGAACATTCGCCCTTTTTCATCAGCGTACTGTTTGCTTTGAAAAACCTTCTGGTCATATAGTTTTTAAACTGAATAATTTCGTTTTTATTCTTAAATACTTCTTCCAACACAGCATTGAATTGATCTAATTTATCAGGCTTGAAACCATTCTCGTTAAGTATTTGCTCTTCACACCATTCAAGACTTCGATCTAAATCATCATAAATATTTGTATTAGCCTTCCCTTTTAGTACCGATCCTTTTATAAACAGGTTTTTTAGCCTGGGTTTTAATTGAGAATATATCAATTTAGCCTGGTGACCATTCTCTACAATCTGACTGATCTTTAGAAAACTATGAATGGCTGAAGAATCCATTCCTTGTACATCTTTAAAGTCTAAAATGATGTATCCTGCATGATCGTTTGCGGTCTCCTGCATATATCTTTTTACGTTCAGATACAGATTGTATACGCTTCCGAAAAATAAATACCCATTCAATCGGTAAACACAAATTCTTTTACCTTCGTGCCTTAATAGTTCTTCCTCAATTGTTGATCTTTCTACATTACTTCGGTGATGTTCGCCGGTTGTTATGCTTTTGATGTTTTTTACCTTTGCATAATTAAGGATAAATATGAAAACGGCCGCAACAGTCCCGAAGGCAATGGCGGACAGGAGACCTTTGAATACCGTTATCATTAAAATACAAATCACAATCAAGTATTCACTTAATGGCAGCTTTACCCAACTATCATATAAAAAAACCTGAAGAAAATTTAATCCAATAAACAGCAAATAAGCACCGATCAGAGGGACTGGAAAAAATCTTAAAAAATCGTTCCCCCAAAAAAGCATCAAAGAACTCATTACAATTAAAACTATTATTGGGATACGTGATTTTAATCCAAGGGCATGATTTAGTGCTGAAGGTCCGAGCATTTGGTATCCGACGATACCTCCAAAAAACCCAGAAACTATGTTGCCGGTACCACACAATCTTAGCTCTTTATCAAGATCTATGTCATCCTTAATAATAAGTTCCAGACTACTTAAATTCAGCAACATTGCTATTAATGTGATGAAAATAATCGAAAAGATAGTCCATTTATGTTCAAAAATAACCGAGTAATCAAGTTCGGATAATATATTAGATATATTCAATAAACTAAAATATTCACCTGTGTTTATTTGCATTACAATACCCAATTGCAATGCAGCTTCATGGGAAATGTCCAAGACCCACAAACCACCATAGAAAAAGCAAATAGAACACAATATTATTAACGGTACCAAGATCAGGTGGCGATTTGCTTTTGACAGAAAAAACATTATTAACGCAATTGTTATTCCAGGTAATAGCTTAATAGGCATTTGACTTGAAATTAAAAGTGGGAGGTTGTCAAAAGAGATTGTAAAACCAACCATGAAAGAAACAGCAGCTTTGATTATTAAATAGCCCGTTCCGGCTAAAAATCCACCGATCACAGGATAAGGAACAAAGCGAGCCAATTTCCCCAAGTTGTATTTTCCGGCAATATATAAAAAAATCCCTGTAATGATAGAAGTTAAAAAGATATAGCTTGTAATAAGCAAAAACAGGTCCTGCTGGTTATCACCTTGTAGAGATTTATCATATAATAGGCCAATACCAGCGGCTAAAACAATCGAGGTGGCAGATTGAGGGGCAGCGACTATCCCTTTATAAGAAGATCCTATAAGTAAAATTAAATTGATGGTTATAGTGGCACATAAAACAGTTCCAATGCCGTAACCAATTAAATTGGAAAGGTTGCCATGAAATATCAGAGCAGCCATAGACACACTAACTGTGATGGCAACTGTTCCCGTAATTATGCCGGACAACCCTTCTCTTGAAGCGTTAATTAGCGTAGCAGACAATTTCAGTTTCATAGCTTAAGGATCTCGATAGAAAGGTATAGGTGGCCCTAATCTGTGCGAAATAACATACCATATTTTGGGGTCGAAGAAAACAATGCGAAACTGAAGACTACGCTAATGAGTTTTGATTTTGGAAAATGGTGATTGATGGAGAACATGGCCGTTTTACATTTACCGCAAAAAAAAGGAATAATCGTTTTTTGCCATAAACAAAAAAACCTAAACCAATTGATCCAAATAACACTCCCCATAGTAAGGTCGATGCGCTATTCATATTTTAGGTTGACCTTTGATAGATTGAGAATATTCACGGTTGGACCAAACTTCAGATATCATCAATGTCACAACTTTTTAGGGTGGGCAAATATTACTGATGTGTTGGAGAATTTTGACTTGAAATCCCCGTTAGATGGATTTGGGGGGGCTCCGCGAGCTACACCCTTCGGGCTCGCTCGCCTCCCCAAAATCTATCTACAGGAAAGGTACCAGTAATCTGCAGTTTTAAAGTTTTAATCAAAAGAATTCCTCGATGCTCTGCATCGGGGTAAATTAGCTTAAGATTCATTTTGATACCTCGCAGCTCTGCTGCGGGGTAGTTTTAGATTGTCAAAAGATCCACTGTCATAAAAGTTACCGAACAACAATCATGCGAATTTGAAAGCTGAGCAAATCAAAAACCTTATGCAACCCTAAATGCTCAAAAAATCTGGTGGACCCATAGATCACATTCCAACGCGTCCGATCAATATCGAAATGGGTTTCCAGGACGAAAGAACTATCTTCCAAATGGGCAACGGTGGCATCAAAATCCAGGCCAGCTGAAACACCTCGTAGATTCAACTCACCATTGACATGGTAATTGGGTGCGGTCAACCAGCCCGGTTCAATGCGTTTGACTTCCTTAAAGGTAAAAACCGCTTTTGGAAATATTTTAGAAAAGAAAAAATCATCCGAACGAAGATGGGCCTCCAACACTGGTTGTAACTCATCACCTTCCAGGTTGATATTATGGATTGTGTTCATATCGATTTCAACCGTACCGGTGACAGCTCCATCTTTGATGTCAATCACGCCCTTGGCAATATCTACCGTTCCGATATGGCGGCTATTGGGATTGCGCCCTGTCCACTCCACCTGGCTTGCCTCGGGGTCAACCGTGTATTGCCCATCAGGCAGCGTCACCGTCGTTTGCGGGTCATCCTGCTGGTCAGTTACCTCGCCCTCGATGTCATACCCGGCCCTACGCCATGCTTCGAGCCCCCCTTTAAGAAAAGAGACCTGCTCATAGCCACCTCGATCCAACTTTTCCAGGGCCATTGCCACATCTTGGCTGCGTATGCTGGAACCATAAACTACGACTGAGGTTTGTTTGTCCGGGACAACAGCTGCGAGGTCCTCTAAAAAAGACACAAAGAACACACAGGCATTTTTTGCACTTGGAATATGTACCTTACCGAAATGTTCAGGGGGCAATAAATCAATCAAAACTATGTTAGACTTCTCGGATAATAGTAATTTTAAATCCTTTGCAATCATAATTTACTCCTACAGTAAGTGTTAGGCCCTTGCATTGATTACTCGGGCATTACCGGTAAACCACCCCATACCCTTAAGACTTGTCCGGTTATATCTCCTTCCACTGCCCCGACATATGCCTTGGCTGTTTCTGCTGCTGTCACCAGCCCTTTATTTCCCTGTCCAGGCTCGACAATTGGTGCAGGGCTAACCACGTTTATTCTGATGCCACGTGTCAGAAGGGATGCGGTGTTTTTGACAAAGGTGTTAACAGCGGCATTCAGGGGGCCGGTTGCAATACTTGCAGGGTTTGGGTATTGGCTCAAAAAACCACTTGTAAATACGAAGCAACCATTATCTCGAATATAATTTTCTCCTAATTTGAGAAACCTTATTTGGCCAAGAAATTTACGCTCGAAGCCATACCTGTAATCATCGTCAGTCAAACCTGCAAATGGCTTGAAAATACTATCACCGCCGATAACAGAAATTAATGAATCAAATTGACCAATTTTCGCGAACATTTCACTGACTGATTTTGGAACGGTGTAATCGCATTGAACATCGCCACTTCTTGAGCCAACTGGTACAATATCGTGACTGACAGATAATGCTTTAACTACTTCTTTACCGATTCTACCGGATGCTCCAGCAATAATTATTTTCATGCTATCCCCCATGATTTTTTGGGAATATTATTTTAAAGCCAAATCAGCATCTACAGATATATTGAGAATTGTACCAGTTGGGACAAACTTCAGATATGCTATATATCACAGCTTTTTAGGCCGAACAAATTGTGCCGATATGTTGGATCTGTACGACATTTAACGCCCCGCCTGAACAGCGGCTCTGACATAGGGCGGGCTACCAAAGGTCTTTTACGTTAAACCGCGATCTTCCTGCCGTCTGCTCCAGGCGGATGTTAGCCGAAGCTGATTTATGATTCTGTTTTCCAAAGGCGAGTAGATATTAGATTATAGAACCAAGCGAAAATTGCCCCCCCTATCAAACCATCCACAAACGCCCAGATAAATCCGATGAAACTGCCGACTGGAGATATAGTGAAGCCTCGATACAGGCGTCCAATTAAAGTAGGTTCACCCGTTGCTCCATCAAAAGCGATTATCCACCAGGTCAACAAAAAAAGACCAACGCCCCAAACTATTCCGCAGGTAAGTGAAAACGCTCTGACATTTAGTTTCATTTTGGCACCTCCCTATGCGGTCCGGTTAATACAAATGTTAGGGGTCATCAATGGTTTCTGCTATTTACGTTATTCAGTCATTCTGAAACCAGTTGTCAAACCATCTGATGTTTCAATTCCTACTCCTACGAAGAGCAACTCACCGTCTTTGTGATAGGTAAGGTCATATATGGGACCATTCTTTTCTATTTTGAGGTCGAAAGTACCAGCTTCGCTACCGCAAGGGTAGATATACGTCACAATGTAGTTTCCGGGAAAACCGTTTGACGTATCTCCCTTTGCTATTCCACTTCCAGTCTCTTTCTTGTATAAGCGAGAAGTATATAGAAGGGTACTGACAATAGAAGATGAGGTCAGATAAAGCACAAATTTAAAAGTCTGTGTCAAATCAGATATCATTGAAGTATATTGATAATTTTATACAGGATGGCACAATATGGGTCAAGGGATTTGATATTCAAAAGGTATCGAATTGGGATATGTGGTCAAAGTGGAAAAAATCGAACGATTAAAGGTATATTGAGATAATCGTTATAATCGGAATTATTCGATTTTATACCGATACCATTTGGTCATCACCAAGGTATCATGGAAAGGCATTACCAGTGCAAGATTCAGTCGGTGGTGATAATAATCGCACACCGGTAAAAAAATAGGGGTATGATAACTGCAACTTTGTTGGAGCATCACAGGTTATGCGACTTTTTGAAACGATGAAATTTCTTCTTGTGGATTAAACTGAAGTGCATCAACAATATAGCTAATATTATCCCTAATAACTTTTTTCCGAAAATATCCCATGGGGTTTCCAAGCACTACAGATTTAGCCATCGTTGATAGTAGGCTGATTCGTTGATATAAAATATGATCTAACTCAAACCCCTCATTTGATCTTGAAATAGATATCACCCGACTGGAATATTGATTCCAATCCTCACAAATTTTAGCTACTTCAACGGCATTTTTTGCAATTGCATTTAGACTAATCCCTTGTCGCGGGTAATCACCTAAGAATGCCTTAAGCATAATGACAAGGAGCTTAACTCTACCACGGAAAGTATCATAATGATTAAATTTCCGCATGTCTTTTGCATTGGGACCATATCTTTCCATTGCATACTCCTTTCTTTAAAGGATTATCGATGATTGTAAATGGCTACAATGTGGTATAATACATACTATATGGAATGATTATGATTTGTCAAGAAAGTGAGAGAATTAACATGCCGGAATATGAATTTATACCGCTTGTCATAATAATGTTCCGAAAATAAGATCGCGGCATAAGGGTTTGTAACAGAAAAACGCTCCTCAATCGGAACGTTTTTCAGACAACCCCTATATAGGGAGGTTACCCGCATGCATGCAGCGCATCCTCGTTAGTCCACGCCTTATGCTTTGATGCCATCTGAGGTTTTTAGTCCGCATTATGGCAACACCTCATGCGTTCTATTCAGGTCAAGACACGGCCGACAAGCGATTGTGCGTCGCGGATTCCTTCGATTCGAACTTTCTGAAATGTGTTTTTTATGTTTTCATGTTTATCCAGAAGGACTTTGATATAGTTGGATGTCACGCCTTTGAGTCGACCTGTTTTCACATCAGGGGTGCTTTCAACCAGTACTTCTACCTCATTTTGAATATGTCTTTCGAGAAAGGCCATCCTTTTTTGGTTTCCCAAGGCCCTTACTTCCCGGCATCTTTCCTTGGCGATGTCCGGCGGTACCCGGTCGGGAAATCCGTATGCAGGGGTCCCCTTTCTGGGCGAGAACGGGAAGACATGCAGGTAGGAAAGAGGGAGGCTCTTAATAAAGGAGAGGGTGTTCTTGTAGGCCTTGTCGGTTTCACCTGGAAATCCAATCATCACATCTGCGCCGATGGCAGCTTCCGGTAGGGCCTGGTGTATTGTTTCAATTCGTTCACGAAAATCTTTTTTCCGATAAGGCCGGTGCATCCGTTTTAAGATGCTGTCATCCCCGTTCTGCATGGGTATGTGAAAGTGGCGGCAGATGTGTCCCGGCCGTGTGGACGATGTAGACACGAGGGAAATGAGTTCGTCTGTTATTTCAAGTGGTTCTATTGAACTGAGACGGATCCGGTCAATGACTTTCTGCTTCCTCAGAACAGTCAATAGTTCGGTTAAATGTCTTGCCGGAGTAAGATCCGTACCATAACATCCAAGGTGGATGCCGGTCAGTACAATCTCGTGAAAACCTGCCAGCTGGATCGATCGAACGGTTGTCAGCACATCCTCAAAGGGCATGCTGCGGTGACGACCCCTCGCATGGGGAACGATGCAATAGGTGCAGAAGGTGTCACAGCCGTCCTGAATTTTTAAGAAAGGACGGGTTCTGTTCCCGGGAGGAGAGAATGTTGATTTCACGGATGGAATGGGCTGGAAACATTTATCATCTGTGGACGATGCCATGAACGGTGAGTCAATGGATTGAATTATTTCAGGAATACGGTGTTTTTCCGCGTGTCCCACGATTCGATGGACTCCCCTGATTTTTCGGATATCACCTGGATCGGTTTGTGCGAGACATCCTGTGACGATGATGGTGGCTTCCGGATTGGAGCGGATGGCTTGTCGGATGGCCTGTCGTGATTGCATGGAGGCCTTGTGAGTGACTGTGCACGTATTGATGACACAGGTGTCGGCCTTGTCATCACCAGGCCCCTTGTTTTTATCGATCCTCTGAAATCCCGATTGCGTCAGCTCCTGGGCGATGGTCTCTGATTCAAACTGGTTGACCTTGCAGCCAAGGGTGATGATGGAAAACGAGGGATTTTTACTTTCTTTGCCCATTGTCAATATTTATAAAGTTCGGATAGATTAAATCTTTTGTCATATTAAAAGAAAATTTCGATATTTCTTGTTCGATATTCTGCAGTTCGTTTTAAAAAATCTTTAAGTTATTGGCATTGACCTAAAACTTAAAACCACCTTGTTCGGTTCTAATCCATCCACCTCCCAATACCGCATCTCCGTCGTAAAAAACAGCTGCCTGCCCCGGTGAAATGGCGGATTGGGGCGCTTCAAATCGGATGCGAGCTGCATGCTTTCCCAGGGGCGTAAGTTGTGACGCAGCCGCTTCGTGTCGATAACGTATACGCGTCATGATGTTGATATCCCTTGGCGGTGGTTCGTGAATCCACTGAATATTTTCTACATGGCAGGTATCTGAAAAAGCATCCTGCTTGAATCCCACCACCAGTCGGTTTTGATCGGGATCGATGCGGATGACATAGTATGGCTCGGATGCCGGAATATTGATACCCCGTCGCTGGCCAATGGTATAGTGATGAAGCCCCTGGTGCTCACCGATGATGTGGCCGTCGATATCTACGACCAGTCCTTTAGGACTGTTGAAGCCTGGTTGTTGTACCAGGAACTCACCATAGCTGCAGTTGTTGATGAAACAGATGTCCTGACTTTCTTTTGGCGCGACAGGTTTTAACCCCAGTTTTCGGGATAGTGCGATGGTTTCTGCCTTGGTAAACTCTCCCAGGGGAAATACGGCTTTTGACAACATCTGCTGGTTCAGCCTGGCCAGGAAATAGGACTGATCTTTTTTGTGATCTTTGCCGCACAATAGGCGAAACGTGCCGTTACTGTCTTTTTTGACACGGGCATAATGACCTGTTGCCAGGCGGGATGCACCCTTTTGTGTTGCGAGCGACAGACAGACACCGAATTTAACAGATGGATTGCATACCATGCATGGATTTGGCGTGCGGCCTTCCTGATAGGTGCGCACAAAATAATCTACGACAACTGACTGAAACGCTTTTCGTGCATCAAATATTTCAATGGGGATGTTTAATTGATCACTCAGTCGAGAGGTGATAACGGCAGCGGCTTCCCGTGATTCGATACCGGAGATTGCCGAGGTAGTGGTTTTTCCCGGAACCCCATTGCCGTCGGATGTTTCATACCCCGTAAAAAAATGGATTCCGAAAATGTCATGCCCCTGATCCTTGAGAATGCGTGCGGTGACAAGGGAATCGACTCCGCCACTGAGCAGTACGGCAATTTTTTTCATTCGAAAAAGATTGTGTTGGTTGGACGAATCTGCATCGCCCGTGTGGGGCAGGCTGGGACGCACAGTTCACAGATACTGCATTTCTTCTGATTAAATTCAACTTTCATTTCCGGTCGCACCACCGATAGCGCGCCTGTGGGGCATACGGCAGTACATGCACCGCAGTGAGTACATTGTTTTGTTATACGTTTGACTTCCTGGGATGCATTCTGGACCTGGACTCCCATGTCTTTCAGATATTGGATGCCTTCAGAAAAATTCTTTTTTGGCCCGGTCAACTCGAGGACCATGACGCCTTCTCTTTGGGGTAGAATGGCAGCATTCAAGATATTGAATGTCAGATCATGATTTTTAACCAGGTTACAAACAATCGGTTTTTCAGCCACGGTTTTGGAAAATTTCAGAATGAGAATCTTGGAATGCACGGGTACCTCCGAAAATAGCTTTACCCAATATTGAGCGTTTCAAATATTGAATATTGAAATTAGGCTTTATTTTTTTTAAAATGCAGCATACCATGAGCTACTATTATTAGGCTGTAGGCTATAGACTATTAGGCATTTAGCTGCTCACAGCCTACAGCCTATAGTCTACAGTTTAAAGCCAGCTTGTCGATTGCCGCGTACTGGTTAAGGCTCACAGCTGACTGTTCCGATATATATCCTTAACTGATCGAATGTCAAGGCCGCAAACGTTGCGGCAAGCCCCATCACGCGTTACCAACTCTGCTGATGGCCGTTGATTTAGGTCTAAGGGTTGTTGGGAGCAATGTCAATACAATGAACCGCTTTGCATACCGCACAACCGGACTGTTCGTAAAGGTGCTCGAAAACCTTTCTCGGGCCCGTGTAACCCTGCATGGTACGGAAAATATCTCTGGCGGCAACAACATTTTTGTGGTCAATCATTTTACGAGAATTGAGACATTTGTCTTGCCCACCCATCTTTTCCGGTTGACCCAGACACCCATCTGGTCTCTGGCGGCAGCTGAGTTTTTTAAGGGTACTTTTGGTACCTATATGGATAACATCGGGGCTGTCTCCATTAAAAACCCTGATCGAGATCATTTGATCGTTAAGACGCTCCTTACCGGCGAGGCCATGTGGATCATATTTCCGGAAGGTCGCATGGTCAAAAATAAAAAGATCATAGAAAAAGGTCGCTTCATGATCTCTTCTGCCGGTGGAAAGCATCCACCTCACACCGGCGCAGCCACCCTGGCGATGCGTACCGAATTTTACCGCCAGCGGCTTTTTGCCATGAGCAAGTCAAACCCGGAAGAAGCCGATCGCCTCCTGAATCTTTTTCGGATAGAATCCATGGCAGATGTTTCCAGGGCAGGAACCCGGCTGGTGCCTGTCAACATCACCTATTATCCAATGCGGGCAAAAGAAAACGCCTTGAGTAATATTGCCAAAAGCCTGGTTGAAAACATATCCGAGCGTTTGATCGAAGAGCTCATGACCGAGGGGCATATGCTGCTGTCCGGAGTTGACATGGATATTCGATTTGGTCGAGCCATAGAGGTCAATGCATACCTGAACCAATCGGTCATCCAGCAGGACATCCAGTCCAGGAGATCATTTCAGTTCGATGACCCCTTACCCTCTAAGACAAAAATGCGCAAATCTGCTTTGAAAGTCATGCAGCGTTATATGACTGAAATTTACAGTTTGACGACGTTGAACCATGATCATATTTTTGCATCCATGTTGAAAAAATATCCATTCACCAGCATCAAGATCCATGACCTGAAAAGACGTGTTTTTCTGGCGGCATCTTCATCACTCCGGGAGATGAAAGTATATTGTCACAGCAGTCTCAACGAAGATCAGACCCATCTGCTGGTGGATGATAGCTATGGCAAGTGCCTGGATTTCATTTCTCTGGCAAAGGAACAGGGCTTTGTCAAGGAACAGGGAGACAATCTGGTTAAACTGAATCCTATCGGTGTGGTATTGAATTTTCATCTTGCGCGGATACAGAACCTGGTTTCGGTCATTGCCAATGAGGTTGAGCCCTTGATCAAATTCCAGCGGTTTGCCCGAAGAATTGCCTGGCAGCCGTCCTTTATTATTCGTAGAAAGGTTGCGCGCAGCATCCTCAAGAAAGCCATGGACGCGTACGCAACAGATTACCGGACATTCTTTGTCGAAGGGGAAACCAAGGATCAGTCGGTGGGAACACCGGTCCTGTTCAAGGGCAGGTCAAAACGTGTCGGTATCGTTCTTTCCCATGGGTACATGGCGGCACCGCTTGAAGTTCAGGGACTGGCCAAATATCTTCAACGCAAGGGATTCTGGGTATATACACCGCGTTTAAAAGGTCATGGAACGTCACCGGAAGATTTGGCGCAGCGAACCTACAAGGACTGGCTCGTTTCCGTTGAAGAGGGCTATGCCCTGATCAGCAGCATCTGTGACCGGGTTGTTATCGGGGGGTTTTCCACCGGTGCGGGTCTGGCCCTCCATATAGCGGCCCGAACAAAAGATTTATCCGGTGTGTTCGCCATCGCGGCACCTCTCCGGCTACAGGACCTCGGGGCTCGCTTTGCGTCGACACTGGATGCATGGAACCGCCTGATGGACAAAATTGCAAAGGGGGCTGCTAAAAAAGAATTTGTCAACAACTCGCCCGAGAATCCTCACATAAATTATTCTCGAAACCCCATTTCAGGTGTCAGTGAAATAGAAAATTTGATGGAATCGCTCTATCCTCTCCTGGAGGACATCACCGTACCGGCTCTGGTTGTCCAGTCGGAGAACGACCCGGTCGTAAATCCGAAAGGCTCACGAAAAATATTCAAACGTTTGGGTTCGGTGGATAAAAGATATACCCTTTTTAATTTCGACCGACACGGAATTCTTCTTGGTGAAGGGGCAGACAGAGTATACCGAACCATCGGAGAGTTTGTTGATCAAATACGTGGATGACTGTCAACGAATACTGAAGGCTACAGCACCGAAATAATTTCTAAGGCTCGATCAATTTCTTCCCGGGTATTGTACGGCGTCAGTCCGACTCTTATCAGACCGCCGCTTTCTGCCAAGCCTAAAGATCTCACCGGCTGGGCAGCATAAAAGTCACCATCCCATACAAAGACACCTTTTTGAGCCAGTTTTTTGGCAACGTTTAAGGGTGATACGTTTTCAACGATAAAGGATATTGTAGAGGTTTTAGGACTGTCATCGGGGGGGGTATAGACCGTTACTTTGGGTAGTTGTTTCAACGCGTTTTTAAAATGGTCGCACAAGGGCTGCTCATATTTTTCAATGCTCAGCATGCCGGCAACAATTCTTTTTCTACGTCCTTCGAGACCTGTCAATTCTTCGGATAGGTCATCCAGGTATTGTTCACCGATATCGGCAATGAACTCGACGGCTTCTGCTGCGCCGGCAATACCCTCCAGATTTAAAGTGCCGGTTTCAAATTTATAGGGCGGAACATTTTCCTGGGCATTGACTTTTAGGGTTTGCAGTGAATGCATTTTACTTTTTTTAGCAAACAGGATGCCCACGTGCGGGCCAAAAAATTTATAGGCAGAGCAGTAGAGGAAATCAGTGTCAATGTCCTGGACATCGATAGCTCCATGCAGCGCATAGTGGACAGCGTCAACGATGGTTAAAGCGCCCACATCATGAGCCATTTGGATCATAGTTTTTACATCGCTTATGGTTCCGACGGCATTGGAGGCGTAGTTGATGGCAACAACCTTGGTTTTGCCGGTAAGTTTTGCCTGGTAATCGGCCATGTCGATGACACAGTTTTTTGTGTCCATGGCTACGCTGCTGAGTTTGAAGCCTTTTTCCTCCAGGACCTGCCAGGGCCCACGGTTGGCTTCGTGATCCATGTCGGTGATGATAATTTCATCACCCGGTAGAAGCTCTCTGGACAGTGCCTGTGAGAGCATGAAACTGGCTGTGGTTGAATTCTGGCAAAAAGAAACTTCTTCCCAGGAACAGGCGAAGAAATCAGCGAATGTCTTGCGTGCATTAAACAAAATGGCATCGCTTTCGATGCTCGTGGCAAATGCCCCATGCGCATTGGCGTTGTGCTGCACAAGGTATTCGACAACTTTATCGATGACTCTCTGGGGCACCTGGGTACCGCCGGGCCCATCCAGGTAGGCTGCCGGATAGCCATTGATTTTTCTATTGAGGGCAGGGAACTGTTTGCGAACATAATCAACGTCGAATTTCATATCTTGTTTCCGATTGCCAACAAGGCAGAAGTTGTCTTTTAAATTTGTGTTTCTGGTTTTGAGATAGCTTCTAATCGTTTTCTGTCACCATCAGCATGGTCGAAGGATCGAGAATCAAGCTGGACTCCGATCCGTCTATGTCCCCACCTTTGGTGGCCTTGACATGGATATTTTTCCCCTCCGACTGAAGTTGAATCACGACTTCGAACAGATCGTCGATATGGATCAACTCAGGGGGCATTCCGTCTGGTTGGGGTTCCTGGTGTCGGTGTGTTCTGACGGAGAACCAGACCCGGAGATTGTTAGCTTCTGAAAACGCTTTGAGGTGTTTGAGAGATTCTTCGACATCATCTTCAAAGGGGAGCCCATCGATTACAATCATATCCGGCGAAAAAATATTCTGTTCTGTCAGGTCAGCCAGCCGTTCTTCAAGTTTGGGCACGCTGAAGCCTTCTACCTTGAATGTCATGATGAATCGGTGGTGGAGTATGGATTCCCAAAGCTGGTTGACCTGTGGTGCATCGTACTGATCTGCCAGATTGTGAAAAACCTCTTTATACCACAAACTCACTTTGTTCACGGGATCACTCAGACTGACATGCAGAACGTTTTTGCCCCGCAGAAGTGTTTCCAGCGACAACTGGACCATAATGGCTGTTTTGCCGACACCGGCCCTTGCCAAGACAGCGCCAAAGCCACCCTTGGAAAGAATGTCCTGATTTTCCTTTCCCAGGAGTCTTAAAGGGTTCCGTAGTGTAAGATCTTTTTTCAACATCATAAAGCTCCTCTCCTTGAGGTTGATAATATTGTCATGAGGTGGAAGCCCACGACCTTTCAACCCGGATTCTATATCAAGCCTGATGGCTTTTTTTTGATCTGTTTTCAACATCTTGCCAATTAGAGGCTATCGCAAAAATAACTTCACATTTTTGCATCTCAGCTTCAGCCCATCTTTGGCTGATGCCTCATTTCTAAAATCCGCGAAATAGCTCGCTATTCCTGTGGGTTGCTCATTCGGATCAGCCAAACCTGAACCAAATCTGAACGCCAATTCTGCTAAGTTGTTTTTGCGCGAGCCCTAAGCAACGTTCTTCTTGCCGTCCTGGGCCTTTTTGATCAACTCTTCGGCAATGGATTGGGGTACCTGTTTGTAGTCTGAAAACTCCATGGTAAACTGGGCCTTTCCCTGTGTGGAACTGCGCAACACCGTGGAATATCCGAACATGTCGGCTAAAGGTACCCTTGATTCGATGACACACATGGCCCCTTCATCCTGAGAGCCCAGAATCATCCCTCTGCGCTGGTTCAGTGTACCCATGACAGCACCTTGGAATTCCGTGGGTGTTTCCACCACCACGGTCATGATCGGTTCCTGGATGACAGCCTTTGCCTTGGCATAACCTTCAAGAAAGGCTCCGCGTGCGGCCGCCTGAAATGCCATTTCAGATGAATCCACCGCATGGGATGCACCATCGTTGATCAAAACCCGCACACCGGTTACAGGTAATTCCATTTTGGGTCCTTTTTGAAGACAGGCTCTGAATCCTTTTTCACAGGCAGAAATAAACTGGGTGGGGATGGAGCCGCCGGTTATCTTGTTTTCAAATTCAAAATCATTCTCGGCCGTGGGCTCCAGGTAACCGGCAATCCGGCCATACTGGCCTGACCCACCGGTCTGTTTCTTGTGGGTGTAATTAAACTCACCTCGCTGGGTAATGGTTTCCCGGTACGCAACCCGAGGCATGCCCGTTTCCACATCCGCACTGTACTCTCTGCGCATACGTTCGATGTAGACATCGAGATGGAGTTCCCCCATACCCGATACAATGGTATCACCGGTTTCCTGATTGACATAGGTTTTGAATGTGGGGTCTTCCTTGGTAAACCGATTGAGTGCTTTGGACATATTGTTCTGAGAAACCTTGTCCTTGGGAACAATGGCCAGGGAGATAACCGGTTCCGGGACATACATGGAAGTCATGCTCAGGTTCATGTCCTTGGCGGTAAAGGTATCACCAGAGGCACATTCAATCCCGAAGAGAGCACCGATGTATCCAGCCGGGATGGTGTCGATGTCTTCCATCTGATCGGCATGCATACGAACCAGCCTTCCGACTTTTACTTTCTTGCCTGACCGGACGTTTACAATGGTACTCCCTTTGGATACCGATCCCTGGTAAACACGAATATAGGTTAGTTGACCATATTTTCCATCTTCCAGTTTGAAGGCCAAAGCAACAACCGGTTTGTCTGAATCGGAGACAAGTGTCACCGGGGTTTCGGCGTTACCCATGTTGAGCGCCTGATTTTCAATGTCCGAAGGGCAGGGCAGCAGATCGGTGACAGCATCCAGGAGGGGTTGTACGCCTTTGTTTTTATATGCTGAACCCATGAGAACCGGTGTCAGTTCACGGGTAAGGGTTCCTGTGCGGATAGCCGCAATGAGCAAGTCTTCTGTGACATTTCCTTCCAGGGCAGCTTCCATGAGGTCGTCAGAAAACATGGAGGCCGAATCGATGAGTTCTTCACGTTTTTCCTCTGCTTCTGCCAGCAGGGCTTCCGGTATGCTTTCTTCACGAATCAATTCACCGTTCTCACCGTCAAAATAGAGGGCTTTCATGGACACGAGGTTCACGACACCCTGTAGGTCGGCTTCGAGACCAATCGGGATCTGTAATGCCACGGCATTGTGCCCCAGTTTTCTCTTGAGCTGGTCCATGACCCGGAACGGGTTTGCGCCACTGCGATCACATTTGTTGATAAAAGCGATACAGGGTACCTTGTAGCGTTTCATCTGGCGATCGACGGTGATAGACTGGGATTGAACCCCGCCCACCGAGCATAGAACCAGGACGGCACCATCCAGAACGCGCAGAGAGCGCTCCACCTCTATGGTAAAATCCACATGTCCGGGTGTGTCGATGATATTGATCTTGTGATCGCGCCACTGGCAATAGGTGGCAGCAGAAGCAATGGTAATGCCACGTTCCTTTTCGAGTTCCATGGAATCCATGGTGGCCCCTACACCGTCTTTGCCCTTGACATCGTGAATGGTATGGATTCTGTTGGTGTAGAACAGGATTCTTTCCGTCAATGTTGTTTTGCCCGAATCGATATGAGCACTGATACCGATGTTGCGGACATTCGCTAAATCGTTAGTCATTTTTGTTGTTCCTTCTCAGACGTTCCTCGATTAGACCTTTTAAATATTATATGCTTTTGAAACATGAAAACACGAAAACACGAAAAAAAGATCTCAATTATTTCGTATGTTCGTTAACGGTTATCTATTTGTATTCTGATTTTTTAGGTTACAAGTACTATCTTTTTGGAAAAACTGTTGCGGTTCAGTGCAGGATAACCCGGTCTGAAATCCATAAAACAACGCCATCCTTTTTAAGGACGGCGTCAAAATGCCATAAAAAAGTGCACAAAGATAGGGACCCGAATATACATTGTCAACATAAATATTTCGAAAGTCAGAATACAGAAGTCAGAATTTCGTAAAGCGCTAAATTGCTTTAATGCTGGAAAACGAATGAACATTGTAAAGATTCTGTATTCTGACGCCTGGATTCTTTCTGGGACTCATTCCGGCAGAGTAAAATGCCTCTGGCCTGCCCCAAAGGATCAGGTCTTTTATATTGGAATAAAAGATCTGTTGAAGTGACCGCCCACATTTACTATGTAAACAACACAACTCAGACAGTTGCGTCTGTAAGCTATGAACATATTGAGAGGCAAACAAACAGTGAATCGAAATCTGATCCTGTCCGGCATCAGGGCTGCCTGGCCCATCTGCCTGGGATATATCCCCATAGGTCTGGCGTTTGGTGTTCTGGCACAAAAGGCAGGCATGACATGGTTTCAGATTGCCTTGATGTCATCCATCGTGTTTGCAGGGAGCTCGCAATTTATTGCCGTCTCCATGCTGGCGAGTGGTTCTGCGGCCCTGGCCGTGATAGTGACTACGTTCTTCGTAAATCTCAGGCATCTGCTCATGAGTTCCTCTTTGGCGACGCTGTTGCATAACGAGCACCGGGGCAAACTCTCTGTTTTTGCATACGGGGTTACCGATGAAAGCTTTGCCATCAATTATACACGTCTTCTGGCCGGAGATTGGGATCTGAACAGGTCCCTGGTGCTCAATCATACGGCGAATACATGCTGGATCCTGAGTACCATTGCCGGTGGATTTTTCGGTCATCTTATTCCCGCCCACAGCCTGGGCATTGATTATGCCCTGATTGCCATGTTTATCTGTCTCCTGGTCTTCCAACTCAACAGCCGTTTGATCGTTCTGACTGCGATTATTGCCGGTATGCTTTCGGTGATGCTGGCCCTATGGATTCCCGGAAATTCCTATATTGTCCTGGCTTCTGTGATTGCCGCGACCATCGGGATCGGGATAGGGAAATTATCCCGGACATCTCGAGCAGGGAAAGGGGATTGAGCATGCCTGACACCTATGTCTTCATTATTATCGCCATGGGGCTGGTGACCTATATACCCCGGTGGCTGCCGTTGTTTATCCTGACGAAATATGCACTGCCGGCATGGTTCAAAGATTGGCTGGCCCTGATCCCGGCCTCCGTCTTGAGTGCCTTGCTGCTGCCGGCACTCGTGACCGGAGGTGATCCACGCCACCTCGATATCATGAGGCCCGAGATGTGGGTGGCCGTTCCCACCTTTGTATTTGCCCTGGCAACCAAATCCTTAGGCGGTACCGTGGTGGTGGGAATGGTACTATTCTGGCTGAGCGGGAAACTATTTTAAATAGGCTGATAGGCTGTAGATTTTTAGGCTGTAGGCTGTTTGAGGGTATACAGAATTCAGACTATTGTAATAGCTGATGAATTAGTGGTGGCGGAGAAGGTCCGGTGCATACCCTTTATAATCGCCCATACCACCTAACAGCCTACAGCCTAAGCAACCTAAACACCTGATTTTAAAGTTCCGGTGGTCCGGCAGGTATCATACAGGCAAACACCAGGGTCTCGTTTCCGCTGTTCCGGATCTGGTGTTCTTCGTTGCCGGGAATGAATGCGGTGGTTCCGCTGGACACCGGGACCCATCCCCCACTTGAGAACACGTCCCCGCTTCCGGAGAAAAAGAGGATCTCATGCTCCCAATCATGGGAGTGACGTGGTGTATAACCTTCCGGTTCCACTTCGAATATTCTCATACAGAAGTTGTCGGCACCGTCGTTCTTTCCAATGGCGATCCTTCCCTTGACGCCTTTTACGGCGTCACCGTCAAACGCAGTGGGTTCAATATCTGAATAGTGAGTGATTTTCATTTGTATATCTCCCAGTATAGTGGGTTGTCTCAAGATATATAGAAGCAATCTAAAAAATAGGATTTTGGTTCAAAGTCAAGGCGGGATCAAGTTTCAATACGCAGGAATACTAAAGTATTTTGAGGAATTGAAACGAGAGCTCAACGCAGGATTTGGGCCAAAAGACATTTTTAAGATAGCTTCTAAATTAAGTCGAATTTCGTGACGTGTCAACCGGCAATATTAGGTTGTTTAGGCTATAGACTATTAGGCTGTTAGGTTGCTATCCGCTTTATACGTCCACAACCTAAAATCTACAGCATGATAACCTGACGGCAAAGACGTAGGCTGTGGGAACTGCCTAACAGCCTACAGTCTAATAGTCTACAGCCTATCTTAGAAATTTGTGTCTTGTCTGAATTCCATCGATAGTTTATGATTACAAACAAGACCAAACTGTATATCCTGGAGAGCCTATAAAATGGATTTGAAATCGTACTGTCCTACCAAACTGATGTCGGCCAAGGATGCCGTTGGATTAATCAAGCGGGGAAGCCGTGTGTTCATAGGGACCGGATGTGGTGAGCCTCAACATTTAATCCGATCAATGGTTGAGGATGATCAGCTTCAGGATATCATGATTTATCAGATGCTGTCCCATACACTGGCGAAATATGTGGATGATTCCTCCTTTTTACGCCGATTTTCCCTGAAGCTTTTTTTTATCAGTCAGCACATGCGAAAAGCGGCATTCGAAGGTAAGATCGATTATCTCCCCATGTATTTGTCGCAGATTCCACGATACTTTTCAAGCCAGCGGATCGGGCTTGACGTGGCACTAGTACAGGTCGCCCCTCCCGACAAATTCGGGTATTGCAGTCTTGGTGTGTCCGTAGATATTACACGTTCCGGGATGGAAAGTGCCAAGATGGTCATTGCCCAGGTAAATCCCCGAATGCCGCGGACATGGGGAGATAGTTTCGTGCATGTGGATGAGCTGGATTTTCTGGTATGGCATGATGAACCTCTGGTGGAATCGGTGCCCGATGTTAAAAACAATGAGGTTGCCCAACGAATCGGATTCTATGTCAACCAGCTGGTGGATGACGGTGCCACACTCCAGATCGGGTTCGGCCAACTTCCCTTTGCCATTCTAGGTCATCTCCAGGATAAAAAAGATCTCGGCATTCACACACAGATGATCACTGATGGCTTTATTCCGCTGTTGGAAAAAAGGGTTATCACCAACAAGAAGAAGACCCTGCTGCCGGGTAGGGTGGTGGCTTCTCTGTGTATGGGCTCTGAAAAGCTTTACCAATATGTGGACAACAATCCTGTTTTTTACTTTCGCTCCTCGGAGTTTGTCAATGATCCAACGGTTATAGCTCGGAACGACAACCTCATATCCATCAGTTCGGCGCTTGAGGTTGACTTGACCGGGCAGGTATGTTCGGACTCAACCGGCTATCTGTTCTACAGTGGCATCGGGGACCAGGTTGATTTTCTCAGGGGCAGTGCCATGTCTAAAGGCGGGTTCTCGATCATTGCGTTGCCGTCCACGGCACAAAATGGAAATGTATCCCGCATTGTATCCCATCTCAGCGAGGGGGCCGGTGTTGCAACAACCAGAGGTGACGTCAACTTTATTATAACCGAATATGGGATCGCCGAACTTCAAGGAAAAGGGATCTATCAGCGTGTCATGGAGCTGGCGCAGATTGCCCATCCGAAATTCAGGGATGATCTCATTGATGTCGCCAAGAAACGGCACTATATTTTTTCGGACCAGCTGCCGCCTTCCAGTGAAGACCTTCATTTTCTGGAAGCCTATAAAAGCATGTTTCTGCTGCCCAATGGTAAAACCATGGAAATACGCCCCCTGCAGCCATCCGATGAGTTTGCCTACCGGAACTTTTTCTATTCGCTTCGCGAGGAGACCATCTATTTCAGATTCTTTTACAAAATGAGGCTCTTTTCCCATGAAGTCGCCCAGAAACAGTGGGCCAGCGTTGATTACCACAAGAACATGTCCTTGATCGGTATGGTACAAAAAGGGGGGCACAAGGAGATCATGGCCATCGGCTCCTATGCGGATGATGGGGATAGGGCCGAGGTGGCTTTTGTGGTGAGGGAGGATTTTCAAAGCATGGGCGTGGCCTCACATTTTCTTACAAAGCTGGAAGCGATTGCCAGGGAAAACGATTACAAGGGCTTCACGGCCACAGTCTTGAAAGAAAATGCCGCCATGCTCAAAGTATTTAAACGACAATACCCTGATGCCAAGGTTTCCATGAGCGGCGGTAGTGATATATCGGTTGTCATGGATTTTATCTAACTTGAACGAATGCCGATCTTACCGCATCTACAGTGTCAGACGCGGTAAGATCGGCATTCGTTCAACTCAGGTTTTTTATTCGTTGCCGAGTATATGTTCTGTTTTGCTTTTTCCGAAGCAGTTTCAAAGAACGTTATTCTGACAAATGCTACAATCAAAGGGAAGATGAAATTCTGTCCTTAGAATTATAAGCTATGGATAGTGGTTCACTAGAATGGAAAGATCTGATTGTTGACGGGGCGCGGAAAATGGGCATCACTGTCCATGCGGACCAGGCAGATCAATTTGCTATCCATGTGCACATCCTCAAGGAATGGAATCAGAAAATCAACCTGACAGCTATTGACTCACCCATGGATATGGCCGTCAAGCACTTCCTGGATTCCATTGTCCCCTCCCGCTATATCGACCCTGGCAGCAGGCTGCTGGATGTTGGTTCCGGCGCCGGCTTTCCCGGGATTCCCCTCAAGGTCATGATGCCGTCCTTAGACGTGACGCTTGTGGATGCCACCCGCAAAAAGGTCGGCTTTTTGAATCATGTCATCCGGCAACTCCATCTCAGTCACATTACGGCAATTCATTCCCGAATAGAGGATCTGCAACAGGAATGGGAGGGTAAATTCGACATTATTGTCTGCCGGGCATTTTCGAGTCTGGCGGATTTTGCTGAAAAGAGCATACCGATGCTGGCGCCGGACGGTCTGTTGCTGGCTTTCAAAGGCAGGGAGCTCGGGGCCGATATGGATCAGGCATCAAAGCAGAATGGTAGAGAGGTACTCCTTGTTGCGGGAAAGGAAAACCAAACAACGTTTTATATGAAATTCGTGAGCTTCAAGCTGCCGTTTCTGAATTTGTCGAGAACACTGATTCTGCTACGTCGGTGAAAATATCCCCTCTATGTAGCAGTTTAGGTTCTTCGATCATTTGAGCATTTTATATTTGGATTTGTTTCGTATTTCGTGCTTCGGATTTAGAATTTATACCGCTTGTCATAATAATGTTCCGAAAATAGGATCGCGGCATAAGGGTTTGTAGCAGAAAAACGGTCCTCA
>RCNC010000049.1_pt1 | contig 58577 bp, 60 predicted proteins | sample 2041301 | NCBI WGS metagenome assembly RCNC01 (sample SAMN09708231, study PRJNA481090) | Marine sediment metagenome, whole genome shotgun sequencing project. | biome: marine sediment; feature: ocean; material: sediment; isolation source: Sewage treatment plant 13A marine sediment (STP13A) ...
GAAGAACCCGTTTTGAATAGACATGGCATGCAGGTTTACAATTTAGCCATTGACAAAGAAGGGAACAAGATTCCCGAATCTCTATGTTGATGAGGTTCGCATTTCCATAAGAAATGATGATTTAGTTACCCTCAATTTTATCAGTGATACACCAGAGGGTAAGTTTGAACAAACCAGGGTGATAACCCACAAAAACAGGCTAAAAGTTTTTATCGATGCCATGTGTAAACACACTGGCTATTACCCGGCCGATGGAGTCGAAAAAAAAGGGGACGATAAAAAGAAAAAAAAATAAAACATCGCAATGTTATATCCCAATAGAGGTACGATATGAACCAGATAGAATGGCTGGAGCAACACCTTAAAAAAGCAGAAAAGAGGTTAGTTGATGCCCAACTGAGTCTCAAGAAAAACCCGAGGAGCTATAGTGCTAAAGTAACCATACAAAGTGCTGAACGACACCTGACGGATCTCAGGAAGGACTTACAAATTGAGAGAAAGAAAAGTGTCTCTCATCAACACATCAATCTGAATGCAAGGGCATAACGTGCTGGAACACACCAGCTCGAAAATATCTTGTGACAACTTTGTTGATTTTTACAGAACCTCTTTGAACTTCGAATTAATAGATTCCCATCAGGGAAGCTCCTGCAGTGGCAAAGGTTTTGGCATGTTAGATTAACCGTTTGTAATCTTAACGATAGTATCGAATTTCAAGGTATAAACTGTTCCTGAGAATCTGCCGTTATAGAAACTGCAGGGTTATGAGGAATAATCTCCTATACTGCCTCACTTTTAAGCATTCCTCAATGTAAGATACTTCTTGACAATGAATGCTAAGCATAGCTAATTCAGTATCTATGCTCTTTTGCACGTCCAGGATGTATACCTTTTCTCCAAGGGAAAAAGTATGTTTTTTCAAGCTGCCGGGATAGAAGTGGCCCTCTGGGTTCCACCCCTTGTTGCCTTCGTTATCTCCTTTTTTACCTCCATGAGCGGGGTATCAGGAGCGTTCCTGCTGCTCCCCTTTCAGATGTCATTTCTCGGCTATACCACTCCATCAGTGAGCGCCACCAATCAGTTATTTAACATTGTAGCCATTCCCAGCGGGGTCTATCGATATTGGAAAGAGGGCAGGATGGTCTGGCCCCTGACATGGATTGTGATTGCCGGCACCTTGCCTGGTGTTCTGTTCGGGGCCATTGTGCGTGTCAAGTATCTGCCAGATCCTCAACAGTTCAAGATGTTTGCTGCCGCCGTTTTGCTCTATATCGGCATCAGGATGATCCGAGATCTGCTTGGGAAAAACAGTAGAATCGAAACTATAGCGCGGAGTGAAGAAAGATTTCACGACAGAGTTAAGCAACATCGGGCAAAAAAAAAGACCACCGACTGTTCAGACTCTCCGGGCTTATCCCCTGTCCGATTAACCCACTTCAGTCTCCGGCGATTCGGTTATACTTTTTACGACGAACACTTTGATGTATCTACCCTGGGAATTTTCTCACTCAGCCTCGTCGTTGGTATTGTCGGTGGGATTTATGGTATAGGCGGTGGCGCAATAATCGCCCCTTTCTTTGTGACGTTTTTCAGACTTCCCATATATACCATTGCAGGAGCTTCCCTGATGGGGACCTTTATAACCTCAGTTGCTGGCGTCGCCTTTTATCAGGCTATCGCACCATTTTATCCGAACATTTCAGTTGCGCCTGACTGGCTGCTTGGAACTCTTTTTGGGTTAGGCGGGATGGCTGGCATGTACCTTGGGGCCAGGAGCCAAAAACATTTTCCGGCAAAAGCGATCAAATGGATGCTTGCAGGTATACTCGTCTTTACGGCCCTTAAATATGTTATTGATGCTCTTTTTTAAATAAACCCAACAACAGGAATTAAATGTCCCTGTCATCCTTTACCGGCTCCAACACCAACGACACGGTGAATATCGGAGATAATTCCCTGTTAATCTTTTAGATAGTTGAAAAGGCGATTGAAACGTTCGTCCAGCTGATTGTTCCACTTTTCATCCCCTTCCCTGTATTGAAATTCCTCGGAGATTTCGCCCAGGGCCTCACGCACCTGCCATTTGTGTTGAAAGGTTCTGCCATCAAGTTTTGCCAGAAATACTTCATAGGGAATTGATATTCCCTCAGACCTAAAATAGTCCATGCTGGTCGGTGAGAACTCGACTTCAAAGAGCTCTGAAATTTTTAGTAATTTCTGAATATTATCTTTATTCAGACTTGTCTGCGCGGAGACCGCCTTCGAGAACCTCCGGCTGTTGGGATAGGTTTCCCAGAGGATAGCGTCGAGACCATCAGGTGGAATATGGGCTTCTGCAATTTTCTCCATCGCACCTTTGGTGATACTGTATTCAACAGGTTTAAATGTTTGCTGCTGAAAGACGTTTTGCAGAAAAAACAGAGAAACAAAACAGACGAGCGCGGCGATAATCGGAGTCGTGATCCACCCGCTTGTAATGCCGGCAACCGTTTTCCATTTTATGCCCCTCCCTCCCTTAAGCAGGCCAATGCCTATTACAGCCCCGACAATAGCCTGAGAACTTGATACGGGTACGAGAGGTATCGTCGGAAGGTTGTGGCTCTGGAGCCACGCTTCCAGCGATTGCGATGAAAAGAGGAACAGGACTGCTGAGTGCGACCAGACCACAACGGCGGCAGACACCGGTGTCAGAGTAAAGATTCCTGTTCCGACGGTCAGCATGACCCGCTTGGAATAGGTAAAGACACCGACTGCAATAGCAACGCCACCGAGAAAAAATAGTTGTTGTGCAGGTGACAGGCTCATTCCGAGAAAATAGAGCGTATCAAAAGGAGCTACCGGTACAAAGACTCCCATCACATTGGCAATATTATTTGCGCCAAGTGCATAAGATCCAAATATTCCTGCCAGCAACAAAGAGTAACGGGTAATCGTATCGAGTTTAAACATATGAACTCGAAAGCGATTTATCGAAAATGAAGCTGCCAGGTAAAAGATGATTGCGATCCCCGCCGACAAAAGAGGGCACAATATCCATGTGGAAACGATCTTGGTCAATGCGCCCATATCGGTAACTGAGCCTGAAAAGAAGTTCCATCCGATAATTGCCCCGACAATAGCCTGTGATGTCGAAACCGGAAAGCGCGCAACGGTCATTAAATAGACACTGAGTGCGGCAGAGAAGGCAACGATGAAGGCTCCTGCTACCGCATTAACAGCACCAAGTTTACCAAGCGTGTGAGAGGCCCCGGCACCGCTGATAACTGCACCAAGGATAACAAAAATACTGCAATAAATTGCTGCTGTACGAAACTTGATCATCTTTGACCCGACAGCAGTGCCAAAGACATTTGAAGCATCGTTTGCGCCCAGTGACCAGCCAAGGAAAAAACCGCTTGAAAGAAAAAAAGAAAACATGAGAAGGCCCCTAGAGGCTGCGCTTGATTGTATATATATTGAGCCTGTCTGCGATGTCCTCTGCCCGGTCTGCTATTTTATCAAGATGACGGGCAAAATCCTGCTGCTGCATTTGGTGACTCAAACGCAGATCCTTATTATTAAAAATTGCTGATTGCAGTCGGGAAGAGATCTTGTCACTCTCTGTTTCCCAATAAGAAACCTTGTGAAGGTGGCTTGAAACTGAAGAGATATCGGTAAAAAATGCGCGGCATGAACGAACAATTGCTTCGTTGGCTTCAATCACCGAGTTAACGAGTTGTCGGAAATCATCATGGAACTCATCGCACAGTTCCGGCTTTTCGATTTCAAAGCGCCAGAGCGCTCCCTTGAAGCGATCGAGCAGTGAATCCATATTCTCCAGAAGCTCCATAACATCGCCGCGGGACTCAGGAATAAGTGTTTTCTGGTAGAGATGTTCATTTATTGATCGTCTCAAATCATCACCCGCATGTTCACAGGCGGCAATTTCTTCCAGTTTCCTTGAAAAGTCCTCCAGGTTACCGGATAAATAGTAATCGCATCCCTGGCAGAAGATCATACCGGACCTGCTCACCTGGTTAAGGAATTCCTCGAGTTGTTTTTCAATACCAATTTTATTTTGTAATATCTTCATTTTGTTTCAGGCTCCTTTTCCCGACCTTTGGAGGCACGATGATGTCGCCATGATTTATAGAGTGGCCAGACAAAAGAAAAAAGAGCAACTAACAGGACTATCAATGCCAGCTTATCCCTGTAAAACACGCCATAGCCATCCATCATCACCGCACGCCGGAAATTCTCTTCAACCATTTTGCCAAGTACGATTCCAAGAACAATCGGGGCAACCGGAAAACCATATCTCTTAAAGAGCCAGCCCACTATGCCAAACCCAATGCATGCGGCAACATCGAACATTGACCCACTTACGGCAAAACTGCCGATAATTGCTATGGCCAGGATAAGCGGATACATGACTCCCTCGGGCACAGAAACCACCTTGATGAAAAGGCGATTGCCATAGAGACCAAGCAACAGCATAATGACATTGGCGACGATCAGGGCAGAAAAAATACCGTAGACAATCTCGGGGTTGTTCTGGAACAGCATTGGCCCAGGTACGAGGTCGTGGAGCATGAACGCTCCCAGTAAAACGGCATCGGTTGCACTTCCCGGAATGCCAAGAGCAAGGAGCGGTACAAGCGCGCCGCCGACAGAACTGGAATTGGCACTCTCAGCAGCAGCGACTCCCTCAAGAGACCCATGTCCAAATTTCTCGGGCTCCTTGCTGGCACGTTTTGACATGTCATAACTGATGAACGCAGCGATTGTAGCACCGGCCCCAGGGAAAATACCGATGATCGTACCAATTATAGAGGAGCGCAGGATCGTATATTTTATCTTCATAAACTCCGCCAAACTGGGAAGTTTATTATCAATTTTGTCCATTGTCCTGCCGACACCGGTCCAGGTCTCAAATTTAGCAAAGACAACACTGACTGCAAAGAGACCAATAAGTGCGGGAATAAGCGTGAATCCGTCGTACAGCAAATCATTGTCAAAAGTGAAACGAGACACCCCTGAAATAGGATCAATCCCAATAGTCTTAATAATCAGACCAAACAGGATGGCAACCATTGATTTTAAGACGTTCCCGCGGCTCATGGAAGCTACCGTTGCCAGTCCAAACAGGGCAAGGGCGAAATAATCGGCTGGACTGAATTTCAGTGCCACTCTGGCCAGAGGAACAGCAAACAGGATGAGGATGACGACGCCTACAGCACCACCGATGGTAGATGCCACAAGGGCTGTGCCAAGACCTTTGCCAGCCATACCCTGCTGGGTGAGTGGATAGCCGTCCATGGCAGTCACCGCAGCCGATGGCGTCCCCGGGGTGTTAATGAGAACAGCCGTAATTGACCCCCCATAGTTAGAGGCAATGTATATTGAAGTCAGCAGGATAAGGGCAAGGGCCGGGCTCATGGTATAGCTGAACGGCACAAGAAGGGCTACAGCCGTGGATGGAGAAAGGCCGGGCATCGCTCCTGCCAGAATTCCGACAATCACACCTGCTATTATTATTAAGATCGGTTTCCAGCCAAGTATGACCGAAAAACCGATTGCAAAACTATCTGCTAGATCCATTAATTCACCGTTAACAAATCATTTCATTAGATAAAATTCTCGAAAAACCCAAGCGGCAGCTGAATGTAGAGCAGTTTATAAAAAATAACATAAGAAAATAATACCCAGCCTGAACATACAAGAAAGACGATAAGTGGTTTACGGTATGACAGCATGTACATAAGAACTGCCAGAAACAGAAATGAACTGATAAAATAGCCAAGAATCTCTATTGCAAAATAATAAGCAACGGTAAGAATGATACCTAATACAAGAAAGCCCAGCCTACCGCTCTTTGGATCTTTATCAATTTTTCCGGTAAAACAGAACAACAGCAGCGCTCCACCAAGCAGCACTGACCAAAATATCCATAATCGCGGAACTATCGCAGGGCCAGCCTCTTCACCCGGGAAACTGTACGTTACCGCCCAGAGCAACAACGAAAAAGCAATCATCACCGTTGGAATGATGGTCTGACCGGTAAAGGCTCTTCTTTTTGAAAATCTGAAGGCGGCGATAGTCCCACAACTTGCAAGCAGCAGGAGCATGAACCAGAGAACCAGACCGTTGCCTTCACTGAAATATTCCATGATATATCCTTGAGTTACCCCTGCCGCAAAAGGTCTGTTGTTACTTTTGAAGCAGGGATAGCTTTAAATCTCGGTCTGGTTATTTAATTGCACCAATCTGTTTCAGAGCTTCAGCAAATTCCTGCTGATTTATTTTGATCGTTTTTACATATTCAGCCTCTTCTATAAAAAGAGGAGTAGCGCCACCACGTTGGACATATTCCTGCCACTCGGGGTCAGCATTTACCTTGGTGAACAGGTCATTATAAAATGCTTGGGCCTCGGCCGGAATACCTTTCTTGGTCATAAAGCCGCGCCACATAATTTCGTCATCAAGCCCCTGCACACCCAGTTCTGCAAACGTTGGCGCATCTGCAAATTCACCCTCAAGTCGTTCTGCACTTGAAACAGCCGCAACTTTCAGATCCGGCCTGCCGATCACATCCTGCGGGTTACCTACATAGGCAACCCCGTGGCCGCCGAGAAGCGCTGCCATTGCCTTGCCACCACTGGCATAGGGAATCCATTTGGCTTCAATTCCGGCAGCTTTCCATGTTTTCATTGCCATGATGTGATCGTTACCCCCTGCCGCAGGGCCAACCCAGATCTGTTTTCCACCTTGTTTTTTTGCGTCAGCAACAATCTGTTGCCAGGTGTTCACCTCTTGATTACGGTTGGTTATAATAGCTTCCGGGTCAGAGACCATTAAGGCCATCCAGTTTAAATCGTCAACGTTGATTTTATTGCCACCGGAGACTATTTTCCCAATGTTTGAACGAGTGACGGCGGCAAACTTATAGCCGTCAGCTTTTTCTGCAAGGATGTACTTGATGGCAACAATGCCGCCGGCACCGCTCTTGTTAATAACAACAAAGGTTGCATCGGTGTACTTGTTAGCAATGGTCGTAAATTTTCGTGCGAATACATCAATTGCCCCGCCCGGTTTCGTGTAGACAATGAGCTTGATGGGTTTTGTCGGGAATTCAGCGAGCGCTGCAGAGAAAGAACCTGCAACAAACGATAGAGCGACCAGCATCACAACGAGTCCTTTTTTCATGGTTTCCTCCTTTGTAATTCCCTGTTCAAGGGAAGTGTTTTGGCGTGCATCTTTCTATAGTGCCTTTATCTGAACCTCAGATTCTACGGCTACATTCCAACGATTTCTTTTGCTGCTTTCAGGTAATTGGTGTTCTCGAAACTGCCAATTTCCAATTTTTCTATGACTGATTTCATGGCTGTGTAATCTTCACTTTCAGCACAGGCTGTTTCGACTAGCGCACCGTTAAAGAGAATCTCACCATACTCACAGATAACCCCGTCAACTGAAAAACCATAGCGTTCCTTATCGACAGCAACAGCGGTCAGGTCAGGGCTTTCTGCAACCAGGTCGAGAAATTCATCCAGCGTGCAGGTCGGTTGTGCCAGCTTGACGGAAGCTTGAAGATTTCCCAGAATAGTTGCCAGTTCTTCTTGTTTAACGGGAAACTGAAATTTGCCTCTCGGCTGAAAAATCTCATATCCTTCTTCTGTATCGCCAACCTTTATTTTAATGTCGAGCAGTCCGTCTCGTATTTTGACATTGGCCTCGTTTGTATGGCGTGACAGGATATACGTTTCACTGGATTGCCGGATCTTGAATAATTTCGCCTGGGCATGCCACATGGAAATGCCGACAATATCAATAATGCCCTGGCCGAATACCCTGAACTCCGCACGGGGAATTACCTGCTCAGCCTCCTCTGTCGAAGTGGCATTGTTCGGGTCAAAAACACTCATATCATTTCTCCAGTATTCAATTAATGCCGATAAGATCAGTCATACAAAGCCCAGTTATCCCCATTGTGAATAGGGGTTCTTGATCAGATTTGAGTTGAAGTATCGAGAATCACCTGTTACTTCCTCTCCAACCCATTGCGGTTTGTCAAACGATTGATCCTCGCTTTCAAGTTCTATTTCAGCAACAATCAGTCCATCGTTTTGACCAAAAAACTCATCGATTTCCCAGGTAAAGCCATCAAAATCGACCTTATATCTGTTCTTCTCGATAAGGGGCTTCTCACAGAGCTCATCCAGCAGTGCCTGAGCATCCTCAAGAGGAATCTCGTATTCATATTCAAGTCTCGTGGCACCGACACTGATACCTTTTATGGTGAGAAAACCTTTATCGTTTATCGTTCTTACACGCACCGTTCTCTCTTTGACAGAGTTAAGATAGCCCTGCCGATAGGCAATGCCGACGGCGAGCTGTTTCCATTCTCCACCTTTCAGCAGGAACTTTTTCTCGATTTCAATTCCCATGTTACTCCTCTCTCTAAAATGCAGGTTTTATATTTTGCAACACACTCTCCGATTATAAGACAATAACATGGTATTTAAAGGTCCCTGATGTTCATTCTTCATGGCATAACTCTTGCTTTACTGAGCACATGTTGACTAATAAGAAGTATTTATATTAAAGATGTCATTATCAACTGATTGACTGCAGCGGACGGCAGCGTCCATTTTTCGAGTTTCTGACTGTCCCCGCTGTTCTTCTCTGGCAAAAAGTATAGAGCGACAGTATCATAAACTAATTACAGGATCTTATAATTCCATATTTTATATTAAAAAATCAAATTATATGTCTTTCTGGTTACTATAAGAATTTCTAATGAAACTTGACCAGCTCCGAACATTTCAGCAGGTAGCCCTCACCCGCAGTTTCACCAAAGCTGCCAGGAAACTCTTTATCACCCAGCCTGCGGTGAGCCAGCAGATTAAGGCGCTGGAAAATACCTACGGCATTAAACTCTTTGATAGGACAGGAAAAAAGATCCAACTCACCGATGAAGGGAAAGCGCTTTCTTCTAAAATTAACATTTTGCTCAATGAGTTAAAAGATATAGAAAAGCTGTTTGAAGATTTATCGGAACTTGATATCGGCAGGATCAATATTGCCTCAACGGCCATTTTCAGTACCTATTTCCTGCCTCGAGCAATGGGTAGTTTTATCAAAAAGCACCAGGGAATCGAGCTTGAACTGCATACCGGAAATTCTCATAAAGTAATCACCAAGCTTCTCGAAGGCAGCGTTGATTTTGGTTTCGGAGGAGTGGTGAAACCGGAGCCTGATATACAATACACAATGATACACCAGGAGCCTTTTGTATTTGTTGTTGGAGCCGATCATCCTCTTGCAGCGAGCTCTCAAATTGTAGTGGACGACCTGAAGCCCTTTCCTTTTATCTGGCGTGAACACGGTACTTTGATGCGCCGCAAAATGGAAGAAATGCTTGGTGGTGAGCAGGCAACAGTCATTTTCAACAACGTTATTGAAGTGCAGAATGTCGAGACGGTTAAAAGACTTGTTGAAGAGGGCTATGGAGTAACTATTATTCCCGAGGTCGCGGTCAGTCGGGAGATTGCCTCCGGCTGGTTGAAACAGGTTCCCCTTACAGGGCTGGATCTCAGGGCCTCATATTACCTTTTGTATCCGAGGAAAAGGCCCCTCTCAAAGCATGCCCGGGCATTTCTTCATCTTCTGCAGGAAACCGTTCATCTGGCTTACGGTTCTGATTTTCTGGTGTAACCATCAACAGTGACACATCATGATAAAAGCATTTATTTTCGATCTCGACGGAACGCTCGTTAATACAGAAAGGCTCCACTACCGAGCATGGAACCAGGCTCTTAAACAGAATGGAGTAGAAGATATATCATTTGAATCATTTCTCTCATTCGCGGGAACCAGTAATGAGAACGTTGCAGCTAAATTTATAAACAGTCATTCCATCAAAAAATCGATTTCAGAGCTCGTTCTTGAAAAACAGACCCGCTATATGGAACTTGTACCCGATGTAACGCTCTGTGATGGAGTTTATGAGATTATAAATGCATTTAAAGGCACGGTGGCAATGGCGGTGGCCTCATCCTCGCACAGAAAAGAGATTCATGCCATCCTGACGGCCTATAATCTCAAGGACTCATTCAGTCAAATTGTCGGCGGTGATATGGTTGCCAGGCAAAAACCCCACCCGGAAATATACCTGACAACCATTAAATTACTCGGTATTCAGCCGCATCATTCCATTGCTTTCGAGGATTCAACCCATGGACTGCAAGCGGCGAAAAACGCAGGGATGCATGGTGTCGCCATACCCAACGAGTTCACAATGGCTCAGGATTTCAGCCGCGCTGACGTGGTATTAAACAGCCTTAGAGAGTTCAACGAAAACGTTCTGCAGCGTATCTCCCAAAATGGTACATCCACCACCCTCGAAGATCATTCGTCAAAATCTCCTTAAGCTGGACGGACTAACCTGAATATTTCACGAGTTCAAGCGGTCTGTCAGTCGAGGAAACTTGTGATGGGCTATACAAGAGGTATGCCTATCACAAAAGAGACGAAGGATGGCGGGCCGTATTGACTCGTCTGGAGGATGAAAAATCGAGATCACCATTGATCACGGTATATCTGGCAGTGCCCTGTCAATCGTGCTGTTCATTATTTCGAGATCCCCATCGTCCAGCTGCAGTGTTCCGCCAACTGCATTCTCCAGAACCTGCTCAGCCGTTCTTGCTCCGACGAGAGCATGGGTACAGCCGTTCCGGGCTACTGTCCAGCCGATAGCCAGCTGTCCGAGTGTTACACCATGCTTGTCTGCAACAGGCTGGAATGCATCAAGCATTTGCTTGATTCGTTCTCTGTTTTCAACGCTGAAACGGGGTTTGTGGTTTCGCTGATCTCCATCGTTAAAAACCCGTTCGGGCCCAATCTTGCCTGTCAGCAATCCCTGCCCCAGTGAAGAATAGGCAAGGAAGGCGATGTTCTGCCCGTCGGTGTAGGGTAGGATTTCTTTGTCCGGACGTCTGTCAAGCATCGAATAGAGTTCCTGAACACAGTCAAGTTCCCCGGTTGCATTATACTGGCTTATCTGATCGACATCAGTATTACAGCAGCCGATTGCCCTGATCTTCCCTTCTTCTTTCATCTTGAGCAAGGTATCCATCGTCTCAGAAATAGGCGTTGTGCTGTCCTGCCAATGTGTCTGGAGGAGATCAATATGATCGGTTTTCAATCTTAGCAGGCTTTGTTCTACTTCATAGCGGATTACATCGGGGGCAAGACATCTGGAGATCTTGAATTTGCCGTCTTCAGAAGGATGTTTCTCGTCCGTAAAACAATGAAAATCACCCCTTTCTTCGTGCCAGATCAGGCCGCATTTGGTTGCCAGCACTACTTTATCCCGGCGGTCATAAACAGCCTTACCGACAATCTCTTCAGATGCTCCGAAGCCGTACATGGGCGCCGTGTCGATCAGGTTCATGCCTGAATCAATGGCGGCATGAATCGCCGTAATGGCCTCATTCTCGTCTGCGGCACCGCCCCACATCCAGCCCCCGATTGCCCAACTGCCAAAACCGACTACCGATGCTTCTATGCCCGATTTGCCAAGCTTTCTAGTCTTCATAATGATCTAATCCGTTGTTACAATTTTTTACCCGACGATAATGACGGTTGAACGGTTTTCCCCATTACTTCCATGTCCGACAGGTACTCTTCGGACCTGTCGAGATAAAATGATAAGGCTTTGGCAAAATTCTTGCCGACCAGGCCGTCTACAAATACCTGGCTGATCTCCTTGTGCCTGTTAAGGACCAGCTGTGAGCGGTAGAAGATTAGCCATTCTTCTTCCGACATATCCTGGACTATCATCTGGAGTGCCTTGGGTGCCCGCGGCTGATACATCCAGAAATACATGAGGTCCAGAGCGTTTACGATGATGAGCTTTTCCTGATCCCTGGCCTCGTAATCCAAGGTCTGCATCATCATTTTCGGTGACTGCAGCATGTCGAGGACATCTTCTTCCGGAAATTGCAGATCCAGCCGTGAAAACACCCCGAAGAGTTGTGATATCTTGGTTCGATAGGCGGCCAGACGAGCTCTGATGTTGGTCTGTCTGTCAGCAAGACCCTCAATGACAGCCGCTACACAGTCAGATGCAAATTTTGAGATGATCGCAGCCCATTTCTGCAGTGCACCAGAAACATCAGGTACACCTGCCGACAAGAGAACCCCAGCTATGGCCGTGTTCAAAAGAATGGCTACAGGGATAGCAATGATCGAGCGGAAAAAATTTCCCACTGTTGCAGATTTTGGTAATCCCCGGATAGCATTATGACTGGATATATAAATTCCGTTAGCCAGTCCCATTACCGCATATAGCATAATCGGATCGGTCGTTGTTGTTATCCCCAACGTCTTGTCGAGGAGGAGTGTTTTAACAAGATAATCGAGGAGCGGCACCGAGAAGCCTGTATAAAGAAGTGAATCGGCGATTCGACTCCAGCTGACAAGAGAGTTCCAGGGAAGCAATGGAGAACGCCGCAGTCCTCCTCCTCCAAGAACTGACTGGATAATGTTACGAAATCCAGTGATACCAAACCAGATAAAAGCACCGAAGTAAGCAAGGAGCCACCAGTCCTTGGTAAGGTAGAAGGTCAGGAAAGCAGGTGTGAAGCCCAGAAGCACTTTCAGTGTGTTTTTCAGGTTGGTATTGAGGTATTTCCATGGATTTTTCAAGCGCTCACCGGCAACCGATTCATTACGCCCAAGTTTATTTTCACTGGTCCCGCCAAGCCCTCCGAGAGTGACAATGTTGCCAGCCTGTCTGGTATGGACCTGATAGCCGTCAAGACTCCAGTCGGACCACTGACGGCGAAAACTGTTTTTCACAAACGGTAACATCCTGCGCAGGCGGTGGCTCCATGATCCGGATATTATCTGGCTACTGCTATAATGGGTATTGTGCGTCAACCATGCAGTTACAGGGATATGTAACCGGCTTTGGTCTGCTCCGGACGCCTGAACAGCTTTTCTGGCTCTGCCAGGAAGGGTGTCAATCACCACCAGCCCCATACCGTAATGGTGCTCTGCCTGTCCGGTCGAGCCGGAGCCAATTCTGGAACGCAGCGTCTTCTTTTTGTAATAGTTGTGAAACTTTTCAAGATTGTAAAGAATATCAACGAGGTCCAGCTTTCGTTCCAGCATTATCTGGAGTTCAGATTGAAGTTCTTCCTTCTTTTCACTTTTATCAGGGACAAACTTGACCTGTCCGTTCAGTCGCAACAGCTGTTCCTCAAAATCCCAGATTATTGCGCGCACCACCCGTTTGAGGATAATCACATTATCGTCATTGATTGCTTGCTGCAGATCTCCTATGAGTTTGTAATAGTGGCTTGGGTTTTTCAGGTCGACAGCTTCGCCGTTGACCCCTCCAGTACCTGAGCGCCTACCTGAAGAAATTCCATGAACGGCATTTTTCAGATTATAAGCTTCGATATGGGTGAACATTCCCTCTCCTGCATAAAGGAGCTCCAGCGTATCCTGGATTGAGAGGTTGCTGAGATTCAATGTGAATTTTGAGCTGGAATGCAGTGACTGGAGCTTTCTGATCAAAGCATTGGGGCTTAGCCTCAGTCGCTCGGGAAGCTCAGCGGACGCCTGAGGATTGAAGGGATCATGAATGTTTGGATTCTGTGCCGGAAGCAGATACCTGTTAATTATTGTTTCAATGTCCATGTTCCTGAATTTTGACAGGCACGTCTTCAATTCTGCTGTTCGTTTCTCGTCAATATCCGGCGCCTTTAGTTCGTCCAGTATGAGCGGATACTTCTGCTGCAGTTGCGGCAGCAGACTGTTATGAATAAATCTTCCCAGGTGCAGCAGGGAAGGCTGTCCCGCTCCAACGAATAATTTAAAATCATCATAATCGCATGTATCAAGGGACAAACCTAGTTCTGCATTGAGATCGTGCCGATGGTGAGTATTAAAGGCATCTAAGACCTCAAAAACATATTGTTGCTGATATTGGGAGACATCACGCCCCTCTTTCATCAATCCCTTAACTGAATCGTCTTGTAAAAAATCCAACAACGCACTGTTGTCGAGAAACCCGTGGGGTTCCCAGGTAAATCGAATATATTTATCCCGGAAGCATGCAGACATCTCAATCCCGACCTGAATATTGACATCGAGAATGGCACTGGCCTCTATCAATTCTTCAACCACTTCCGGACGAACGAAATTGTAATAGACAACGGTCAGATGACGGATTCCCTTGATCCAGGCATCCATAATGAGGTGGGTCGGCGATTTTCTTCCCTTGGTATTTGCATCATGGACATGATCATCAAATGCAAACTGATTCCACTCTTCAGGCATCTCAAGGAGGTGGTATCTGGCAAGCTCTGCTCTTACTTTTCTCGGGTTGCCAGTCAAGACCATTCGGAAATCATGGGCCAGTTTCAACTGACGAAGTTTGTTATCCCTGCAACGCAGCAACTCCTTCATAATCTGCAGCGACACGCGCGCAGTATTTTTCTGATATAAGGTCGATGAAGTAAATAGCATCTCACCATGGAGTGAGCGCAGCGCTTTAATGCGGTCGCTTGCCTTTCCAGATTCAAGAGAACCGAGCAGGCCGGCAACAGCATAGGCGATACGCAAACCGCGTGCGGCCGACATCTCTTTTATTCCATGCGGATGCATGTGTTCGACAAGGAGTGAACGAAGAGCCTGCGATTGCGGTCCCCGCTCCAGGATATCGTTAACTATTTTGAGGAGCTGATAATCATTTTTATCGAAAAAAATGGCAGGTTGTTTGATTGTCATTATGAGCGCTGCAATGGGCGCGGTCGAACTCCATTAATAGGTGACCTTCTGACCTGGTTTAAAATGAACTTTAAACCGAAAAGAAATACTCTTGCAACATTATTCCCCGGTAAAGAGCGGTCCTGATATATTCGGACAGGGGATGAATGGCTAATAGAAAGATTTAACGGCTGCCAACTGGGCGGCAGCCGTTAAAGAGCATTGATCTTGCCATTGATCAGGAAAGATGTTCCTTAAAGAACGACACAGTGCGGTCCCCGGCGATTTTAGCCTGAACTTCATTGTAGCGCGGTGTCGAGCTGTTATGGAAGCCATGGCGGGTACCTTCATAGGTATACATGACAAAGTTCTTGTTATTTGCTTCCAAGGCTTCCCGATATCCTTCCCGGGTGCCATTTACACGTGGATCATCTTCAGCATATTGCATCATCAGGGAGGCCTCAATTTTAGCAACATCTTCAAGCGCCGGTGCTACGCCATAAAATGGAACCCCGCAATTCAGCTCTGCAGCCATGCTCACGGCAAGCTTATTGACAACACCACCGCCATAACAAAAGCCCGTGGCTCCCAACTTGCCGGTAGACAATTCATGTCCCTTCAGGAACCTGGCGCTGTTCAGCATGTCCATATAGAGTTTGGCCGGGTCCAATGACTTCTGCATGACCTTACCGTCGTTGTCGTTACCTGGATAGCCGCCGATGGGTGACAACCCATCTGGTGCCAGCGCCAGGAAACCTTCCACCGCGGCACGGCGGGCGACATCTTCTATATAGGGGTTTAAGCCTCTATTCTCGTGAATAACCAGCACTGCCGGAAACGGACCTTCACCTGCGGGGGTCACCAGATATCCACGCATCTTCCCCGACGATCCTCCCGGAGAGTCATAGTCAAGGTACTTGGGTTTGATCCGTTCATCCGTAAAAGAGATCGTTTGGGCTTCAGCATAACGGGGCAAAAGAGCCTCCGCCATAGCAAGAGCTGAGCCGCCCACCACAACGAGTTTTGAAGCATTACTGAGGAAATCGCGCCGGCTCATTTGAGTATGACAGTATTCATCATATAAATCATATACTTTGGGGTCGATTGAGTCCTTCGTCATAATTTTCTCCACGAGTTAATTTTTAATGGAATGAGAACTGGCGCTCTCACCATCCGTATCGCTGTCCACTGCATAAACCTTCAACGCTCTTGTTCTATTATTCACGTTATTTATGGCGCCGACATGGCAAATCAGGCTCGTTCTCTCTGACAGGCACGCATCAATTATTGATTATTTCATTTCCATAAAATTTTCAATTCAATTCTCAAACCAATCGTGATACTTCCGTAAAAGAGTGGAATACCTGTAACTTGTTGGTTAAAGACAAAGACATCCTGGTAGCAGCTTATTGATTCTTACTCCGTTTCTTTGAAGAGCTCACGTCCGACCAGCATTCGCCGAATTTCACTTGTACCGGCACCTATTTCATACAGTTTTGCATCACGCAGCAGGCGGGCGGCAGGAAAATCATTTATATAGCCGTTTGCACCAAGGCACTGAACAGCCTCAAGAGCCATTCTGGTAGCCTGTTCCGCGGTAAACAGGATGACGGCAGCTGCATCCTTGCGGATACCGGCACCTGAATCGGCAGCTCTTGCCACGGCATATACATAGGCGCGGGAGGCACACCATGCAGCATACATATCGGCGAGCTTACCCTGCATCAGCTGGAATTCGCCTATAGCACGGCCAAACTGACGCCGCTCGTGAACGTAGGGTATGACGACATCAAGACAGGCTGCCATGATCCCGAGTGGTCCGCCGGACAGAACAAGCCGTTCATAGTCCACCCCGCTCATCAGGACCTCCACCCCGCTGTTAATCTCGCCAAGCACATTCTCTGCAGGAACAAAACAGTTATAAAACACCAGCTCGCAGGTTGGTGACCCGCGCATTCCGAGCTTGTCGAGTTTCGGACTGGTGGTAAAGCCCTCCTTGGTCTTCTCTACGATAAAGGCCGTTATGCCTCGCTGCTTCTTCTCCGGTTCAGTCTTGGCATAGACCACAATGACATCAGCAATGGGGCCATTGGTAATCCACATCTTGGTGCCATTGAGAATATATCCGTTCTTTTTTTTAATGGCCGAAAGACGCATGGAGATGATGTCAGAGCCCGCTTCAGCCTCACTGATTGCCAGGGCTCCAACGTGGTCGCCGCTAATAAGCGGAGGGAGAAACCGTTCCTTCTGCATCTCTGTCCCATTCAGAGTGATCTGGTTGATACAGAGATTTGAATGAGCTCCGTAGGAAAGGCCGACAGAAGCTGATCCCCTGCTGATCTCTTCCATGGCGACAGTATGCTCGAGATATCCCATTGCAGCACCACCAAATCGTTCTTCAGCAGTTATACCCAGGAGTCCAAGATTTCCCATTTTCTGCCATAGTTCTCGCGGAAAACGGTCGTTTCGATCAATATCGGCCGCCTGTGGGACAATCTCGGTTCGGACAAAGTCACCTACCGACTCACGCAGCAGGTTAACTGTTTCGCCCAGATAAAAATCCAGTTGAGGGTAAGTCTTCATGATGCCTCCCGGTCTCGACACGTTTGATCATTCCATTTATATCTTTAATATTATATAATATTTTTTAACACTTATCCCTTGCCAACAGATCAGAAACTAAATCCTTCAGGCAGTTCCTCCTCCCTGGTTCCTTCAGGGACCCATGAAAGGTCGAGGATCGTAAATGTCGAGCAACTCGTCCTGAATATCGGGATGACCCGCATGTCGAGCACAGGTTCCCCGATGCTCAGGTAGCTCATTAAAATGGTGGCAACCCCTTTGAACTCTACGTTGATGAATTTAATCGGCGTATCAAGCAGGTTGAATGCTCCAGATCGTTCGCAGACCATGTAGGTATAAATCCGGGCGGAACCCCTGGCATTTTCGGTGATGTCAGTAATGGTGTTTCTGCCAAGACAGTCCGGGCAATGGATCCGGAACGGCAGATAGATCGTTCCCCGGGACTGACAATCTGCCTGATCACAGCGGCTAGCCAGCAATTTACCTCTGCTCAGAGACTCAAAAAAAATTGCTTCACCTCCATAGGAATGGATGAAGGTTATATCGCGCGGGTTGGTTATACCGAGAAGTTTCCCGTTATCATCACCATCACGAATAGGGGTGTTTGGGGTGGAATGATGGAATGATCCCTTCAGTTTGTAGCGGTTATTTTTTACATAGACCTGACCGGACATGCTCATACCGTTCCTCCTCTAAATATCTTTGCTAATAAGGTAATCAGGGTCCATCAGTATCGTTGAAGTGACATGGGAGCCAACTCCTGCATGACTGATTGCCATCCCCCGTCTGGCACCTTCAACCTGGAGATTCTGCCAATCATCCGGTTTTTCACGATTGAAGGACTTCCAGATTTTATCATCACCATGGTACTCTTCCCAGCGATTCCAGATATGGGTGGCCACCTCAAAGACCTGCATGATACCGGTGGCACCGACAGAATGCATGCAGCCGATCAGGCCGCCGGATAAGTTGGACGGCAATTTACCAGGCTGACCGGTATGGGGGTTGATGTGGTAGCAATCACCGGACTCCACATAATCCCTGCCTTCGCCATAAGGCCGAATACCAATATCCTCGTATGTCTGCACATCACTGATGGTGAATGCATCATGAAGTTCCACCAGGTCAAGGTCCTCGGTGGGATCGACAATACCTGTCATTCCGTAGCCATAATAGGCAGCCATCCGCGCTGCAAGAAATGAAGTAAATCCTGGATATCTTGATGCACCTGGAAAACGTTTACCCAGGTCCTTGTACTGGTCAGGGGTTTCATTGGGCAAGAGCGGGATCTCCATATCCAGACGGTCTGCTGGCCGCAGGGTATGAGAACCCGCCGCAACCCATATTCTTGCTGGCTTGTTTCTGGAGCCTTCGACCATCTGGCTGGCAGTATCCTCGTCGCAGAGGATGGCACATGCCGCACCGACACTCATCAGGCAGCAATCGAGCGCCCGCAGTGGAAAGGCAACGACCGGGGAGTTGAGCACATCATCGACCGTTATTTTCATCGGTGCCTGGGCAAAGGGATTGAAACGGGCGTAGCCATGATGTTTTACTGAAATCTCTGCAAGGGTTCTCCTGAAGGAGTCCTCCGACTTACCGAAAATCTTCCAGTATCGCTGGGCCATCACCGCATAGTAGCCGGTATAGATGTGCCCGAGTGGCGATTCCCAGTCCTTGTCAGCTGCACAGGAGATCAGGAAATTGCCCTCATCCGTGGGTACCTCGTCCATCCGCTCCCAGCCCATGACAAGCACACAGTCCGAGTAACCTGAGGCCACCGCCTTGAATCCTTCCCAGAGAGCTGACCCCCCTGTAGCACCACCGGTCTTTACGCCTACATTCCCGAGTGGATCGAGGCCAAGTCGATCATGGATAACCGCCTCTCCGAGCAGTTGGTCTCCGAAGTGGTCTGCAAAGTGGCCATAATAGCAGCTGTGTATATAGCTTTTCAGGGCCGCCGGCGACTTTTCAATCATTCCTGCAGCCATCCTGAAGGCTTCAATACAGAGTTCTTCAGTGCGCCTGTCAGGGATTGCACGATCGAACTTTGATTGTCCTCCTGCTACCAGGTAAACAGGGCGCTGCATATCTGGAATTTTCAGCTGTTGCTTGCTGAATCTGATCATACCTCTACCTCCCAGTCGGTTAGGGTTTTGGTATGGAAATTTGGGTCAGGACAACCCATGGTTGTAAACTATGCATTCAGAGCCTGATTTTCAATAGTTACTGTCACCCGCTTCACCGCGATTTCCCAACTGGTGGCCGAATAAGGAGCAGAACCGTGATTCCCGAATCTTTATGGTGAAGGGACGAGCGCTCAGTTACTGTTCGACAGAAAGGGAACACTCAAGCAGGTTAGCCCGGCCTCGGCTTTCACGAACTCTGAAATATCTGTTGACCGGACCTTATAGCCAAGCGAATGGACCAACCCTATTGTTGCCGGGAATGCTTGATTCATACAGATAGTATCATGGATCGGAAGCACATTGGCCCCAAAGGGTTCTTCGGGGGGTATTTCAATTACCCTGAAATCCTCAAACGGTCTCTTATCCAGCCAATCCTGATTTATCAAAAGGGTCTCTTCATCCAGAGCCGTACAGCCGGTTTTCAAGTGGAGACAGCCGTTGACCTTAACGGGAATGGTCTCGTAACCAAGGGGTTTAATGATGTCTGTCAGTGCCTTGATTCCACTGCTATCGGTTCTTGGTGATATGCCGACATAGATACGCCGGCCTACCCTCAAGACATCTCCGCCCTCGATTTTCGCAGGCAGTGAAATTCGCTCAATCGTTCGGTATTGGCGGAAAAAGGAAGCTAGTGATTCGCCCTCTTTACGGCGGGATTCTACCCCCATTGATGTCAGGACTGCAACCTCATCGAAAACAATAATCGGGTCTTCAACGAAAACACTGTCCGCCAGGGACAGATTCTCATCCAACCTGATGACGCGGGCTCCGCACAGCTCCAGCGTCCTGCAATAATTTGCATGTTGTTCTCCTGCCTTCATCAGGTTTATGGGCTCGCTTTTTAAAAATGTGAGCTCGCATTCCTGCAAAGCCGGAGAAGGTACATGAGTGACAACGGTCAACACCTGTTTCTCCTTACTTTCTTACCTGAACTCATCGGCTACAGATGTTTATCTGTTGTATGCTGTAGAGGTTGTATCCCCACCCTCCCCCGTCCAGTTGGTATGGAAAAATTCCCCCCTTGGTTTATCAAGTCGTTCATAGGTATGAGCACCAAAATAATCTCGCTGTGCCTGCAGGAGATTGGCAGGAAGCCGGGCCGAGCGAAAGCTGTCAAAATAGTTAATGGCGGCAGAGTGACACGGAACGGGAATACCGTGCTGAAGGGCCGTTACCAGAATGGTACGTAAATTCTGCTGCGTATCAACAATCTGACGCTTAAAAAAAGGAGCAAGGAGAAGATTCTCAAGCGTTGAATTTTCCTTGAAAGCCTCGGTAATCTTATCAAGAAATACTGAGCGAATTATACATCCGCCGCGCCAGATCCTGGCAATTTCTCCAAAATTCAGATCCCATTTGTAGTCGATGGAGGCTTCCCGCATCAGATCAAAGCCCTGAGCGTAAGATATCATTTTGGCCATATAGAGCGCCTGCTCAAGGTCTTGCAATGCTTCATTTTTATTACCGGCATAGGTAACATCAGGTCCGGTTAACACTGCCGATGCCGACAACCGTTCATCTTTCTTTGCAGAAATGCACCGTGCAAAAACCGACTCGCTGATCAACGAAAGAGGGGTGGCTGTATCCAGGGCCGCAATCACTGTCCACTTGCCGGTACCTTTCTGCCCGGCAGTATCAAGGATTTTATCAATCAGCGGTTGATCGTCATCGTCACGATAAGCCAGGATGTCCCTGGTGATTTCTATCAGATAACTGCTCAAAGCCCCTTCATTCCATCGACTGAATACCTGATGCATTTCAGCCGCTGACATCTGGAGAACGTCTTTCATGAAATGGTAGGCCTCGCAAATGAGCTGCATATCTCCATATTCGATACCGTTATGAACCATTTTCACAAAATGACCGGCCCCGCCATCCCCTATCCAGCTGCAGCAGAAGGTACCGTCATCAACTTGAGCGGAAACAGGCATAAAAATCGGCTCGAGTTCCTTCCAGGCAGCAAAAGATCCTCCCGGCATGATAGATGGTCCTTTGAGTGCACCTTCTTCGCCCCCGGAGACACCGGTGCCGACAAACAGCAGCCCTTTTTCGTTCAGGTAACTGACACGGCGTTCCGTATCGTGAAAGTTGGAGTTGCCCCCGTCGATAACAATATCTCCCGGTTCAAGATAGGGAAGCAGCTGCTCAATAAAGGCATCTACGACCTCACCAGCTTTTAACATCATCATCACTTTGCGTGGACGCTCAAGAGAGGAAACAAACTCCTTCACTGAATGAAAGCCGCTGATAGATTTGCCTGCCGCCCTGGTGCCAAGAAAGCGATCTGTTTTGGCACTGGTACGATTGAACACTGAAACGGAAAATCCTTTACTCTCGATATTGAGTACGAGGTTTTCCCCCATAACGGCCAGGCCTGCGATACCTATGTTTGATAAACCATTCATTGAAATATCCGGGTAAGTTAAGATTCAATAATAAGAGTTACTCGATCAGTGCATCAATAATTGCCTGACCAGCCTGTTCAGGAGTACCTGAAATATCAACTATAAGCCCTGTTGTCGGTTCTTCAAGAGTAGAAAGCTGACTCGCCAGAAGCTCCTGTGACATGTACTCATGGGTTCTGCTGGTTAGTCTGCCTTTTAACAGTTCAAAGGAACCTTTTAAGAAAACCGAATGGACCTGTTTCTGGTCAATACCGAGTATCTCACGGTAAGATTGTTTCAGAGCGGAGCAGGCGAGTATCATATTATTACCGTTAAACAGATGATCGGCAATAATCTGGTTCAACGTCTCCAGCCATGGGACACGGTCACGGTCATCGAGTGGAATGCCCTCACTCATTTTCTTTTTATTGGCAATAGGATGATAATCATCCGCATCGTAAAATTTCCAGGCCAACTTTTCGGCCAGGATCTCCCCGATGGTTGTTTTACCGCAGCCCATAGGACCAATCAATACAATGACCATCAATCACTCCCTCATATGGTATTATGTTATGCTTGTTAGGTCTCGCACCCGAAATCAGGTGTTGCAAGTAAATAAAGTACCGCTGCAAACATGAATCCAGCCAGGCCCTCTGTCGCTGAAACCAGCCAGCTCCTTCGGCGAGCGGTGCAACACTGCTTATCATCTCATCAACATTGATCACTCCCCGGGCAATCAAATCAAGACAGGCCGGGTATTCTCCACAGGAAGAACAGGACCCGTTTACGCTGATCTGCCTGGTAACCACTTCCTGCAATGGGAACTCTACCGTTGGCGCGAGATTTCCGATGATGGTCAAGGCACCGCCTTTACGCAGCGATGAAATCGCCGTATTAACCGCCGCGGTATTACCAACAACTTCAACAGCAAGCGTTGCTCCACGATTCCCGGTTAATTTCCTGACCTCCTCGGGCACATCGACCTGTCCTGCCAACAGTGTATGGTCGGCGCCTAATTTCAAGGCAAGACCCAGTTTGTTCTGTTCGAGATCAACCGTAATAATTGTCCCGTAGCCTGAAGCCCTGAAGGCCTGAACCACAAACAATCCTACCATTTCGGAACCGATAACCACGGCGCTGTCATTGAGTGAAATCGGCGTAAGGTTGACAGCATGAAAGGCTATTGAGACCGGTTCAACCATTGCCGCCTGCTCGAAGGAAAGATCTTCCGGCAGCCGGTACAAAATATGTTCCGGGACCGCCACGTATTGAGCAAATGCTCCATGCTGGCGATAGTCTTTCGGGGAGACGCCCAGTACCCTGCGGTTATCACACAGATTGATCAGCCCCTTTCGACAATAAAAACATTCGCCGCAATAGATGTTGGAGTCAAAGGTGACTCGGTCTCCCTCAGAAAAATCCCGGACCTTCTCCCCTTTTTTTACAATGATGCCTGAGGCTTCATGCCCCATGATAAGCGGAGTATGCCTCCGGCCGCTGCTGCCGTCCATGCCATGGACGTCACTGCCGCATATACCACAGGCCTTTACCTCGATGAGTACTTCCTTGTCGCTGATTACCGGAATCGGCATATCTTTATAAACAAGTTTGTTATACGCTTCCAGCACCAGTGCTTTCATTTCTGTTGTCATCTCCTGCCCTCCAATACCTGAATGAAATAATCTGGAGCTCCAATCTGTCCACCTTTCGAGGCCACCTGCAAATTATCAAAGGCAGGATTATCTGAGAAAGCCACGCATAATGGCGCTGCAGGAGCAATCGGCATCAACAACTCCAGAGAGTGAATATCGAGTTGCCGCAGTGTGTAACTGCAGGTATCTCCACCGGCAACGCAGACTCTCCCCAGCCCTGTTTCTTTAAGCAGTTCCCGAAGTATCAGACCTTGCTGCCTGCCGATAATCTTTCCCGTTTCACTTTTATCAATACCGAGTTGCCTGGACCTGTCCCTCGTTTTTTCAATAATCGGATCATCCGGGCCTATTGTTGCGGAGAGCAATATGTTCATTCCTTCTTTCAGGTAACCGAGAGACTCACGGATCACCCTATTTCTCTCATCTGCTGCTTCCTGATCATCAACGAGAAGATCCGTTTTCAAAACAATGTTCTTAAAACCCTTGGCAACGGCATAATTAATCTGCTCGGCAGTGTTCGCTGCTGCGCTTCCGGAAATCACGATCAGCTGATCGACCGGGCCAATTGATGGAAAGTCTTTGGGTTTTTCAACGATCCCTGTTTCTCTCCAATATGAAGCCATGGCATATTCAAAGCCAGAAGAACCGACAGCAAATATTTTCCCGTTTGCCGATTTTTCATGAAGCAGCTGGCCAATCTGCAGAAGATTTTGGTCATCGAGTGTATCGAACAAAACAATCTCGTTTTCTTGCACATATCGATCGAAGCGCTCTGACAGTTGGTCGTATGACTCTCCAAGGTGAAGTAAATCAATAAGCTTTACCCGCTTCTTTGACTGCTGCCCGAAATGAACCCGGAGGTCACCCTCTGCCATTGGCGTGATGGGATGTCTACTCATTACAGGGTGGCGATCGAGCCGAAATCTCTGATCACCATAAACCGTAAAATGGTTGCCAAATACAATATAGCGTCCAAGCAATGGCACACCCTGTACAATAACCCCGGAAGACGGGTTGATAACCTGGAAGGCTATATCTGCGGCATGACCAAGACTGCCGATAGACGGCGACGAATCAAAGGTTGCACAGACCTTGTAATGAATCAGACGGGGATTCAGGCTATCCAGCAGCGCAAACTGATCCGGCAGTTCATTGTCCATCTGCTCCGGCGTCATGGTCCTGCTGACACCCGAGATACCTACAGCCTGCAGATTTGACAAGCTCTTATTCAGTCTTTCCTGAGTTGGATGGCCAAGAAACAGGGCGGTCTTGACACCATTTATGGTCAAGGCCTCCATGGCATCGGCTGAACCGGTAAAATCGTCGCCATAAAAAGCCAGCAGCAGTGGGTTCATATTCTGCTCGTAGAGTTAAGGGTTATCACCAGGACCTGCCCATCGCCCTGTCAATGCCATTGCGCTCCCCCTCAGTCAGAAACCCTCCGGTTTTTCCAACCGATACAGCCACTTGACAGCACTGCTCAATCTCTTCAACAATGCCAAGCGTATCCGACATGTCTCCGCCTGCAACAAGAAGCCCATGCTGACGCAGGAGAATGGCATGATATTGGGGAGCAAGAGCTTCCACCGCAACGTGAAGAGAGTGGGCCCCGGAGGGATGATAGGGTATCATCGGAACACGTCCTGCACGCACATAAAATGCAGCAGTATAAGGAGGAACAGCATCCTCAGTCCCTTCGCTGATCAGAGTTGACAGGGCGATGGAAAAAGTGGGATGAGCATGAATTGCAGCGTTTGCTCCTTCACGGGCCCGATACATGGCCAGGTGCATGTCCATTTCTTTAGATGGGCGGCTACCGCTCAGCACATTGCCTTGCAGATCGACCTTGACAATTTCATTTTCAGTCAGCTCGCCAAGTTTAGCACCAGTCTGGCTTATCCAGACGAATTCGCCATCTCGGACACTTGTGTTGCCGCCAGTCGCGTGAATCAGTTTTCGTTCATACAAAACCTTACTGTACCCAATTAATTCCTCTACTTTGCTTGATTCGTTCACTTTTTCAATCTCTTTTTGATTTATATTATTCAAGGTTTATATGTTTATACTGCCAGTTATTTCATGTTTTCAAGCTTAGCCCGGGCTACGCTCTCTATGGTATTCTGGATGTGCTCCCGGACAAGAGCTGTCGTCTTCTGCTGGTTGCCCTCCTCTATCGCCTCAAAAATTTGTCTATGATATTTTCTACCGGACTGATTTCCAAGGGCAACGACAACATCTTCCATCGATTTTCTAAACAAATTGCCAAGGATCTTGTTCACCTTGATTATCAGGGAATTACCCGAGATCCTGCAAAGCATTCGATGAAATTCGAGATCAAGCTCGGTGATTTTTGCAATCTCACCTTCGGATGTCTGTTCAAGCTCGACCAGATTGCCTTCAAGATCTTTCAACTTTTTTTCTGTGAGATGTTGGAAGATCAATGGGACAATGCCTACTTCCAGAATCTTACGGTACTCCAGTACTTCTAAAATATTGCGTTTATCAAGGCCGATTATAGGGACCAGGACATCCATGTTCATATCAACCGAGATATCGACGACAAAGGTTCCTTCACCTTGTTTTGATACCAGAAAACCTTGAGCAATGAGGGATTTGAGTGCTGTTCTAACCGATACCCGACTGACACCTGTCATTCGACACAACTCCGCCTCGGAAGGTATCTTCTCGCCCACTTTCCAATGGCCTTCAAGCAGAAGCGCTTTTATCTGCTCATAGACCTGAGCATGAATTTTCTCACTTTTTATGTTTTTTATCGGGGAAGGATCCAACGGGTCATCTCCCTATAATTCAACAAGTTCGAGTTGCACTGCGCACTGTGTATAAACCAGATCACAGCCCTCTGTATCAATAGGCTGTAACACCGCCATCCACAGGGAGCACAACACCATTAATAAAGCTGCCCTCATCTGAGGCCAGGTAGAGCGCTGCCTCGGCAATATCATCCAATCCGGCCATTCTACCAAGGGGGACTTCTCCAAGACGCTCTTTTCTCCATTCAGGGTTCTTCAGCATCTCCTGCACCAGCGGTGTATCGGCAGTGCTTGGATTGATTGAATTACAACGGACATTGAACTTGCCATAACGGGACGCTACTGCTTTTGTCAGGGTCGTCAGCGCGCCTTTGGCTGTTGTATATGCCTCTGGTGTATAGAGATGGCCGATAATCCCGCAGACGGACGACATGTTTATAATGGAACCACCGCCCATCGTTTTCATGATTGGCAGCACATGTTTAATTCCAAGAAACGGTCCTTTGATATTTACCGCATACATCTGGTCGAGCTCTTCCGCACTCATCTCCTCGATCGTTTTGCGGATATTTATACCGGCATTATTCACCAGTATATCCAGTCCGCCAGCTCCGTCTTCAACCTGTCTGCAAACCTGCTTCCAACTTTCATCATCGCTGACGTCGAGATAAACAAAGGTTGCGTCGCTGTCGTTTTCCCTCATCACTGAGGCAGCAGACACCCCTGCCTCCCTGTTCACATCTGCAAGATAGACAGAAGCCCCTTCTCTGCAGAACGTCTCTGCAATCGCACGGCCGATGCCTTGGGCACCGCCTGTTATCAAAGCCCGTTTCCTTTTAAGTCTCATACTCATATTATCCGGTAAAATAGAGATTGATGTTGACATAAAACATAAGTTGTAATACGTGTTACGTATTACACATCATGTATGATGCACTGAGTGATGTCAAGTGTTTTTTCATTCCTTTTCCTACGCGGAAGAACTATCGAAATGTATAAAGAAAACGGAGCGTTCCTATTTGATTTTGACGGTGTTCTGGTGGATTCTACCAAAACAAAAACGGATGCCTACAACGAACTTTTCAAGTCCTACGGTCCTGAAATCGTCTCGAAGATTGTGGCATACCATCAACACCATGGAGGCATCAGCAGGGTAGATAAAATCATTTACGCTCATAAGCACTTCATCGATGAACCATTTTCAGAGAAAAAAGCGGCCAAACATGCTCAGAGGTATTCAGAACTCGTCTTTGAGAAAGTGGTCAAGACCAACTGGATACCGGGAGCAGAGGAATTTGTTAAGCTGCATTTTCAGCACATCCCTCTCTTTGTAATATCAGGTACCCCTGAGGCTGAGTTGATGGAGGTTGTTAAGCGTCGGAACATGGATCACTATTTCAAAGAGGTACTCGGGTCTCCGATTAGAAAACCGGAACATATCCGTTCGCTTGCTGACCGGTATAATCTCGATGTTGAGAACTGTTTTTTTATCGGGGACGCCCTCACCGATTTCGATGCAGCCAAAGAAACCGGAATGCCGTTTATCGGCATTCAAGGTGAGGTCGACTTTCCTGAAGGCACAACTGTTCTGCCAGATTGCACGACTCTGATGGAGACAATGGTTCAATTCTGGGCACGATAATTAACCAGGTAATACACCGGGGACCTCGACCAGTAATGGTGGCCACGATCTTGAAGATGACAGTGCAGTAATTAAAATTGTTAAAGACATCAATCTGCCTGAAAAAAGCTGAAGTATGGAAAAGAAAGGCCTGCTCCCACAGATTAAATTCTTCGAATCTTTTTATGATCAGAACCCGATAAAGTAGTAATAATGCATAGTTTTAAAATCCCGTTATTGATGTTATAGTAGGTCGACAATGTTGTATCGATTTTCTGTACTTCCCAGAATTGTGCTTTAGATGTATTCAGATCCTTTCCACAGGCGGATTGATAGATATGCAAAAGACAGAAGAAAGACGGACCTCCGCACGAATACCCTTTTATCCGAGGGCCTACTGCGAGCTCAAGGAAAACGGCAGGGAGTTCTGCGGAACCATACGTGATATCAGTATGCTCAGCCTTTTCATTACCCTGGATACTGACATGGAGGTTTCCGGCAACTGTGATATCCAGATTGTCCTGGAAGGCAGTCATAGCGAACTTGAAATTAACAATCTGAGCGGAAAAATAGTCAGAGCTGATGATGACGGAGTGGCTATTCGGCTTGACAAACGTCTGGAGTGGTTCGCTATTGTACCGCTCTATTTCAGAAAAATTGTAGAATAAAAGCAGACGCTGCCCTCACTGGCAGACTCATTTCCAGGAAAAATCTAACCCTCATAAATCCTGAGTAAAGTCTGAAAATTGCCGATAATTACATAGATTTGGGGACAGCCAGACTTTTTCCGTCCAAAGCCTCCCCTAACATCGCATAAAAGATGGTTTCATAAACAAAAATCAAAAAGGGACTCTGCAAAATGAGCTATTTGGATGAGATGTTTGGTCTTCACGGCAAAACTGCAGTCATTGCCGGCGGTGCCGGTGTCATTGGTACCGTCATGTCTGAAGCGCTGCTGAAAGCCGGCGCCAGGATAATGATCTGGAGTCGATCCCAGGAATCAGTTGATCTCGCACTTCAAAAAATGAACAAGGTGCCGGACAGCGAAGGTCGAGTCGCAGGCCTCAAGGTAGATACCGGTAAGGAGGCTGAGGTTAAGGCGGCCCTGACTGAAACGATCACCTCATTTGGCATTCCTGACATTCTTATAAACGGGGTTGGCGGTAACATTGGCAAATTCCCACTGGTAGAGCAGGATATGGAGCTTTTTGAGAAAGTACTCCACATGAATCTGGTTGCCGGCCTGATGATCCCGACTAAAGTCTTTGGTGATTACTGGATAAAAAATGAATTGAAGGGCTGCATCATTAACCTGACTTCCATGGCATCCTATAACCCCCTTTCAGGTGTCTGGGCTTATGATGCTGCCAAATCAGCCACCCTCAACCTGACCATGGCCTCTGCCAACGAATTTGCTGAATATGGTATACGTGTCAATGCAATCGCACCAGGATTCTTTCTCGGCAAACAGAACAAGGCCCTGCTCATCGATGAAAAGACCGGCGAATATACTGATCGCGGCAAAGCAGTAATTGCCCATACGCCCTATGGTCGGTTTGGTGATGTGATGGAACTGGCTGGAGCCACTATCTTTCTGGCAAGCGACAGCGCCGCTGGTTTTGTCACCGGAGTCTCGATCCCGGTTGATGGTGGATACCTGATCCACAACATCTAAGTCACACATCCTTTTGTTAGGAAAAATTTATTCCGAAGTACTATCTTATGAAAAGCAATACCATACCTGAAGAAATCATTCCCCCGCTATTGACCCCGCTGCAGCCAGACCAACACGTTGATATTTTTGCCTTGAAAAAACTTATTCATAAACAGCTCGATGCAGGTATTCCTGCACTCTTCGTATGCGGCACTGCCGGTTTGGAATGTGTCGATTAATAAAGGTATTAACTGCAGAAAATCAGTAAATTCCTCATAGACTTTCTCTATTTTTCTTCCTGAGCCCCAAACAAACATGGCCCCACGAATATGTTCAAATTGAATCAGAATATGTAACCGACGGCTGAATAAATATTGAGACATGACCTGACAGCAATCTACTGTTTGCTGTCAGGTCCAAAACAAATTATCGGATCTAAACGATCTTGACAATAACAAGAGTAATATCATCCTCACTCACAACTCCTGCCGAAAATTTCGAAAATTTTTCGATAATTTTTTCAAGAATCAGTTCGGCTGAGGCTCCTGAGTACTCCCTTATGGTATCTTTAACCCGCTCTTTGCCAAATGACTCGCCACCCTGATTGCATCCCTCCCAGATTCCATCAGTAATTAACGCTATAATCTGCCCGGGCTTCAAACCGGAGAGCTGTTGACTGACATAGGGATAATCTCTATCGATGCCCAACACTAAACCAGGTCCTTGAAGCTCCTTAAAATCATCGCTGACGGGATCATAAAATAATGCCGGGTCATGCCCCGCACGTATCCATTCTATACAGTTCTCCTGGCGATGAATGTCCAGGTAAAATAAGGTCATGAACCTTCCTGATTCACCGACATCTTCTGCCAGATGCTGATTTACTGTAGAGACAATGTCATTAATCGAACCTGGATGCGATACCCGCATGCGAAGACATGCCCTCACACTGGACATCAGCAGTGCGGAGTCAACACCATGGCCCGCTATATCGCCTATGACGATGGAGATATCATTATCGCCATCCTGAGCGCATAGGTAATCAAAGTAATCCCCGCCAACCTCTTCGCAGGGCAAACTTTTGCCAGCGATATCGAGGCCTGGAACGCTTGGTGCTCTGTCCGGCAGCAGATCCTTTTGAACTTCAGCTGCAAGTTGCAGGGCTTTTTTCTGGACGGTCATATCCGTCACGAAAGCCATATTGCCGATCACCTCATCGTTGTCGGAGCGCAGGGTGCTGGCATGAATAAAAACCGGCACTTTTTTGCCGTCTCCTATCGTTAACTCACACTCGAACTCTCGGACTTGATGAGATCCGGAGCTTATATCCTCAACAGCCCAATAGCGCTGACACTCGTCAAAACTTAAATCAAAAGGATACTTCCCAATCAAATCTGAGCGAGACTGCTTGACCAGCTGGACATACGCTGAGTTCACTGCGACAATTTTGAAAGACTCATCCATCAGGACAAATCCCTCCCCTGCCGTCTCGACAATCCGACGATGCTTTTCTTCACTCATCCGTAATTTTTCTTCAGCAACCTTCTGTTCGTGAATATCTATTACGATTCCCTGATGATAGCGTTGACCTGTTGAAGGGTCCTGGTAAATTGAGGTACGGTCCTCCACCCAGCGTATATCCCCCTGCCTGGTGACAATACGATAAAATGTGGTATAGGTGTCAATGCCCTGCTCAACAAAGGACTGTATCTCCCTGAGCGTCCTGTCAGAATCCCCTGAATAGACAAGGTCACGGAACATGATGCGATTACTTAAGAAATCATCTGCCTGGTAGCCAAAGCGAGATATGTTCGGGGAAACATAGACCATCTTTCGTTTTTTAGGATCATCGTCAGCCAGGCGACGGAACAGCACAGCTGTACTGTTTTCAATGATCAACTCAGCCAGTTCAATTGCCCTGGAGCTATCCGGGGATGTCTCCCTGCTATCCAGTTGGCGCCTCAGCGAATCAACTTCAGCCCGCAACAATTTAATTTCCCGCTCTAACTCAGCCACGTCCATAAACGTTTTCCTGTTGCCTTCACTCGTTCCTTAACCCCTGATTTTCGATTGCCGTAGACCATCCTCATCACTCTCTCCCCACGACAATAATAAAAAGCTCACTGCTGGCAACGCATTCCAACAGTGAGCTTTCTTGACTGCAAACTTCGTTATAAGAAGATATGAATTTCCCTCACTATCAGTTTTTACTGCCGATAAATCGATAAACAATTGCACCCAGAACACCGCCAACAATAGGGGCAACCCAGAATAGCCAGAGCTGCTTAATGGCCCAGCCGCCTTCAAAAAGCGCCACGCCTGTGCTCCTGGCAGGGTTTACTGAAGTGTTGGTAACCGGAATACTGATAAGGTGTATCAGGGTCAAACATAAGCCAATTGCAATCGGCGCCAGTGCCGCAGGCGCTCGTTTATCAGTAGCACCGAGAATAACAATAAGAAACATCATGGTCATGACCACTTCTGTTACAGAAGCAGCCAGCAGGGAGTACCCACCTGGTGAGTGTTCTCCATATCCATTTGAGGCAAAACCGCCGGCCATATCAAATCCGGGCTGCCCGCTTGCTATAATATAGAGAACGCCGCCGGCAGCAATTCCCCCAAGTACCTGAGCAATAATATAGGGAATGATCTGACTGGCCTGAAATCTACCGCCGTACCAGAGCCCTATGGTAATGGCAGGATTGAGATGACAACCGGATATATGGCCGATTGCAAAGGCCATTGTCAATACGGTCAGACCAAAGGCCAATGATACACCGACCCAACCGATTCCAACCTCGGGAAAACCGGCGGCGAGTACTGCACTCCCACATCCTCCGAGTACCAGCCAGAACGTCCCAATAAATTCTGCTCCATATTTTTGCATAATCTCCTCCTTGTGGTTAGTTATTAAGACACAATTGGTTGTCAGAATAATTTGTCAATGCAACCCGGCTGAATATTTATTCAATGGCGAGTGCTGAAAAATCGAATTAAAACCGGTACTCAAGCTCAAAGTTGCGGCTGGTCTTATTGGGGTAAAATAACATTGTTAGGAAAAAGAAGTTCTAAAAAGAGCAGAAAGACGGTAAAATAATACTATAGACACCTCTTCTAGCAATGACAGATACCCCATATCTTCATCACATCCTGGGAGGGTTTTCCATGACAGAGAGAAAAACGATCAGGCAGGCAATCAAAAGGATATTCCCGACAATCAATCTTGACGATTCTCTTGACACTGCAATCAAAAAAATGACTCATAACAATGTCTCGGTACTGGCAGTAAAAATCGAAGAAGAATTCATCGGCTTGGTTACCGTCTCTGATGTGATATTCAGTCTCTCCAACGGAGACGACCTGAAAGAGACGAAGATTTCTTCATTTATGACAAAATGCGAGTTTAGTGTATCGGGGGCAAGACGAAATCCATGCATCCAGCTTGACGAAGACGAAGACGCAATGTCAGCGATCAAAATCATGTATGAAGCGGGTGTAAACCATCTGCTTGTCACCGGTGTCGAAGGAAAAGCGGTGGGTATTGTTTCAAGTCTTGAGATTGTAAAACTCTATGGTGCAGAAGCTGCCTGAAATTACGTTCAGAAGTAAACACACCCTATCAAGATTTCCATCATGTCTCAGAGATATCACTCTTCCGCTTTGAGTTTCAGCAAAACTTCGACCTGTCGGTGTTCAACCTATTAATAACTACAATCTCTACGTTGTATTTGTCAGGGCTTATTCCACGGGTAGTTGCATCTATCAGATCCTAAGAGCCGCTTACTGACAGAATCTTAGTCCATATCTTGGCAGTTCTGACTCCATATTATATGGATCATCCGGATATCGCCTACCTGGACAGGTATGCGCATGCATGCTGTTCCCCATTCGGTGCCGCCGAGCAGCGGAACAGGTGGTGGGACAAGACGTCAAACCTGTTAAAGCAGTACAAACCATGGCCCTCCGCTTTGCTGTAGAGGTTTTTGGCATACACTAATGATTTCAAATAAAACCAAAGAACCCAGGCTCAGAAAGTTCAAATGGCATTTCACTAAATTGATGAAAAACAGGAAGATGAAGCAAAAGATGGAAGTTTCCGGTATAATAAATATTCTAAATAATTTTATGGTTAGGCTGGGTTCTGAGGGAATCGAACAAATGAAAAATAATCTATAAGGAGGAGAGATGTCAGTCAAAATTTTGATCAAAAGGAAATTTAAAAAAGAAGCTTTAAAAAACGCCTCTGCCATGTTGATCAAAGCTAGAACAAATGCAATGGGGAATCAGGGTTATATCTCTACGGAGACATTAGTCAGTTATGAAGATCCTCAATCTGTTCTTATCATCTCCATGTGGCAAGACAAAGAGGATTGGGACAGGTATATGGATAGTTCCACACGCAAGGAGCATGAAGATAAGTACTCAGGGCTCTTCGAGGGTTCGACGGAATACCATCTATATAAGGTAGGGATGTGAAGGTAATCTAGGGTTTACCCTATAGTATTAACGGACTTTTCAGGCTGGATCACACTGGTAATTCTGGGTATCGTGGACACATACTGTCGGTACTGGTTTGTTTACCGTTTATTGTCATTATATTTGATTGGGTCGCAGGATCGGTTCGAGGTTGCAGAGATACTTGGGCGTCAAGAGGCATGTTCATTCGGGCCTTCAGGGCTTTTGCAACCAGTTTTAACCCTATTGATTTCAGGAAAAAAGAGCCGGGCAGAGAATCGAACCACTGCCCTCGGTGTCAACAAAGAGGAATCTGCGCATGAAGACAAAGGATATTCTTGCTGAAAAAGGGACACGGGTCATTACAGTCCAGGAGACGCTCCTGCTCGTAGATGTTGTATCTATGTTTTTTGCTGATCGTATAGGCTCGGTGGTTGTGGTAAACAATCATGACGAAGTTATCGGTATTGTCGCCCCGAACGACGTGCTTAAGGCCATACATCACCATCCGGAATATATTTCCACAATTACGGTAAGTGAAATAATGACCCGGAATATCATCGTCGTGACCCCTGAGGATAATATCGATCAACTGATGGCGATTATGACCAAGAACAGGATTCGCCATCTGCCGGTGATCGACAAAGGCAGACTAACCGGTTTGATATCGATTGGAGACGTGGTCAAGGCTAAAAGCACCGTTCAGGATGTCGAGATTCGCTACCTTACGGATTATATTGAAGGTAAATATCCTGGTTGAGTGCAGTTACTCCTGGTTAGGAACGAGGATAAATGAGGTCAGGTTAAAATATAACATTTTTTTTTCGCCACCCAGTTGCCTGCTCCTCTGCTACATCATTAAACTGGAAATTCCACTGATTGGGACGATATGGTAACCAAGGGGGTGGGCAGAGGCGGAGGTCTTTCAAGCTCTTGACTGGCAAGGCTTATCATCAATTTTGGCCACCTCCTGGATGGTGCAGGCTTTTATATGCCTGAACGTTTTCACCTCCAGTGCTCTGGCATCTAAGAAGGAATTTGACCGCCCACGAGTTGGCAGACCGCCTGTACGGCATCGTCCAGTTTCAGTAAATTCATGTTGAGTACCATATGATAATGCTCAGGCTGATCGTAATCAGTCCGGGCGAAGTATCGGTAGAGGGTTAGCCGGCGTTTATTCTGTTTCTCAACAACAATCTGGGCCTGTTTCCGATTAATGTTGTAGTGTTCCATCATGAACTTGATACGCTTCTCCACGTGGGCGATCATGAGAAAATGAAACGTGTCTGGACGTTCTGCAAGGATGTATTGCGCTCCGCGACCGATGAGTACGACATTATCCTGTTCGGCAATAGTGGGAACTACTTTGTGCAAGAGAGAGATATAAAGGTCGCCGTTTATATAACCAGGCTTTTCTTCCATGGCAGTTTCCACGTATCCTTTGCTAAACGGCCCAATCTTACGAACCAGTCGGGTTAATATCCCTTCACTGCCGGTCTCCTGGGCGACAGTATCTACCCAATCGGGAGAAACATCTGCCTCCCTGGCAATTATTTCAACGATCTGTTCATCGATTAAGACGTATCCCAACTTTTCCGCAACCCGGCTTCCCAGTGTCTTTCCACCGGCACCGAACTGCCTGGCAATAGTGATAACTGACATAGCGTACCTCTATTATATTCAAACGGAAACTGTATGTTCTTCCTCGTGCCTGACTCCTGACAGACCAATGAAACCTATTTTCAAGACAAGCCTAACTGATCAACACCTCTTGCGCAACAATTTCTTTATTTTTTGAATATAATCAGGTTGATGGCAACAGGGACAAAAGCGGATAACCACTTAGCACTTGCAATTACCATAGTAATTTATAATACTACAGATGATTCATTCCATCATCTGAACGTTTCGAATCTTATGTAAAAACGCACTCCTGCTTCATCGAGCAAATCAAGCATTTAGAAAAACTCATGAATTGGAGGCTGTAAATTGTGAGCGTTGATAGTCGGCCACCCAGCGTTGCTGCCCCTCCCAGGAAACTACGTTATTCTATACTGTCCCGCGCAAAAAAAAGGGTTGTCTCCTTTACTCTCACCTTCTTGATTTGTTTCGCTACCTGGATCGTTTTATCGGGCCGATTTGATCTTTTTCATATCGGATTGGGGGTGATTGCCTGCACCATCGTGGCGTTTCTCTCTGATACAATTCTAATATCGAGAAGAGGACTTGAGCGATTACCTCATCAGTGGCTCGGTTTCATTCTGTATATCCCCTGGTTATTGTACCAGATTTTGCTTGCCAATCTGCATGTTATGTATCTGGTTTTTCACCCTCGCATGATGGACCTGATAGACCCGAAAATCATTCACTTCAAAAGCAGATTGAAAAAGCCCATGTCCCTTTTTATCTTTGCCAATTCAATTACACTGACTCCCGGCACCATAACAGTTTATGTTTCGATAAACGGTCGATATACCGTACATGTAATCGATAAACAGTCCGGCACCGGACTTCCGGGAGAGATGGAGGAACGGGTCAGACGATTAATGGGAGAATAATGCAGCATTTTTTTTTATACGCAGGCATATATTTGTGTTTGATCATGCTGTTATCACTCTATCGTGCTGTTTTCGGCCCCACGGTTCTGGATCGCATAATTGGGGTCAATGCCATCGGCAGCAAAACAACAGCTCTTCTGATACTGATCGGCATAATATATCAACGAGTTGAAATGTTTGTCGACATAGCTCTGGCCTATGCCTGCCTGAATTTTATCGCTGTACTGGCGGCGTCCAGATATTTTCAAAAGAAAAAGGGATTGTATGATGAGACTCACTGGCGTTAGACAGTGTGTCCTAAAGCATTGTTGAAAGAATAGAGGCTATGACACTACTTGCTGTAATTTTTGTTGTACTCGGGCTTTTCTTCTTTACCGGCGGGTCGATCGGCATTTTGCGATTTCCTGATTTTTATTCACGGCTGCACCCCGCCGGCAAGCTTGACAGTATGGGACTGCTATTGACCATGACCGGCATGGCGCTGTATACGGTTCAGGATTTTTCACTTGCTGCCATACTTACCGGGCTGAAAATCATGCTGATAGTAGTGTTTGTTTTTATCACAAGCCCTACAGCAACACATGCCATTGTCGATGCTGGTGTTCGAGCTGGTCTTGAACCGTGGATCATACCCGGCAGTAAGGAGAACAAATGATCTGGCAGCTGGATATCATTGTCCTGTCGATGGTCATGATTTGTGGTATCGCCGCTATCTCGATCAAGGATCTTTTAGGGGCAGGCATCCTGTTTGGCGCCTATAGTTTTATGATGTGCCTGCTCTGGTCTATCATGGGGGCTGTTGATGTTGCTTTCACGGAAGCTTCGGTGGGCGCGGGGGTGAGTACGGTGTTTTTTGTAGCCGCAGTTTTCCGGACAACACGGAGGACGAAGGATTGAAAGCATTAGGATCCATTGTAGTACTTTTTCTTGGCGGAATTCTTTTTTATACATCCTTTGATTTTCCGCGCTGGGGTGATGGGAAATCGCCAGCCAGCCAACACGTATCATCCTATTACATCGAACACGCCATTGAGGACACCTCGGTTCCAAATATCGTTACAGCGGTTCTCGCCGATTACCGGGGTTATGATACCTTGTTTGAGACTGCGGTAATTTTTGCCGCCGGTCTGGCCTGTTTTTTCCTGTTGCGGGTCCCGGAAGGCAAGGCACCGACTTCCAGGTTTTATCGCCACCAGTCAACCGGGGTTACCCTTCGCATTGAAAAAGGAGGGCGTCTTCCTGAGAATACCGGAGAGTTTGAGAGGATCGACAGCGTATGGGTACCCTACGATCTTATCATTGCAATGACCTGCCGCCTGGTAGTTCCTTTTATTCAATTGTTCGCACTCTATGTGATTGCCCATGGCCACCATAGCCCCGGTGGAGGGTTTCAGGGAGGAGTTATCTTCGGCGCCGCAATCATCCTCTTCGCTATTTCCAATAATTTGAGGCGAACGCTGAGATTGATGAGTGAACGAAAAAGTTCTATTCTCGGCTCACTGGGAGTAATGATCTATGCTGGAACCGGCGTTCTCTGCATACTCGGGGGAGCCGGCTTTCTAGATTACAGTGGCCTGACGTCTTTCTTGGGGGTTGGTCCGGTAGAGGCCCGATCTCACGGAATCCTCATAGTCGAAGTCGGAGTGGGAATTGCCGTGTCGGCTGTAATGGTCGGAATTTATTATAACCTCTCTTCTGGCGGGAAACAGGACGAAGGACTTTAGCTAAAATGGAATCAATCGGATCCATAATCATTGCAAAATACAATTACTGGGGTGTAATAGTCCTCCTGTTGATAGGGCTTTACGCCATGGTGGCCAAGAAGAATCTGATAAAAAAAATTATCGGCATGAACATTTTCCAGACGGCGATCATCTTATTTTATGTGTCCATCGGAGCAAAAAAAGGGGCCACCATTCCGATCATTTTGCATGGACCTGGCGATTCATCCCATGCAATTCACGCCGCGGATTATATTAATCCTCTTCCTCACGTGCTCATGCTTACAGCCATTGTCGTTTCAGTCGCAACCCTGGGTGTTGCTCTGGCTCTGGCTCTGAAAATATATTCTCAATACGGGACTCTGGAGGAAGACGAGATCAGTGATAAAATAATGGAATCAGAGCCCGGATAGTCTCCGGCCATTTTGTCGCTGCCTATGAACTCCATGTGATTTTGCGGTTAAACCTAAAGTTGCACATACGTTTCCATAAGAGATATGCAAGAACACCTCCCTGTAATCATTGTCGCTGTTCCTCTTTTAGCGGCACTCATGGTAACCGCACTGTGGTGGTTGGATCAGAGGCTGTGTTTTCCTCTCTCGATTATTGCAGGGGCGTGCTCTTTTGCCGCCTGCATTAGACTGTTTCTGAAGGTCCTGGATGGCGGAGCTATTGAGTACCGTCTGGGAGGCTGGGTTCCTCCATTTGGGATTGGTTTCCGGATAGATCATCTCAATAGTCTGATCCTGGTAGTGGTATCCCTGGTGTCTCTATTGAATCTGGCAGGGAGCAAAACCATCGCCGAAAAGGAGTTTGGGGGGAAACTGGGTGCCTTTTATGCACTCTATCTTTTATTTACCACCGGACTCCTCGGTATTCTCGTTACCGGAGATGCATTTAATCTTTATGTTCTGCTGGAGATTGCTTCTTTGACCGGTTACGCTCTGATCGGAATTGGTAAGGGTCGGGCACCTTTGTCCGGCCTCAACTATCTGTTCATGGGTACAATCGGTGCAAGTCTTTATCTGCTTGGGATTGGCTACCTCTATATGATGACCGGCTCACTGAACATGGTGGATATCGCCCGGATTCTCCCCGATGTTCTTCCTTCAAACGTTGTTCTTCTGGCCTTTATCCTCTGCCTGAGCGGACTTTTCGCTAAAATGGCACTTTTCCCTCTGCATGCCTGGCTACCCAATGCCTATACATATTCACCGTCCCTGGTAAGCAGTCTCGTTGCACCGCTCACTACCAAAGTGATGATTTATGCAATGTTCCGGGTGACATTGACGGTTTTTACCTATGATTTTGCCTTTAACAGTGTCACTGTCCGGTTGCCTATTCTGTGGCTTGCCATTCTGGCGATTGTGATGGGGTCACTTATGGCCCTTGCGCAAAAGCGATTAAAAAAGATGCTTGCCTACATTGTCGTCGCAGAAGTCGGCTATATAGTAGGTGGATTCTGGCTTGGCAACAGGGTCGGCATGAGCGGTGCACTGTTACACCTCATAAATGATGCGGTGATGACATTGTGCCTCTTCATGGCGGCGGGGGCGATCGTCTATAAAATCGGGGATGATCGATTTTCTGCATTACAGGGTCTATTCCGGAAAATGCCTTTCACCATGGCCGCGATGGTCGTAGGGGGATTATCAATTATCGGCGTCCCCCCCACGTGTGGGTTTTTCAGCAAATGGTATCTGCTTACAGGTGGAATCGCTGCCGGACAGTACGCTTTTGCTGCAGCCTTAATTTTCAGCAGCCTGGTCAATGTCATTCTGTTTTTCCGATTATTCGAAATTGGATATTTTAAACCATATACCGGAGTTATACCTCACTACCATGGTAATACCACTCACCCAGCTCGTTCAGAGGGAATAGCAGAAGCACCGTTGGATCTGCTTGTTCCTCTCCTGGTGACGGCAGTGTTTCTGATAATACTGGGTGTTTTTTCCGGGGAAATTGTTACGCGGGTTATCCGCTTTGCGATTCCGGCAACCATTGGATAAGACAGACCGTTTATAGTAGTTAGGAGCGATGCCTGTTTAAAGATTCAGAACCCTGATACGTAAGCCTATGGCAATGGATACAATTGTTTCAATAAGACCCTTGCTGGCAATCCTTGTTTCACTTCTGGCCGTGCCTTTGATCATTTTGTCGAGCCGGACACCGGACGTACGTGAAACGTGGACGTTTATTGCAGCAGGTCTCAAGTTTCTCATTGTGCTTTCCATGCTCCCGCTCATACTATCAGGTATTGAGCTGGAATTTACCATAGCACAGGTATTACCCGAAATTGCCATTCGCTTGCGTGTTGATGCAATGGGAATGCTCTTTGCCCTGGTATCTTCGTTCCTGTGGATTATTACTTCCCTCTATTCTATCGGTTATATGCGCGCACTGCAGGAACACTCACAGACGCGTTACTTCTGCTTTTTTGCACTATCTCTGTCCGCAACCATCGGAGTTGCATTTTCAGCCAATCTGCTGACCCTTTATCTTTTCTATGAAATGCTTTCTCTTTCCACCTACCCACTTGTCACGCATCACCAGGACGAAAAAGCCCGTAGCTCCGGTCGGAAGTATCTCTTCTACATTATGGGCACATCCATTGGTATGCTGTTGCCGGCCATGCTTTTTATCGCCCATAAGACCGGTACGCTGGAGTTTTCTCCACAAGGCATAATAGCGGACAAGATCGATCCGCAGATGACAGCAATACTCCTGCTACTTCTTGTATTTGGCTTTGCCAAGGCAGCTATCATGCCTTTTCATTCCTGGCTTCCGGCAGCGATGGTGGCGCCAACGCCGGTAAGCGCCCTGCTTCATGCCGTGGCCGTTGTAAAGGTAGGAGTTTTCTGTGTTGCCCGGATGATCACAGGTATCTTTGGGACCGGACTTCTGGCCTCGCTGGATCTTTCCACTATTGTCTGCATCATTGCAGCTTTCACCATACTGACGTCTTCGTTAATTGCACTTTCCCAGGACGAACTAAAGCGTCGGCTGGCGTTTTCTACCATTAGTCAGCTCTCATATATTGTACTCGGGGTGGCGCTGCTGTCACAAAGCGGAATGGTGGGAGGGCTGCTGCACATCGCCATGCATGCCTTTGGTAAAATCACCCTGTTTTTTTGTGCTGGAGCCATTTTCGTGGCAACAGGTCTCAAGAATATCAGCCAGATGGTAGGGATTGGCAAGCGCATGCCGCTTACCATGTCGGCATTTTTCATCGGCGCATTGAGTGTAATTGGTCTGCCTCCATCCGGAGGCTTTATCAGCAAATGGTACTTGATAATAGGAACTGTGGAATCGGGGAAGATAGCTATGCTGGTAGTCCTGCTGAGCAGTTCCCTGTTGAACGCAGCATATTTTTTACCTATCGTCTACCGGGCTTTTTTTTGCACTTCCGAGGAAACCATGTTCGCCGACCAGATAGATGAGGCTCCCGTCTGGTGCCTGGTTCCGTTGATACTGACTGCGGGCATAACCATTCTACTCTTTTTTTATCCACAGCCATTTCTGAGACTGGCCCGCATGGCAGTTCAAGCCACTATCGGAGGGTAAGCACGAATGGAAAAAGAAAAAATGATTCTGTCCCATAAACCGGTACCCGGCTACCGGATGGCATTTTATATCGCCGTGGCTGTGGGCGTAATCTACCTTGTTATCGTATTTGGCAAAGCCCTTTTATGACGATATCTATCGCTTTGGGATACAGGAGTTGAAATGAAAAAAGAACTGAGATTATTTGACAAACCGAAGAACGTCAAGCGTTTGTTGCTCATTTTCTATGCTTCTTTGATAGCGCTTCTTTGCATTGATCCTTTCATACACAAGCACGCTGAATTCGAATGGGAGGCCGTACCCGGTTTTTTTGCCGCCTATGGTTTTATTTCCTATGTTTTACTGATATTTATCTCGAAACTTTTGCGTAAGTGGATCATGCGCAATGAAAATTATTATGACTAGTGTCATGTCAGGTTGTAAATGGCGTAAGATTACGTGGCTATTTTCGTTTCCTGCAAGGCGCGAATGAAGGAGTATAGCATCGCTATATGACTGAAAGAGCAACGACGCCAGGAAGCGAAAATAGAGCTTAAGATACGTTATTTATTGCTTGACAGGACGCTATCTAACTCGCTTGCTGGAATATCCATAGCAGCACCTATGATATTAAATCGACAGCTAAGAGTCTTATGGAACAAACCTTTGCGATAATGAGGATTCCCCCGGCGCTCCTGTTAATCCTCGGAGCCCTTTTGATTCCCCTGTTCAAAGGAAAAATCAAATCAGGGTTCATGCTGGCAATACCGGTTGCGGCCTTTCTCACACTCTGGTCCCTGCCCAACGGCAGCCACTGGACCTTTTCCCTGTTAGACTACGATCTCGTCCTGGGCAGACTGGACTCCTTAAGTCGCGTGTTCGGCTATATCTTCTGCCTTGTAACCTTTATCGGCCTGATTTATGCCCTCAACATCGATGATAACCTCCAATATTGTGCTGCTTTCATCTATGCCGGCGGGGCACTGGGAGTAACGTTAGCAGGGGATGTTTTCTCACTCTACGTTTTCTGGGAAATTATGGCCATTGCCTCCACGTTCTTAATTCTGGCAAGACGGAGCAGGGCCTCCCTGGCTGCCGCCATGCGCTATATATTGGTGCATATTTTCGGTGGGCTATGTCTTCTTGCAGGAATAATACTGTTCGTGCAGCGAACCGGAACAACTGAATTCGGTCTCCTACACCTTGGGGGAATCGATTCCTATTTGATCTTTGTCGGTGTAGCCGTCAATGCTGCCATCCCGCCCCTTCATCCCTGGCTGAAAGACGCCTATCCGGAGGCCACCGTTGCCGGGGCTGTCTTCTTAAGTGCTTTTACCACCAAGAGCGCCGTATATGTCATGGCCAGGATGTTTCCGGGAACCGAGCTGCTCATCTGGCTGGGGGCTGCAATGACGGTGTTGCCGATTTTTTATGCGGTGCTGGAAAACGATATTCGCAGGGTTTTATCTTACAGCCTGATCAACCAGGTTGGGTTTATGCTGTGCGGAATTGGAATAGGTACCGCCCTGGCAATCAACGGGACGGTATCTCATGCCTTTTGTCATATACTGTACAAGGCGCTTTTGTTTATGGCGGCAGGATCTGTCTTGCATGTTACCGGTAAAATACGCTGTACGGATCTTGGTGGCTTATACAAAACCATGCCCCTGACCTGCATATTCTGTCTTGTTGGTTCAGCCTCCATATCGGCCTTTCCCCTTTTCAGCGGTTTTGTCTCAAAATCTATGATCGTTAGTGCCGCTGGCCACGACAAGCTCATCATCGTCTGGCTGATGCTGCAATTTGCATCCGCGGGTGTCGTTGACCATGCAGGGATTAAAGTTCCTTTCTTCATGTTCTTCGATCATGATTCGGGAATACGCGCCAAGGAGCCGCCGCTGAACATGTTAATTGCCATGGGGATTGCCGCAGGAATGTGCATATTTCTGGGAGTCTATCCCTACCCTCTGTACGATATCCTGCCTTATCCGGTGGATTACATACCTTATACGGGAGCCCATATCATCGGTCAGCTGCAGCTTCTGATGTTCGGTGCGCTGGCCTTCTGCCTGCTGATTTTGTCTGGTTATTACCCGGCTGAAATAAGGGCAATCAACCTGGATACAGATTGGTTCTATCGAAAAGGCTCTCTCTGGTTCTATCGTTTTTCCGGTACATTTCTCAACAGCGTGAACCGGCTGGGCGAAACGATTTTTACACAAAATTTAACAGCTGTTCTTAAGGCATGGGGAGAAAATGCCACTGCCCGTGTCCTGTTGATTCTGCTGCTCCCCGCCTGGAAAATAATGAGGTTGTCGAAAGACAGGCAGACCCAGTTGCGCAGACATATTAACGATCTTCTACAGGACGGTGCGGTGCCGATTGGCATCAGTGTCGCGGCAGTGGTAATTCTTTTATCGGGACTGTATTTTTTTCATTAGCACTTTCGCTGCCGCGGATCATTGTATCAAAAAGAGTCCGGTCCCCGGGGACAGAACAGATAACGATACTTTGCCAAAACAGATTTAAAGTCTTGTTCATAACCTTAATACAGGGAGAGTGATAAATGGTATCTCGCCAGGATGTTCAGGATATTGTTATCTTCGGTTATCTTACCGAAGACATGATTCAGAAGCTATTGCCGGAGATTGAGCTGCTGCGGTTTAAAGAGGGAGAAATTATTTTTCGCGGTGCTGAACCAGCTGATATGTTTTATTCGCTCAAGCGCGGCAAAATACTTTTAGAACAAAGGATTTCACCGAAAGTCACTATTTCGATGGGAACGGTCAAACCGGGATATTCATTCGGCTGGTCCTCAATGCTCGGGGATGGGAAATTTACCGTGGATACGGTCTGTGGTGAACCTTGTGAGGTCTTGGGGATTCGGTCCCGAACTTTGTTCACTATGCTCGAAGAGGACCACAGCATGGGATACATATTTATGCATCGCCTGTTGAATATGTTGAGAAGACGTCTGGACGACCGAACCGAGCAGTTTTTGAAACTGATCATGGATCACCCCGACATCCAGCCCCTGATTGATAAAGACTGATCGCCGGGCATACGGATGTCACTATTTCAATCGCCAACACCAGCAGATCATCTCCCTGGCAGAGCAGTAACGATTAGCCCCCCGGGTCTTTCAGGTATGTGATGAAAATGCGGGTATGAGATTTGTGCAACAACTCCCATTTGTGGATTAAAAAATACAGTTGTAAGCCAGAGGTATTTTTGTGCTCAGGCAGCAGACATAGTCAGGATTACAAACAATATGCTTTTCTTTTTTTACCGGGTCATACCACCGTATCTCAATGTATTCCTCTGAGTTGGGACCTGTCAAAGTAACAGCAACATCTCCCCACATTTCGTCTCTCGGTGTTGATACCCTGTCCCAAATTACAATCCACATAATAAGATAGTGATTATGAGAGTAATCTGATTTGTAGAACTCTGCATGGTCCAGAACTAGCTCCGTTCCCACCTGAGGAAGGAACTCATCCAGCTTTTTATCCACAATTTGATGAAAACTTTTACCGTTATGGACTACCCAGCCACTGTCCATAAACGCCTGTTGATTAGGGCATTCTGCCAAAGCATTGGCTGGTGCAACATAAAACATTATAGACATGAGTATGATTATTCTCATTTCCAATCTTCAGGATTGATGTTTTATATTGGTCGACAGTTTTACCCAAGTTAAGGATTTAATGGCTGAAGCGTTCAAGTAGAAAACCCGCATGAAAAGATAGCTGGAGGTTCACACGGGTTTTCTATCATAAATTGCTGATGCTACGGCTATCGCCAGATCCACTCGGTTTTCAAGTCGAGCAGTTTCTCCTCTTCAAAAAATACGACTTCATTTCCATCAAACTCACCGAACGGCAGATACCATAATACAACAGATACCAAAAGTTCGTCGTTTACCAATTCCCTGCGGGTACTATCACCTTTTTCTACGTCTTCAAAGGGATAGGTAATTTCAAATGTTTCATGGACCCGAGCAAGAGGCGGAATACTTGTTTCTCTGAGTATGCCACTCTTTTCGTACGGTCCTCTGCCCATCTCATTTCCCCGTCCAAGACGCCCAGGAAAGGGCATGTAAATTTCTTGTTTTCTGTAAATTTCCTCGTCGTCAGTTGTTTTTGCGGTCACATCCAGGACCAGCCGGTTTGGAGTCGGTCAGCCGTCCGGGATCGCGTGCCCCGCCTTGTTATAGATTTCAACATCGATCACACCGATTGGAATAACCCCATCTTTCTTATCTTTTCTCCAGAACAGCGATCTTCCTTCTACAGTGACGTCAAGTGCCATCTCGATCATCGTTTCATCATTATAGGATTGCATATTGTGTCCGAGTTCAGACTTATGCATATGGCATTCCTGACATGATTCACTTCCTCCATGGGCTACATAGGCAAAAAGATAACTGCCGTAAGCAGTAGCACATTGAGATGGATGATCGAGCTCAAAATTTGGACCCTGCCCATGGCATTGTCCACAAAAAATGGATTCACCGAGCGCTGGTGCTTCTGCCATTTTGGTGTACACTTCATCCTCGTGATCTCCTTCCAGTACACCGTAAACTGTGTCAGGCTGTGGATAACCATCTGCATATTTGTGAATCAGTGCAACTTTATTATGACAAACCAGACAGCCGATGTTGAGACTGGCGATCGTTTCCTCGAGTTCCTCGGCCTTATCGAAATCTGCATCCCTGTTTGCCTGCTGCCACTCGCGGATTGTTGCGACAATTTCCCGGGCAACCTCATCTGTTGCTTCATCGAGCTGAGGAAGATGACACTTCATGCACATCATTAAATTTTCCACGGTAATGTCGGAATCTTCTTTGACTCCGGAATAAGGGAAGAGTTTTAAGCCCTTATCAATGGCAGTAAGAATGGTTGGGGCAGTACGAGGCGTACCAAGAATTGATCTGGCATGAAGGGAGTCTGACCATTCATCATGAACATCTTCATGGCAGTCGGCGCACCTGCTGGAATCGTATCGCTCTACAAGTTCGGCAATAGTTTTAGCTTTGGGCTGTGGTTCAGTTTTTGGTCCTCCAGCACTGTACAAAATGCACGGCACAAACATGCATAATACGATACATACGAAAGTGATTGTTAAACCAGTTTTCATTTTCCCTCCTGCAATGTTGAATTGTAAGGTGACCTATACACGGTAGCACCAGCAACGATGACTCATCATTGCTCGTTTCCAAAAAGGAACCAAATCATTAACCGGAGTACTATTAAAATTTGATAGCGAATCTCCCTCTTAAATCGGTTTCATTTCACCCATGTTGTTTTGTATGGACCTTTGATCCAGATACTATAATTGCTAACGCAATTGCCTAACATTGTCAATTACCACAAAGTATTATAAAAACAGGGTATTTAACCCGCGAAAGGCTCGTTTCCAGCTAATAACAAAGAACAGTTTCAGCTAACATCTGGATTAACCTGAATATTTCACGAGTTCAAGCGGTCTGTCAGTCGAGGAAACTTGTGCTGGGCTATACAAGAGGTATGCCTATCACAAAAGAGACAAAGGATGGCGGGCAGTATTGACTCGTAAATAAATCGTGGATTACGCCAATCGTATTTCAGGGCAAGCATACGGAAGCATTGTTACATCTCTGATAACTCTGCCGCCAAAAGAAGTTACATTTGTGACGACCAGCACACCAAAAAGGTCTATTCTCAGCAGCATTCACAGGTATTTGTTAATCCGTATCCAGCTCAGTTTTCCGGGGAGGCTATAACGTTATGAGATACCAGCTGAGCAGTGAGGCGGGCAGGATCAGCACAAGGATCAGTCCAAAGCATCCGGATCTTGGTCCCGGCTGGTGATCAGGTTTCTGGACCTTGCCATAGAGGAAATGATCTTCACCATCATCCTCAAGGATATTGTCAAGAGCGTCGTCTTTTTCAAATATATCATCTCCATTGCTCTTCATATGAACTCCCTGCTAAAAGAGCTGAAGCCAGATACATCGGCAACTGGCTTCAGCCTTTTTTCCCTCGCTGTTGGCGGCGCAAGAATAAATCGCCTTATTTTGTTGATTCACGCGGATCGGTCTTATTTTCGGGCTTGTATATGTCCTCAAACTCTGACCGGGTTACCCCTAAGAATACGGTTGATAATCATATCATCAGCAGGTTAACAAGCAATCCGGCGGAAATCGCCATCACCATTACAGAAGTGATAAAGGCAATGAGCAGCGGCAGTCTGAATATTCCTTTGAGCATCGCCATCTCCGGCAGACTGGCTCCTGCACCGCCAATTATCAGCGCAATTACCGCACCTGTGCTCATCCCCTTTGCCAGAAGGCTGGCAGCAATCGGCACCATTGTGCTGACCCTGAGATAAAGCGGGATACCGACGATCGCTGATATGGGCACAGCCAGTGGATTATCAGCTCCGGCAAGTCTTACAACCAGATCCGCCGGCAAAAAACCATGGATGATTGAGCCAATGGCCACACCGATGATAACATATGGCAACAGGCTTTTGAACTGTCCAACCGAATCGTTAAATATCCTTCTGGCCCTGCCTGGCTGTGGATTATGCATTGGAATCGTGGCAAAGGGAACGGCCGTCTGGCTGGGTGTTGCGCTCCCGCAGCATTGCATGGCCGGCTGCAGCTGGACAACATTCAATGCTGGTGATTCCTTCTCACAACAGCCAGTACTCTGCACAATCGCTGGGTTTTGAACAGACATCGTCTGCATTCCACTATTTCCCTGCAGCCCTTCCAACATCACATATCGAAAAAATCCGGCCTGCTCCAGTAAGAAACTGATACATATTGTCATCCCTATCGCCACAACGGCATAGATGACTGTTACCTTCACGCCCAATAATGTGATAAACAGCGGGATTATGATAGGATTTACCAGGGGGGAGGTGAATAAAAATGCCATAGTCGGCCCGAAGCCAGCCCGGGCTCGTAACAGGCCAACCGTAACTGGTATGGTGGAACAGCTGCAGAATGGAGTAAGAGCGCCCAATAATGAGCCAATCAAATAGCCCCTTCCATTTCTTCCGGAAAGCCATCTCCTCAGTTTATCCTGGGGCATGAACTCGTTAATCAGCCCGACAAGAAAACTTATCCCGACGAACAATACGGTCAGTTCGACCATCGTATATCCGAAGAAAAAAGCGGTTTCTTTCAGCAGCGGCAAATATTCTTTAATGTCCATTTCTATGTCCTTCTTTCCAGTCTGTTTTTGATATATTTTGTTAAGATGCGGCTAATCGCTTCTGCATTTGGCCTAATCGACTGTTTTTGGGTCTAGTTGTGTCTGCAGAGAACAGCACTCGGAAACCAGGTAATCAGCCAGTTCCCTGACGGCCTCAAACTGCGGTTCGCAATACAGCACTCGACTGTCCCTGCGCTGATTTACCAAGCCCACATGGACGAGACGCTGTATATGATGCGATAAGGTTGAACCGGGAATTCCCAGATTCCTCTGGATTTCTCCGACAGGCAGCCCGTCTTTACCGGCCCTGACAAGCAGCCTGAAGATTGACAATCGAGTCGCATTACCCAGTTCAGCGCACCGTTTTGCCGCATTTTCAAGTTCCATCTGGTCGCTCCTCTCCATCAATAGTATCGGTTTATAGCGACTGTAAATGCTGCCGCAGCAGCTGTCAACCATATTTCTAGAAATATCGAATCGTGGATTGAAAAAGAAAGATGATGATGTCTGATATCATCTGCTGATGTACCAATTTTCTTATTGATCAGGGACTCCATTGACAAGAAGTGAAACAGCAATCGTCCACATGATTATCCACACTCAGGCAGATAAACCACAATGTTGATGCGGAAATGGCCCCTGCCCAGAAAAACGGGCGACTATCTCCATTGAAATGGCTGCTGATACTGCCGAGAAGTATAACGGTATCAAGATAAAAATGGGGATTAAGCAAGGTGACGGCCAGGGTGGTGGCAACCGCTGCCCCAAGAGATGTAACCGCCTGAGAGCTTGGAGGCTTCCGCCACGTATGGCAGAGCGGCACAGAGAATACATATCAAGGCACTATTGACATGGGAAGGGCCACAACTCCGATTTAATTTTGTTATATTTAGGTTAATAATCTATTGTGGGACTATTGGGTCCAGAGATCCGGTTACCAGTATTGGGGAGGCATCAATATCTTCTGCAGACATCATGGAAACAACACGTTCAAATGAACTTTCAATCATTAATTGCTCCCAATTATGTAATTTGGAGAATCGCTCGGTGAACTGTTCCTGGAGAAGTGGAGGAACTGTATTGAGTATAGCTTTACCATTTTCCGTAAGCGCTATATTAGTTTTCCGTTTGTCGTCTATGTCTCTTGAACGTGTAATATGACCCCTGTTTTCAAGTCGTTTTGTAATATCAGTTACGGTTGCCTGGCTTAAGCTGACGTTTTTTGAAAGTTGTGTCACAGAGATTTTATCATGCACAGATATTGACTGCAAAATAATAAGCTGGGGTCCCGTCAACCCAAAATTTTTTTTCAAATTGGTTGAATGCCGGTCTATGGCTTGAATCATTTTCCGTAGAGCTATCAAAAGATTTTTGCACCGCTCGTCATTTGTATTGCTCATCATCACCACTTTATATCATAAACCTGGAATTATGGAACCGATTTAGACCAATCAATTAAACCATAGATCTCTATGTTTTAATATGAAAATTACAATGCCCTACAAACCGAATTCCATTATTAATTCTAGTTTTTCCTGAAAGGTCCAATTGACAAATTAGTTAGTGCACGATATAATTATCGATTGGAAATATATAATTGTCAACTAAATAGAAGATCGATTTCTCCATGAAAAATGTTTTACTTTTAATTCTCAAACGCTGGGGCGCAAGTCTGATAACCATCTTTGTTATCTCAGTAATTATCTTTATTGGCGTAGAGCTTCTGCCCGGGGACGTGGCAGAGACCGTTCTGGGCCAATCGGCCACCCCCGAGACGGTGGCGGCATTTAGGAAAGAACTCAAACTGGATTTGCCACCCCATATCCGGTATGGTGAATGGCTTAAGGATTTCGTCCATGGCGATTTTGGCACCTCCCTGGCAAATGGCAGACCTGTTTCCGAATTGATCGGTTGGCGGCTTTCAAATACCCTGTTTCTAGCCGCAACCACCGCCTTGATCGCGGTACCCCTGGCCATTTTTTTGGGCATACTTGCGGCATTTTATCGAAATACCTTTTTTGATAAATTAATCTCAACCACTACCCTCTCTTTTATCTCTTTTCCGGAATTTTTTATAGCCTATATCCTGATCAGCCTTTTATCGGTTAAGCTGAACCTTTTCCCAAGTCTATCCATTATAGATAAAGACATGGGGTTTGGCGGCAAAATATATGCAATTTTACTGCCATCGCTAACACTCACCTGTGTGGTAACGGCACATATGATGCGACAGACAAGAGCAGCCATCATCAATGTGCTGGCCAGTGCTTATATTGAAATGGCCCAGATAAAAGGAATAAGGCGATTGAGAATCATTTATCACCATGCCTTTCCCAATTCCTTATCTCCGGTGATCAATGTGGTTGCCGTGAACTTGGCATATCTTGTTGTTGGCGTTGTCATTGTTGAAGTGGTGTTTGTTTATCCGGGACTGGGGCAACTACTGGTTGACTCAGTGGCCAAAAGGGATCTTCCAGTGGTCCAGGCGTCTGGATTAATTTTTTCGATTGCGTATATTTTTCTAAATCTTGCAGCTGATGTCCTATCCATGCTTTCCAACCCAAAACTACGACAATCCAAAATTTAAGGGAAGGGGGCTACGGTTCTGAAATTATTACGACAAGCTCCTATTTCCGCCCGAATTGGCATGGGTATTGTTCTACTGAATATTCTGGTGGCTATTTTGGCACCCTTGATCGCACCCTATGGCGAGACGAGCGTGGTTGGGGATGTGTGGGAAAGTTATTCTTCCCACTTTTATTTTGGGACTGACCATATCGGAAGAGATCTTTTTACACGAATGGTCTTTGGTGCAAGGAATACAATCGGTCTGGCATTTATCATTACCATCTTATCATTTTCCTTTGGATCCTTAATGGGCTTTATTGCCGCGGTTAAGGGTGGCTGGACTGACCAGTTATTAAGCCGGATAATTGATATCCTCATGGCATTTCCAACCCTTATTTTTGCTTTGATGATTTTATCCGTGCTGGGATCATCTATCACGACGTTGATTTTTACCATAGCCATTCTCGATTCCACACGGGTCTACAGATTATCAAGGGCTGTTGCCATGGATATCGAAGTGATGGAATTTGTGGAAGCAGCCAGGCTCAGAGGAGAGGGACTTTGGTGGATCATACGACAAGAAATTTTGCCCAATGCCATGCCACCGCTCATTGCGGAATTTGGTTTGAGGTTCTGCTTTGTATTTCTCTTTATTGCCTCCTTAAGTTTTCTGGGACTCGGCCTGCAACCGCCGCTATCTGACTGGGGAGGTATGGTCAGGGAAAATGCCGGTGCAATTACCTTTGGCATATATATCCCTCTAATCCCAGCCGGCGCCATTGCTTTGTTGACAGTTGGGGTCAATTTAATTGTTGACTGGTTTTTACATTTATCCAGTGGGCTGCATGAATAAAAAAGGAAGACCAGATGAACAATCTGCTCGAAATAAATAACCTGCATATTGAAGCTTTTTACGAAGACCGCTGGCAGCCAATTGTCCGTGACATCAGTCTTAATTTGAAAAGAGGAGAAGTCCTTGGGCTTATCGGTGAATCCGGTGCCGGTAAATCCACCATCGGTCTGGCTGCCATGGGTTACACACGCCAGGGATGCAGGCTTGCATCAGGATCTATAAACCTTGACGGGATAGAGCTGTTTGATGCGCCAGATGAGGATTTGAGACTGGTCAGGGGATCAAAAATTGCCTATGTGGCCCAGAGTGCAGCGGCTTCCTTTAACCCCTCCCATCGTGTGATAAAGCAGTATGCAGAAGCTCCCGTGCACCACGGCATAATGACCTGTGAAAAAGCTGAAAAAGAAGCGATTGAGATTTATCGACGTCTGTTTTTACCTGCGCCTGAAAAAATCGGTTACCGATTTCCCCACGAACTTTCGGGGGGTCAGCTCCAGAGAACGATGGTGGCCATGGCCATGTCCTGCAAGCCTGATATTATCGTGTTTGATGAACCGACCACTGCTCTGGATGTTACCACCCAGATTGAAGTTCTGGCTGCGGTCAAGGAAATTACGGAAAAGATGAACAAAGCCGCCTTGTATATTACCCACGATCTGGCGGTTGTGGCCCAGGTTGCCCACCGAATTATGGTATTGCGAAATGGCCGGCTGGTTGAAGAGGGTGAAACCAGAGAATTGATAAAAAATCCTAAAAGAAAATACACCCGCGAGTTGCTAAATGTCAGAACTTTGAGGGAAGAAAAAAGTATTACGGATAAAATGAATGTGATCCTTGAGATTAAAGATGTGGCTGCAACCTACACAGGACAGGACAATGTACTTGAAGATATTGATCTCATCGTCAGAAAAGGCAGAACCGTTGCACTGGTCGGTGAATCCGGTAGTGGGAAAAGCACTTTGGCAAAAGTAATTACAGGGCTTCTACCCGCCAACAACGGCAGTATAACCTTTTTTGGAAAAGAGCTATCCAAGGCATTGAATAATAGGGAAAAAGAGGATTTGCGAAGAATGCAGATGATTTATCAGATGCCGGATACTGCATTAAACCCCAAACATACTGTCAGGAAGGTCATCGGGCGGCCTCTTCAATTCTATTTTGGTATAAGGGGGAAAGAAGCGGAAGATCGAATCAAGGATCTGTTAAGGGACATCGAACTTGAACCGGATATCTATATTGACCGCTTAACCACAGAGCTTTCAGGTGGGGAAAAACAGCGGATTTGCATTGCCCGGGCCCTGGCAGCGGATCCGGACCTGATCATATGCGATGAAATTACATCCGCCTTGGATCAACTGGTGGCAGAAGGCATACTGAATCTTTTACAGGATCTGCAAAATAAAACAAACATGTCTTACCTGTTTATCACCCATGATCTTGCTACGGTCAAGGCCATTGCCGATAAGATTGTTATCATGCTGGCAGGGAGGATCATCGAACAAGGCGAAAAGAAAAAGATTTTGTCACCGCCCCACCATGAATATACGGATAAGCTTTTGGCATCTATTCCCGAAATGGACCCAAACTGGCTTGACAACCTTCTGGAAAACCGTTCCTCAACATTTATGTGATTCAATCACTTAACCCATTAACTTTATAAGGAGAAGAAGATATGAGTGACCTATCATTATTAACACAGATGTATGATCAAAAAAGAATCTCCCGAAGACAGTTTATTGCAGGCGTCTCAGCCCTGGGGCTGACAGCCGCCCTGTCACCCGCCTTGTTATCTGGTAATGTCATGGCAGCAACACCCCAAAAAGGCGGAACCTTCAGGCAGGCAATGACTGGCGGTGCCACCTCTGATTCCCTTGATCCGGGAACTCTTTTTGCCAGCCAGCCCATTAATGTCAGCACCCAATTGAGCAATTGCCTTGTGGAAATTGATCATAATTTCAAACCTGTTCCTGAACTGGCAGAATCCTGGGATGCGTCGGCAGATGCAAAAATTTGGACCTTTAAACTTCGTAAAGGCGTTGAATTCCACAACGGCAAATCCATGACAGCTGAAGATGTGATATTTTCCATCAACCACCACAGGGGTGAAGAATCTAAATCTGCAGCCAAACCGTTCTTAAAAAGCATTCAAAATATAAAAGCGGACGGAAAACACACTGTCGTGTTTGAGCTTAATGAAGGCAGTGCTGATTTCCCTTTTATCATGGGAGATTATCATTTAAGGATTTATCCAGACGGAACTCAAGGGAAGGATTGGGATAAAGGAATCGGTACAGGTGGATATATACTGGAAGACTGGGAACCAGGTGTCCGTGCCTTGACAAAACGAAACCCCAATTACTGGAAAACAGATCTAGCCCATTTTAATGAAATTGAAACCCTCGCCATTGTTGATGTCAACGCCAGAACCAATGCCTTAAAAACCGGCAGGGTTGATGCCATAGACCGGGCTGACGTCAAAACCGTGCACCTGTTGAAAAAAATGCCCGACATCAATGTGACTGCTGTCACCGGCACAATGCATCACACGGCTCCAATGCTGGTCGACAATAAGCCATATACAGACAACAATGTCCGCATGGCATTAAAATTGGCTGTTAATCGGGAAGAAATGGTTAAAACAGTTCTCAAAGGGTATGGGGAAGTAGGCAATGATCACCCTATCTCTTCGGTGAACCGTTACCGGGCCGACAATCTTCAACAACGCACCTATGATCCGGACAAGGCAAAATTTTACATGAAGAAAGCCGGTATGCTGGACCACACCTTTAATCTCCATGCCTCGGATGCTGCTTTCTCAGGTGCTGTGGATGCAGCCGTACTCTACCAGGAAAGCGCTAAGAAAGCCGATATTAAGATCAATGTCGTCCGGGAACCCAGCGACGGATACTGGAGCAATGTCTGGATGAAAAAAGAATGGTGTATGAGCTATTGGTCAGGACGTCCTGTCGAGGATATGATGTTTTCCGTTGGCTATGCAACCGATGCATCCTGGAATGACACCCATTGGAGCCATGAGAAATTCAACCAGCTTCTTAAAGAAGCCAGAGCAGAGCTGGATGAAAATAAAAGACAACAGCTTTATGGTGAAATGCAGGAAATCTGCAGGGACGAGGGCGGAGCTGTGATTCCCATGTTTAATCAGATTGTGGAGGCCCATTCCAATAAACTGGACCATGGTCCTATCTCAGCCCATATGGAAATGGATGGGCACAAGAACGTTGAACGCTGGTGGTTCAACCAATCTCCTTCGTTGTAGGTTTTTGGAAGGACCTCGGCATACCACATGTATAACCGAGAACCTTCCAAAAACGCTACGCCTCGTATATTGAACTTTTTGACTTAGCCATCTGGAACTTCGAATGACCTTTTTACAAGGTTATCAAGTTTTATATCCCGGCTTTTTATTGCAAACAGGCCGAAGGTTGCACCTTCGGCCTGTTTTTTCTTTTACGTGTAGAAAAGAATCATCCAATCCTTTCCACGGCCTGTCTTAAATGACTCAGTTTGACCAGAACCGTTTCCTGGCTTAACATTCCCAGTCCACAATCAGGGGCAGCGATGAGTCGATTTTTTGGGATATGCTCCATGGCATCTTGCAAACGGGATTCAATCTCTTCAATGGATTCAATCCGTGTCCGGGCAATTCCGAGAACACCCAGGATCACAATGGTATTCTCAAATAACTCAAGAAGGGAAAGATCATTGGGCCTATGGGCATCCTCAATGGAAACGGCGTCAATAGCAGCCTCGTCCAAGGCAGGTGCCAGAAGGGAATAAGTACTGGGTGGCGCTTTGACATAATCTGTGCTGTCAACCTTATCTGGATAGCCGCAACAAAGATGGGTGCATCTGGTGACTTCCCGGCTTACACCATTGAAACAACGTTCCAGATTCTCAATACCAAAAGATTGTGCTGATTCTGGATATCTTACAAACACAGGCTCATCCACTTGTATCCATCGACAACCCGCCTTGGCCAGTCTGCTGATCTCGAAATTCAATGCTTCCGCCAAAGCACGAGCCAATTTACGTTCACTCCCATAGAACTCATCTGCAACAGAATCCATGATCGTCATGGGACCGGGTAATGTTATTTTCACGGGACGTTGGGTAACCGCCTGAGCCACTTGCCACTCCCGAACCAAAAAAGATTTTCCTGGTCTGATGGGATGGGATATTGTCGGAACAAAGGCCTCCCAGGCGCCCGATCTCATGGCTTTTTTCGTCAAACGATCAAAATTGATTCCCTCCATATGGCGGCAATGGCTGTGAATATAGTTTTCTCGGCGTATTTCTCCGTCAGTTGGGATGTCTATCCCAGCTTTTACCTGCTCCTTCACAACCTCCTGGGTAACCCTGTCCAACAGTTCTGACAAGTCATCATCTAAGTTTCGTTCACATGCATCCAAAGCTTCTGTGGGATTGGCATCCGTGGTACTCTCTTGTTGAAACCAGTCTGGTATTGGCACATTAGCCGGCTTTGGCCAGGCGCCAATGGTCGTTGTTCGTATTCTCATATTGCCCTATCCCGATTTTTTGTTGATTACAAAGGGGTTCGGGCCGATACAATGACGGCTTCGCCAATTATTTCAGTCTGTTTTGCAGCTTGTTCCATATGTTGATGTACTGACCCGTCATCTATACTTGAACGAATCAAGGAATTTGCTTCGTTAATCTGTTTTTCCGAGCAGAAGCAATAGATTGAATCTGCCTTTTGAAAATCATTATCCAAGGCCAAGCGGGGGTCATGATAATATTGTTCCTGAAAGAGTTTCCCAGATGGTATGGTTATTTTAATATCGTTAAATCCTAAATCCCCAAGCCTGGATAATAACTTTGGGACAGGAACATATCTTGCCTGCATTTCAAGGGCTGCTTTTTCGATGTATTTATAGTTCCAATATACCCCGGAATGCGGATTGAGTTGTTCCTGTGAGCTCGTGTTGATGGTCAGAACGCCGCCTGGTTTAATAACGCGTCTGCTCTCTTTTAGAAAAAGTGTCAGGTTTGGATAGGACGGTTCTGTATCAAGATGGTGCAGCACCTGGTTAACCATATAGGCATCGAAGAAATCATCCGAGAAGGAAAGACCCAGAATGTTCCCTATCTCTAAATGAACATTTGTGGCATCGCCAATTTTTTGTAGGGTTTCTTCATATCCCTGTTCAGATCCCTCCACTCCGTGGATATCTTTCACATGGTGCCTGATCCGATCTATGTATGCACCTGTACCAAATCCACCTTCCAGAACTACTTGTTCTTCAACAGGTATCCGTGTTTCTTCAAAAGTGTGTAAAATTTCCTCCAAGCCATTGGGTTGGCGATTCTGGTCATAGGAGATAAATGTATCATTATAGTTACAATACGAAGAGGCATTTCTTTTTTCAGTTTTTTCCATACAAATCCTTTTTAACTTTTATTGGAGGTTTGGTTTATAAAATAGTTTTTCCAAACTGTTAATGTTGCACTTTTTTTCAAGCCAGGTCATAAACCGGCTATGATGTTGTAAATATTTTAAGTGGCTGCAAGATTCTATGATTATTTCCTTTTTATAATAATCCTGGATGATCCAATTGATAATATAGATATTAGCGGCTTTAATCATGTGTGGCAGGTATTTAAGTTCCGGGCCATTCAAAGGACCGGGATCAGTTGTAACAGATTTCTGATAATTTTGAAAGAAGATAGAGGCTTTTTCCATGTGTAGGCTGCCGTCATCCTTTCCTTCCCAGATCTTACAAAAATAAGTGATAGCAAGGGCAACATCAAAACAACGGACATCCACCTTTGACCAGTCAAAATCAAACAATCCGGTTATGTCATTATTTTGAAATTTTAAATTCCCGGGGTGGTAATCGCAATGAATCACCATCTGTACCAAGTCCCTATATTCGCTTCCCTGTACACCGCAAACAAAAACATTCCGCGTTTGGTCGATGGTTGCAAGTATGGTATCTAAGTTATTACGCAAACAAATATCAAATGGTGTCTCCCCCCTTTTTTCTGCACAACCCGATACCTTTTGGGCAATCCGAGGCA
>RCNC010000109.1_pt1 | contig 58424 bp, 57 predicted proteins | sample 2041301 | NCBI WGS metagenome assembly RCNC01 (sample SAMN09708231, study PRJNA481090) | Marine sediment metagenome, whole genome shotgun sequencing project. | biome: marine sediment; feature: ocean; material: sediment; isolation source: Sewage treatment plant 13A marine sediment (STP13A) ...
TGCCCTGATCATGCGTGACCGACTCACCCATCATAACCTTGAATCCAATGCACATGCCTGCTACATGTTTATCGAAAAAGGCCCCGGCTACAAAGGCAAACGCCTCTTCTTGACCAAGTTGCGCGAGGAGCAGGACTCCGAATTGCTGCAGTCTCTACGACGCCGCCAGTATATTGACAAGAGTGACGAATCCAAATTTCTGGTGTTTTTCAAGATCGATAAGGAACTGCCCCTGGTGGGTGCCGGGAAATAGATCCAACGGTTTTGCTATTGGAGGGAAATCCTCTTTTATCCGGCAAAGGGAATTTTCGATCTTTGAGCAACCATGGGGAACACACTTGCTATTACATAGTTGGTTCCCTACAATCGGACTTAATCCTGAATCCATACGGATATCGTTTCTATGAAAACAAATGAGCAGTTTCTTAAAAGACTGGGAGAATTGTTCCGCTCGCAAAATCTGGCAACCTTATCCACCCACCATGCCGGGCAGCCTTATGCCAGCCTGGTGGCATTTGTTGCCAGCGATGATCTGAATCAGATTTTTTTCGCGACGCCAAAAACCACACGCAAATATGCCAATATCGTCGCCGACGGCCGCGTGGCAGTTATGGTCAACAGTAGCATGAACCAGGCATCTGATTTTCATCGGGCTATTTCTGTAACAGCGGTGGGCAAGGCAAAAGATGTCATCGGAAAAGACAAAAAGCGCATCCTGGGTCAATACCTGGCCAAACATCCCTATTTGGAAGATTTTGTGAAATCGCCGACATGTGCCCTGGTACAGGTTTCCGTGGACAGCTATTATATGGTAAAAAACTTTCAGAATGTGACGGAGCTTCACTTAAACTTATGAACTGGATTCTATCCACCGAAGAGATCCATCCGGGAGATCGACAGCGCGTCGGTGGCAAAGGGTATGCCCTGTCCCTGCTGAACAAAGGGGGTTTCAAGATTCCCAGGACAGTCTGTATCACCAGCGAGGCCTATCATGAATATGTCAACAGGAACGGCCTGCGTGAGCGAATCCTACTGGAACTTCATCGCAAAGAGTTTAAGGAAATGCGCTGGGAAGAAATATGGGATTGCACCACCCGTATTCGCAACATGTTCCTGACCAAACCGCTTCCTTCCGACCTCGCCCAGAATATTCGCGAACATATCGATAAAAATTTCCTGGGCAGAACCGTGGCCATCCGATCCTCGGCGCCCGAAGAAGATGATGCCCGATCATCATTTGCCGGGCTGCACGATTCCTTTGTCAACGTAAACGGCACGAAATCGATCTTGAAACACATCCGCCTGGTCTGGGCCTCGCTCTGGTCGGATGCTGCACTGTTGTATCGCCAGGAAATCGGACTCGACGTCGAAAAAAGTTCCATGGCGGTGGTGGTGCAGGAAACCGTGGCCGGGGATCGATCCGGGGTGGCCTTTACCCGAAACCCCAATGATGAAAACCAGGCGATTATTGAATCGGTTCATGGATTAAATCAGGGCCTTGTCGATGGCACCATCGAGCCGGATCGCTGGATCATCGATCGGTACAGCAACAAGATTGTTTCGCACACATCCCCCGAGCGAAAAAACTGGATCATCCCAAGCCCAAACGGTGTTCTTTCTGCAGCCCTGCCAGCCGAACAATCGGCTCGGCCTCCCCTGATTCCACAAGAGGTAACGGTCGTATTTCAAACGGCTCTGAAAGCGGAAGTTTTTTTCAAGATGCCCCAGGACGTGGAATGGACCTATGACAAGGATACGCTGATTTTACTTCAATCCCGTCCCATTACGACCCTTAGCTCAGATAAACCCGAAGACAAACGCGGCTGGTATTTGAGCCTGCATCGCAGCTTTGATAATCTGAAAGATCTGCGTCAGAAGATCGAAAAAGAGCTGATACCCGGCATGATGGCCGCAGCTGAAAAAATGGGCGCAATAGATCTTGAGAATATGCCGGATCAGGTCCTGGCGGATGAGATCCAAAAACGTTTGGAAATCAACCACAAGTGGGTCAACATCTACTGGGCGGATTTTATTCCCTATGCCCATGGTGTAAGGCTGTTCGGGCAGGTTTACAATGATGCTGTGCGCCCTGATGACCCTTACGAATTCATGGATCTGCTTACCAGTACCCAAATGGCCAGTATGGAACGAAACAAGATGCTGATGGATCTGGCAGGCATCATCCGCAGCGATGGAAACCTGGCAGAAAAATTAAAGCAGGGCAGCGATACCGGCCTCGACATCACATTCACCACCTTGATCGATGAATTTATAGAAAAGTTTGGTGACCTCTCCTGTGCAGTCACCGGTGGCAAAAATTGTGTTCTGGGAACCGGGCCACTCTACCGCTTGCTGCTCGAAATGGCCAAATATCCAGCTCAGACCAGCGACCCACAAAAAAAGGACTCAAGCAAGCAATCAATTCAGAAATACCTGGACCACTTTGAAAAAGATCAGAAGACCTGGGCAAAGGAGCTGCTTGAACTGGCCAGAAACAGCTACCAATTGCGTGATGACGATAATATCTATCTTGGCCGTATCGAAGCACAATTGCTGGCAGCCGTCCAGGAAGCAAAAAACCGTCTTGAAAGCCAGGCCGATGATCCAATCTCTACAGACTTGCGACAGGTTCTTGAGCTAGTTGATTTCGGAACCGAATCTCAGGCAACCATCCTCACGGAGAAAGCCACGGGCGACAGGCTTCAAGCCCGGCAACTGGTGGGTCAGCCGGCAGGCCCCGGAATTTCAAAAGGCAAGGCCCGGGTAATTCAGAAGCATTCCGATCTGGCAAGCTTTAAACATGGTGAGGTTTTGGTATGCGATGCCGTGGACCCCAACATTACCTTTGTTGTGCCCCTGGCCACGGCCGTTGTCGAAAGAAGGGGCGGCATGTTGATTCACGGTGCCATCATCGCACGCGAATATGGATTACCCTGCATTACGGGTATCCCGGATGCAACCATTTTGATTCAAACCGGAGATGATTTAACAGTGGATGGATATTTGGGAATTGTAACTATAGGTGATTCCAGCCTATAATTGCAAGGTGGGGAGGACTTTCAGCATGGGTGGAAACTTCAGGATAGGTATCAGCAGTTGTCTACTTGGCAATGATGTTCGTTGGAACGCGGGCCATAAACTCGATCGCTTCCTGACCAATACCTTGGGTCAGTTTGTTGAATATGTTCCTGTGTGCCCCGAAGTGGAAGCCGGTTTCGGCATTCCCAGAGAATCGCTGCGTTTGGTGGGCAACCCTGAAAAGCCTCGTTTGATTACCTTCAAGAGCAAAACAGACCGCACCCAAGAGATGACCCGCTGGGCTGCAAAACGCGTCAGGGAGATCGAAAAGGAAGACTTGTGTGGTTTTATTTTTAAAAGCGATTCCCCCAGCAGCGGTATGATACGGGTGAAAGTCTACAATGAAAAAGGTATGCCGGAAAAAAAAGGGGTGGGTATGTTTGCCCGGGCCTACATGGATCATTTTCCCCTCATACCGGTTGAGGATGACGGTCGACTGCACGACCCTGCTATTCGGGAAAACTTTATCGAACGAATCTTTACCCTGAAACGCTGGCGAGACAGTACTGCCAAATCTAAAAAAATAGCAACCCTGATAGATTTTCACACCCGCAATAAACTCTTATTTCTAGCCCACAGCCAGAAGCACTACCGATTGATGGGAAAAATAGTGGCAGAAGGCAAGAAACTATCCCAAAAAGAGCTTCTTGAGCGCTATGTGGATCTGATGATGGCAGCACTGGCGCTTAAAACCACGACAAAGAAAAATATCAATGTCCTGCAACACTTGATGGGCTATTTCAAAAAAGAGCTGAGTGGGGATGAAAAACAGGAATTGCTCGAAATTTTCGATCAATACCGTCGGGAACTGGTGCCTTTAATCGTACCCATCACCCTCATCAATCATTATGTGCGCAAATATGACCAGCACTACCTGAAATATCAGACCTATCTCAACCCCCATCCCCTGGAACTCAAGCTTCGTACACATGTGTAATTTTCAGGGTTTAAGGGTTTGAGGGGGATACATGGGTTGGAGGGTGGCCCACAGCCGTGAGCAGACCGCAGCATCCCAGCCTCCAAGCATCCTCACTTCCCAGCATACGAGGGTACGAGAAAGCCATAAGCTTTAAGCCGCTTATTGCTTATGGCTTACAGCTAACCGATAGGGTTTACCTATCACAAAACACATATTCCTCTCTCATTGATTTCTTATTATCGATGCATATTTTATAACCAAGCAAGGGTAAATCATCTAAACCAATGGGAGGAACGACCATGACAAATACAAATGATTATGTTGAAAACGATAAAGAAAGAGAAGAAGGACACGTGGACACCCGCGAAAAGAATTTCGAATGTGAAGACAAAGACCCTAACCTGGGATGTGACCCGGGAATCGATGTGGCAGGATAACCAGACAAGATATATTCACCATATTCATGTGAATCTGATTCGAAACAAGGCAGAGCCAGAACAGGCTCTGCCTTGTTTGTTTCAGTCTGTGAATTGGAAGCACGGAGGATGACACATCACTGGAGGAAATCCAACCATGAACACGAATCCCATACTGGTCACCGGTGCCACCGGCTATGTTGGCGGGCGCCTGATCCCTGCCTTGCTTGAAGCCGGTTACCAGGTGCGCGCCATGGCGCGCAACCTAAACAAAATGGGATGTCGAAGTTGGGCCAGCGACCCCAGGGTTGAAATGGTACAAGGCGATGTTCTGAATCGGAAATCACTCAAAAAAGCAGCTTCCGGTTGCTGGGCCGCTTATTACCTGGTCCACTCCATGATCGCCCAGAAAGACAAGTTTGCTGAAGCGGATCGCCGAGCAGCGCAAAATATGGTTTCAGCAGCATCTGCCACGGGTCTGGAAAGAATCATTTATCTCGGGGGATTGGCGGAGTCGAAAGATGGAACATTAAGTAAACATCTGCGATCACGCATGGAGGTGGCTGAGATACTGCAGGCCGGGCCGGTCCCCGCCACCGATTTACGAACACCCATGATTTTGGGTTCCGGAAGCGCCTCTTTTGAGATCCTGCGCTACCTGGTGGAACGACTCCCGGTCATGACCACCCCCCGCTGGGTACACTCTCTGAATCAACCCATTGCCATTCGCAACGTCATCACCTATCTCGTCGGCTGCCTCGAAAACCACGAAACCACGGGCCAGACCTATGACATCGGTGGACCCGATATTCTCACCTACCGTGACCTGCTGGATATGTACGCCGAGGAAGCCGAGCTTCCCAAACGGCTGATTATACCCGTACCGGTTCTGACGCCTGGATTGAGTGCCTTGTGGATTCATCTGATCAGCCCGGTACCCAAATCCATTGCCTTGCCGTTAACCGAAGGGTTGACCAGCGATGCGGTCTGCACTGAGAATCGAATTCAATCCATCATACCCCAGACGTTGCTGAGCTGTCGGGAAGCCATCAAACTGGCACTGGATCGTACCCAACAGCAACAGGTGCAGACCTGCTGGATGGACGCCGGCCGGCTACTGGAACCCGAATGGGCCCATTGCGGAGATGCGGATTGGGCTGGCGGTACGATCATGAAATGTGGCTATCGTGCCCTTGTGAAGGCAAGCCCACAAGACGTCTGGCAACCTGTGGCACGCATCGGGGGCAATACAGGCTGGTATTTTGGTAATTTTCTGTGGCGCTTGCGAGGAGCCATAGACCGACTGGTGGGCGGCGTGGGTTTAAGGCGTGGCCGCCGCCACCCCGTAGAACTGGGTGTCGGAGACGCCCTGGACTTCTGGCGGGTGCTCGAAGTGGACCCGCCGCACAGGCTGCTACTGTTGGCTGAGATGAAAACACCCGGAGAAGCACTGCTTGAAATCCAGATTACCGACCACAAAAACGGTCAAACGGAGCTCCAGATGCTGTCACGGTTTCTGCCCAAAGGTCTCTTGGGCATACTCTACTGGTATGGTCTCTATCCATTCCATCAGTGGATTTTCTATGGAATGCTGAAGCGAATCGCCGAATCTATTGGTAAACCCATCATCACCGGGCCGGAACGATTCACTCCCAAGATTACGAAAACGTGTACGTTACCATTTAACAAGCGGTAAGCATTAAGCCATAAGCATTAGGCGGCTTACTGCTCATAGCTTATTGCTGTTAAAAAAAAACCAGCCACATTGCCAGGGGAATCACCATGACACTCTCACCCATACAACCCACCCGCATTAAAACATTGAATGATCGCAGTATTCAGAAAGGACGTTATGTGCTCTACTGGATGCAGCAGGCCCAGCGGGCGGAATACAATCATGCGCTGGAATATGCCATTCAACAGGCCAACGCACTCGGGCAAGGCGTCTTGGTCGGCTTCGGTCTCATGGACGACTACCCCGAAGCCAACCTGCGCCACTACACCTTTATGTTGGAAGGATTGCAGGAGACCCAGGCAACCCTTGCCAAACAGGGTATCAAAATGGTGCTCCAGAAAGGCCCCCCGGCAGAGATCGCTTCGACACTGGGTCGAGATGCCTCATTGATCGTTTGCGATCGTGGATATCTTCGCCACCAGAAAGCCTGGCGCGCCCAGGTGGCACGTTCTGCAGCCGGCACGGTTGTACAAGTTGAAAGCGATGTGGTGGTACCCGTCGACGTTGTCTCAAACAAAGCCGAGTATGCGGCACGTACGATTCGCCCCAGGATACACAGACATCTGGAAGACTATCTTGTGCCGTTTGTGTCCAGCAGGGTAAAAAAGGATTCCCTTGACTTAAGCATTGACAGTCTCAATCTAAAAGATATCGACACACTTCTTCACACCTTGTCTCTCGACCAGAGTGTTACAGTAGTAACCCAATTCTATAGAGGCGGTCCATCCCAGGGAATGGTAAGGTTTGAGGATTTCATCCAAAATCAGTTTCACCGATATGTCAAAAACCGCAATCAGCCCCAGACCGATGACATCTCCCACATGAGCCCCTATCTTCATTTTGGACAAATTTCGCCCCTGTATCTTGCCTTGAGAGTCAAAGCAGACAAAAACCGCCAGATGGAGGCCCAGGAGACCTATCTGGAAGAGTTGATCATCCGCCGCGAGCTGGCCATGAATTTCACCCATTACAACCCCAACTATGATTCGTTTGCTTGTCTGCCCCAATGGGCTCAGAAGACATTGAAGGAACACCGGAAAGATCCCCGCCAGAGCGTGTATACCCGCAATCAGATGGAAAACGCGACGATTACTGGAACGCGGCCATGAAAGAGATGAAGATCACCGGCTTCATGCACAACTATATGCGTATGTACTGGGGAAAAAAAATCCTGGAATGGTCCAGAACACCGGAATACGCCTTTCGAACGACTCTGACCTTCAACAACACCTATTTTCTGGATGGCCGGGATCCTAACTCCTATGCCGGGGTGGCGTGGATCTTCGGTTTGCACGACCGGGCCTGGTTCGAGCGCTCGATATTCGGAAAAGTTCGCTACATGGCCGCTTCGGGTTTGGAGCGCAAGTGCGATATCCAGGGATATGTAGACAAAGTTGAATTCCTGGAAAACAAGTGAAGGATGCTTTCGGGTTCGAAGGTGTCCACGGTGCCCATGTGACCGTTGCAGTCATGTGCAGCTTTTTGGGTATAGGGAAGATCAGCTATTTCGGGTTAAGCAAGCGATGATGTCGCTGGCAACCCTGGATGTGGATTGAACGATACTGCGGGCCATGCTGGCGTCTATTATCTGGCCGCGTGTCATTGCACCCACGGCATAAATGGCATTGGATGGGGTGATTGTGTTGTCAGATCCCATTTTCATGATCTTGTGGGTCCTTGGATCGATCCAGATGCTTCCTGTTTTATCACCCTGTGCGCTTGATTTCGGCTCTGGAATTGCCTTAGGCTTCAAAGGGGCTGTTGCATCGGCCGGTCGGATCTCGGTTGTCTGAACAGTTCCGGACCCGCGCAAATTCTTTGCCAGAACCGAAGGATCGGTTTTAAATGATTTATTCTGCCCACGTGCATTGACGACATAGCGATAAATATCTTTGCAGAAGGTCTGCGGGTTTTTCCCTTGGGTTGACGATGGCTTCCCAATGAATCCTATGACCGTAAGCATCTTCCAGCTCTGAATTCAGCAGTTCAAAAATGACATCCAAGGTCAGATTCTCACGATCTTCAGATAGCAGCTGCCGAATCGCTTCACGATACATAAATTTATTGGCCCGTTCGCCCATGTTACCTCTGACTTTCGGCAACAGACCCCGCCTGGAGTAAAGGACGAGCATTCTTGCGTTTTCAGACGGTTTATGCGCCAGTTCACCGTTTGGAGAACGAATAAATTCACCCTCCGAAGTAAGGGTCAACAGGGTCTCGATGGCGCTGAGGCTGGTACCGATAATGGCTACTTTTTCACCCTTGGGAATGCTGGCCCGTAACTTCTTTGCCGGCCAGGGGGATGTAAAATAACGATCCCCCGCATTCTTTTCATTCCAATGGCCGGTGGCAAGCAATACACGATCGTCCTCTTTTGAACGCTGGGCTTTTGAATCGAGATCTTCGATGCTCAGCCGGATCATGTCGCCTTCCTGTCTCAGATCAACCACTTCTGACTTTGGAAAGAGGTGTATCTCCAGACCAAGCCGGCAACCTGAACGAACGGCGTGCTCAAATCGATCCTTTAAATACGCTCCCATGATAGCGCGAGGATAATGATGGCAGCCCGTCTTGTGGTTGTCTGTTACTGAATATCGTTCACGAAACCAAGCAAAACGTTTTCGAAGATAGTTAAAATTGTCTGATACCCAATCCTGAAAGTCTCTGGGATAACCTGCGATGATACCCATTTCAGAAGCCCACATATTGTTGATATGAAACGGTAAGACAATTTTGTCACTATGGGGAAAGCCGGGCCCAAAAATATCCCCCCGATCAAATACCTGGATGGTCATCCGGGCGGGATCCAGCAGTCTTTTAGCGGAGTTGTCCTTCAGCATGGCTATCAGTTGCGTCAACATGGCTGTTGCGGTTAAACCGCCGCCAATTATGGAAAAATTGAAACGATCGCTTTTCAATTTACTAACTTCTCACTGGCCTATATTAGAGGTTTATCCTATCATTCTGACACTCTTTTTCTCATATTGATAACTGACAATTGATGTCAATTTTATACAGTGAATACCTTATATTGGAGAGGTGATGTTATGCGGAATGCCAAGCTTATGGCCATGATTCTTTTCTTTATCACAATTGTGGGTTGTCAGACAATACGTCCGATTCACACGGTTGAATCGGTGGACCTGGAAAGGTTTATGGGTGATTGGTATGTGATTGCCAGCATACCGACATTTTTCGAAAAAGAGGCTCACAACGCACTGGAATCCTACCACCTCGATAATGACGGCAGCATTGCCACCACGTTCAGTTTCAACAAGGGCAGTCTGGATGGCCCTATGAAAGAATACAAGGCCCGGGGATTTGTAAGGGACCAAACATCCAAGGCAGTGTGGGGCATGCAGTTTGTCTGGCCCATCAAGGCGGAGTACCGCATTATTTACCTGACAGATGATTATACCCAAACGGTTATTGGACGAACGAAAAGAGATTACGTCTGGATAATGGCGCGCACACCACATATTCCGGAGGATGCCTACCGGCATATCCTGAATTTTTTAACCGAACAGGGCTATCAACTGGCGGATTTAAAAAAAGTTCCGCATGCTGCGAATTCTGTTGCCGAATAGCATCTTCGCAACAGATTGAGATGCCTGATGAAGAAGAATCATCCCTTTATGGAACCACAAAAGAGGTCAGATGTTATGACAAAATCTAAACCCAATCGCATCCATGGTTCCCTTGATGGCCTTTGCATCGGTGACGCACTATCCATGCCGGTTCACTGGTACTACAATCGCCAGGCCCTTAAACGAGATTACGGCTGGGTTACGGGCTATCTGGCTCCTCGCAACCCCCACCCAGATAGCATTCTATGGCGGTCCCGGTACCTGGCCGCCAACCCCAAAGGTGAAATACTACACGAACAGGCTCAATATTGGGGCCAAAAGGAGGTGCACTACCATCAATTCCTCCAGGCCGGAGAAAACACCCTGAATATCAGGATTGGCGCCTTGCTGGTAGAATCAATAAACCAGAACAAGGGTTATGATGCAGACGATTTCCTTCGAAGATACATCGCCTTCATGACCACGCCGGGAAACCATCGGGATACCTATATCGAAGAATGCCATCGCAACTTTTTCAGTAACTATGCAGGAGGTTTACCGCTCCGCAGATGCGGCCGGGAAGAGAAACATATCGGTGGGCTCTCCGGGTTGATACCCTTGGTAGCATATTACGCCGCTGAACCGGACACAGCGCACAAGACCGCCTTGGCTCACCTGGCGCTGACACATCCCGGCGCCAAAATGGCGGCCGCCGGATCACTGGTGATCAGATTGTTGCTCAGCCTGCTCCAAGGACATTCCCTCGAAGAGACCCTGATGCAGGCGCTGGCAGCTCAATACAGTCCCTTTATGGGTTACCCCTTTCTTAAATGGTTACAGGATCCAGATGAAAAGATCATTGGCTCACGCCTCAGTCCGGCCTGCTATGTCGAAGACGCTCTGCCCGCAGTGCTTTATCTGGCGCTTAAATACCACCAGAATCCGGAAAAAGCCTTGATTGCCAACACCAACCTGGGGGGCGACAATGCAGGAAGGGGTGCTGTCCTGGGAGCTTTATTGGGAGCGGCGCATGGTACAGAAGGCTTTCCCGAGAAATGGGTAAAGGGACTTGTAAAGCCGATGCCAAGTTTGTCAGGGAACCACCCATAGTGCGCCGTCAGATCTGTTGTTGATCAGATAGCGGGAAACACTGCCCATAAAAAAGGACTTGTCAATACCGCGGCGGCCGATAACCAGGGTGTGGTAATCTCCTTTTTCCGCATACTCCAAGATTGCCTTTCCGATCCGTCTGGGGCCCTTAATGGTTTCAAATCGCACCCGCTCCCTTGCAACACCGGTCTGATTAAATTTTTCCAACGCATGGGAATAGAATTGATCGATACACTTCTTGTCACCTCGAACGATGATTTCCTCCAGTTCAGCATCGGGTTGTTCATCAAGATCGATCTCGCAGGTATTACGGGCATTGCCGGCAACGTGCACAAGGGTCGCACGCGTCTCTGAATCGCCACTCATGATAAAACTGATGTGATCGACCACGCGCAAGGAAGCCTCGGACCCGTCAACAGCAACCAGGATTTCGCCGGCACCCGCCTCACCATCCACCAGCCAGACCGGAATCACCTGCGATTGCTCCAGGATGTTGGTGGTGACGCTGCCAGCATACAGTTTGGCAATTCCGGACAGCCCCCTGCGACCCACCACAACAGCATCGAAGTGCAGATCGGGTATCTTGGTTGACATCTGGACGGCGTAATCCAGAGCCCGTTTTGAGGGCTGAGAATTATCGACGGCAATCACTATTTTCTTATTCATGGGTCTTCTCCTTTCCCTTCATATAGACTTTGATTTCCGCTAACTCCCTGACCATCATTTTGCTATTCACCGTGTTTCGGTAGGCCATTATGATCAGCTTGACGGACACCAGGAAGACGCCTGCTTCCAGAAGAAGATCATGCGTGAATCCCTTGGTGAACAAGGCCAGGGAAAACAGAACAAAGGTTATTATAATAACGATCAACGATCCAACGTCAAATTGTTTGAACATAATATCATTCCTTTTTCATATTGGGGTCTTGAATAGTGAATAAAAACAAATCGAATTTCATATTGGGGTCAAATCTTGAATAGTAGTGAATAAAAACAAATCGAAGGCTTCACCCAGCAAACGGCGATGAATACACTCGCGTCTCCGACTCAAGATTTGACACCTGTGTTCCTCACGATGCTTAAGGCTTCCTGGCGTTCGAGCTTTCGAATCAAGGGATATAAACGACCACAGTCATCCAATGACAACTTCCCGACCATCTGGATACAGGCCTGCTCATCAAGAAGATGCGGCAAGCCCTCTGAATCCTCATGCTCGTGCTTGATGACAAGCTTGTTGTATACCAAGGCGCGCGCAGCCAGAAGCGCTTCACGATCCGGCCACTTCAGCTCAGGGTGAAATACATACAGCAGGGTCAATTGATCACCCGGACCGTATAAGCGACTTCGTATCCCTTTGCTCTTCAAGGGCGCATCGGCCAGAAAAATTGTCTGCAAACGTTCGGACGCGGCTAAATGCTGCCGCAACAGACGATGTAAGGAGTAATGCATCAGACCGGCTTCGATAAATACGGACGAACAATTTTTCACCCATGTGATCAAAGCCTGCGCCCGGAGAGTGTCTCGCAGTCGAAAACGGGCCGCATCCTGTCTTGCAAAATGTTTTACAGCCTCTATAATCTTCCCAAATGATCCCGATACGGATACATCATAAAAATCCAGAAGTGCTCCGGTGGCGTTGTGTTCCGCCACATAAACCTGATGCTGAACCGAATTTTTGACAATGTCTGCAGGCCGAAAGCCATCAGCAAATAGGTCGTGAATGCCTGCCAGTGTTTCCAGATACGGCTCCACCTGGTGGATTGTCTTTTGCTGAGCGGACAGCATCTGCAGCAAACGGCACATCCGTTGACTGAATACCGGGTATTCCAGATCTTGCTGCATCAGATAATCATCGATGCGGATGCCGCCAGCCAGCATCTGAGTAAAATCCGGGCTGGACGGCTCCTCCAATAGTATCATATCGCAAGATTCCATCCATTTTGACAAGTCAGGAATCATCTCCGGTCGATGAATACCCAGTCCCAATATGATTCTATTTGAAAACATCAAGCCTCTTTTATCTCGATATTTCCGGAGTACCGCTCAACCACATCCTTTTCGACACACGTATCAAATCCCTCGTTTGCACAAGCATCACCGTCTGTTTCCACGGGGCAGTAGTGGTTGGTGCCTTGGGGGTCTTTGACATGTGTATATTTTTTTTGAGAGTCAGTCTTCATTTTCATTCACCTCACTTATTATCTTCTAATTCTGTTTAACCCGATGATGTCTTAGATGTCCACGTCTCAATCACAATCAGATCCCGGTGGATTTACCCGCACAGGAATCATCAGCTAAATTGTTTTCTCCCCCAGACTGCATACAGCGGGTCCGAATAGGGGAACTCAGGAAAGTACTTGTCGCCATGTGGCCGTGGCAAACCTCTCATGGAATAGGTATGCAGGTCATCAAACGCCTGGGTCTGCATAAAATACTCCAACACCAGCCCCATGCGCTCAAACTCGTGCAGTTCCGTCCATAAATGAATCGCCTTGGGCGGAAACCAGCGGTTGGAAAAAGTGACTACCAGGTAGCCACCCGGTTTCAACACCCGGGCCACTTCGTCAAACAACGCCAAAGGATCGACAAGATACTCGACCGAGACCGTGCACAGCACAACGTCGAAAACATTGGCTTCAAAAGGCAACCCGGGGTTGGCGTTCAAATCCTGCACAATCGACTCGGTCAGTTGACGGTTGTGTTCAAGCTCGTTTTGATTGAGCCCCAGTCCCACCAAACGTTTCAAACGGTGCCGCTTGGGTATGTGAGACTGCCAGCTGCTCATGAGATCGAGAACCTGCATGCCATCGCCCAAAAAGCGATCATAGGTGTTTTTCACCATGGACACCAAGTGCTGGGTTAAGCGCGGGTTACTATAAAAAAGAGTGTCGGGAGAAGAATCTCGGCGCTCAAATGCGGTGTTATTCAGATATTCGGAGGCCTGATTACGCCACCGTGCCTGCATACCCGGACCCTCGACAAGTCGCTCCATCCAGTCGATACTGGTGCCGCCACGCTCGATCCGCTTGGGTTCTATTTTTCCAACAATGGTGGAAAGATGCAGGTTCTTATCAGCCAAAGGATGGTTGATATCGACGGACAAATTGCCGTTGTTGATCCCAACACATCGAAAAGGGGCCACATTGTTACTGAAAACCCCGCTGACATCCTTTAAAAGCCCTTTGGGGTAGAAGCGCCCCAACTGGGGTCCGGCCTGATGATTTCCCAGCGAGTCCGCATCAAACTGTTTGCGCTTGATTTCCATGAGCTGGTTTTTTTCAAAGGCCGGCACGGCTTGTCCGCCGTCAAACGCCAGTACAATATCATCTCCCCCTTGTCTGCCCATGAGACGCTCCTTCAGGTCTGCCGGAAAGATATCCCGCCACATGTTGGTCTGGTTGGCCTGGTAACCATCTGTATGGTTCACGTGCTCGCTTTTCCAATTGAGCTGAAAAAGCAGATCGACTTTGCTGTCAGTATCGATGGTATTCATAATCACACCTCCTATATGCTGGGAAGCGAGGATGCTTGAAGGCTGGGATGCTACTGCTTGCTTATCGCTTTCAGCCACCCTCGGACCCTTAAATCCTCGACCCCTGGAACCCTTTCTCCCAACTAATTGGGAGAAGAAACACAATTCTATAGCTTTAAGTTAAAGACAACATGCAGAAATGCAATAGGAGCGCTTTCCGGTTAAATTGATAGGTAAAAACTATTAAAATAAAATCGTAGCACGATTTTATTTTAGCTGAGGGACATCAGATAAGAACGTAGATTGGTTTGCTTGTTGGTAAGGCCGAACTTGTTGCGCAGGTTTTTGCGGTGAAAATTGACCGTTGCTTCGGATACGATCAGAATGTCGGCAATTTCCTTGCTGGTTTTGCCGTCTTTGACGAGGGTTGCCACCTGCATTTCCTGGGGTGTCAAAAGAATATTGGCATTGGTAAGCGTCTGCATCATGGGCGTAATGATATCCTGCAAGTGCGTTTCTATTATCTCCACCAGCGTTTTGTCCTTGGCTTTTAGGGTCGCACTCTTCAGTTTTTCTACATACGGCAAAACCAACCCTTTTACATTGGTCAAAAAGCGCTTTTCAAGATCGCGTCTGTCCTCTTCACGCTGTTTTAAAAGAACCTTCAGCGCCACATTGGCTTCTTCCAAACCCTGCTTTTGATCATGGAGTTTCTCTTGACTCTCACGAAGCGCCTGTTCGGTGAGCTTCAGGGCCGTAATCTCTTCATGACTAACCACTACCTGAACCGGATTCGTGTCCGGTATGCGGATTACGCGCATGTAAAACCAGTGCATGCTGTCCGGACGATGGCAGGGGTAGTCATATAAAAATTCATCGAGCTCCTTGTTGATAACGGCCCGTATCCCCCCAGCCACTTTGCAGGCATCCTCCTGATCACCTTCCCCTTTGGTTGTATCACAGATAGAAAGATAATTGATACCATGATAGTTATAACCGGGGGGCATCCCCCCCTGGACAGCATGATTCTGCCAGGCCCGATTGGTTGCGCGGATAACGCCCTCTTGGTCCAGAATGGCGATATGGGCGGACAGGGCATCGAATGCTGACCGAGCCAGGGACTCCGAGAAATGAAGGGTTTCCGTGTTTGGATTGGTATCCGTGGGTTGAGCCGTCATGGGATTATTCCTCGTGGAATCGTTTACGGGTAATAACCGACACATTACACCATTCGCCGGATGGTTTCAACCAATGGATCGTTTGCAACGATCCATTGAGCTTCCCTGGCAGATAACGGATCTTTGCTTGAAGAGTATAACAGCCCCGTTGAACCGGAGTCTTCGAAAGACCACGGGTTTGGCGCGCACCGTTGTGTTTGACTTTTTTTGATAAAAACCCACGAATCATGGAGACTTCAATCGGGTTGACAGACCATCCTGACTTGGATTAAAGTTGATTTATCCGTGTTTGCAGCTCATCAAAGCTCTCTCATCCGAAATGATTAAACCCAATCGAGGAAATTCACATGCGAATTGCCATTATCGGCGCCGGCATATCCGGCTTGGTCACCGCCTATCTGCTCAGTGAATCTCACGACATCGTTGTCTATGAGGCCAATGACTACATTGGTGGGCATACCCACACCATCGATGTGCCTGTAAACGGTAAAACATATGCTGTGGATACGGGCTTCATTGTTTTTAATGAGAATACCTACCCCCATTTTATCAAACTCATGGAGAAGCTGAAGGTTGCCTGGCAGTCCTCCAGCATGAGTTTCAGTGTGCAGTGTGACAAGACCGGTCTTTATTTCTGCCCCAGCACTTTGAACAGCCTGTTTGCCCAGCGAAAAAATCTCTTCCGGCCGTCTTTTTACCGCATGTTAGCTGATGCCATGCGTTTCAGACGTGAGGCATCCGAGCTCATCGAAACCGACGACTACAGTATGACCCTCCAGGCATATCTGGATAAAAAGCGCTACAGCGCGGCCTTCATCGACCATTTCATCATTCCAATGGGAGAGGCTATCTGGTCAGCCGATCCGATACAATTCAGAGAATTTCCCGCACGCTACCTGGTGGAGTTTTTCAACAACCACGGTGTGCTGAACATCCACAATCAGCCACAGTGGCTGGTGATCAAAGGCGGTTCCCGCCAATACATCGAGCCCCTCACCCGGCCCTTTCGCGAAAATATTTTACTGAGCACACCCATAGCGTCGGTGAGACGCTTTGATGAAAAAGTGGAGCTTATCACGACCCAGGGTGAGTCAGCCTCTTTTGACCAGATCGTGCTGGCCGTACACAGCAACCAGGCCCTAAAGATGCTGGCAGACCCCACTGATCTTGAGCGCAACATATTGAGTGTCATACCATATCAGGAAAACCTGGCGGTATTGCACACGGATGCAAGCATGCTTCCCCCGAAGCAAACAGCCTGGGCCAGCTGGAACTATCATATCCCCAAAGAGGATAAAGGACGCGTTGCATTGACATATGACATGAATATTCTTCAAACGCTTGGCGCGCCTGAAGAATTTTGTGTTACCCTAAATATGCCTGAAGCCATTCATCCTGATCGCGTCATCGAATCCATTGTCTACCATCATCCGGTCTATGATCCAAAAAGTCTGAATGCACGTCGCAGCCAGGACAAACTGAACGGCCAGAACCGGACCTATTATTGCGGTGCCTACTGGGGCTATGGGTTTCATGAAGACGGCGTGAAAAGTGCTTTGGCGGTTTGCAAACATTTTGGGAAACACCTGTCATGATAAAAAGCTGTATATACGAAGGCACCATCCGCCACCGCCGACACCGGCCTCGCCCCAATGTGTTTCAATATCGTTTGTTTTTCATGTTCATGGACCTCGATGAGTTACCGACGCTGTTCGATATACATCCCTTATGGTCCTATGAGAAAGTGAATATGGCCTACTTTCGGCGCAGGGACCACTTTGGTGATCCGGCAATTCCCTTGAAAACGACCGTTCAGAACCTGGTAGAAAAACACCTGGGTCGTCGGCCGGAAGGACCGATCCGTCTGTTGACGCACCTGAGATATTTGGGCCATTGCTTCAACCCGGCCAGCTTCTACTACTGCTATGACAAAGAAGATACCCAGGTCGATGCCATAATCATTGAAATTCACAACACACCATGGGGAGAGCACCATTGCTATGTTCTCGGTGCCGAAGAGAACTTACATCCCATGAAGGAGTGGCGTCGCCATAAGGGCACCAAGGTATTTCATGTCTCTCCCTTTATCGACATGGACATCCGTTATGACTGGCGATTTCGACTGCCGGGCGAATCGCTTCGGGTGCATATAATCGATTATCAGAAAGGTGAAAAGCTGTTCGATGCTACTTTGGCGCTCCAGCGTCGAACGTTGACTCGTCAGGCTTTATCCCGTTTATTGCTCATATATCCGGCCCTGACCGTCAAAGTCGTCACCCTGATCTATTGGCAAGCCTTGCGCCTCATACTGAAGAGAATCCCATTTTTTTCGCATCCAGAAAAAGGAGACCTGCCATCAGGAAGGAGTAAAAATGACTGAATTAATTATACCCTCTGAGGCACCGGCTCTCAACAATCTTAAAGAACGGAAACGGGATCATCTGGCACGCAAGGCTGTTCTTTCGCTGCTGAGCAAGGTAAAGCACGGTCGCGTCGCCATCATCGAAGACAACCAAAGCCATGTGTCCGGAGAAGCTGCTGAAGCAACACCCTTGCAGGCCCATATCACGGTTCATCACCCGCGGTTTTACAGCCGCCTTTTGTTCGGTGGCAGCATCGGTGCGGCAGAGGCGTATATGGAAGGGCTCTGGTCGGCGGACGACCTGACCATGGTCATGCGGATCATGGCCCTGAACCAGCCTGTTTTTGCCGCCATGGAAAAAGGTCTGGCTCGTTTGACCACCCCGCTGTACAAGCTGTATCATTTCGCGAGAAAAAATACCAAGGTGGGCAGTCGCAAAAACATCCTGGCCCATTACGATCTTGGCAATAATTTCTATGAATTATTTCTCGACAAGACCATGGCCTATTCCTGCGGCATTTTCGAGCAGGAACAGAGCACCCTGGAAGAAGCCTCTATTGCCAAGCATGATCGGATTTGTAAGAAACTCCAGCTAAAGCCCGGCGATCAAATTGTGGAAATCGGTACCGGCTGGGGCGGTTTTGCTGTGCATGCCGCCCAAAATTACGGTGTACACGTCACCACCACCACCATTTCCGATGAACAATACCGCTTTGCCCAGGCCCGCTTCCAAAAAGCAGGCCTGCAAAACCAAATAACGCTTTTAAAAAAAGACTATCGCGATCTTACAGGGCAATTTGACAAGCTGGTTTCTATCGAGATGATCGAGGCTGTCGGTCATCAATATTTCGACACCTTTTTTAAGACATGCAGCCAGTTGCTGCATGATAACGGCATGATGCTGCTACAGGCCATTACGATCCAGGATCAAGAATTCAAGAGCTATACCCGCGCAGTCGATTTTATCAAGCGCTATATCTTCCCCGGAGGTTGTGTGACATCCGTGGCGGCCATGGCGGCCTCCGTCACCCGCGCCACGGATATGCGAATCTTTCATCTCGAAGATATCACACCCCATTATGCCAGAACCCTGCGGGAATGGCGCCAACGCTTTTTCGGCAACATCGACAAGGTGCGCGCCATGAATTTTCCGGAAACCTTCATCCGTATGTGGGAATACTATCTGTGCTATTGCGAGGGGGGGTTCAGCGAGCGCTATATCGGGGATGTGCAGATGCTCCTGACCAAACCACGCTGCCGCCGAGACTCTCTGCTGCCAGAATTAGACGATTATGGATGTGAGGTTGAACAAAATATTACATGACATTATAAGCTAAAAAAGACTCGACACAATAAGCTAAAAATCATACACCACAAAAAGCTATTGAAAGAGCCAGGGCTATGGCCAGTCCACATGAGAAGCTATCCAAATCCCTTGAGGTCCTGCAAGCATTACAGGAGGGCGGTGTCGTCGCCGTACGTTCAGCCGATCTAACCCGGACGCATCGTGAACGCTTGCTAAAAAACGGCTTTTTGCAAGAGGTCATGAAGGGCTGGTATATTCCTGTCCATCCAGATGAGATCACGGGTGATAGTTCTGCGTGGTACGCTTCGTTTTGGGGTTTTTGTTCGGCCTATTTGGAAAAGCGTTTTGGGACGAATTGGAGCCTCTCTCCAGAGCAGTCACTATTGTTGCATGTAGGAAACCTGACGGTTCCACGCCAATTGCTTGTACGATCACCGAAAGCCCGCAACAAAATCACAAAACTGCCACACGACACGTCGTTATTCGATACGCGCGCAGCCATTCCCGGGATTAAACAACTTGAAGAGAAAGATGGCCTACGTTTGTTCTCTGTACCCGCAGGTCTGGTGAATTGCGACTCTGGGTTCTTTCTAAGAAACACGACGGACGCTCGCGCGGTCCTGGCCATGATGGGCGATGCATCTGATGTGCTTTCATTACTCCTGGAAGGTGGGCACACCACGGTTGCCGGCCGTCTTGTAGGTGCGTTCCGAAATATCGGACGAAACCGTATTGCTGATGATATTGTCAATAGAAGGTTACCGAGTCAGTCGCGAGCTGATCGAGCGGGTCCGCAGTGGTGAGTGGGATCCGGATGAAAACGTGGACGACCACAAACATCGTAATGCCTTAGCTGCACGTGGATACTGGCAGGCTTATCAGGCGGTTCGAAAAAGTGTACGTAAAGTACTAGAGGGTGAAAATCCTGGGGGGGTCAGCGATGATGATCACGGCGACTGGTACCGTGAATTGTTTGGACCAAGCGTAACGACTGGCCTCTTGAGGGCAGCGGACCTCGCCGGCTACCGCAACGAGCAGGTCTATATCCGCCGCTCAATGCATGTGCCTCCACGATATGAAGCGGTGCGAGACTGCATGCCCGCACTCTTTGATTTGCTGAGAGAAGAGATGGAACCCTCGGTACGTGTTGTTTTAGGGCACTTCATGTTCGTATATATCCATCCTTATATGGATGGCAATGGCCGTATTGGAAGATTTCTTATGAATGTGGCACTTGCTGCTGGCGGATACTCCTGGACCGTTATTCCACTTGACAAGCGAAAGGACTATATGAACGCCCTAGAAAGCGGAAGTGTGAAACAAGATATTGAACCGTTTGCAGTTTTTCTTGGAGACCTCGTTTCTGACAGCCTATAGCGTAATCAGGTATTAAATTCACATGAGTCAGCCCGTTTTTTTCAGGGCACTTTTGACGCGTTTCGGTGTCATGGGAAGCTGTAGCAATTTGGCCCCCGTTGCATCGTACACCGCTGTGGCTAATACGCCGCCCATACAGACAATGGCTGGCTCGCCGCCACCTTTGGGTCCCAGGGTCGGATTAGGCACAATCACGGTTTCGATTTGGGGAAGCCATGAAAATTGCGGAATAGCATAGGTGTCGAAATTGACATCGAGAAGCCGGCCATTGCTGAAGTGAACCTCTTCGCTCAGGGCATAGCCCAGCCCCATGGTGATGCAGCCTTCCATCTGTATAGTAGCCCCCTGCGGATTGATTACCTGGCCCATATCCTGTGCACAAACAACCCGCTTTACCTCAATGATACCACTGCTGTGGTCCACTTCGACCTCTGCCATGGAGGCCACGTATGTCTCTGCATCGATGCCGCAGGATATCCCATAGCCCCTGCCGCTGGGTGTTTTTGACGGTGTCCAGCCAAATTGTTTTGCAGCCGCTTCGAGAACCCCGCGCATTCGTTTGTCTTTCAGCTGATTCAGGCGAAACTCCAGAGGATCTTTTCCTGCCATGGATGCCATGATGTTCATCTGCAGGTCCCTGGCATAGATATTCGTATTTGCAGCGGGAGCACGCCAAGGGCCAACGGCAAAAGGATGAATGCCCGATTCGATTCGCCATTCTCCGTAAACCGCTTCACGATGATGGGGGATTTCGTAAAAGTTTTGGCAGCCTCTTCGGCCGGCAAAATACACATGGTAGTCCCAAAACGACATGCGCCCTGCGCTGTCAATACCCGAACGAATTTTAACCACTGCGGCCGGCCGAAAAGTATCGAAAAAGAACTCCTCCTCTCGGGTCCAGATTACCATGACGGGTTTACCAGAATATTTGGCAAGTCGTGCTGCTTCGGCAGCCTGGGCAGATGCCGATTTGCCTCCGAATCCTCCTCCTACGAAAGGTGTAATAACACGAATGTTTTCCTTTGGTAAACCCAGCGTATTAGCAACGAGTCTTTGTACACCGAAGGGTGTCTGGGTCGAGGCCCATACCGTTGCTTTATTTCCATCTACAGTGGCTAAGGCTGCATGGGGTTCCATCGGCGCATGTGCTACATAGCTGTTCAGGTAAGTCTCCTCGATAATCGAAGCGGCCTGCTTTTCGCCCTCTTTGAGATTGCCGGCTTCAGACGCAACCACCGGTTCCGGCGCATTTTTTAGCAGGTGGTCATAAATGGTTTCATCGTTGATACCCGTATTTGGAAGATCAAAGTCGACCTTGATACTGTCAAGGGCCTTTGCGGCACCATCCGGATGCGGGTGCAGAACGGCAATCAGATCGCCATCGCGAACAACCTGAACGTCCTTCATCCTTTCAGCGGAGGAGGTATCAACACTAAGCCGTCTTGCACCATGAGCAGGCGGCCTCAAGACCCTGGCATAGACCATCCCCGGAAGACGGATATCGGCTGTGAACTGCGCCTTGCCGGTAACTTTGTCAAAAGCATCCCTTCTCAGATAGGATTTGCCGCTGATAATATATTCGGATGCGGGCTTGAGGGGGGGCAGATCTTTCAGATGCCTCTCAATGATTTTTCCAGCGGTCAGCTCTCCGTAGGTCACTCTGGACATGGGGCGGTTTCTGTCGAATATGAGACCATTTTCCGTTACCAGGCGCGTTACAGGACATAAAAGTCTTTCAGCGGCCAACTCCCTCAGGATCCCCTTAGCCTCGATGGCGGCCTCTTTCACGAAGATACCATAATGGCGGGTCGACAGGGATCCCCACGTTCCGGCATCCCACGGACACAGGTCCGTGTCCCCCATTACCATATCAACAGATTCATAAGTGACGTCAAGCTCTTCGGCTAACATCTGGGCAAAGGAGGTAATGGGGCCCTGGCCCATTTCAATTTTTCCCACGAAACAGGTCACCCGGTTATCTATACCAATTCGTAGAAAAGCGTTGAAATCGGTGGGTATATTGCTTCCGGAATAGCCCGTTCTCGGCGCCCGGGCGTGTACTGCTATATCTCCTATGGTACAATAGATGATGAGTCCACCACCCAGCAGACCCATGCGCTTTAGAAACGACCTTCTACTCAAAGATGCGAAAGGGGCTTTCAGGCTGGATCCTTCTTCGACGATGTTCTCTTTGTTCATCATGGTCTGCCTCCTTTCAGCTCTTTGGATGCGGTTTGAATGGCTTGAACAATGCGAACATGAGCGCCACAGCGGCAAAGATTGTCGTCCATTTCCGAAATAATTTGGTCGCGGGTCGGTTTCGGATTCGATAATAGGAGGCTATAGGCCTTGAGAATCATGCCAGGGGTGCAGAACCCACATTGAAGGGCGTCGTGCTTGACAAAAGCCCTTTGGATGGGGTGAAGCTGCCCATTCTTGGTAAGCCCTTCAATCGTTTTGATTTCCCTTCCCGCAACATAATCTACAGATAATTGACACGAGGGAACCGCTTCATCGTCTAAAAGGACCGTGCAAGCGCCGCACAAACCCTCTCCGCAACCAAATTTTGCGCCGGTAAGGCCCAGGTCGGTTCGCAAAACCCATAGGAGCGTCCGCCCACTGTCAACTTCGATACGGACGGGTTTGCCGTTTAGGGTAAATTGGATGGTTTTAATCATTTGAATTCTCCCATGGTTGAAGGGGTTTTCGCCGGTGACGTTGAAGTTTGTACGAATCATTGCTGGGTGTGTGTGCGCCAGGTTACAAAGCGAAAACGATCGATTACGAAATAGCTATCGAGGATATCTTCCATCCTTAGCTTTCAATTTTTACTTGGTTTAAAGGCCGGATGTCAAATATTTTATTTAGAAATGGCGTCAAAAGTCTTACATATTAAAGCATTTTCGACCCACTGATATCCTGAAGGAATAGATGGAGACCCAACCCTGCGATAAGAGAGTAATTCCTCGTAGAATTGATAAAGATTTTATTGAATTATAATGGAAACAGCCCAATGCATCTTTTTTCTGCCACATACAACACCTTGTGTGTTGCATCTGTAATCTTCTATAGGAATATCACCTCATATATTGCAGTTTTTGACACCGTAAGGTACGATATCAATACATCATCCATCCCTGTTTGAATGCGATATGATATGATCCATAGGGTCGGTGTGGTTCGACTTGATAACGATTTGAAAATGTTCAGATCTGAACTATCTGACCCGTCTGATTGAATTGGGCGAAAATGACCCTGGCAAGCAGACAGAAGACCGGATGGCGTTTATGAATGGTTAACTTTTTTCAACCCAGGCATACGGCTTTTTCCCAAAACGATCTGCCAGCTGGGCGCACAAAAGCAGCGGAATTTAACAGTGGACCAATGACAGTATCCAGAGCTTGAAATTAAGCGGTTTCTGGTGCGTATACCGGCTAAGTTGAAGCTGCCATTTTTCTTCCCCATGGCAATGAATAACAAACGTATGCAAAGTGTACAGGGCGATGCATGCCAAAAAAACAACGTGTTTCCTTTCGTAGCTTAAGCCCGAAAGTTGAGCCAAATAATGAATATACCTAAAAGAGTAAACGTGTTTGAAAAATCGGTAAAGAATAAATTTTATGTTTACAACAGTTTATTCCTGAATCTTCCTTTTCGAAAGATCGATAATATTGGAATGTTTATTCCCTTATTGCACCATGTCTGTAAACAAGGCCTATACACTGGCAGTGATCCACTCGAAATCCTGGATTCTTTTTTCAAGATTCATGCAAATATTGAATCTGAAAAAGAGAAAATTGATTTTATGTTTCGCGTCGTTCAGTATGTCGAGCGGCAGGTGGTCCTTTACGACAGTGTCGAAGACGCCGCTTTTGCGCAACTGCTTCAGACGGGTGATCATTTGTCCCTCAGAGATTGCAACCATCTGTTGGCAGGCAATAAAAACACGTGTAAATTATCAGAAAATCTATCCTGCTTTAATGTGCGGATCGTATTTACCGCACATCCAACACAGTTTTATTCTGCTTCGGTATTGGATATTATCGGCAATTTGAGATCACTGATCGATGAAAACAATATCGATGAAATTGATCTCGCACTGCAGCAACTGGGATTGACCTCCTTGATAAACAACAAGAAACCGACCCCCTTTGATGAAGCCAAGAATATCATCTATTTTTTTCGGAATGTGTATTACGATGCCGTGGGTGAGTTGTATTCCTATATCAAGAAAAATACTCAGGACAGACATTTTGATTGTCCCGATATCATTCAGATAGGATTCTGGCCCGGCGGAGACAGGGACGGCAATCCCTTTGTCACCTGGGAAACAACCCGGGACGTGGCCGATGAGCTGCGCATGACCTTGATGAAATGCTATTACCAGGACTTGAAAGATTTAGAGAAAAAACTGACCTTCAGGAACGTAGAAGAACTTGTCGAAAAACTGAAGGCCAGGCTTTACGTGACCCTGTTCGATCCGGAAAAAACGCTCCGGTATGGAGAGATAGTAGACCCACTGCACCTTATAAAAGCATCGCTTATAGACAAGTACAACAGCCTATATCTCGAAGAACTGGAAAACCTTATCGATAAAGTCAATATATTCAAAACACATTTCGCGACGCTCGATATCAGACAAAACCACAGCGTTCACAAACAAGTCATCCAGGAAATTCTTAAAAAAGAAAACCTGATCGACATGAGCCTGGAGGAACTGGGAAATGATGAATTACTTGCGATACTCCTCCGTAAAGACATTTCCGTTAATCCTGATCAGTTTGAAGATGAGATTGTAAAGGATACGCTTCGAACCATCCGGCAAATAAAGTCCATACAGAGCAAGAATGGCGAAGAAGGCTGCAACAGATATATCATCAGCAACTCCGAAGATATTTTCGCAGTCCTTTTTGTATACAGCCTTTTCAGGTGGTGTTGTTGGGGAAAAGAGGAATTGCCGGTGGATATCATACCGCTTTTCGAGTCCATGCAGGGCATGACAAACGCTGAATCGATCATGCAGGAACTCTTTAACCTACCGGAATACCGATCGCACATAGATCATCGCCGGAACAAACAGACCATCATGTTGGGATTCTCCGACGGAACAAAGGATGGCGGATACCTGCAGGCCAACTGGTCTATCTACGAAACAAAAGAGAAATTATCGGCTGTTTGTGATGCGTTCGACATCAAAGCCATATTTTTTGATGGCCGGGGCGGTCCGCCGGCACGAGGTGGGGGTAAAACACATCGTTTCTATGCTTCACAAAGCCCCAAAATAGCCAATCATGCCATTCAATTAACCATACAAGGTCAGACGATTACCAGTATGTATGGGACGAAAGCACATTTTATCCACAACTGCGAGCAACTGCTCACCGCTGGATTGTCCAACAGCTTGTTTGAAAAAGAAAATACCATCTCCGAAAAATCAAGACAATTGATAGAGACCATGGCCCGTTTGAGTTTTGAGAAGTACACGGCGCTTAAACTTCACAAAATGTTCATCCCCTATCTGGAGAACAAAAGCACGCTAAGGTATTATGCTAAAACCAATATCGGGAGCAGGCCGGCTAAAAGAGGTGATAATAAAAAACTGGAATTAAAAGATTTGAGGGCCATTGCGTTTGTGGGCTCCTGGAGCCAGCTGAAACAAAATGTCCCTGGTTACTACGGTATCGGAACGGCCCTGCAGTCCCTAGTAAATGAGGGTCGGACAGAGGATTTAAAAATATTATTTAGAGAAGTGCCCTTCTTTAAAACACTCATACTGAACAGCATGATGTCATTATCCAAATGTTATTTTGAATTGACTGGTTATATTGCCAAAGATAAAGAATACAAGGCGTTCTGGGAAATACTGTTTGAGGAATATAAATTGTCAAAAAAAATGGTGCTGCTCATATCCGGATACAGCATGTTGATGGAAGAAGAACCCGTATCAAGGAGTTCGATTGAAATCAGGGAACAAATCGTTTTGCCCTTACTGGTTATCCAGCAATATGCATTGCAGAAAATAGAGGCTCGTTCCAGGCAGCGGGCCGTTTATGAGAAAATCGTCGAACGGTCATTATACGGCAATATCAATGCGAGCAGAAATTCCGCATAGTTTCAACCGGATGCAAAGCCCGAAAATGAGGGGTTGAAGGATCCGACCCAAATAACGAATACGCTTTGAAAGGCGTGTTTTCCAGACAGAATCATTATGCAGCTTATTGCTTGTTTGATTTAATACTCACGTGAAATTGAGTATCATACTGTCCCACGCCGCATACTTTTTGTGAGGTATTTGCGATTTTTCAGCCACATAGTTCGGCACGGCAACGCCGGAATCGAACTGCACATAATTGACAAATGTGCGTCCGTCGATGCGCACCTTCATACCCTCCAGCGGTGCTTTTAACGGCACGATGGCATTGACATGACGGTAACAGTCCTGGGCATCTGTCAAACCCAATTCAGCCGCTGCCTGGGACATGTCCACTTCTTTATAATTGCGCGCGTCATCACTGATAATATCGCGGTGATCTGTAACGATTTTAGATAGTATTTGATTTAGATTATCATTCATAATTTTAAACCTCTCTAATAATGTTATGCCATTCCCATGGCCCACCGAATCAGGTAAGCCAGCAGAAAAACAGCAGCCAGTCCGACACACCAGAGACCGACAAACCATGCCCATTCCTGAAATGTCTTAGTAAGTGCTTTCATGATGGGTTTTCCCCCTGAAAATATAGTAACAGTAGGCTGTATAGGTCAGAATAACCGGCAGCATGATAACGGTCCCGATCAGCAATAATGATTGGGATTCGGGCGCCGCCGCTGCCTGCCGGAACGTGACATTGTAAGGGACGATCCAGGGCCACAAACTGATTCCCAGACCGATATAGTTCATCAAAAAAAGACTCTGAGCCAGAAAAAACGGCCGGAATTCCCTCTGGGTATGCAGGTCATGCCAAAGCAAAAAGATGCCTGCCATCGACAGAAGTGGCATGGGTGACAGCAACAAGATGTTCGGCCAGCTAAACCACAGCTCTTGGATGTCTTGATTCACAAAGGGCATACTCAGGCTGACAAGCCCCATAAACACCGCCACAATGATGAGAACATACGGTAGAGTTCCTGGTAGACCTCCTTGCCAGTCTTCAGATAACGCCACTCCACCACGGCCAACCAGCTTGCCAGACCAATGGTAAAGGACGGAAATATGATATGAAAGGTAATCGTAAACGCAAACTGAATACGAGCGAGTAAGACTGGATCCAGATATTCCAACATTATGCACCTCTTTTATTGGGGAACCAGGGGACAAGGGCATTGGTTCGCGCCATGTAATCTCTATATTTTGGCCGTGTATGAACAATAGCCTTTTCCATCAGTGTAACCCCGGTCATTTTCAACAGGACGGTTGTAATGATGATGGGGCTGATGACGGTCCATAAACTGGACGGGGTCGCAAGAGTGATTAAAAATATACCCCACCAGATAAGAATCTCACCAAAATAATTGGGGTGCCTGGAATAGGCCCAGAGCCCCTGATCCATGACACGCTTTTTGTTGGTAATGTCCGCCTTGAAGCGAGCCAACTGCCAGTCGCCCAGCGCTTCAAAAAGAAAACCGATCACCCACACAACAATACCCAGATAATCCAGCAGCATCAAATGGGAAGGTCGGGGCGACAGCTGACCCCATTGCAATGCCAGGGCGATGGCCCACAGGAACACAGCCTGCAGAACGAAAACCTTAAACAAGCTGACCAGCCAGAAGCGCTCCCCGCTTTTTTCGCGCCAGCTACCGTAACGTGGGTCTTCTCCGTGCCCCCAATTGTGCCAGCTCAGGTGCAAGCTGAGACGCAGTCCCCACAGAGTAACCAGCAGGGTTATTAAAAACTTGCGCCCCTCAAACCCCTCGGCGGCAAAATAGGTCAACCAGGCGATCAAGACAAAGCCCAGTCCCCACAAAGAATCCACAATCGTGACATTCTTGGTGACCAGACTGACCAGCCAGCCCAGGAACATCATACCCAGTACAGCCATAAAATTGGTGACTAAAATTGTTGCGATGTCCATAATCGATCTCCTTGCTCATCGCCGACAGATGACATGGTTGACGATCTTCTAATAATAGCGATTTTATTCCAGTATGTTAATAAAAGTATCAACCGGCTTTACTCATTATGGTCAGCGGATTCTCAAAAATCTCTCCAGCACGTTTTTTTTCAATGGCTACTCTAATTTTCGCATGCACCTGATCACTGATGGGATAAGCTAGCGCGACGAAGAGCCCCAAGAGGTTGAATAAAGAGGGGATAAAGGCGTACAGCATACGCAGGACAAACTGAACCCTCTCGGTCTGTTCGACATTGGGCGTGTATCCCGCCATGCCAAGGGCCGCGAGACCGACACCGATACCGATGGCTGCCGCCAGCTTTTTAGAAATTGACCACCACCCGATATACTGCCCCTCACGTCTCTCACCCGTCAAGAGTTCATCATAGTCGATGACATCCGCCTGTATTGCCGAAGGAAGCGCCAGGGTCGCTCCGAAGCCGATACCGGAAAGGAACACCAGAATACCGTATATCCAGGCATCGCCCGGACCCAGAAAAAAAACACCGATGAAAGCCCCCGAGTTGATGGCCATCGAGGCCAGCCAAGCCGCCTTCTTTCCAGTGCGACGGCTAATGTAAATCCAAACCGGCAAAAATAAGATACCGCTTGCAAAGTAAAGCAACAGAAAAAAATCAGCCAGGTCTGACTGGAGCACATACTGAACATAAAATAGAATCAGGGTTGCCGGCAGATTGTTACCGATGGCGCTGATGGTGTAAGCAACCAGGAGAATCACAAACGGCCGGTTTCGAGTGACTTGCCGAATACCCGAAAACAGACCCAGTGGCGATCGACCGGGCTGAGGGTGTCGTTCCTTGATGGCCAGGACACACCACCAGGCCGTTCCGATCAACAGCGGGGCATAAAGAATGGATATCCAGAAAAATTTAGCTCGCTCGCCGGCTGCATTGTCCGGTAGTCCAAACAACCACTGCACCAGGGCCGGTGCGCTGGCCGCCGCCAGGGTTCCGGCAATCAGAAAGCCATCGCGCATGCCGAAAAGAGATGTCCTTTCGTGGTAGTCGAAGGTGATTTCCGGACCCAATGATTCATAGGGCACTGTTACGATCGTCCAGAAGAGAAAAAGGGCGTAGATGAACACACCAAACCATACAGTCTCAGCTGATGGCGATACCTGGGGCGGATTAAAAAGCAAAAACATCGTTACTGCTATAAAGACTGCCCCCACGCCGATGTAAGGTCTCCGTCGCCCAAAACGTGTTTGGGTACGATCGGACAGGTAACCGATCACTGGATCAGTGACAGCATCGAAAATGCGAACACTGAACAGGATATATCCCAAAAGGATCACATTGATCCCCACCACATCTGTGTAAAATTTGGGGATGTACACATACACGGGAATGCCGATAATCGCCAAGGCATAGGCGGGCACCGAATAGGCCAGCTTTTTCCAGAAAGGGACCTTTGATGAGTTATCAAGACTCATAATGACCCCAATAGTTGCCGCTTAAAAAATTTGTTCATCGGTTTTTCGCCAAGCCACATGGCATAAAGGGCTGATGCAAAGTCAGCACCCTCGACGAGACCCAGAGACTCCCCATTCAAAGCCAGCTCGGTCCCCTTTCCCGGAACATAGTCCAGTGAATACCTGTCGCCCGGTTGAACATCCCGGTAGAGTGCATTCAGTTTTTCGAGGCGGGGTTTCAAGTTTTCAAGTGTTTCCGGATCAACATTCCGAGCCATGACTTTGTTGGATGCCAAACCAAAATCTTCCCCCTTGATGGGATGAAAATATTCGATTTCAAGACGCTTGGGTGTATCGCTGAGTACCTTTTCCGAAGAAGTGCCGTCCAGCATGTACAGCGCTCCCACATAGGCTTTTATAATAACCCGGTAGCGGAACAAGCCAGTCCCCCGGAGGGTCAGGCTAGTCCCATCCACTTCGATACGATCCTCAAAAGTCACGTCTTCGATTTCAGCGCAATGAACACTGGTTACCAATAGGAAAATAGACAATGAACTTATGATAAAAAACTTAGTAATATATAACATTGTGAATTCTCCCTTGTTTTCACACCCTTCAAATCACCTGTTAAAACGTATCAGCTAATTATTGTTCGCCTTATAATCGCTTATTAAACAATCACCATTTTTCGGTGGAAAGCAATATGGAATAAATAGGTGATGATTGATAGGTAAAACCTAATAAATTATAGGGCCACTTTTATCTATCCCGAAAATATACCCTTGTCTTTTTCACGAAGATTGTTCTACTAATGAAAATTCCAATTTAATGAACATGAAACATTCTTGGAACCGGATAGAGAGGTTTAGATGAATCTGTGACTCTATTTTGAACGATATCTGCCGACCGTTCCAAAGTGGTTTTAGGTAGACCCTATTTTTTTCAAAACAGCAGGCAAAACCGGGCATCGCCTTTCCATGCCGGATTGGAGATGAATCCAAGCTGGCTGGTGCTAAAATCTGGCTTTAGCATATTGGCAGGAACAAGGAGTACCGTCCTTGAAAACACCTCTCCGCCATCGAAACATTACCTTAAAAAGGCTATTTTTAGATACATATCAGTTCGTTCGTGCACAGTCTTTTATCTCTTGCCGATTTGGAAGGCAATATCGGCCCAGCCGTGATTATGTGGAAATCGATATCACTTACAAGTGCAATTTGAAATGCATAAACTGCAACCGCTCATGCACTCAGATCCCGAGTAACATGGAAATGCCCGTTGCGGATATTGAGGCTTTTATACAACAGAGTATTGAAAGAAAAATTGAATGGAAACGTATTCGACTTCTGGGAGGAGAACCCACCCTTCACAGTCAAATTTTCGATATCATCGATATATTGATAAGCTATCAATCCCAGTATAATCCTTCTGTGCGGCTGGTACTGGGCACAAATTTTTTTGGGAATCAAGTTCATCAGGTTCTCAAAAGTATGCCGAATACAATTAAGGTAAAAAGTACACTGAAGTCTTCCCGCGTTAGTCTTTTTAAACCCTTCAATGTGGCACCCGTTGATACCGTTTATAACCGATTTTCAGACTACACTTGCGGGTGCCGTATTATAGAAGAGTGTGGTGTAGGCTTAACGCCTTCAGGATATTACATGTGCGCCATTGCTGGTGGTATAGATCGGATCTTTCGCTATAATCTCGGCAGGAAAGAAATTCCGGATGCATCCGATAACCTAAGGGACCAGATGTCTGCCTTTTGCAGATTGTGCGGTCATTTTGGTGTACAATGGCCAACACGAAGAACCAGATTGTCTAAAACCTGGCATTTGGCGTATCGGCGCTATCAAGGAAAAGAGGTGGAAGCAAATGCACCATGATCAACAAGCATGCCATTAATTCCTATCAAGACGAAAAATACCTCAAACCCATATGACACGATTAAAAATACTACATGTGATCGGACAGAGACCGGAAATGACCGGTAGCGGCATCTACCTTGAATCGATTATAAGGGAATCCGAAAAACACGGTTTCTCAAACCACAAGGTTGCCGGTGTCCCTGCCGGCAGAAATCATCCCCCAGAAAATAGAAGCCATCTCAAAAAAAAGGTTTTGGTTCAAGTTCAAGGCGGGGCCGAACTTCAACCCGCAGGCATACTGCAGTATTCCGAGGAGTTGAAGCAAGGAACCAACACAGAAATTGGGCCAAAAAACTTTTTTGAGATAGCTTATAGGCACCGAACAGAGGTCTCCTATGTATTTTTTGATTCGGAGCCACTTAATTTTTCTGTTCCCGGCATGTCGGATGTGATGCCCTATAAAAGCTCACTGTTCAAAGAGCTGAAAGGCGGACGGTTGACTGCCTATAAGACGGCGTTCACCCATGTGCTTCAAACGGCTGTCAAACGATTTGATCCAGATATTATTCATACCCATCACCTTTTTCTACTCTCGGCTTTGGTAAGGAAACTGTTTCCAGATATACCCGTCGTGGCAACCTGTCATGGCACAGATCTGAGACAGTACAATAACTGTATCCACTTAAGAGGCTTTGTTAAACGTTATTGCCAAAACATTGAAAAGGTCATCGCCTTGACAGCCGACCAGAAAAAAGATATCGGCCGTCTGTATGGCATACCGTCAAACAACATTGTTGTTGTCAGTGGCGGATATGATGAAACGATGTTTACCCGTGCCCCAAAATCTCCTGCCGGAACCGTTCAAATTCTCTATGCCGGAAAAATTAATCGGAGTAAGGGTGTCATCTGGATGTTGAAATCCCTCATGAAAATTAAAGATCAAGACTGGCATCTGCATATGGCGGGTAGTGGTCGCGGACCGGAATTTGACCACTGTGTTGACCTCGCGAGTAGATTGGGGGGAAAGGTTACCAACCACGGTTTTGTAACCCACGCTCAACTATCGGACCTTATGAAAAAGGCCCATGTCCAGTTGCTTCCTTCATTTTTTGAAGGGCTCCCACTGGTTCTCTTTGAAGGCCTGGCATCCGGATGCCGAATAATCACCACTAACCTCTCCGGTTTCGATGAAATTTTCGGAGGAGCAAAAAAAGATACCATTGATCTGATTCAATTGCCGCCATTAGAAACCATTGACAAGCCGTATCTAAAAGACGAAACTTATCTAGAAAATACATTGTCCCAAAGCATTCTCAATATGATTCGCGCTGTAAAAATAAATCCTGATGTTGACGATCCCCAGGCCAAAAAGATTGCTTCCCAATATACCTGGAAGCGTGTGTTTCAACATATATTATCCGTCTACAAGGAGGCAATTTATCAGAAATGCCAACAATAAGATTTATTTCACGCTATGGAAGACAGCGCTGACAATCGTATTGGCAGTCGCTGTCATTAGCTGTGCCGGACCTCAAATGGAAAATAATATGAACAGTCATGACTGCTTGGCCGATTGTCCTGATCGGCCGAATTGTGTTTCATCCGATGCCAAAGATCCCCGGAATACTATTGCCCCCATGGTATTGATCGGCGATACAGCCACTGCCTGGACATCCATCCCGGCGGTTCTCGGTCGTTTTCCACGCAGTACGTTTGTCAAAACAACGGATCGATACCTGCATGTCACTTTCAAGAGCAGGCTGTTTAATTTTGTCGATGACCTGGAGTTGAAGTTGAACCCGCAATCCGGTGTCATTGCCATCCGCTCGGCTTCCCGAGTAGGCTATTTCGACCTGGGGGTCAATCGCCGCAGGGTCGAATCCCTGCGAAAGCAATTGAAAGCTGACGGGATCATTCAATAGCCGTAAATTTATCTGCTTAATCTTTTGTGGTTCAGGATATACTGGATGAGGAGGTTCAGATGAATCTATGGTTCTATTTAAAACTTTACTTGCTGACCGTTCCGATCTTCTTCTTGCTGGATATTATCTGGCTGGGATATATTGCCAAAGGTTTCTATCGCAGACATCTTGGGTTCATTCTAAGCCCGGAGGTGAACTGGTCTGCGGCGATTGTTTTTTATCTGATCTATATCGCCGGCATTCTTATTTTTGCTGTAGCCCCGGCTATGGAGCGGGTTTCTCTCACAAGAGCGCTTGTTTATGGCGGATTGTATGGCTTTTTTACTTATGCCACCTATGATTTGACAAACATGGCCCTCATCAAAGGGTGGCCCATGAGGATTGTCGTGGTGGATATCTTGTGGGGAATAATCTTATGTTCCGCAGTTGCCATGGCAAGCTTCGGAGTTGCAACATATATCAGATAGTCGGTTCTTTTTTGAACCGAAACAGTGAGCGCATTCCCCGTAGCTTGCTGCGGGGTTAGCGAGCGAATCTAAATTAGACAGACTTCCTTACGGTCGAAGATTCCTCGTAGCTTGCTGCGAGGTTCTTCAATCGCAATACAAATAGAAGGATTTCGAAACATGGACATCTGGTTTGTGGTCATGGAACTGGTGATGCTTCTGGGCGGCGCATTTCTTCTGGGCGCCCTGGCCCAGCGTCTGGGGCAGAGTACCATTCTTGGATATCTTTTAGCCGGTGCGATTGTCGGCCCCCTGCTGTTCAACACGGCAGCTGTCAACCAGGCTTCTGAACTGGGGGTCGCCCTGCTGCTGTTTTCCATCGGCCTGGAGTTCAGCTTCAAACAGCTGATGAAAATGGGTCGCATGGCATTTGGTGGGGGATCGCTCCAGGTAGTAACAACCATGCTCGTGGTGACCCTGGTAATGTTTTCCATGGTGGGTCTTCCCCGTGCCCTGACGCTGGGGGCCATTCTGGCGCTGAGTTCCACCACCGTGGTGCTACGTATGCTGATGGATCGAATGGAAATCGATTCCGTCAAAGGCCGGGCATGTCTGGCCATTCTTCTGCTGCAGGATATTGCCATTGTGCCTCTGGCCTTGATGGTGAGCTTCTTTACGCCGGCTGCAGCAGAGATGAATATCGGACTGCACATCCTCAAGGTGATCCTGTCAATCATCGGGCTGGCCGGTGTTTTCTATTTGCTGCTCTATCATCTGGCTCCGATACTGCTGAGCGAAGCCAAACTTTTTGCCAATCGGGAGTTGACTGTTCTGTTGAGCATCGCGGTGGGACTCGGTGCAGCCTGGGCAGCTCACAAGCTCCATCTTTCCCCGGCACTGGGCGCCTTTGTAGCGGGCATGCTGCTGGGTGAATCCCCCTTTGCCACTCAGGTTCGGGCCGACATCGGTTCCATGCGCATTATCATGGTCACCCTGTTTTTTGCTTCCGTAGGCATGCAGGCCAGGCCCATGTGGTTTATCATGCACCTGCCCTGGATCGTTCTTGTTTCCATTCTCGTTCTGATATTAAAAACCGGGATAATTTACGGCGTGGCCCGTCTGTTCAGCCTCGACAACCGCCAGGCCCTGGCAACAGGTATCACCCTGAGCCAGGTGGGCGAGTTTTCGTTTGTCTTGGCGGCCACTGCCCGCAGTGGTGGTGTCCTCACAACCGATACAGTGGATCTTTTGGTCTCGGTGATCATCGTGTTGATGCTGGTTACGCCCTTTTTGATTAACCATGCGGACAGACTGGCCGAACGACTAATGGCACTAATACATCATCGCAAGCCAATGACAGCCCAGGACCCTTCTCCATCCCAACAATCGAGCACTTTCAACCAGGTTCTGGTGGTGGGACTGGGACCGGCCGGACAAAGGGTAGTCCAGACCCTGATGGAACACCAGCTAAAACCCGTTCTTATCGATGTGAATCCCAAAAGCCGCGATTATGCGCGGCAACTGGGTCTTCGTCTTCATCTGGGAGATGCGGCTCACGAAGAAATTTTAATGCATGCTGGTCTTGCAGAGATGTGTCTGGCAGTAGTGACGGTTCCCGATCCCCATTCTGCAGTCCAGATCGTATCGATGATCCGGCGCCTTAGACCCAATATTCATATTGCTGTTCGTTGTCGGTACAACCGACACATGTCAGATCTTCAGAATGCTGGTGCCAATATTATCGTCGACAGCGAGATCACCGTCGGGGATATGTTAGGTCAACAGATAGTGGCTCATCTCATCGATGAATCAGGCGCTCTAATCGCATGTCGTCTGAGCGGACAGGTACCAGAATAAAATCACCTGAGCGATTTTATCAAACGCGCCTTGTCGCTCCAAAAATAACCTAATCCAAATTGATTTTAGCCCTCTCTGAAAGGAGCGGGGAAGAAGCAATTTTTATGGTTGAAAAAGACAGTATCTTTTTAACGATAGAACAAGCCATTGCAGCCGTATGTCTCGATTTCAGACAGTATGAGCCACAAGTTCTCCTTTTTAGTGAAATCATCAACGTGCTATCCAAAGAAAACATCATCGCTAAACGTGAAATCGGGAAAAACGGCATCTGGATCAGTATGGCTGGTCAGCAGAAAATGTGCTGGATGGAAGGATCCGATTTGATAGACAGCATGTGTGAAATTATTTCCGACAGCAAACCAGACCCCGATGTGCTGGCGGCTGTGTGTTCCCGGGTCTTCCAGACGCGTGCATTCCCGGAGGAAGATGCCACAAACGGCCAAGCAGGCGTTCGAATATTGACGGGCATGGAAGGTTTTACCTGTCGTCAATGCGGCAAGTGCTGCCGCACACTTGATTATCACAATGAAGTCACTGCAGACGATGTGGCCCGGTGGAAGCATACAAAAAGAAACGACGTTCTGGATTGGGTGGGTTCTTTTCAAAAGAACGGCCGTGAGTCGGTGTACCGGATCTGGATAAAACCGGGTACCAGAGAATTTGCTGAGACATGCCCTTTTTTACTGAAAAAACCCCATGAAAGAATCTGGATCTGCGATATACATGATGTCAAACCACGAATCTGCCGTGACTATCCGGTAAGTAAGAAGCACGCCATCATGACCGGATGCCCGGGATTCAGAAAGGGTGTCACATCTTGAACCGCAACAGCGAGCCCATTCCCCGCTGCTTGTGGCGGGGAGTTTCAATAGTGAATAAATATTATTGCCTTGATGTTAGAATTTTCTGCACTATATTTTATGGAAATTTTAATCACGAAAAAAACAATGAAAGGCGGTATCATGACAAGAATAATGCATTGGAGTATATTAATAATCGTATTGTTGGTTGTTGCGACAGGCTGTGCAAAAGACAAACGCTATCACAAGTCGGAATTGCCGGAACCGGCATCATTTAATGCGCATTTCGGGGATATGGATACGGATGGCGATGATATGGTGAACTGGGAGGAATTCAAATCCTATTTCCCCCAGGCCACACCCGGAATTTTCAAAACATTGGATGGGAATGAGGACGGCCAGGTGGATCATGACGAGTGGCATGAATTCAAGGAGGCTCATGGGATGAGAGAACACGAGTAGTGCCCATCCGTAAATGGTCTCAGTTTTCCGGGGAGTTATCTGCCACTTTTACCTGCCGCGGTGTGTCCACGTTGAATCGCTTCATCCGGTTCCACACGGTCACGCGTGACACACCCAGAAACTCGGCTGCCCGGGACTTGTTTCCCCCGGCCTTTTCAAGTGCCTCGATGAGCTCCCTTTTTTCGATTTCCTTAAAATTGATATTCATGGGCTTGGCGACCCTGGGCCGTTTACCCGTCTGTGAGAGCGTCAAAGGGAAATGAGCGGGCTGTATCAGAGGTTCCTGGCAGGTTACGAAGGCGTATTCGAAAGCACTCTTGAGTTCTCTGACATTACCGGGCCAGGCATAGCCCATCAGGGTTTCCATGGCATCCTTACTGATCCCCTGGATATCCTTTCCGCTCTTTAGTTTCATTCCCCGGAAAAAAGTCTCTGCCAAAACCGGTATGTCTTCAGCACGCTCCCGCAGCAGCGGCAAATGAATGGGAATAACATTGATCCGAAAATAAAAATCCTTTCTGAAAAGACCTTGATCCACGAGTTGCGTCAAGTTCTTGTTGGTTGCAGAGATGATACGTACATCCACAGGTATGGTTGTACTGTCCCCCACCCGTTCAATGGTTTTTTCCTCCAGGACACGCAGCAGCTTGACCTGCGTCGACATAGGCAGGTCTCCGATTTCATCAAGAAAGATATCTCCCTCGTGAGCGCTTTCAAACCTGCCCACCCGATCCTTGTAGGCTCCGGTGTAAGCTCCCCGGACATGACCGAAAAGTTCACTTTCTAGCAGAGACTCCGTCAGACTGGCACAGTTGACCTTGACAAAAGGCTTCTGATTGCGCTCGCCGATGTCGTGAATAGCCTTGCTCACCAGCTCTTTGCCGGTACCACTGTCACCGTAAATAATTACCGGGGCATCTGATTGGGCGGCGTTTTCGATCAGGTCGAACACCTGACGCATGGGAGCAGATACACCAATGAGGCCGTGAAAGCCGTCCTTTGACCGGAGCGCCTGCCGAAACGCCTCCAACTGGGATTCTTTTTCTATTATTTCAGTAATATCTGTGACGGTTTCAACGGCCCCGATAATATTACCACTGGTATCGTTTAAAATGGATGCGTTTTTCACCGCATGGAGAAAGGATCCATCTTTCCTTTTAATAACACATTGTTTCTTTTGAATACCACCGGTTTCAAACAGGGTACACCAGGGGCTCCCATTTTCGTTCAGGACCTTCTTGCATATATTACAATCAAGGATGGTACAGGATTCCCCGATGAGCTCTGCACGGGTGTACCCGGTAATGGCCTCGAAAGCCTTATTGACCGAGACAATGGCTCCACCCGGATTAACGATCATGATTCCGTCACGAATCGTGTTGACCACCGTCTCCCAATAGTTGTCCAATTCTTTGTCGAGCATTCAATCCCACCGTTAAGCTTTAACACGTGTAAAGACGTCTTGCTTTTACAGTTTAACACTTTCTTGTCAAGCACTGTCTAAATGTGCCGATGAAAAAAGCCGCCGGCACAGTCTTTCCGGCAAAACTAGAGAAAATTCACCCAAAACATAAAAATGGCCCTTATCTTGCTAACCATATCTTTGAAAACAATCAGGAACCCATAGGACTTCGTTAATGAAGGTGAATTACAAACTCGATTTTAGAGGATCGATTACCCCCATAACCCTTTTGAAAGTGACACAGACGGTGATGCAAATGGCGCCGGATGAAATCATAGAAATAAAAGGGTCCGATCCCGACACAAAACAGGATCTCTTCAGGGTCCTGCCCGAGTCATCCTATGAACTCATTTCCGAGGACGTAACCCGGGAGAAGGGATTCCAGGATTTTTACAGAATCTTTTTAAAAAAACGGGCTTGAAGGGCATATATATTTACGGTGAGGGAGGAAGCGCTAATGACGGAAAAACCAATCAGAATCGAAGGTAAAAAGAAAAGTATTTTTATGGACAAGGTCAAGGAGCTTCTTCCGGAAGGCGGAAACCTGAACCTCTGTCTGACCTGTGGGGCCTGTGCTTCAGGCTGCCCGGCAACAGGTCTCAATGGAATGGACCCCAGGAAGTTTTTACGCATGGCAGCCCTTGGTATGGATGACGAACTTTTGAAATCGGAATGGGTGTGGATGTGCAGCATGTGCCAGCGGTGTGTGTATGTATGCCCCATGAAAATTGACATCCCCCAACTGGTTTACAATGTCAGGGCAGCCTGGCCCCGGGAAGAGCGCCCCAAGGGTATCCTGGGATCATGCGACATGGCTTTGAGAAACGACAGTTGCAGTGCCATGGGCGCAACCCCGGAAGACTTTCAATTCGTTGTGGAGGATGTTCTGGAAGAGTACCAGGAAGCCCAACCCGAGTTCGAAGACATGCAGGCACCCATCGATAAAGAGGGTGCGGTGTTCTTTTTAAACCAGAACTCCAGAGAGCCGGTCACCGAGCCGGATGAGCTTTTGCCGCTCTGGAAAATTCTTCATCTCGTGGGGGCGGACTGGACATACGGGAGCAAAGGATGGGGTGGTGAAAACTACTGCATGTTCCTGGCGGAAAATGAAAGTTGGGAACATATCACCCGCACCTCTGCAGAACAGGCTGACAAGCTGGGGTGCACGACTTTTCTCAATACGGAGTGAGGGCACGTAACTTTCTCAGTCCTGGCAGGACTGAAAAAATTCAACATCGAGCATAAGTTTGTCGTTAAAAATATTTATGAATACTACGCAAAATGGATCCGGGAGGGCAAGCTGAAGGTCAACTCCGACTGGAACAAGGACCTCAAAATCAAATTTACGGTTCAGGATCCCTGCCAGATTGTCCGCAAAACCTATGGCGATCCCATTGCCGAAGACCTGCGCTTTGTCGTAAAATCAGTGGTGGGGGAAGAGAACTTCGTGGACATGACGCCTAACAGGTCCAACAATTACTGCTGCGGTGGTGGTGGTGGTTTTCTCCAAGCAGGCTTCAAGGAACAACGTCTGGCTTATGGCAAGCTGAAAGATGATCAGATCAAGGCCACCGGAGCAGATTACTGCATCGCCGGATGCCACAATTGTCATGCACAGATTCACGAATTGAGTGAACATTACGGCGGCAACTATCCCGTTGTGCATCTGTGGACATTGATCTGTCTTTCTCTGGGCATTCTCGGACCCAATGAACGGGAATATCTGGGTGATGATCTCAAGGATGTCCTGGTCTTTCATCCTGAAACGGCAATGTAGTGGTTAGCCCGCTTATTTTATGAAATGTTCGGGTTAAAATCCAAATAGAATGACAGCACGGTAAAAAGGGATAATTATTATGAGTTTTCAGAAACGTTTGTCAGCAGGTGAATTCGTTGTTTTGGCAGAGATACATACCCCAAAGGGTGTCAATATCTCAAAGATGGTTCTTGATTCACGTCGAATCAAGGGCAGGGTCGACGCGGTCATCGTTCCGGACATGGACAATGGTGTCATGAAAATGAGCGCACTTGCCGGAGGCGTATTGATGCAGCAGCAGGGTTTGGAAGCCATCATTCATGTGTACACGAGAGACCGTAACATCATGGCGCTTCAGGGGGATCTTCTGGCGGCACATGTTCTGGGCATCCAAAATCTCGTTGTGGTGCAAAGCGAAGATATGGCAACCGGCGACCACCGGGATGCTCAGCCGGTTTATGAAGTGGATGAACCCGACCTGCTGAAGGCCATCGATACTCTACAGTCGGGAAAAGACCTGGCAGGATTCGATTTGGATGGTGTACCCAGTTTCACCACCGGTTGCACCATGGGATCATTCAAGAACGATGCGGACATGGAATCGGAATTGCAAATAACCCGGAAGAAAGTGGAAGCCGGTGCCCGGTTTGTCATAACCCCACCGGTTTTCGATGTGGAAATTTTTGCCGATTTCTTAAAAAAAGCCAAGGGGTTGGGCGTCCCCATTATCCCCACGGTTTTTTTAATCAAGTCGGTAGCCATCGCCCGGTATATTGCCAATAGTGAACCGGAGGCACACCTGTCGGAAGCGATAATCAAGCGTATCCGAAAAGCCTCGGACAGAGAGATGGAGGGCATCAGGATTGCGGGTGAAACCATCGGGGCCCTAAGCGAAATCGCTCAAGGCGTCAAAATCCAGACCCTGGGATGGGAGCATCGCTTACCCCAGATACTGGATGTTGCCGGTCTTTGATCTTTCAGAATAATATCACTTCAGTCAAGAAAAGTAGGTAACATGCAGACTCAAGATAAAAGTTTATCAGAGAACAAAATACTCATCGTAGGCGGCGGTATCGGCGGTATCCGGGCTGCCATGGATCTGGCCGAAGCCGGCCGGGATGTCATTCTCATCGACAAGGCATTTTCTATCGGCGGGCTCATGACGCAGTTGGACCGTACCTTCCCCACCAATAATTGCGACCTGTGCACCCTGTCCCCTCACCTTTCTGAAACCGGTCGTCAACAACACATCGACATGATGGCCATGACACAGCTGGTGGATGTAAAAGGAGACGTGGGCAATTTCACTGTAACGCTGACCCAGGCGCCCAGACATATTGATCTGGAAAAATGTACCGCCTGCGGCGATTGCTACAGGAAGTTCCCGGAATGCGTCCGGTTTTCGCCGGGCCTGGACCATCGGGCACCCACCTGTATGCGCTATCCCCAGGCAACCCCCCATGCCTATTCCATCGACATGGAAAAGTGCAGCGACATCGAAGCACTGACCCAGGTCTGTCAGGCCGGTGCCATTGTTCCGAATCAATCGGAAGAAACAAAGGATGTTCATGTCGGAGCCATCATTTTGTCTCCTGGCGCGGCTGTCTTTGATCCGGCCAAGTTGGACAACTTTTCCTACGGCGTTCATCCCGATGTGGTGACCAGCCTTGAATATGAGCGTATCCTATCGGCCTCGGGCCCCACAAAGGGTGAGCTTGTCCGTCCGTCCAACGGGGACCAGCCCAAGAAGATCGCCTGGATTCAATGCGTGGGCTCCCGTGGTCTTCAAAAAGGTGCCGCATCTTACTGTTCCAGCGCCTGCTGTATGTTTTCCCTGAAAGAGGCCATCGTCACCAAAGAACGGTTTCAACAATCCATCGAGACGACGATTTTCTATATGGATATTCGAACTTTCGGAAAAGATTACGAACAATACCGGAACCGGGCGGAAAATGAATTGGGTGTCCAACTCGTCCGCAGCCGACCCCACAGCATTATCAAGGACGCAGAAACTGGCAAGCTCAACATCACCTTTGCAACCGATAACGACAGCACCACCCATACCGAAGTATTTGACATGGCTGTGCTGTCAACCGGGTTCTACGTCCCCGAGGATGTGCGCCAGATAAGCGCCAAGCTGGGGATTGAACTGAACCGGCATGGCTTTGCGCAGACCAACAGTTTCAGTCCCGTTTCAACCTCAAAACCCGGTATCTTTGTGTGTGGTCTTTTCGAGAGCCCCAAAGACATTCCCGAAACCATGGTTCAGGCCAGCGCAGCCGCCTGCATGGCTGCAAAGAGCCTGGGTCGCCCCACAGCCACGGATATTGTAGACGAAGACGCGGAACCCGTATTACAACGGGATGTCAGCCATGAAGAACCCAAAATCGGGGTTTTTATCTGTGACTGTGGACTCAATATCGGAAGTGTCATCAATACACAGGAACTCGCCGAGTATGCCCTCAAGTTTCCCCAGGTGGCTGTTTCGGAAGTCGTAGGGCATGGTTGCAGCAAGGAGTCCCTGATTCGCATCGAAAAGGCCATCGTGGACAATGACCTCAACCGAGTGGTCATCGGTGGCTGCTCGCCCAGAACGCACGAGACAAAATTTCAGGAGGTATTAAAAAAAGCGGGTCTCAACAAATACCTTCTGGAAATCGCCAACATCCGGGAACAGGCGACATGGGTACACACCGACAACCCGCTTGCGGTAAGAACAAAGGCCGAACGCCTTATCCATATGGCGGTCTCAAGCGTCAAAAAGGCCCATCCGCTGGTCGATCACAGCCTGACCATGAATAAAAACATTCTGGTGGTGGGTGGTGGTGTCGCCGGCATGAACACCTCCCTGGCGCTGGCCGATCAGGGTTTCAAGGTGTTTCTTGCTGAACAGTCCACAGAATTGGGCGGGCTTGCCAAAAATATCCGCAGGACTCTCCAGGGCGAAGACGTGCAGACTTATATGAAAGCGCTTATTCAAAAGACGCTGAGCCATGACCTCATAGAAGTCATCACCGGTGCCATTATCGTGGATCACTCGGGGATGTCGGGACTCTTCAAGACCGGGATGCAGATCGCTCCGCAGATGTATTACCGCCAGATCAAACACGGTGTTACCATTCTGGCAACCGGTGCCCTGCAAAACCGGCCCCAGGAATACCTCCTGGGAGAGCATCCGGCTGTTATGAATCAGATGGATTTGGATGCCCTGATTGAAGACAACCCCGATAGCATCGCCTCACTGGAAAGCGTGGCAATGATTCAGTGCGTGGGATCGCGATGTCCGGACAATCCAAACTGTTCCCGCATCTGCTGTCAGTCTGCCATTAAAAATGCGCTCAGGATACGCGACATGAATCCGGAAGCCCGCATCTTTGTTCTGTATCGTGACATGCGGACCTATGGTTTTTCAGAAGATTCTTATCTTGAAGCCAGGGAAAAAGGCATTATTTTTGTTCGCTATGAAAAAGACAATCCGCCCGTGGTAACCGCACACAGCGATAAGGTGGAAGTCAATTTTACGGATCCGGTTCTCGGGATGCCCCTGAGTGTTCTTGCAGACAAACTATGCCTGAGCACCGGATTCATGGCAGATGACGAGGCCACGGAAGACCTGGCAATGGTGTTTCGGCTGCAGCGCACCCATGACGGATATTTCCTTGAAGATCACACCAAGCTGAGACCCTTGGATCTTTCTATTCCCGGGTTCTTTGTCGCCGGCACAGCCCACGCACCCAAAAGTATCCGTGAAAGCATCGCCGATGCGCAAGCCGCCGCCGGCCGGGCACAGACGCTTCTTGCCCGGAACCGTATCGAACTGGGTGCCGCCGTAGCACGCGTGGACCGTGACAAATGTGCCTCGTGTCTCGTTTGCGTCAGGGCCTGCCCATTCGACGTACCCTTTATCAATGCCGAAGGTTATTCGGAAATCGATCCGGCCAAATGTCATGGATGTGGTGTCTGTGCTGCTGAGTGCCCGGCCAAGGCTATTCAACTCATGCAGTTTGAAGACGATCAAATTCTGGCAAAACTGGACGGGCTATTTGAAAGGATGGTTGCATAATGAATCAGTTTGAACCGGTTATCGTTGCCTTCTGCTGCCATTACTGCGCATACACTGCAGCAGATATGGCCGGTAGCCAACGCCTCAATTATCCCCCCAATGTCAAGATTGTCAGGGTACCCTGTTCGGGAAAAGTCGATGCCATCCATATCCTGAAGGCATTCGAAAAAGGCGCCGATGGGGTATATGTCGCCGGCTGCCTGGAGGGTGACTGCCACTTCAAGAATGGCAACACAAAGGTCGCCCGGCGTGTCGCCTATATCAAACAGCTGTTAGACGAAATCGGCATCGACGGGGAGCGACTCGAAATGTTTTACATGTCCGCAGGCATGGGAGAGCGATTTTCTCAAGTCGCCAGGGACATGACCCAAAAGATTCGTGATCTCGGGCCCAACCCGGCCACACAGGCATCAACCATAGAAGCAGAGAAATCCGTTGCATAGTGAACCAAAAGGAGAATGAACCAGAATGATCACTGCTGAAAGAAAACCCTTAGAAGAAATTACGACTTTCGTAAAGCCCCATGGACGAATTCTTCTCGTCGGCTGTAACGAATGCGTCACCGTATGCGCGGCGGGTGGCCGAAAAGAAGTGGGGCTTCTGGCCTCCGCGCTCCAACTGAAGTTTATGAAAGAAGGCCAGACGCTGGACATCAAAGAAATGACACTGGAAAGACAATGCGATCCTGAATACGTTGAAGAATTGGCTCCGTTTATCGACCAGGCAGATGCGGTCCTTTCCATGGCCTGCGGGTGCGGAGTTCAGGAAGTGGCAAGGCGCTTTAAAAATCTGCCGGTATACCCGGCCCTGAACACCAAATTCATGGGTGCTTCCGAACGTCAGGGTGTCTGGGCTGAACGATGTCAGGGTTGTGGGGACTGCCTCCTGGGTTTGACCGGCGGTATCTGCCCCATCGCACGATGCGCCAAACGGCTACTCAACGGACCATGCGGCGGCTCCACCGGTGGAAAATGTGAAATCAGCCCGGAAGTGGATTGTGTCTGGCAGCTCATATGGGATCGATTGAAAGCATTGGGAATGGAAAGCAGATATGAAGACATCATGCCGGCAAAAGATTGGCAAACCAGCAGGGGCGGCGGCCCCCGGAAGATAATTAGAGAGGATTTGGCAGAATGAAAACCGAAAGCGTGCTGGAAAAAGTACTGGTCTCGGGCAACCTGGCAGTTACCTCTGAGTGCGGTCCACCGAGAGGTGCCGCGCCTGAAAAGGTAAAAGAAAAAGCAGAGTTGCTCCGGGGATTCGTTGATGCAGTAAACATTACCGACAATCAGACAGCCATGGTTCGGATGTCAAGCTTTGCCGCATGTGTTTTAGTTCGGCAAATGGGCCTTCATCCGATCTTGCAGTCCGTCACCAGGGATCGAAACCGTCTGGCCATTCAGAGTGATATTCTGGGGGCCTATTCTTTTGAAATCGATAACATGTTGTGCCTGTCCGGCGATCATCCTCATTTTGGCGATCATCCCCAGGCCATGAATGTTCATGATATCGATTCCATTCAGTTTTTACAGATGGTTAAAACCATGCGGGACGAGGGAAAGTTTCAAGGCGGTGCCGACATCCTGAACCCACCGAAGATGTTCATCGGTGCAGCCGCAAACCCCTTTGCGGATCCCTTTGAGCTTCGTGTGGCCCGTCTGGCAAAAAAGGTCAAGGCGGGCGCCGACTTCGTTCAGACCCAGTGTATCTATAATCTGGACAAGTTTGAACTATGGATGCAGGGCGTCAGGGATAGAGGGCTCCATGAAAAGGTTTATATTCTGGCGGGTGTGACACCCATGAAGTCTGCGGGTATGGCCCGTTACATGAAGAATAAGGTGCCGGGCATGGATGTTCCGGACGAAGTCGTCAAACGTATGGCAGGTGTCCCCAAAGAAAAACAGGCGGACGAGGGCATCAAGATCTGTGTCGAAACCATCGAACGCTTAAAAGAAGTAAAAGGTGTCAGTGGTTTTCACATTATGGCCATCGAGTGGGAGCAAAAAATTCGTGAGATTACGGAAAAAGCAGGGCTTTACCCACGCCCCGAAGTTTAATCCAAAACTTGCCGGCAGTTTTAGAACAGCGGATCCGGCACAACAAAATAACAACCATAGGAATAGATGAAGGAGGAAGATAAATGAGCCAAAAACAACTCGTACTGGTAGTAGATGATGATCCGGATTTGGTCGAATCCGTATCCATGAAACTTGAAAGTGAAAATTTCAACGTCGCCAAGGCCTACGATGGTGTGGAGGCCTGGGATAAAATCAAGGAAGAACGGCCGGCCCTGATTATTCTGGATGTCATGATGCCCAGGAAAAATGGTTATGAACTGTGTGATGAGCTTAAAAAATCAGAAGAATACAAAGATATTATTGTCGTTCTTCTGACGGCGGTAGCCGATGCGGTCACCTCAACAAGCTTCACGCACATGGACGGGAAAACAACCCTGGCCGATGATTTTATCCCCAAGCCCATTGAACTGGACAGGCTTATGGAAATAGTCAAAGAAAATCTGGAATAAGATGGGAAAGAAGATCAAGGTCGATGGCATCAAGCTGAGCCGGGAACTCATTCACATCAATATTTCAACAGGACCGGAAAAAAAAGATTTATATACACGTTTTTTAAAATCCATGGCTGAAAATCGAATCAATTGTCCGATTCTTTTCTATTCAGCCATGGATTGCCATTACCAGGGTGCCGTATGTGTCACATCGGAAGATTTGATACCTCTGAATCAAATGCTGGCCCGGGATCCTGATTTGAAAGAAATCGTGCACTATATATCACCGGTGGGAGCCATATCTCTGTTCCCGCACAAATTCAGTCTTAAATTTTTTGGATGCCTGATGCATGTTTTTGGGAAAGCCGGGATGCCGATTTACGGAATGGCGGTTTCTTTATCCGCGCTGACACTGACCACCGATTTTCAAATGCTGGATCACGCCATTGCGTCGCTCAAGCCGTTCATCAGCCTTCCCTCAAATCATGCACCCTTTAGATCACAACTTCGCATAAAGGCACTATAACGATTTTCTGTAGGGAGGTTGTTGCGTGGAAACCATAGCTGTTTACTGGGAAAACAAGGTTAAAACCTACGGCTTCCAGATAGAGCGGGAACTGTCTTTATTCCAGATCTCCATAGCTCTCCATGAACTGGCCGGTCTGGGTTCGGTGCTGTTTAACGATACCAGTGGTATCCGTTTCAGCTGGGTACTGGCCCAGCCTTCTTCCCAACAACGTTTGAAGTTCTATTTACTGTTCAATCAAGAATGGACACCATCCATGCAGGTCATTGCCGAACGATTAAAGGGAAACAGTACCGATCTCGATCTGAAGACAACATCAAGGGTAGAATTGGTCTGCTTTCACGGGCCCCATTTTGGAGACCGGTACGGCATTGCCCATACGGCCCTTGGCACACTTCGCAGAAAAGGCTTGCCGATTCTGGCTGCAGGATGTACAGGTGCTTCCGTTTATATTATCGTTCCGGAACAACAGTCCACAGAAGTTAAGCACATTCTGTCGGACGTTTTTGATACACCCAATGAATAAAGAAATCATCAACGAAATGGATTGGCGGGCACGGGTATTTGACTCCCTGTCGTTTCCCACACTGATCATGACACCTGATCGTAAGATCGTTACCGCCAACCAGGTCTTTCTTAAAAAATACCTCCTGGGTGTCGATCAGGTTGTGGGCAAATTCTGCTATGAGGTATTTTACCGAAAGGAGACCTGCCCCAACGAGACCTGTCCCTTTAACAAGGTACTCACGGAGAAGACGGGTCAGACCATCATTCGAAGAACCTCCACCTTGACGGGGAAACTGTTCTGGGAGGATCGGGTTTTTTCCCCGATTCTGGACGATGACGGCAATGTTGCCTATATCATGGAGAGTGTCAGAGATATCACCCGGCTGAAAAACCTTGAATACACCCTGAAAGAAACCGAAGCTTTCCTGACAAAAATCATCCATGGATCACCGATTGCCATTGTCGTGGCAGACCGGTATGCCAACATCCTCCTCATGAACCCTGCAGCCGAGCATCTTTTCGGATATTCCCAGCGGGAGGCCATTACCCGGGTGTCGGTAGAAAGCCTCTATCCTGCCGGAGCAGCCAAAGGTATCATGAAACAACTGCGCAGTCGGAAACTCGGTGGGAAAGGGAAGTTGCTGAGTACCCATACAACCATAATGGGTGCCGATGGGGAAAAAATCCCGGTGGAACTCAATGCGTCCATAATTTATGAAGATGATACAGAAGTGGCTACGATAGGAATCTACAAGGATCTGCGTACCATTCTTGCTATGGAAGAAAAGTTAAAAAAGGCCGACGCCCAGATTGTTCAATCGGAGAAAATGGCATCCCTGGGTAAACTGGCCGCTGGGGTGGCACATGAAATCAATAATCCTCTCACCGGTATTCTCATGTATGCCCATATCGCCAAGGACAGCCTGGTTGAAAACGAACAGTCCCAAAAAGAACTTGGATACATCATCGAAGATGCTGAACGGTGCAGCGATATTGTAAAAGACCTGCTCACCTACAGCCGGCAGGTAGTCAACGCCGAAAAAGAGATACAGCCGGTTAATGCCCTGGTGAACGAGGGTCTGACCCTTATCCGCGACCAGAAACTGTTCTTGAACATCAGGTTGGATAAGCAATTTTCCAAGGATGAATTGTACATCAAGGTCGATAAAAACCAGATCGATCAGGTCATCATCAACCTGGTCATGAATGCCGTCGATGCCATGGAAAAAAAAGGCGCCCTAACACTTCGGACATACCTGGATAGAAAACAGAATGAAATCTGTCTTGAAATATCAGACACAGGTAGCGGTATCCCAAAGGAAAACCTCCCTCGCATATTCGATCCTTTTTTCACTACCAAAGAGCATGGGCAAGGCACCGGACTTGGGTTGAGCACCGTGTATGGAATTGTTAAGGAGAATCACGGAAATATCTCCGTCAAGGAAACCGGTCCCCATGGAACGACTTTTTTATTGAAATTCCCACAAGATAAAGACGCCATTGAAAATACCATCATGGGGACAATTTGATGCAAAGCGATGCGAAGGAATTAACAATGCCGGAATTGACGGAAACAGTGAGTGAATACATACCAAAAATCCTAGTGGTTGATGATGAAAATCGAATTCGGAACAGCTGTCATACCGTACTGACCGGCGAAGGTTACGCTGTGGCCTGTGCTCAAAGTGGCAGCCAAGGGCTTCAAATGATCGGTCAAGAACATTTCGATATCCTCCTACTCGATCTTATGATGCCGCAAATGTCCGGCTTGGACGTTCTCCCGTATATAAAGGAAGATCATCCAGATACAGTGGTCATCGTTATCACCGGATATTCTACGGTTGAGCATTCCATCGAAGCCATGAAGGCAGGCGCTTTTGACTTTATCCCCAAGCCCTTCTCCCCCAAAAAGCTCAAGGTCGTGGTGTCCAAAGCCATTGAGCACATGCGGGCGCTCAAGGATATTGCCGAGGAAAAATCGAGAATGAGGGGCCTTATCAACCGGCTTTCGGCCGGTGTGGTGGCTACGGACAATCGCAAACAGGTCGTGCTGGCAAATCCGGCCTTACGCAAAATGATGGGTTACCACGGCAAGCATTTCATCGGCAAACCGGTTGAATCCATTACCGACAATGCCAAGCTGTTGGACATGATCTCCCAGGCACTCACAATGGACACAGATGCATCCCCGGAGCTAACCGATGAAATCCTGCTGAACAACAACAGCACGGAACAGGAAGAAGTTGTCCTGAACGTTCGCTGTGCCCCTATCAAAGACCGCATAGGATCAACCTTGGGGACCATTACCGTACTGCACGACATAACGGTTCTTAAAAAAATGGATCAGATGAAATCTGATTTTGTTTCGCTTGTGTCCCATGAAATCCGCAGCCCCATGAATTCGGTTCTCATGCAACTTAAAGTCATCCTGGACGGCCTGGCCGGTGATGTTACCTCCAAACAGCGGGAAATGCTCACCCGGGCCTCTCTAAAGATCGGTAGCCTGGTGGATATGGCCTCTGAACTCCTTGATATATCAAAAATAGAATCCGGTTTAATTACACTGGAAAAAGAGAGTATTCAATTCAATGACCTTCTGCAGGACCAGGTCGACTTTCACGGTGAAACCGCCAAGGCAAAGCAGATCAATCTTCACTTCGATCCCTCTCCCGACCTGCCGCCGGTTCAGGCAAACCTGCAAAACATGGAAGAGGTCATATCGAATCTTGTCACCAATGCCATCAACTACACACCTGAGGGCGGTGAAATCCGCCTGGCTTTAACTCTCGAGAACGGATACCTGTGCATCGTTGTGGCAGATACCGGGTGGGGCATTCCTGAGGAGGATCTTGAACGGGTATTTACACGGTTCTATCGTGTTAAAAATGAAAAAACCCGCTACATCACCGGTACTGGGTTGGGTCTCCCCATTATAAAAAGCATTGTCGAAGCCCACCACGGAACCATCGAGGTCAAAAGCGCCCCGGACAAAGGAAGCGTTTTCAGCGTTTACATCCCGCACATCACTCCCTAAATTTCATCAATCTAAATCAGTCAACTGGTAACAGAATTCATCATGGGGATTCAGGGACCATTGACATTGGTCAAATCACCCTAATTTTTGGTATTGATATAGAGCAATTGCTATGTCACAATGTAGCAATTATGTCCCTATAACAAGGGAATTCCCCTTAGCGTCTCGATCTATCTTCGACCTTAAGATTTGTCGAATCGATCAGACCGAAAGGGGACAGCCGACATGTCTTGTAAAGAATTCTGGCTTATCAGAACTTCGGGGTTCTTCAATACACGATGGATATTACGTTTTCTACAAATATCAAAGGAGAGTGTACATGAAAGATACATATAGATTTGAAACCCTGTGTCTGCATTCGGGTCAGGGACCCGACCCAACCACCAATGCCCGGGCAATTCCCATACACAGAACATCCTCCTATGTGTTCAACAGTACCGAACACGCTGCCAACCTCTTTTCCCTGAAAGAACCCGGCAACATCTACACCCGCATCATGAATCCGACTCAGAACCAGCTGGAAACAACAGTCGCAGCCCTTGAGGGCGGTGCTGCTGCCCTGGCCCTGTCATCGGGAACATCCGCCATCCACTACGCAATCATTAATATCTGCTCATCAGGGGATGAGATTGTTTCGGCCAATAATCTGTATGGCGGTACTTACACCATGTTTGATGCCATATTGCCCCAATTCGGCATCCATACCCGATTTGTGGATCCACACAAGCCGCAGAATTTCGAATCAGCCATCAACGAGCGCACACGCGCGATATTCATTGAAACCATCGGCAATCCAGTCCTCGATTTCACCGATATTGAAGCCGTGGCAACGATTGCCAGACGCCACAGCCTGCCCTTGATCGTCGATGCTACCTTTACAACACCCTACTTGCTCAGGTGTATCGATTACGGGGCTGACATTGTCATCAACTCACTCACAAAATGGATGGGGGGACATGGAACAGGCATTGGTGGCATCGTAGTAGATGCAGGCAAATTCAACTGGCAGGACCCCAAGTTTGACCTGTACAACAAGCCCGACGCCAGTTATCATGATGTTCGATTTGCCCATGATATAGGAGATCTCAATCCTGTGGCATTTATCATGCGTATGCGACTGGTGCCTTTGCGCAACCTGGGGGCCTGTATTTCCCCGGACAACGCCTGGCTGTTTTTGCAGGGATTGGAAACCTTACCCCTGCGGATGGAACGGCATTCAGAAAATGCCCTGCAGGTTGCCGAACATTTAAAGGCCCACCCGAATGTCACCTGGGTGCGCTATCCGGGCCTGAAAGACGACCCCGCACATGCTACAGCAGAAAAATATCTCAAAAAAGGATTTGGTGGTATGGTGGTCTTCGGCATAAAGGGCGGATTCGATGCCGGACATAATTTCGTCGACAACCTGAAGCTGTTTTCACACCTGGCAAATGTTGGAGATGCCAAGAGTCTCGTGGTGCACCCTTCCAGCACGACCCACTCGCAATTGTCCGAAGAGAGTCAAAAAGCCAGCGGTCTGACACCGGATCTCATTCGTCTTTCCATCGGCATTGAACATATTGACGATATCATCGCTGACATAGATCAGGCCTTTTCAAAAACAACATGAGCGAATACATCGAAACTGACAGGCACGGCATCTCAGTAGGCATCGTTGAAAAGAAATTTCACACCACGGCAGAACCACCCGACGAAATGCTGCTGGAGTGCGGTGCCGGGCTGGGCCCCATTACAATAGCCTACGAAACCTACGGCAGCCTGGATTCGGATAAGAGCAACGCCGTCCTGATACTGCATGCCTTGTCCGGCGATGCTCACGTGGCAGGTTACTATGTAGAAGAAGATGAAAAACCCGGATGGTGGGACAGCATGGTGGGTCCCGGAAAAGGGATAGACACGGACAAATATTTTGTTATCTGTTCCAATATTATGGGGAGTTGTATGGGTTCCACCGGTCCTGCAACCCTTAACCCCAAGACTGCCGAGCCCTATGGGCTGGAATTCCCCGTAGTAACCGTCAGTGATATGGTCAGGGCTCAGAAAACCTTGATGGACGCGCTGGGAGTAGAAAGACTGCTGGCTGTCGTAGGCGGCTCTGTGGGTGGCATGCAGGTGTTGGAATGGTGTGTTCGATACCCGGAGATGGTGGCATCCGCAATTCCCCTGGCCACAACTACCAAGCATTCCGCCCTTGCCATCGCTTTCAACGAGATCGCCAGGCAAGCTATCATGACCGATCCGAACTGGAACAACGGCAACTATTATTTCGGCTCCCGACCCGAAACCGGATTGGCAGTGGCCCGTATGATTGGTCACGTGACCTACCTGTCGGACGAGTCCATGCGTTTGAAATTCGGTCGCCGCTTGCAGGACAAAAGTGACTTTTCCTTTAGTTTTGATCCTGAATTTCAGGTGGAGAGTTATCTTCGCTACCAGGGCAAACGTTTTGTCGAACGTTTTGATGCCAACGCATTTTTGTATATTACCAAAGCAGCCGATTATTTTGACCTGGCAGAACAACACGGCGGCGGCTCCATAGTGGAGGCATTTTCAAAATCAATTGCCCGTTTCCTGGTGGTCTCTTTTACGTCAGACTGGCTCTATCCGACCTATCAGTCCCGTGAAATGGTGAAGGCCATAAAGAAAACCGGTTTGGATGTCAGCTTTTGTGAAATAGAGGCCGAGTGGGGGCATGATGCTTTTTTAATACCCAACCCACGCCTATCAAACATCATAGGGGGATTCCTGAATCGTGTCTTCAATGAAATTACCCGATAAGCCATTGCGGTTTGATCTGCAGATGATCGCTTCCTGGATAGAACCCGGCGCCAGAGTACTGGATCTGGGCTGTGGTGAAGGGAGCCTTCTGGAACACCTGATCCAGCATAAAGAGGTGATCGGTTCAGGCATAGAGCAGGACGAAAGCAGAGCCGCGAAATGTATTGCAAAGGGATTGACTGTCCTACAGGGAGATATTAATGAGGAGGTTGAGGACTATCCGGACAACACCTATGATTACGTCATTTTAAGCCAGACTTTGCAACAGGTGTATGCACCAGACGAGCTGATTCGATCCATGTTGCGCATCGGCAAAAAGGGTATTGTCAGTTTCCCCAACTTCAGCCACTGGCGTGTGAGGCTCCAACTCCTGATAACCGGCCATGCACCGGTAACCCGGCAGCTGCCCTACCAGTGGTACGATACGCCCAACATAAGGGTCATCACGCTCAATGATTTCAGGCGGTTTGCACGCGAGGTGGGTTATCGCATACTGAAAGAGATTGCCATCGAAACCCAGGTTGCCAACAGACAGGGGAGTATCATCCGGGTACTTCCGGACATCAGGGCTACCTATGGTATCTTCCTGATTGGCAGTTGAACCAGCTGCTGCTTTGATAAGGTGGCCCTGGCAATATTGAAGAACCTCGCAGCAAGCTACGAGGAATGTTCTGCCGTTCGGCAGTGCTTCGCATCGACCGTAAGGAATTCTGTCTAATTCAGATTCGCTTGCTAACCCCGTGGCAAGCCACGGGGAATGCGCTCGCCTTTGCGGTTCCATCGATTGAAGATCGGTCCAATGTTATCCGTCGATGAACGCTTCAAGTGTGGTCATCCCGATGTGGCAGGACGACACCGGGTTCCACTGGCACTGGGCGCTGATTTCAACACCCTCCTGAATAACCGAGATGGGGCGGTCTGAAGAAACCACGACCACGAGAAGGTTTTTATGTTCAGACGTGAAGCGGAGAGCAGAATTGAACCGTGCGCCCCTTGCCCTATTTTCTCCGGGAATGGCTCGCCCATCCAGCAGACATGCAAAGGCATGCAGTTTTAAATCCGGCCCGATATGCAAAGCGCCATCCACCTTGGCAAGAGACCTGGCCAGCTCGAGATGACAGTCTTCCCTGAGATCCAGTGGCGGCAACAGTTTTTGACCGGATATTTTTCCAATTTTCTTGTTTAGATCGATAATGAGGGTGCAGCCGAATTTTTGACCCTCAGCATGATGAACAACGCTGCAAATGATTTTATACAATTGATTGCCGATTTCAGAATCGAGGGATGCCTCCAATAAGATTTCTTCCACCTGCACCAGTTTTGCCTGGTGGGTGGTCGATTTGTATACCCCGTCTGAAAAACTGCAGACCGTGTCGCCATTGAGCCGTATGAAACCGTGACGCCCCCTGAAATCCGTAACGATGCAAAAATCCTTGATAATCTCATCCGATATACCGATAATGGTCGATCCTTGTGAAACGAGTTTTCTTTCTGATTGCTCCACCGCCTGGAGCAGTTTACGGACGTGCTTGAAATTATCGATATTCGGCTGTTCCATTTCCGGAAAACGGGTAACGAAATGCATACGTGAGAGTGCGGATGGGTCGATAAAAATAAGCTGCCCCCTGGGCCAGGCGCCCTCCTCTCTTGTGTTCAAGATGCCCAGAATTGCGTCGAGTATCGGATAGACACGCAGCTGGGTATCCCAGCCCAGTTTCACGTTCATTTCATCAACGATAAAATCCCGAACAGCGTGTGTGGCATATTCCCGCAGAAAGCTGCCTGAGATACCGGTATAGAGACTCTTCTCATTGGCGACGTCGTGTGAAAATCGCCAGGCGGCATGTTCCAGCCATCTTTCAGAGGGACCGACTGCACACATGTCCGGATGGTGCTCGGTAAACCACATCTGGTAAAAAACCGAGCTGGAGCGCCCCCCATAGGATATGATACCGGCCAGTTGAAGGTTTTTTTCAGGCAGCATGTGAAAGGACCCATTTTTCAAAAAGGGCGTGGGCGACTGTTTCCGCCAGTCATCCGTATCGATAAAAAGCTCTTTGAATCTGGGCTCATGCCCCTCCAGAAGGTTTTGTGGATCATATATGCAAACAGGAGCATCAGGTGTAATGGCGTATATGACGGCTGTGCGACTGGGGCCGGAGAAATGAGACAGCCCGTCTCGCAAACCATCGGCAGTGTCGGCAAGACAATTGCAGATAAAAGTTTCGTCCAGCATATAACGTTCCGATCCGTTTCAGCGGACTATACAGTAAAACATGTGTGTAAAAGGTTTCCGGTCAGCCGTTTTCAACGTTTACGTGCTGTCAACTCATGGTATTTGATCACGATATCATACGATGAGAAAAACCGCAATCGACGCCGGAAAGATGTCGCTTTCAGATATGCCATACACCCTTGATTACCTTGCTATCGCAATGATCTCGATAGTGTTTTGTCAGCAATAACGGATCATCCCGTGTCTGGCCGAGGGCAGGTTCTATTCAGCAACCAGCTTATCGAACACTTCAACCTTCACCCCGGGGCAGGTATGGAATGATATGCCGGTCAACTGGCTCAATGTAATGGAAGCTTTCATCGCTGTCTCAACATCCGGAAGCTGAACGCAGAAAAGAAGATCATATCCCCCCAACAGTGCATATAACCCGTTGACTTCCCCACCAAGCTCTTTGATGGCATCGATGGCTTTTTCTGTTCTGTTGATACTGATTTCCTTGACAGCATCCGTCGTGTAGCTACCAAACATAAAAAAAGTTGTCATGTGCGTTCTCCTTTAGTTTTACCACATCAGCAGCTGCAGTATGTTCTTCATTAACGCCGTCTATCACACATATAGGGGTTGTCAGAAAAACGTTCCGATTGAGGACCGTTTTTCTGCTACAAACCCTTATGCCGCCATCCTATTTTCGGAACATTATTTGTCTATTCGCAGAGCACCTCATAGCTCTCTGATTTATAGCCCTTTATTTTGTGTATATGAAAGGTGAGAATCCGACTTTCGTAGTTTTCGACAAATTCCTTGAGATTTTTTCTCACATGACGGAAGTTGATACTTTGTAAATTGCTGATCAGGTTGTTTACATCCTTGGCCCGGCCCTCACAGATAATGCTGGGTCCATCTCCAATAAGAACTTCCCATTCACTTGCGATGGAAATACCTAAGCTTTCCAGAACAGGAAAATACTCATTCATGACAAATTGACCATACTCTTTTTTCTTGTCGCTGATGAGATCCCAGGTTTGGTTGAACTTCACGGTGTCAGCATGTATATCCGTGGAATACGAATCTGTTTTGCCGGTCTTGACGAGAACCTTGGTCTTGTATTTTTTTACATAATTCAACAACTGGGCCTTGATTTTTTTATATTTGGGATGCTGCAGCGCTTTCTCGAGCTGATCTAGATCATTGCTGACACATTCAAAGATAATTTCACTGTAGCCGCCCACAAGCACGCACCAGCCGGCCACAGCATGCAATCCCAGCTTATTGGTTCTTGGAATGAATTTATTAATGATAAAATCTTCGTATTCTGCTCTTCTTTCATGCATAATCGACCAATAGTGATTTAATTTGACTGGCATAACTCACCTCCCCTTATCTAAATGATCCTCAATCATGTTTTTGAAAGGTTTCAGCTCTTTCAATACATGGATACCTATCATGATACACCCCTGATATGAGATGCAGTGACGTGGGTCTGGTTCGATATATTTCTTCTGGAACCTGAGCTTTATATGGAACGGAAATAAAATAGTTTAGATATGATTTCGGGTGTCGATTTCAATTCGTTGCAGGTGGAATTAATTTCAGAGACATGAACAGATGATAAATCGACAATCTAAACATGGTAGTTAGATGACTAGCAAGCACCATAATTTGAGATACTTATAAAATAATCTAATGCGCATCAAATGTCAAATGATAATCAACTCGCATAGTGAATTTGTCGAGTGTGACGTTGTCATTTCTCAAATCAAAAGAAGGCAGCGTCTTCAATGACCTGCCTTCTTTTATTTGCTTGTTATTTTAAAATGTTTAACGAAATTACGTTTTAGACTCAAAGGCCAATTTTTTCTAGTGAAGGGCTATGTAACGACTATAGATAATCCCGTTTATCAGCAAATAAACACCGAAGATGACAACCGCATATCCAAAAACAAAGTAAAGGACCCTGTACCAGGGTGCCGGGGAAGCCCCCTCTATGATTTCCAGTTTGCCCTCATCTTTTAGACGTTGAACCCAGGCTGGTTTTTCGTGGAGCGCCTCCTCCAGGTCCATACTTCCTGTAAACATGGCCTCGTTCATGGGAAAACTGGTGGGGCGTAAATGCCCGATGAAAAAATGGACAAT
>RCNC010000078.1_pt1 | contig 56032 bp, 54 predicted proteins | sample 2041301 | NCBI WGS metagenome assembly RCNC01 (sample SAMN09708231, study PRJNA481090) | Marine sediment metagenome, whole genome shotgun sequencing project. | biome: marine sediment; feature: ocean; material: sediment; isolation source: Sewage treatment plant 13A marine sediment (STP13A) ...
GCAGTGCGTTATGCGATCAATCCACAGTACAACCTGGTGGATTATGATGGCAGCGAAGGTTGGTCCATTTCTTTCACGTTCGCGTTACTCGTTCCAGGGAGTTAGTAAAAACCATGTCCAAGCAATATTCATTGATCATCTTGCTGTCGAGCGTTGTATTTGCAGCCTGTCAGAGCGACGAAACGGCGCCCGCAGATCCGGTCGTACCAGTGTCGGAATCAAACTTAGCTGTAGTAGTTAATACAGCATATCCTGAGCAGGTGTTTTGGGGTGACCAGCACGTACATACCGGATGGTCGGCGGATGCTGGCCTTGCGGGTACGACCCTTGGGCCCGAAGAAGCAGTGCGCTTTGCACTTGGCCAGATGGTGAAGTCATCCACCGGACGTGACGTGCAGTTGCATCGAGCGCTCGACTGGGTCGCGGTAACTGATCATTCGGATGGTATGGGTACGATCGACGGGATCCAGTCGGGAAATCCGGAAATGATGCAGGATGAAGTAGTGAAGGGTTGGCACGATGCGATGGTGGAGGGAGGTCAAGCGGGTGCCGATGCTGCTCGCGAAGTGGTCGTTGCTCAGGCTTCAAAGGCATTGCCGGATATTTTAATGGATCCTAAATGGATGACATCGGCGTGGGAGAAAACAGTCGACGTCATGGAGCGTTACAACCAGCCCGGGAAGTTCACCGCTTTCATTTCCTATGAATGGACTTCAAACGGTGAAGTCGGCCAAAATTTGCATCGCAATGTGCTTTTTCGTGACAACGCTGATAAGACCCGAGCAACGCCGCCTCTGACAACGTTTGTGTCTTCGGTCCCCGGCCGTGCAGGAACAGATCCTGAGAGTCTTTGGAACTGGATGGACAATTGGGAGGAAAAGACAGGCGGTCAGGTTTTGGCGATTCCTCACAACGGCAACATGTCGAACGGCTGGATGTTTCGATTGGCACGCTATGACGGCTCGCCAATGACCGCTGAATGGGCGGCGGCACGTGCACGTTGGGAGCCGCTGTACGAGATATTTCAGTACAAGGGTGCTGGAGAGGCACATCCAATGCTTGCGCCACTCGATGAGTTCGCAGACTACGAGATCTGGGACACGGCAGACCTGAGCGGCAATGCCAAGAAACCCGGTGACATTGAAGCGGAGTACCTGCGTGACGCTCAAAAGAATGGGCTGTTGTTGCAAAAGGAGTTGGGTACGAACCCATTCAAGTACGGCGCTGTGTCCGGCTCGGATACTCATACCGCGCTCATGACCGGTGGTGAGGAAGATAATTTTTGGGGCAAATTCAATCTTGCCGAACCCAATCCTGGACGCTGGGAACACATCGTTCGTAAGGAAGAGGTCTACGACAGGCGCGAATGGACATATTCGGCGCAAGGAATAACGGGTGTTTGGGCAACGTCGAACACACGTGCCGCGCTTTGGGATGCGATGAAGCGCAAAGAAACCTATGCGTCATCAGGACCAAGAATAGCGCTACGATTTTTTGCTGGCTATGACTTTACGGATGCAGACACCGCGGGCGATGTTGCTGCGACGGGATACGCCAAAGGTGTTTCGATGGGTGGCGACCTGACAACTGCACCGGATGACACAGCACCGACGTTCCTTATTGTTGCACTGAAAGATCCGCAAAGCGCACACCTGGATCGCGTACAGATCATTAAGGGCTGGGTTGATTCTTCGGGCAAACCACAAGAGATAATTTATGACGTGAGCTGGTCGGGCGATCGAGAGCCCGGTGATGATGGCAAGCTTCCAGCAGTAGGTAATACTGTCGACCTGGCTACCGCAACGTATGCAAACAGTATCGGAAGCGCAGAACTCAGGGCAGTGTTCAGTGATCCGGACTTCAATGCTGACCAGAACGCTTTCTACTACGCGCGTGTGCTCGAAATTCCAACTCCGCGGTGGACGGCATTTGATGTTGTGCGCTTCGACGATGACATCACCGATCCTGACGTCCCGTTGATTATCCAGGAACGCGCGGTTTCATCTCCGATCTGGTACACGCCATGACAAAAAAGCCTTTGTCCAGAGGTAAGTCTAGAGATAAGTAGCCGCCCAAGCCCCTACCAGTTGTTAGCATGCAGACAATTGGCAGAACTTTCCTCACGGCCAAGATCACTCTCAAACTTTATTCGAAATGCACATCGATGAAACTAACTTTCACGAACCTCTTGTAATAGCCAATCACGGAAGGCCACGATGCCCGGTCGAAGCGAATGGGCTTCCGGATAAGCCAGAAAGAAACTGGATCCCAAAGGAAGGGTGAGGTCGAAGGGTTCAACAACACGCCCCCGCGGCTTCCAACCAACTCTCCCAAGTAGGCGCGTCAGGATCGAGTGATTGTGCGGTAGCACGTGTTTGCGAAGAGCGTTACTGTCGAGTAGGGCTTGTGGTTGCCATGCGCTGTGTATTTATAATAATGTTTGGGAATAGTAGGCATTAAGTAGATAGAACGCTGTCTTCGCAAGGAGGCCGGCGAACTTGGCCGCATGAAGCACGCCTTGGGTCTATTTTCAGTACTTACGTAACCAACCAAAGCTTGGGTCTAAATGATCACTATAGGATTCAGAGTAAAGCCGGACGAAGTTACGTTCGCCCCTTATGATTCCGACGCTCGACAAAACGTTAATGTTGAGGGTTTGAGAATTCCGAAAGCGCCGCCAGGTGCCGTCCACGATTCAAGAACGCGCATGGTCTTCCCCCATCTGGTACACACCTTGACGCCGGATAGGTCGGATCCGTGATCACAAAGAGGTTACTAAGCGAGCCGTTGCTGCATTTCGCAATACTCGGCTTGGCGTTGTTCGTCTTTTACGGGTTCCTGAATAGCGATTCGGATTATGCTGCCGATGAGATCGTCATCGATCTGCAGCGCCAGTCCGTGTTGAAAGCCGAGTTTAAAAAGGTCTGGCAAAGATCCCCAACCGACGAGGAATTTAAGAATCTAATCGACAGTTGGATCCGTGAGGAAATTCTTTATCGTGAGGGCGTTGCGTTGGGTTTCGACAGGAATGATCCCGTGATCCGGCGTCGCGTTGCACAAAAGATGTCTTTTGTAGCAGACGGTATGGTACCCGAGGCTCCTGATGACTCGGCGCTTGAGGCCTGGCTACAGGCGAATATTGACGATTACCAGATTCCGACCGAATACAGTTTGCGGCAGGTCTATATCGATCCGCAACGACACACTGATGACCTTGATGCTGCCCTGCGCAAGATGCTTGCGCTCTTGAGCAGTAACGACGCAAGCAAAGCAAACGGCGATTTGACATCGCTGCCTGACAAGTTCGAATCAGCATCGAGTGTTGAGATTGGACGTGTCTTCGGAACGGCATTCGTCAGTGGCCTCGAGCAGATATCGGTTGGAAGCTGGCAGGGACCGATAAGGTCCGGTTATGGACTGCATTTCGTAAATATTAGTGAGTACATACCGGCACGCGATCCGCAGCTGGAGGAAGTGCGTTCGGCGTTAGAGCGTGATCTACTGAATGATCAATCAAAAAAAATAGATGAGGCCTTCTATGCTGCATTGCGAGAGCCTTACTCGATCCGCATCGAATCCGGTGAATTCGATGACTAAATTTCGTCTTGCAGTCGGCATCTTGATGCTGGCTGTGAGCGGTGTCGCCAACGCAGATATCTTCAGGCCGGCATACCTCGAATTGCGTGAACTTGGTAACGATCAGTACGATGTCCTTTGGAAAGTTCCTGCGCTCGGTAATGACCAGCGGCTCGCAGTCTATGTGAAGTTTCCGGATGACACAGAAACCGTCAGTGAGCCGCGCTCATTTATTAGCGATGGTGCACTAATCGAACGTTGGCGTGTAAGCCATTTCGGCGGGCTCGTCGGTCAGACTATTCACATGGAGGGCAGCGCCAAAGGCGTGACAGACATCATCGCCCGTGTAGAGCGACTTGATGGCTCAAGCCAGGTTGAAAGATTGCAGGCGGGTAGGCCGCAATTTGAGGTACTAGCGAGCGCTGGAACTTCAGAGATCGCCTGGGCGTATACCGTACTTGGTGTTGAACACATACTTAGTGGTATCGATCACCTGCTATTCGTGTTTGCACTGTTACTAATCGTTAGTGGCGGTCGACGTATGATTGCCACAGTTACGGCGTTTACGATCGCGCACAGCATCACTCTCGTTGCCGCGACGCTGGGCTGGATTACCGTCCCCGGGGCGCCAGTTGAGGCGATTATCGCGTTAAGTATCGTATTCGTCGCGGCCGAAGTTCTCCGAGGTCAAAAAGGGGAACCCGGGCTCACGGCACGAGCTCCGTGGATCGTCGCATTCAGTTTTGGTCTTTTGCATGGATTCGGATTTGCCGGAGCGTTGGCCGAGATGGGACTGCCACAAACGGCAGTTCCGCTGGCATTGCTCATGTTCAATGTTGGTGTTGAGCTGGGGCAGCTTCTATTCGTCGCGGTTGTACTTACGTGTGTGGCTTTGGGCCGGAAAGTATTCTCGGATGCCCCGTCCTGGGCTACGACAGCCGCCGCCTACGGGATTGGTACTGTCGCCATGTATTGGACACTGGAACGAGTGTCCTGTTTCTAGTTGTAGCCCAGCAACATTTTACGGAAAATTAGACTCTAAAGAACGAAGCATCATTAAAGAAGTGGCGTAAGCCGGTCGATATTATAAGTTCTAGTGCCAGCCAATCTGATTGGTGCCCAGAGCGAGACTCGAACTCGCACATCCAAAGGACACAGCCACCTGAAGGCTGCGCGTCTACCAATTCCGCCACCTGGGCATTTCACAAACCAATCAGATATCAAACAATCTTATCAAACCGCACATACGACAAAAACGATACCAGTCGCATTGCCCGTGGTCGACCTCACCTTGTAACCGCGTGATTCTTCGGTAGATAATCATCACGAGCTACATAGGCCCACTAGCACCTGAAGCTAGCGCGTCTACCAATTCCGCCACCTGGGCAGGTCTGAACCGCGTACAATTGCGATTCCTTACGGGTGGCGCACTGTACTCAAAGCACCTTGAGTCTGTCAATGTGCCGCCTCATTAATACGGAGCAAACCAGCTTGACCAAACGAAAAAAATCCACATCCGGACGTGGAAAACCTTACCAGCACCCGGTTCCCAAGCGCGCTGCGATCCTTGAATGCCTGACGGATACTGGTCGACCGCAGAAGCCCGACGCCATAATGAAGGTGTTTGATATCAAGGGTCAGCGGATGCGCACGCTGCTGCTGGAGAAGCTGCACAAGATGGTCAGAGCTGGCCAGATCATCGAAAACCGACGTGGCGAGTTTTGCCTGATTGCAAAACTGGAGCTGATTGCCGGGACTGTTAGCGGGCATGCGGATGGTTTTGGCTTCGTGGCTCGTGACGATGGTGCGGACGATGTGTATCTGTCTGCACGTGAGATGCGCGCATTATTTGACGGCGATCGTGTTGCGATCAGAATTGTTGGCGAGGACAGGCGCGGCCGTAGTGAGGGCAAGCTGGTAGAGGTTCTGGAGCGTGGACTGACCGAGATTGCGGGTCAGTTTATCCGCGAGCGCGGTATTGGCGTAATCATTCCCGACAATCCGAAAATTGCACACCGCATACTGATTGCGAAGGGCGAGGCGGGGGCGGCAAAGCATGGGCAAATTGTCGTGGCGAAAATTCTCGACTTTCCGACGCATGCCGAGCAACCCACCGGAAAAATTGTCAAGGTAATTGGCGAGCCGGGCATGCGTGGCGTTGCCACGGATATTGCGATTCACTCACACGGTATACCTACGGATTGGCCCAAGGCGGTTCGCGGGCAGGCGAATCAGTTTGGTAGTGAAGTTCCTGCGGCCGCGTTGAAAAACAGGATTGATTTGCGGGGCGTGAATCTCCTGACGATCGATGGTGCCGACGCGAGAGATTTTGATGATGCTGTTTTTTGTGAGCCGGCGGGTGACGGTTACAAACTGCTGGTTGCTATTGCCGACGTGTCACATTACGTCGAATTCGGTTCACCACTGGACAAGCAAGCAATACGACGTGGCACGTCGGTGTACTTTCCTGACCGGGTTGTGCCGATGCTTCCGGAAACGTTGTCGAACGGATTGTGTTCTCTCAATCCGCAAGTGGATCGACTTTGTATGGTGTGCGAGATGCACGTTAATGCAGAAGGAAAAGTTACAGGAGCGAAGTTTTTTGAAGCAGTGATGCGCTCTGCTGCGCGGCTTACTTACAGCCAGGTCAGTGATTTTCTTACTGGCGAATCGAAAAAACAGATACCAGAGAAGGTGCAAAAGGACATTCAGAATTTGCATTCTGTTTACCAGTTATTCGCGAAGAGTCGCAATCAGCGTGGTGCAATTGAACTGGATATTCCGCAAACGCGCATCGAGATGGATGAGCATGGATCAATAGCGCGCATCAGTGCAGTGCCGCGTAATGATGCGCATCGTCTGATCGAAGAATGCATGATCGCAGCGAATGTGCAGGCAGCAAAATTCCTGAGTAAGAATCGTATTGCTGCGTTGTATCGCGTACACGCGAAACCGAATCCTGAGCGTTTCGAGGAGCTGCGCCTGTATCTCGTCGGCCTTGGCCTGAAAGTACCGCACCCGGATCATGTGCAGCCAAAACAGTTCAACAATCTTCTTGAACAGGTCAAAGATCGACCGGACAGTGCAGCGATATCCATGGCAATGCTGCGCTCATTGTCGCATGCAGAATATACGCCGGAGAATGTTGGTCACTTCGGCCTTGCGCTGGATGCGTACGCGCATTTCACATCGCCGATTCGTCGCTACCCGGATTTGCTGGTACACAGAGCCATTAGTCACATTGTCCGTGGTGGCAAACCCGGTGCTTACCTTTATGACAAGGCTGCCATGGAACATCTTGGGCATACCTGCTCCGCGCATGAACGACGTGCAGAGGGTGCAACGCGCGAAGTTGAGGCCTGGTTGAAGTGCCAGTACATGGAGGACAAAGTCGGCAATGAATATTCGGGCGTTGTCACGGGTGTTACAAACTTCGGTGTCTTTGTGCAGTTGCCCGAGTTTCAGATTGATGGCCTGGTGCACGTGACCAGCCTGCAGAATGATTATTACCGGTTTGACGTCGGTAGCCAGTCACTGGTCGGTGATCGCAGCGGCACGCGCTATAGCCTCGGGGATCCACTTAACATCGTTGTTTCCCGTGTCGACCTGGATAGCAAACGCATTGACTTCCAGCTCGTTGAACAGGGCAGTGCGAGTAGTTCCGCAAGAACTGGCAAGAAGAAAAAGAGAAGATGAGCAAAGCCAAATACGTTACAGGACTGCGAGCGGTGGAGCAGTTGTTGTCGCATCAGGCTGCTGAAATCACCAGGTTGTATGCGGAATACCAGACGGCGAATCCACGAGTCGAGTCGATCATTGCCCAGGCGAATTCTCGGGGCATCGAAATCCAGGCAGCGAATCGAGCGAGACTGCAGCAGATAAGCGGCGAGAGCAGGCATCAGGGGGTCGTTGTGGAAATCAGGCGCAGCGAGATCCTGGATGAGGGAGCGCTCAGGTCACTGGTTGAGAAAAAGCTCACAGAAGGCGATGGCCAGCCCCTGCTTCTGCTGATACTTGATGGCATACAAGACACCCACAACCTGGGCGCGTGTCTGCGTACGGCGGATGCAGCCGGGGTTGATGCGGTCATTGTGCCGCGGCATGGCGCTGCGAGCCTTGGACCAACAGTCAGCAAGGTAGCGTCCGGTGCGGCGGAGACGATGCCGTTCGCTTCAGTAGCCAATATAGGCAAGGTCCTTGCCTGGCTGGTCGAATACGGCATCACGGTTGTTGGTACGAGTGATGCGGCCGAAACGACGATTTTTGATTGCGATTTAAAGCGGCCATTGGCGCTGGTAATGGGGCGCGAACAATCCGGGCTACGCAAGAACGTGGCGCAGCGTTGCGACGAACTGGTCAGCTTGCCAATGCAGGGTGCCGTTTCCAGCCTGAATGTCTCGGTTGCGACCGGTATTTGTCTGTACGAGGCGCTCAGGCAACGAAAAGGCAGCAATTAGCCGCGAATCGCCTCTCAGGCAGCCGACCAATAAAAAACCGGGGTCGAACCGAGGTTTATTGTTATTAAACCTCGGTTCGACCCCGGTTTTTGCTTGATAAGGGGGGCTTGCTTGGTTAGGATGCGCCTCCCCACTAGATGGTGGGGAACTCCTTGCTTCACCGGGTGATCCGGGAAGCTGTAATCCGTAAGGGGATACAATGAGACACTACGAGATCGTGTTTCTGGTTCATCCGGACCAGAGCGAGCAGGTTCCTGCCATGGTAGAACGCTACCAGAGCATACTGTACACCGCACTGAAGACTGGGGTCGGCGTCAGCTGGCACACCCGATAAACAAAGCCCACAAAGCGCACTATGTTTTGCTAAACGTTGAGTGCGATCACGGCATCGTTGCCGAGATTGCGAGCGCGTTCAAATTTAATGACGCGGTACTCAGGCATCTCGTGATCAACCGCAAGGCTGCGATCACTGAAGCTTCTCACATGGCAGTTGCTGTCGAGGAAGAGAAGGACAGAGAGCGCGAATCACAGAAGCGACGTGACGCGAAAGCTGCTGCTGAAGCAGCTGAACTTGCACGAGCTGAAGCCAAGGCGGCCGCGGAAGCCAAAGCGGCCGCGGAAGCCCCGAAGGAAGAAGTTGCGGCTGAGAGCAGTGAAGACGCTGCTACAGAAGACGCGGCGCCTGAGAGCGGCGAAGAGGCTGTTGCAAAAGAGCCGGTTGCAGAAAGCACCGAAGAAGCTGTTGCAGAAGAGCCGGTTGCAGAAAGCACCGAAGAAGCTGTTGCAGAAGAGCCGGTTGCAGCAAGCACCGAAGAAGCTGTTGCAGAAGAGCCGGTTGCAGCAAGCACCGAAGAAGCTGTCGCAGAAGAGCCTGTTGCGAAAAGCGGCGAAGAAGTTGCCGCTGAAGAGCCGGCCGCTGACAAAATTAAAGACAATAGCGATGCAGAAGCAGCCGACGATTCGGCCGCTGAAGCAAAGAGCGCCTGACGGAGAAGTAGATAATGAGTCGATATTCACGCAGACGGAAGTACTGCCGCTTCACCGCCGAGGGAATTACAGAGATCGATTACAAGGATCTCGTGTTGCTCAAGGCGTACGTTACTGAAACCGGCAAGATTGTGCCGAGTCGAATTACCGGTACGAAGGCGCACTACCAGCGACAACTGTCGAGCGCGGTAAAACGTGCCCGATTCCTGGCATTGTTGCCATATACGGATCGGCACTAATCAAGGCGATTCCGGGGCAAGGCTCGTGCAACCGATAGCCGCATGGCTGGTTGCCCGACCGCAGAACGGTGTTCTGGGGTTGGTGGGGACTTTACTCCTGCCCCTTGCGCCCATTGTAAGTGCATTGGTTATGGTGCATCTCGTGTTTCGACACGGGCTGCGCGTAGCGGCCGTACAGGGAGTGGTTGCCGCTGGGGTAATGGCGACCGTTGGACTCATCATGAGTGCACCGGTTGAGCAGATTTTGCTCAATGCGGTCAGTACCTGGTTGCCAGGAATGCTGCTGGCGGCGCTAATGCGAAGCCAGCGCTCGCTGACACTGACCTTACAGGTCTCAGTCATTGTGGCGATCCTGGTGACGCTGGCTTTTTTTGTCGTTCTGGGCGACCCGACGGTCTACTGGAACGATGTAATGACAGCGTTGGCGAAGCTGTTTGAGGAAAACGGCCTGCAGGAGCAGGCGACGTTGCTTGCTTCAAGGCAAGAGGTCATCGTGCCGCAAATGACGATGATTTTCGTGTTCCTCAGCTGGTCGTTGTATGTGTTGGTGGTTTTGCTCGGTTATGCGCTTTTTCAAAGCCTGCCCGGGCAAACGGCAGTTTACGGGCGGTTTTGTGACCTGAATTTTGGTCGTGTACTCGCCCTGATCATGGCTGTAGTTTCGGTTCTTGCCTTGGCTACACAAGCAGCCTGGTTACAGAATGTCGCATTTGTGATGTTTGCGGTTTTCTGGATACAGGGGCTGGCAGTGCTGCATTGGTTACGCGCACAAAAACGCTTGCCGTTGTTTGTGTTGATCGCGACCTATGCGTTTCTGCCGATTTTGAATGTGCTACTGGTGGTTGCATTCGCCGTAGTTGGATACACAGATGCGTGGTTTAATTACCGCGCTCGTAGCATCGCTGCATGAGCAATGATGCGATTGAAACTTAAGTAAACGGGTTTGAAATATGAACGTTATATTGTTGGACAACATAGAGAATCTTGGCAATATCGGTGATCTGGTTTCGGTCAAGGCCGGCTATGGTCGCAATTTCCTCCTGCCAAAAGGCAAAGCGGCGCTGGCGACCAAAGAGAACATCAAAGAATTTGAAGCCAAACGAGCCGGCCTGGAGAAAACAGCAGCAGAAGGGCTAACATCTGCGAAAGCCCGGGCTGAACTGGTTCAGGGCATGGAGCTGATCATTCCAGCAAACGCAGGGTCTGAGGGTAAGTTGTTTGGTTCAATTGGACCGATCGATATTGCCGAGGCATTTTCGAAGGTAGGCGTCGAGGTTGGTCGTAGCGAAATTCGACTGCCGGATGGGCCATTACACGAAACGGGCGACTTCACTGTCGGCCTGCACCTGCATTCCGAGATCAACGTCGATATAACCGTTAAGGTTGTCGCCGAAGAATAAGACATCTGTGGTACGGTATCAGGCCGTGCTGGCAAGGTGCATGTTTGGGGTTAACTTAAGCGGCCGGACAGCTCGTTGCGGGTCGCCATTGGCGATGAATGCCAGTTTGGGGACAGGTCTGTATGGTTCGATCGCTGGATGATGGGATGGGGATCGATGCCGCCGAGCATCGGCTGAAAGTACCGCCAAATTCCATTGAGGCCGAGCAGTCTTTGCTTGGTGGCCTGATGCTCGACAACGTAGCCTGGGACAAGGTTGCGGATGTCATCATTGCTGATGATTTCTACCGCAAAGATCACCGCCTCATCTTTGGCGCAATTGCCGACCTCGCTGAAAACAGCAATCCTTGCGACGTCGTGACGGTATCCGAATTTCTCGATAACCGAAATGAACTCGGTGCTGCTGGCGGCCTGGAGTACCTAGCAACGCTGGCAAATGAAACGCCGGGTGCGGCCAACGTCAGAGCCTATGCAACCATTCTTCGTGAACGCTCCACACTGCGCTCACTGATTAGTGCTGGCAACGAAATCAGTGGTAATGCTTATGTCACCGATGGGCGAAAGGCTTCAGAGCTGGTAGATGAGGCAGAGCGGCTTGTTTTTGACATCGCCGAGAAAGGATCACGCGGCAGAGCCGGGTTCAGGCACCTGAAGAAAATCCTGCCTGATGCGGTGGATCGAATTGACCTCCTGCACCAATCGGGTGGCGACATTACCGGAATTTCGTCAGGATTTACCGAATTCGACAAGCTGACTGCGGGCCTGCAACCCGGTGAGCTCGTTATCATCGCGGGTCGGCCATCCATGGGCAAGACAACGCTCGCCATCAACATAGCGGAAAACGCGGCCATTGGATCCAAGGTTCCAACGGCTATTTTTTCGATGGAAATGCCTGCGCAACAACTGGCGTTTCGTATGATCTCATCGCTTGGTCGCGTCGATCAGACCCACTTGCGCACTGGCAAGTTTCCGGACGAGGACTGGTCGCGCATAAATACGGCAGTGCAACTCATGTCGGATGCGCCAATTTTTATCGATGATTCTCCGGGGCTCTCGCCAACAGAGATTCGTGCGCGTGCGCGTCGCCTGAAAAGAGAAAGCAATTTAGGGCTGATCGTTATCGACTATCTGCAATTGATGCAGGTGCACGGCAACACAGAAAACCGTGCGACAGAAATTTCCGAAATTTCACGTTCTCTAAAAGCATTGGCAAAGGAACTCGAGGTGCCGGTCATTGCACTTTCGCAGCTGAATCGAAGTGTGGAGCAGCGTCCGGACAAGCGACCCGTTATGTCGGACCTGCGTGAATCCGGTGCTATTGAGCAGGATGCCGACGTGATTCTGTTTATATACAGGGAAGAGGTTTACAAACAGGACACGCCACGCAAGGGCATCGCGGACATCAGTATCGCCAAACAAAGAAATGGCCCAATCGGTGATTTCCCGCTCACATTTGTTGGCCGTTACACCAAGTTCGAAAACTGGGTTCCGGAAACTTACGCGGATGAGGCCTATCAGTGAGTTTCGGTGCACGGGCGTGCATCAACCTCGACGCAATTCAACAAAATTTCCGGTTAATCAAGAATCAGGTACCCGGGGCACGGGTGATGGCCGTTATAAAGGCGAATGCTTACGGTCATGGACTGATTGCTGTTGCCAGTAGTCTTCAGGACGCCGATTGCCTGGCCGTGGCACGACTCTCCGAAGCGATCAATATCAGGCATGCCGGCATCGACAAGCCAGTTGCATTACTCGGCGGCGTGTTCTCCGCTAACGAGATTGATCAGGCAATTGATTTGCAGTTGCAAATTTGTGTCCACACCGAAGAGCAAATCATCTGGCTCGAACAGCACGGCTCAGCAAATGTAGCGGTCTGGGCGAAGATTGATACCGGCATGAATCGTCTCGGTTTCCGCCCTGAATCTGCAGCCACAGTCATTGCTCGCTTGAGGAATTGCCCGGCCGTCAGCGACGTCCACCTGATGACCCATCTGGCAAATGCAGATGACCGACAAGATTCCACGACAAAAACGCAAATAGAGGCATTTCGAGTCATTGCTGACGATTTCGCCGGTGAGGTCAGTATTGCCAATTCTGCCGGAGTGTTAGGTTGGTCAGAAGAATTTGAGGTTTTCGCGGACCTCCGCAAAGCGGGTCGACTATGGATTCGCCCAGGCCTGGCCTTGTACGGCATCTCTCCGTTTCCGGGCCAATGCGGGGCGGAACTCGGGCTGAGCCCGGCCATGCAGTTCGAGGCTCATCTCATTGCCGTCAAGGATATCAGTACCGGTGAGCGTGTCGGTTATGGAGGTACCTGGGAGGCACAGGAAGACACCCGGATTGGAGTCATCTCTGCGGGATACGGCGACGGTTACAGCCGCCATATAAGCAGTGGAACGCCGGTTCTTATCAACGGCCGCCGCGTGCCGGTGGTGGGCCGCATATCAATGGATCTTTGCAGTATAGACCTTGGCGCAGACGCGACCGATCAGGTTGGGGACACTGTTGTCCTGTGGGGAGAGGGCTTGCCGGTCGAAGAAATTGCAGATCATGCAGCTGCGATTCCGTATGAGCTGGTTTGTGGCGTTATGAACCGGGAAAATAGTGTACGCAAAAACTGATCCGGCCGGGTTTTTGTGTCACTCGTGGGAGCGGCATCCTGCCGCGAATTATTGAATTCGCGGCAGGATGCCGCTCCCACGAGTGACGTCAGAAAGAATCGTGTTGGCGGAACCTAGCTTGCGAAGAAGCCCATCTTGACGCCAGCCAGTTGCAGGACGTCATTATCTGAGAGCTTGCGGGCCTGGGCGCCAATTGGCTGACCATTGACCAGCGGATAATCACCTTCCTCACCGCTCTCTACGTGCACAAAGTAATAACCCTCGGCACGCCGCGTGATGGCGGCCACTTGTACGCCGGGGCGACCCAATGTCGTTAACGCTTTCGTCAATTCCAGTTCGCGACCTGCAAACGCACCGCTCAACACCTGCAGTTTGGCCATTGGCAATGCGTTTGGTGCATTGCGTGGATCAATTCCAGCTGATGTTGCCGTGTGTGCTGCGGGTTCCCGCGGAGGAGGAGGCGGCGGTGGAGGTGGCGGTGGAGGTGGTGCCGGTTCCGGTTGCAGGACGGGAGCAACTTCTTCCTCTGGCTCCGGCTCTGGGTCTATAGTGGGCATATCGACTTTGACATCAATCCGGTCGTCGGCCACAGGGGCAGCCGCTTCGGCCGCCGCCGCTGCATCTGCAGCTTTCTCCGCCATTTCCAGTTGTTGAGCATTATGCTGGCCGGCCGGAATGACCATGGTCTTTTCGAATTCGTCTTGTTCCGTCTCATTGGTCTGCTGATCAGAAAAACGCAGCTGGTGGTGGCCAATCGTAATGACATCACCGTGTTGCAGCGCATGTTTCTTGATCAACTTGCCGTTGACGTAAGTACCGTTGGTACTGTTTAGATCCTCAAGAAATGAATCATTGAGGATATTGATAATCAGGGAGTGGTGGCCACTGACCGCGGGATTGTCGATGCGTACGTCATTGTCCGGCAGGCGTCCGATTGTGTAACGCTCTTTGGACATGTTGTACTCAGCCAGAACCTGACTGTCCAGACTCAGGATTAAACGTGCCATATCAGTATTATCGCTCTTATTAAGACAGTATTAATCGCAGAGTGTCTCCCTGACGCTCTGCCTCCCTACGAACCGAACATACCTTGTAACCGTGCCAGCAATCCTTTCTTCGCTTCAAACGAATCCAGTACCTGCGCCAGCATCACGGATATGTTGTCCCGTCCGCCGTGATCGTTGGAAAGCTGCACCAACTGTTGACCAACCACATCAAGGCTAGCATTAAACGTGCTGATAGTTAAGTGAATATCCTCATCTTCGACCATGTCGCACAGGCCGTCTGAGCAAAGCAGATAAATATCGTCGGGCAGGACATCGAACTCATTGACCTCAACATCCACGGTAGGCTCCACACCCAGTGCCCGCGTGACGTAATTGCGGTTGGTCGAGCGCTGGGCCTCTTCCTCTGAATAAAAGCCACGATCGACCAGTTCCTGCAGCAGGGAGTGATCCAGCGTGAGCTGCTCAAACACGCCTCCGCGGAGCCGGTATGCGCGCGAGTCGCCGACATGGGCGATAGATACCTTGTTATCGTAAAACAGGGCAGCAACCAGCGTCGTCCCCATGCCTTCACAGTGAGTCTGGCTTTGTGCCGTCTGGAAGATGATCTTATTGGACCTGGAAACCGCATCGCGCAGGACAATAGTCTGGCGCATCATGCCGGTCGTTGGGTCGAGGTCGTTGCGTTCTTCGCGAGTGGCACCCTCTAAGGCCAGCTCGGTAATAGTCTGTACCGCGATGCCACTTGCGACTTCACCGGCGTTGTAACCGCCCATGCCGTCTGCGAGCACCAGCAGGCCCATATCATTGTCCGAGCCAATGGCATCTTCGTTGTGCTCGCGAACCTTACCGACATCGGTAATTTCAGCAAAGGATATTTTATCTCGCAGACTCATTCGATTATTTTTCGCTATCCGGCTCAGGCCGCATATTTAGCACAATTGCGCAATGCAATCGCCATTTCGGCGCCGTTAGTGAAGCGGTCTTCCGGCCGCTTCGCAAGTGCCTTGAAAAGCACCGCATCGACGCTCGGGGGGACGCCCGGCCGTCGGTTCGACACCGGCGCCGGATCTTCGGTCGTTATTTTAGTCATGAGTACAGCAATATTAGTGGCCTTAAACGGCACCTCGCCGACAAGTAACTCATATAGCGTAACACCAAGAGCGAATAAGTCCGAGTGGCCCGTCAGCGTGTCAGCATTGAGCTGCTCGGGTGACATATAGATGGGTGTGCCAAGGACGATACCCGTCTTGGTGCGGTTGTTGTCGGTTAACCTGGCAACACCAAAGTCGCTGATCTTGAGCAAATCCTGGCGGAGACTGTAAAGCAGGTTAGCGGGCTTGATATCACGATGAATGACGCCCTGGTTGTGCGCGTAGTCAAGTGCCTCGGCAGTTCTGGCGCAGAGTTCGAGGGCTTTGTTAGGTGCCAGTAATTTCTTTGGGTTCGTGAATTCCGTCAGGGAAGTGCCTGGCAGGTATTCCATCGCTATATAAGCGAGGTGCTTGTCTTCGCCGCAGTCGAACACGGTAATGATATTCGGGTGCGTCAGACGGCCAGCGGATTCGGCTTCGCGGAAGAATCGAAGTCGTGCTTCCTCGAGTTCCTCGTCCTCAAATTCTTTTTCAATGGGAATTACTTTTAGTGCAACTGCCCGGTTGATACGCGGGTCGCGCGCAAGATACACAGCACCCATGGCGCCGCGACCAACGCGTTTTTCGATCACGTAGCGGCCCAGCCGCTGTGGTGCGCCGCTGGTACCACCCAGCGAAAATTTGTTGGGTGGTGTCGTAGCGCCCTGAGTTCTCTTCATCCATTCAAGGACAGCCTCGGCGCGCTCCGGTTTGGCCTGATCCTCGAAGGCCAGGGATAATTTGTACATGACAGTCGACAGTAGTTCGTCTGATTCACAGCGACGGAATTCTGCGAACGCGGGTTCGAGCCTGCCGGCAGACAGGAAATCGCTGCCGCGCTTAAACGCATTGAAAGATGACTTTACGACGCTTCCCGCAAGCCACCAACTGAGAAGGGATGCGCCGGAAAATATGATGATGGCGCGCCCGAGGTCAAGCCGCATACGAGTAATGAGCAGAAACAACGCGTCGACCAGGATCAAAGCGATTATCGTGATTGTCGCAATGAGAATAATATCGCGGCGGTTTCGGTCCGGCAGGAACAGTGCGGCGATGATGGCCAGCAACACAGGAGTCAGCCATTCCAGCGCTCCTATCCAGTTCGGGGTGATGATCATCTGCCTTTGTTCAACGTTAGCGAGCAATGCTGCGATGATCTCGGATGCGGTAACAAACTGACCTGAGGGCAGTACTGCTATAGCGGCAGCCAGCGACGGCGTTGCGTCGAGCAAAATCGTTTTGCCGCGAAGTGTTTCTCCTGCAAAATCCGCTTTCAAGACATCTGCTGCATCCAGGTGTTCAACGGCGGAGTAGTTTGAGAGGTAGATCGAAACTTCGGCACTTGATACGCGCGGATCGGGCGCATAATCTTTGGAATCGAGCGCGATGGCGAGTGGTAGCGACGGCGACATGATGCCGCCTCGAAGATGCCACAATTGAGACTCTCGAAGCACACTGTCCGGGTCAGGTACCAGTCGTAAAATACCAGTCTTGGTCGCGACATCGGCCAGGCGGTGGTCGTCGGGCACATAAACCGGAATACCTGCGGACAACAACGCCGCCCAGCCTGGCAATTCGGAACCCTCATCCATCTGCGGCGGCTGAGCCATGATGATGCGATTGACTTCGTAAGTCTTGAACGCATTGAGAAGCATGCCAAACTGTTCGCTGATCTCATCGGCAGATAAATCGGACGGGTTAATGCTGACAATGACACTATTGTTCAGTGGCTCGTTTTTGACTCGAGTGGCGATCTGGTCGTACAGAAAATTGTCCGCAGCAACGAACCACGGTGCACCAGGTCCAAAGACCAGCACCAGCAGCAGGCTGACAAAACTGAGTACGACCATTCGGCCGCGATTTATTTTTTGTTGCTTATCCAATATTCAGCTTCTCTACATAACGTGGGCAGTATAGGAAATAGCAAGCCTTTTTAATGAGATACGGTTTGCATTTTTCGAGCCGTGACGGCCTTGATGGCGGTGCTATGATTGGGATTCTGCTACCGCATAGGTCGCTGCCAGCTATTAGCTGACCGATCGGTAAAGGTTATTTGAAGGGGTTTTTGGGCAAATTTTGGGGGAAGATTGTATGGCACGAGTGAAAACAGCGTTTGTTTGCACCGATTGTGGTGCTCACGCTGTCAAATGGCAGGGTCAGTGCCCGGAATGCGGGGCCTGGAACTCGCTCGGCAAGACAACCTTGTCCGCCGGAACTACCAATCGGGCTGGCGGGGTCGAAGCTGTCGCATTGGGATCGCTCGCTGAGGACTCAGAGTCGCGCTATCCGACGGGGTTCGAGGAATTTGACCGCGTACTTGGTGGCGGTCTCGTGCCAGGCTCGGTGGTACTGCTCGGCGGAGACCCCGGTATCGGGAAATCGACGTTGTTGCAGCAGGTGGCGGCACAGCTTCCGGCTGAATTGGGCACCTGTTATGCGACCGGTGAGGAGTCACTGCGGCAAATTGCGCAACGCTCACAGCGGCTTGGCCTCGACAATCCGTCGCTGCGCCTGCTGTCAGACACATCGCTGGAAAATATTCTTGAGCAGGCAGCTGCGGGGCAATCCCGCGCGCTGGTTATTGATTCGATTCAGACCATGGCTACCGCGGACGTGCCATCCGCACCGGGTTCGGTCACTCAATTGCGGGAATGCGTTAGCCGCGTCGTCCAGTTCGCGAAACAAAAAGAAGTCGCTGTCTTACTTATAGGACATGTCACGAAAGAGGGCGCAATAGCCGGACCAAGGGTGGTCGAGCATATGGTCGACACTGTTTTGTATTTCGAAAGTGATCCGGCAAGTCGTTACACCATCGTGCGTGCGGTCAAGAACCGTTTTGGCGCCAGTAGTGAGATGGGCGTGTTCGCGATGACTGAAAGCGGTTTTCGTGAAGTCAAAAACCCGTCGGCCATATTCTTGTCGCGCGGCCACACCGGCGATGCTGGCAGCATCGTGTCTGTCACCTGGGAGGGTAGCCGACCGTTGTTAGTCGAAATTCAGGCTTTGGTCGCTGATGCGAATAGCAACTATCCGAAACGCCTGGCGCAGGGTGTCGATCAAAATCGGCTCGCGTTACTTCTGGCGGTGTTGCAAAGGCATGGGGGCATTGCGCTGTCGGGAGAAGACGTCTTCATTAATGTCGTTGGCGGACTACGCATCGGTGATACTTCTTCGGATCTGCCCTCGTTGCTGGCAATCGTTTCCAGTTTTCGCGATCGTCCCTGCCGAGCAAAACTTCTAAGCTTTGGAGAAATCGGTCTTGCCGGAGAAGTGCGGCCGGTGCGATTTGGAGCCGAACGAATAACGGAAGCGGCGAAACAGGGATTCACATTCGCAATTGTGCCGACTGCAAACGTACCGCGTAAAAAAATTCCGGGAATTGAGGTTGTCGGTGTACGCAAACTTGACGACGCGCTTGAGCAGGCAATTGATTAGACAAGTGCCTGCGTTGGTCAATCGCTAACTTTTTTTCGTCGATCTTCTCGCACATGAATACGTGCTAGCTGAACCTTGTTATCTTTGGTCTCGATAATCTCGATCGGATAGCCTTCGATCTTCAGTCCCGTGCCTGAGTCTGGAATAGTCTCAAGATACTCAAGGACCAGGCCGTTTAGTGTCTTAGGTCCGTCAGTTGGTAAATTGCAATTCATGGCGCGATTCATTTCACGAATATTTGCTGCACCATCGACCAGAAAGGTATTTTCGCTTTCGCGGACAATTTCTTCTTCATCATCGGCGGGATCGGTCGTGAATTCACCGACGATCTCTTCGAGGATGTCCTCCAGGGTTACGATTCCCTGAATATCACCATACTCATCAACGACCAGCGCAAATCGCAGTCGGCCTTTCTGAAATTGAATCAGTTGCGTGCTAAGCGGTGTGCCCTCTGGAACGAAGTAGGGATCTGCGAGCAATGACTCAATAATATCTTTGTCGATTTTCTCTTCGCTGAACAGATTAGCGAGCTTGCGCAGGTGCAGTATGCCAATGACCTGATCAATCGTGTCGCGATATACGGGCAATCGGGTGTGCTCACTATTACGAATTAACTCGGCGATCTCCTCGATATTGTCATCAAGATCAATACCTATAATCTCATTGTTTGGCACCATGACATCGTCGACGCTGACTTTTTCGAGATCCAGAATACTCACCAGCATCTTCCGGTAACGTCCGGAAATGCGGGTGCCTGCCTCATAAACAACGGTGCGTAGTTCTTCGCGACTCAGTGCATGGCCTTCAGCATCACCTTTGTTTTGCCCCAGGAGAAAAAGAACACCATTGGCCATTACGTTGATCAGCCAAACGATTGGGTAAAGAACCTTCAGTAGTGGGTAATAAATATATGCAGCTGGAAACGCCACTCGTTCCGGATACAAAGCAGCCATTGTTTTTGGTGCCGTTTCGGCAAAAATCAACACCACGATTGTGAGTAATGCTGTGCCGATCGCAAAGCCAAGCTCGCCGCCGAGTTGCATGGACACAACGCCGACCAGCGCAGAGGCAGCAATGTTCACTGCATTGTTACCGAGTAATATAAGTCCGATCAGTCGATCGGGACGCTGCAGGAGATGTTCGGCTATTTTTGCGCCCCGGTGTCCAGCGCGCGCTTTGTGGCGCAGCTTGTACCGATTCAGGCTCATCAACGCGGTTTCCGAGCCGGAAAAGAACGCAGAAAAAAGAAGAAGTACTACAAGCAAGCTAATCAGGCTCGCTAGCGGAATGTCATCGCCCAAAGGATGGGCACCTCCAGTTCAGGAATACTCTTACAGTTCAGCAGGACCAGTGAAGTCTGTCAAGGGCCTCAACTCCAGCTTCGGCCGAGTATTTCTTCAAGTACGTAACGACTGCCGAAATAGGCCAGGCAGAGGATGACAAAGCCCCATAAGTAAAGATAAACCGCGCGCTTTCCCCGCCAGCCGGCAAATTGACGTCCGGCGAGCAGAACACCGAACACAATGAGGGCCAGCAAAGATAATGCGGTTTTGTGCACCAGGTGTCTGGCGAAAAAATCGTCTACAAATGCGACCCCTGAAAAAACAGCGAACAACAGCACAAGAAAACCACTGGCGGTAATGCCGAAAAGCAATTTTTCCGTAGTCTCCATTGGCGCAAACAGCTGATTGACCGCGGAAAGCTTGCGCGCCCGCAGCCTTTTTTCCTGAACCAGTGCAAACAGGGCAACTATCGTGCCGACTGAGAGCAGTCCGTAGGCGAAAAGCGATATCAATACATGTACCTGAATTTGCCAGCTGACAGGTTCACTGGCGAGCGCTGGCGTATGCCACCCGGTAAACGCCGCAGCGGCGGCTGCAAGAATGAACAGCCCTCCGGCGAGACCCCTTAAAGTTGGTTGCAGTGCTCCAAACAACGCGACCAAAGCAATTAGCAGGCCTATGAAAGACGCGGTGTTGCCAATTGAGAGCGACAATCCGTCAGGCAGAATGATGACAATCCAAAGTGTCCATGCATGCCAGATGAAACCGCCGAGGCCACAAATTGTTGCGCTGGAGAGCATTGCATTGCTGCTCGCCGAAAAGCGCGGCAAACGGGTCAGCGCCAGCAAGATACCGGCGATTGAGTACAAGAAAAAAATCATTATTTGAAACACAGACACCCGACCATCAGAGCCATGAATTTTGCGCTAACAATCATCCCATATGGTGCGAGGCATTAGAACCCTGATACTGCTCGATAAGCGTATTCACGGTGGGGCAATAAGTTAATGTAGGAGCCCGCCCAGCGGGCGAGTTCGCCAATGGCCGGCGCCGGATCGATCTGTAGTGCAATAACCAAGAATAGCGAACTCGCCCGCTGGGCGGGCTCCTACGGGTGCCTCGCCAATCCTGGTCGCATTTGCAGACTCGTTTCCTGCTACCTGATCGAGTTAGAATGCGCCGTCCTTCCTATCGTGGTAATACCATGTTCGAAAACCTGTCTGATCGCCTGTCCCAGGCTGCGCGCAACATTACTGGCAAAGGTCGGCTGACCGAAGCCAATATTAAGGACACTTTGCGACAGGTCCGGCTGGCGCTACTGGAAGCGGATGTCGCGCTGCCGGTTGTCAAAACATTCATAGAAAAAATTCGTGAAAGAGCCGTTGGTGAGGAAGTTGGCAAGAGCCTTACGCCGGGCCAGGCGCTGGTTAAGATTATCCACAGTGAGCTGGTTGCTGTTCTCGGCAGCGAAACGGTACCGCTGGATCTCAGGGCGCAACCACCGGTCGTCATTTTTCTTGCCGGTTTGCAGGGCGCGGGCAAAACGACGACTGCCGCCAAACTGGCGCGGCGCCTGATAGATAAGGATAAAAAGCAGGTCATGCTGGTGAGTATTGACGTGCACCGGCCCGCAGCGATATTGCAATTGGAACGACTGGCCGGCGAAATAGGCGCGACGCACTGTGACAGCACTGCGGATGAAAAACCGGAAGATATTATTGATCGTGCGCTGGACCAGAGCCGGCGCCTGCATATGGATGTCCTGATTGTCGATACGGCAGGTCGGTTGCACATTGACGACGAAATGATGGCTGAGGCGGTAAGAGCGCATGCCCGCGCGACGCCGCATGAAACATTGTTCGTTGTTGACAGCATGGCCGGCCAGGATGCGGTTAACTCAGCCAAAGCATTTGGCGAACTACTGCCGTTGACCGGCATCATTCTGACCAAGACGGATGGCGATGCCAAAGGCGGCGCCGCGCTGTCTGTTCGCGAGGTAACCGGCAAGCCAATCCGTTTCATCGGCGTCGGCGAGAAAATCGATGCGTTGGAAGTATTCCACCCGGAGCGCATGGCATCACGAATTCTCGGCATGGGCGATGTGCTCTCACTGGTCGAGGAGATAGAGGATAAGGTTGACCGGGAAAAGGCGGGCAAGCTCGCCAGGAAGCTAAAAAAAGGCCGTGGCTTCGATCTGTCGGACCTGAAAGACCAGCTGGAGCAAATGATGAACATGGGCGGCATGGCTGCAATGCTGGAGAAGCTACCGATGCCCGGCAATGTGAACGCAGCAGCGCTCAAGAATTCTACAGATGAGAAGCAATTCCGCCGCCAGATTGCGATCATCAATTCCATGACCCCGCAGGAACGCCGATTTCCGAAGGTCATCAACGGATCGCGGAAAAAACGCATTGCCAGAGGCTCCGGGCTTGAGATTCAGGACGTGAACCGACTCCTTAAGCAGCATCTGCAAATGGAAAAAATGATGAAAAAGATGTCCCGCGGCGGTATGAAGAAGATGATGCGCGGCATGCCAGGCGGCATGCTCCCGCCAGGAATGGGCTAAAAACCGCGGTTCGACCCCGGTTTTGGTAGAAAACCGGGGTCGAACCGCGGTTTTCGCGGTCAAATAATGGTCTGCCGCCTGCATAACCAGGCGTGGGCCGTAATGTCCGCTGTAGCGGCGTATGCACGGGTGAGATATTTAGCCGGAAATTGAGGCTATTTTTCGCTCGTAAGTGCTTCACATTCGAGCAAAAATGAGTAAAATGCGCCGTTAACTCGGGTCAGCCCGGGCATGGGCATGTCTGCCCGTAACTTACTTAAACGGAAATGTAATGGTTAGTATTCGTCTTTCGCGCGCTGGTGCGAAAAAGCGTCCTTTTTACCACCTGGTGGTCACCGATAGCCGTAATCGTCGGGACGGCCGGTATATAGAGCGCCTTGGCTTTTTTAATCCTCTTGGCAAAGAGTCCCAGGAGAATATTCGTATCGACCTGGAACGCGTTGATTACTGGATCGGTCAGGGAGCGAAACCATCGGATCGTGTTGCATCGCTTTTGAAGGCGCAGCGTAAGGTAGCTGTCGCCAGCTAAGCGTTGTTCGCCGCAGCAGCATGAGGTGGCAAAGCAAAGCAACACGCGCTGTGGCACCAACTGATTCGAAGCCGCTTATTCTTGGCCGTATATCCGGACTTTATGGCGTCAAGGGATGGGTCAAGGTGCATTCCTACACCGCGCCACGCGAAGCAATTCTCAAGTATGAGAGCTGGCTCCTTGAGCAAAATGGTGTGTGGCATGAAACGAGCGTCGCAGAAGGAAGAAAGCAGGGTAAGACAATAGTTGCCCGACTGGATGATGTAACAGACAGGGACGTGGCTGCCACTTATGTGGGCACCACGATAGGGGTAGCGAGAGCGGATTTGCCGGAAACCGATAGCGGCGAGTATTACTGGACCGACCTTGAAGGATTACAGGTTGTCCAATGCGACGGCCGGGTGCTGGGCAAAGTGGCTTATATACTGGCGACAGGGGCAAACGATGTGCTTGTTGTCCAGGGGGATCAGGAAATTCTGGTCCCGTTTGTTAAAGATGACGTAATTAAAGACGTTGATCTTGCCAAGGGCATTATCAACGTCGATTGGGAATGGGACTGACGAGATGCAGATGCAAGTCGTCACGATCTTTCCGGAGATGGTGAGCACACTCGCTGATTACGGTGTAGTGGGCAGGGCAGTCGATCGAGGTTTGCTGTCGCTTGAGTGCAGGAATCCACGGGATTTTGCCGGGGATACGCACCGCACCGTTGACGACCGGCCGTATGGTGGTGGTCCGGGAATGGTGATGAAATATGCGCCGCTTGAAGCTGCACTGAGTGCTGCGAAGGCGGTGCAGCCCGCGGGTTCACCCGTCGTTTGTTTGTCACCACAGGGCGTGGTGTTCGATCAGGCGAAAGCTAGACAATATGCAAAATTGCCCGGCATTGTATTTTTGGCGGGCAGGTACGAAGGAATCGACGAGCGGCTCATTGAGTCACAGGTTGATGAAGAGTTGTCACTGGGAGATTTTGTGCTTAGTGGTGGCGAAATCGCGGCTATGGCTGTGATTGATGCGGTGGTTCGGTTGTTACCGGGTGTTCTCGGCGACGAGGAGTCAGCAGAACAAGACTCTTTTATGCACGGATTGCTCGATCATCCGCATTACACGAGGCCTGAAGAGATAGCGGGTCAACGTGTGCCGGAGGTGCTCCTGTCGGGAGACCACGCGCGAATCGCGCAGTGGCGCTACCAGCAGGCACTGGGTCGCAGCTATTTACGGCGGCCCGATCTGGTCGGCAAGATGGAATTAAATGACGAGCAGCAGACTCTGCTCGATGAGTTTTTGGCACTAAACAACAAGGACTAGTCGGCAATGTGACCGGCAGGTGGAATGAAATGAGCAAAATTATCGACGCAATTGAGCAAGAACAAATGACTAAAGATATCCCCGTATTTTCATCGGGCGATACGGTTGTCGTACAGGTTAAGGTGAAAGAGGGCGCTCGCGAGAGATTGCAGGCCTTCGAGGGAATCGTTATTGCCAAGCGCAATCGTGGCCTCAATTCGTCGTTTACGGTACGCAAGATATCTCATGGCGAGGGTGTTGAGCGCGTGTTTCAGACCTATAGCCATGCGGTCAGCGCCATAGAGGTAAAACGACGCGGCGATGTGCGGCGTGCGAAGCTATACTACCTCCGTGGTCGAACTGGCAAGGCCGCAAGAATCAAAGAAAAGATTTAGCCTTTTGGGCAATTTGGACCGTATAAGGTTCGAATTGCCAATATAGAGAAACATACGGAGTATGTCCCTGAACCATCCTGCGCTTGCAAGGTCTGTCGAGGCATGAGCATGGCGAATGGAATGAGTGTGCGAATCGGCCGTCTGGCAATAATCAGCATTTTCTTGCTGAACAGCGGTTGCGCCTCCCTGATGTCATCCGCCGCCAGCGGGTTTGCCGACAACCTTTCGGCCGCTGTTCTCAACCAAAATGACCCGGAAACCGTACGAGACGGCGCGCCGGCCTACCTGCTATTGCTCGACAGCTTTCTCGAAGGAAGCCCGGACGACCCGGACCTTAATGCTGCCGCAGCCAATCTTTACGCCACCTACGGTGCGGTCTTTGCAGAAGATCCCGATCGTGCCAGGCGCCTCACTGAGCGAGCACGTCGCTACAGTTCGAAGGCCATGTGTGTGAAATACAAACCTTCATGTGATTGGCTGGGCATGCCATTCGATGAATATACAGAGACGCTTGGCGGGCTCAGTGAGAAGCATGCTGATTTTGTTTATGCCCACGGAATCGCGTCACTCACTTATATCAGGGCGCACAGTGATGACTATGTTGCGCTCGCAGAATTGCCACACATGGAAGCGCTCCTCACGCGATATCTTGAGATATCGGATGGCGAAGCAGATGGCAGCGTGTATACATTCCTCGGGATCCTGGCCACTTTAAGACCACCGGCACTGGGCGGAGAAATGGAAAAAGGCCGAGCCTACTTCGAGCGCGCAATAGAGATTTCCGATGGTCGGGATCTCAGTGCCAAGGTTGAATTTGCGCGCGGTTATGCACGCACGCTTTATGAGAGAGAGTTACACGACACACTACTGCAGGAAGTAATGGATGCTGATGCAGAGGTGCCGGGTTTCACACTAACGAATGTACTTGCGCAACGTGATGCAGCTGAACTGCTGGCAAGTGCAGATGATTATTTCTGATGAGAATGCCAGTGTTAGAACATGGAAGGCGTCGGCGAAAGGAACTACATTGGAGTACGCTAATGAAAACTTTTAAGACAGGTTTTGCGGTATTCGTAATACTGCTCGGTGGCAGCACTGTCGCACTCGCCGCTACGCAAATAAAGATTGCGACGCTCGCACCGCAAAACTCACAGTGGGCGACGGACTTCACGGCAGGCGCCGCTGAAATCAAAGAAAAAACAGAGGGTCGCGTCATCCTGAAGTTTTACTGGGGTGGGGCACAAGGCGCGACGGCGAAAGTGCTGCAGAAGATGAAGATTGGCCAGCTGCATGGGGGCACATTTTCCCCGACCGATTTCCAGAAACAATTTCCGGAATTGAATATGTACGGTTTACCGTTCGTCTTTGAATCAGAAGACGAGGTGAATTACGTACGCAAGATTCTTGATCCGCAACTTGAGCAAGAACTCGAAGACCTGGGTTACGTGAGCTTCGGTTTTGCCAGTGGCGGGTTTGCAATAATCATGTCTAATGAACCGATACGCGGCCACGAGGATTTGAAGGGCAAGAAAATCTGGTTGCCCGAAGGTGATTTAATAAGTTTTGAGGCGATGAAAGCATTGCAGTTGACACCATATCCATCGTCATTGACGAACGTGTTGACCGGGCTGCAGACCGGGCTCATCGATGTTGTGGCAATACCGCCCGCAGTTGCGGTGGCATTGCAGTGGCACACCAAGGTTAAATACGTGACGCGAGTGCCTGTTCTCTATGTGATGGGGTTCATGGGAATACAGGCAAAAGCTTTCGGGCGTCTGGATGCAGCTGATCAGGACATTGTTCGTGAAGTAATGTCGAAAGTGTATGCCAGGGTTGGTGAGCGCAGCATGCAGGAATCAGAAAACGCGATTGAAGCACTTAAAAGTGTTGGTCTGGAAATGGTGGAGCCGACGCCCGGCGAATTCGAAAAAATGCGCGCGGTCGCGGCTGATACCAACCGAAAAATGGCTCAGAACGGTATGTTCTCACTTGAGCTCCTGCAGCAGATGCAATCGCACATTGACGACTATCGGAAGGAACAAGTCGCGGGTGCCCAATAGTGCCTGACGACTCCACGGGGTTGTTGCAGCGCCTGGAGCGTTGGGGAACAGCGGCGGAGAATGCATCGCTGGTTATTTTGCTAAGCACTATGATCATTCTGGCGGTCGGCCAGATCGTATTGCGTTTGTTTTTTAGTATCGGCTTTGTCTGGACAGAAGAGCTAATTAAATTGATTGTACTTTGGATCGCGCTGATTGCCTCAGTCGCGGCAGCTCGTAACGACAGACACTTGCGTATCGATGTGCTGTCGCATTTCGTTCCTGAAAAGTATGCGCGCTTTCCGCGAATTATTGTTGACGCATTTGCGGCGTCCATGTGTGCTGTTTTGGCCTGGTATTCCTGGCAGTACGTACAACTGTCGCACGAATTCGAAGACGTAGTGCTGGTCGACATACCAGCGTGGATCGCGTACATGGTCCTGCCGTTGTCTTTTGCATTGATGGCATACCGCTTTTTCCTGACGTTTGTTGGCGAAGTCGTGGCACTCTTCAGCACCGCAGAATCCAGCGCTGATTCCACATGATTTTGCTCAGCGTCCTCCTGGTAGTTCTGGCGATATTTGGTGCGCCACTATTCGTGGTCATTGCGGCAAGTGCAATGATCGGTTACCAGAAAGAAGGCATCGATCTGATGGCAATCGCTATCGAGGTCCTCGGCATTGCTAACATGCCTTTTCTGTCAGCAATCCCGTTGTTCACTTTCGCTGGCTATTTGCTTAGCGAAAGCAATGCACCTAAACGGCTGGTGCGAATGACCGGTGCTTTGCTGGGCTGGATGCCAGGAGGGCTTGCGTTGGTCTCACTGGCAGCCTGCGCGTTTTTTACAGCATTTACGGGAGCTTCCGGCGTAACGATTATCGCTTTGGGTGCGATTCTTTATCCGGCGCTCAAGCAGGATGGTTATCCGGATAATTTCAACCTGGGGTTGGTGACGACGTCCGGTAGCCTGGGATTATTGTTTGCCCCGTCTTTGCCGTTAATTCTTTATGGCGTGATTGCGGAAGTTTCCATCGATAACTTATTTCGTGCCGGTGTGCTGCCCGGCATGCTGATGCTTGTTCTACTTTCCGGTTACAGCCTTTGGATCAACCGGCACAATCGCAAGCCTCTAAAGTCATTTTCATGGAAAGAGGTCGGTGCGGCAGTAGCCGAGGCTAAATGGGAATTGCCTTTGCCCATTGTGGTTCTTGGCGGTATTTATTCTGGATTTTTCGCGGTGTCGGAAGCCGCTGCTGTGACCGCTTTATATGTTCTTGTGGTCGAGGTGTTTATTCTGCGTGAAATCAAACTCAGAGACTTGCCGGCAGTAATGCGCGAGTCAATGTTATTGGTTGGCGGTATATTGATTATTCTCGGCGTGTCACTCGCATCCACCAACTACATGATTGATGCAGGCGTGCCACAGGCGTTGCTTGGTTACATTACTGAGTTCGTGTCCAGCCAGGCGAGCTTTCTCTTTCTGCTGTTTATTTTTCTATTGGTACTCGGTGCGATACTCGACATTTTCTCAGCCATCGTGTTGGTTGTGCCTTTGATATTGCCGATTGCCGCGCAATATGACGTGAACGCGTTTCACCTTGGAATTGTTTTCCTTTCTGCCATGCAGCTTGGATATCTCACACCACCGGTTGGCTTGAATCTGTTTATTGCGAGCTACCGTTTCGATCGACCAATTATGAACGTTTACTCTGCAACCTTTCCGTTCCTGATTATCCTCATGTTTTCTGTCCTTATTATTATGTATTGGCCGGGCTTGTCGCTTTGGTTAATTCCAGATTGATCCGGTTCCTGTAAAAAAATGGAAATGAATTCCCGAAAAAAATCGGCTATGCGTGTTGCGCTATCAGTTTGTACTGTTTTCGTTGCGCTTTCTTCCGGCAAGAGCGTATTAGCGCAAACGGAACCGGATCTGTCTGCAATCAATCTCCCCACAGGTTTTTCGGTTGAGATATGGTCGGACAATGTTCCCAACGCTCGCTCAATGACGCTTGGTGACAACGGTACCGTTTTTGTATCGACTCGCCGTGATGGCCGGGTGTATGCGCTGCTTCCACGCGGACGCGCGAGCCCGACTGTATTAACGTTGGCGGAAAAACTGAAAATGCCAAATGGGATTGCCTTCCATGACGGCGATCTTTATGTGGCAGAAAATCACAGGATTATTCGTTACAACGATATCGAAGCTAATTTGGGCGAAATTCCGAAGCCCGAAGTTGTCATCGATTCGCTGCCGACGGAAAGTTATCATGGCTGGCGCTATATCGATTTTGGTCCCGACGGTATGCTTTACATTAGTATTGGTGCGCCGTGTAACGTTTGCGACAGGGAAGGTTTTGCAAACATTTCCCGCATGAACGTCGACGGATCGGAGCAAGAGGTCGTGGCGCGAGGTGTTCGCAATTCAGTCGGGTTTTCCTGGCACCCGGATAACGGCGAGATTTGGTTCACAGACAACGGGCGTGACATGCTGGGTGATAATGTGCCGCCAGGAGAATTGAATCATGCGCCGAAAATTGGCATGCATTTCGGTTTTCCGTTTTGTCATGGTGGCGATATTCCTGATCCGGATTTCGGCGAGCAGCGCGACTGTGATGAATTCGTCGCTCCTGCGCAGAAGTTGCCAGCGCACGTTGCCCCGCTTGGCATGCTTTTCTATACCGGCAACATGTTTCCTGATGAATATGATGGCCAGATCCTGATTGCCGAGCATGGTTCCTGGAACAGGTCAAAGAAGGTCGGTTACCGGATAAGCCTCGTGAGAATGGCCAATGGCAAGGCCGATGGCTATGAAGTATTTGCTGATGGGTGGCTGGAGAACGAAGAGAGTTCAGGACGACCTGTTGATCTGCTGGTTCTGGATGATGGGTCCATGTTAGTCAGCGACGACCAAAATGGCATAATTTACCGCATTAGCTACTCTCGACCACTGAACGACGGCGTCGCATTATTACCAGCGATATCGGACATCGTTTCGGTGGCTAATGAGTAGCAGGAAAATCAGGTATTCGGACAGCAAAATACCGCTGGGCAATATGCGTTCGTTGTAAGCACAGTTGATGGAGTTGTGTATGAGTATTCGTAAAACGTTGGTTCGGTTATTTTCCGCATTGTGGTCAGGTGTTGACGCGATTCGCAAGGTCCTGCACCTTTTGATTCTGCTTATTATTTTCTCAGTATTCGTCGGCGCCATGTCTTCTACAGGCCCGTTGATTCCGAAAAAGGCGGCGTTGGTGATCAAGCCGGTTGGCAATATCGTTGAGCAGCTCGAGGGCGACCCTTACGATCGGGCGCTGGCGGAGTTGATGGAAAATTCTCAGCCGCAGACATTAGTGCAAGACATTGTTGATGGTCTCAAGTACGCGAAAGATGATGATCGTATCACTGCTGTTTATCTGGATCTGTCCGCTATCCCCAGTGGCGGGTTGAGCAAGCTACAACGTATCGGCGAAGCGATTGACGATTTCCGATCTGCGGACAAGATCGTGATTGCCAATGCGGATTTTTATGGCCAGGGTTCTTATTATCTCGCCGCTCACGCGGATGAGATATATATGCACCCGGAGGGGCTGTTGTTGTTGCGTGGTTTTAGCATCTATCAAAACTATTTTAAGCAGGCAATTGATAATCTGAAGATCGACTGGAACGTATTTCGTGTAGGCACACATAAATCGTTTACAGAGCCGTACACAGCGAATCGTATGTCAGACCCGGTCCGTGAGTCGATGACCAGCCTGCTCGATCAATTGTGGGGCCTGTACAAGCAGGATATCCAGACTGCAAGACAGCTTGACGAGGATACGATCGACGATTTGCTTGAAAACCTTATCGCGAATACAACTTCTCAGGACGGTGAGCTGTCGACGCTTGCTGTTGAACTCGGCTTCGTCGATGAATTATTGACGCGAGATGACGTTCGACAACGCATTATAGATATCGTTGGCGAGGATCCGGAAAACGAAAATACTTATGCCGCGACCGAATTGGGCGATTACCTAAATCAGATGCGCCTCCTCAAAGGAGACAACGCGGCGGATGAAAACGTCGCGATCATTATCGCTTCGGGTGAAATACAAAACGGTACCCAGCCACCCGGGACAATAGGTGGTGATTCTGTTGCCTATTTGCTGCGTAAAGCGAGAAATGATGACTCTGTAAAAGCGGTAGTGCTGCGCGTCGATAGCCCTGGCGGCAGTACCTTTGCATCCGAGGTCATTCGCAATGAAGTCGACGAAATCAAAGCGGCTGGCAAGCCTGTTGTGGTTTCGATGAGCAGCCTGGCGGCGTCGGGAGGCTACTGGATTTCCATGACGGCAGATCGCATCTATGCAACGCAGTACACTATTACCGGGTCGATCGGCGTGCTCGGCATGTTTCCAACTTTTCAGCGTTCCCTTGAAACCGTTGGGATTACGACCGACGGCATTGGTTCTACTGTGTGGGCTGGAGAGTTTCGCGGTGATCGTGAAATGTCCGAAGACGCCAAGGCACTATTTCAGGTCGTCATCAACAAGACCTATGACAAATTCATCAGCAACGTCGCGCAATATCGAGACATTGACAAGGGTGAGGTTGACAGAATCGCACAAGGACAAGTGTGGACTGGCAATGAGGCGCTTGAAAATGGCCTGATTGACGAAATCGGTAACATTGACGAGGCGATAGCTGCGGCTGCGGAATTGGCTGATCTTGACGACTACGGCAGGAAATATTTCGATAAAGAAATGAGTCCGGGAGAACAATTGGTCGTCGACATGTTTGGCAGCGCAAAACATGCGGGAATCAATCTTGCTCCATTTTCAACGCGGCGGCCGGCTGTCGAAAGGTTAGCGAGTGCCCTGGACAAGGCACTGGCGCCGCTACTGCAATTTAACGATCCCAAAGGCGTTTACGCACATTGTTTTTGTACTCTCGAATAGCGAGCTTCTTAAAAATAGTCGGTGTCATATTGCTGTCGTACAAAGGGCGGTATCATGGTTGTGGAATGAAACATTAGCGCAAAGTACCGGCGTTCATTGCTGAATTGAGACATCGTCCGCTGAGCGTCGTTTATTCGCCCGCTGGGCGGGCTCCTACAATTCTACTTAGCAATGTATTAGTCCGCCCAGGGGGCGATTGCCGGTTTTCGAAACACGCTGACACTTCGTTTTTGCACCGATAGTTTATTTTGGGAAAGCAGTAGCTGTGACGCAGCTTTTTGCAGCGACCGTAAACAGTTGCGAATTGAAAGAATAAGGGGAGTTTCCTGAAACGAAATTTCGCCATTGCCGTGGTTCTTGTTATTGCCAACCGGCGCGATAACGATGGGTGTTGTTCATTGCTTCTTGAGCAAACCGACAGACAGTTAGTCCCAGCTGAGAATAATTTTTCCGGACTGGCCTGACTCCATCAGTTCGAAGGCCTGCTGGTAATCGGCAAGCGGGAAGCGATGCGTAATGATGGGCTCAATATTCAGGCCGCTCTGCAGCATGCTCGACATCTTGTACCAGGTTTCAAACATTTCGCGTCCATAAATTCCTTTTATGTTCAGGCCCTTGAATATTACCTGGGTCCAGTCGATCGATGTTTCATCGGGGGGTATACCGAGGAGGGCGATGTTCCCGCCGTGATGCATTGTCCGCAACATGTCGCGAAAGGCTGATGGATTGCCCGACATCTCCATACCTACATCGAACCCTTCCTCCATACCAAGATCCTGCATGGTCTGGTCAAGTGAGCCATCGGTGACGTTTAGCGCCACGGATGCACCCATTTTTCTTGCCAGTTCGAGCCGGTAGTCATTAACGTCTGTTATCACTATATGCCTGGCGCCCGCATAACGGGCGATAGCCACCGCCATAACACCAATTGGCCCGGCACCGGTGATCAGGACATCTTCGCCAACCAGGTCAAAGGACAAAGCGGTGTGCGTTGCGTTTCCAAGTGGGTCGAGTATCGATGCCATGTCATCACTGATTGCATCCGGCAATTTGAATACGTTGAATGCAGGCACTGCAATATAGTCAGAAAATGCGCCTGCGCGATTAACGCCTATGCCGACGGTGTTCATGCACAGGTGACGTCGACCGGCGCGACAGTTTCGGCAAATGTCGCAGGTGATGTGTCCTTCTGCAGAAACCCGGTCACCAACGCAAAAGCCTTTAACCTCGACGCCGCAATCGACGACTTCACCGTAAAACTCATGGCCGACGGCCATGGGTACCGGAATCGTTTTGCTGGCCCAGTCGTCCCATTTGAAGATATGTATATCCGTGCCGCAGATCGCAGTGCGACGAACTCTAATCAATACATCGTTGTGGCCGATGCCCGGCTTTTCGATATCTTCGAGCCAGATTCCTCGCTCGGCCTTCGCTTTTACCAGTGCTCGCATATCAACCTCAGTGAATAATGCCAAGTTCGCGACCGACCACGCCAAATGCTTCGATGGCCTGGTCGAGGTGCTCCCGGGTCAGACCGGCAGACATTTGTGTGCGTATTCGCGCCTGACCTTCCGGTACTACGGGGAAAGAAAAACCCACGACATAGATGCCATGATCGAGCAATCGATCCGCCATGTTGGAGGCGATCCGTGCGTCGCCCAGCATAACCGGGATTATCGGGTGTTCTCCGGGCTTCAAATCGAAGCCGAGTTTCGTCATTCCGGCACGAAACCAGGCAGCGTTTTCGTGCAATTTGTTGCGCAGCGTACTGTCGCCCTCAAGCAAATCGAATACAGCGATGGATGTCGCCGCGATTGCAGGAGCGACGGAATTGGAAAACAGGTAGGGGCGGGACCGCTGCCGCAACCAGCCGACGATCTCTTTGCGTCCGGAAGTGAAGCCCCCTGACGCGCCGCCCAGAGCCTTGCCAAGGGTTCCGGTAATGATGTCGATGCGACCCGCAACGCCGCAGTGTTCGGGTGTGCCTCTGCCGGTCGCGCCCAGGAAGCCGCTGGCATGACAGTCGTCGACCATTGTCAGCGCGTCGTATTTATCTGCCAGGTCACAAAGGTCTTGTAGATTCGCGATGGTTCCGTCCATCGAAAATACGCCGTCTGTAACGATAAGTTTCTGCTCGCAGCCGGCTGCTTGCTTAAGCTGATCCTCAAGGTCATTCATATTGTTGTTCTGGTAGCGAAAACGCTTCGCTTTACACAGGCGAATTCCATCGATGATGCTGGCATGGTTCAGCGCATCGCTGATGACCGCATCTTTGTCATTCAGTATGGTTTCGAAAAGGCCGCCATTGGCATCGAAGCAAGATGGGTAAAGTATGGTGTCTTCGGTTCCCAGGAAGCGGCTGATACGATCCTCAAGTTCCTTATGGATGGTTTGTGTTCCGCAGATGAAGCGGACCGAGGCCATGCCAAAGCCAAATTCGTCCAGGGCTTTGTGCGCTGCCGCAATAATTGTCGGATGATTGGCCAGCCCCAGGTAATTGTTCGCACACAGGTTCAGGACCTCTGTGGTACCGCCGTTGTCACGGACCTTTATCGATGCCTGTTGCGGACCGGCGATCAGACGTTCCTTCTTGAAGAGTCCCTGGCCTTTTAGCGCTTCAGTTTGCTCTGCGAGGGAATTAAGGAAATTTTCAGGCACGGCATTGCTCTCCGCCATAAAAGGCCGCAAAGTATATCAGGACACTAGCCTGAATAATTCACGAGTGCCGGCTCTGGGAAGCATAAATAGCCTATGATTCAGGTGGTTGAGTAACCTGGCATGTCGAAGCGTTACAGTTTACGCCTGCCGGGCTGTCGCATCCGCTGCACGCGCCACAGAAACCGACAATCCCGTCCACTTATGAAATATTCGGGCTAATTACGATGACGGAAAATGAACGAACCAGATAACCCTGGATTGCGAATCGATCAATGGCTTTGGTTTGCGCGCTTTTATAAGACACGTGGGCGCGCTTCGACCGCGGTATCGGGCGGCCATGTGAAAGTCAACGGCGAGCGAGCCAAGCCAGGCACCCGTGTAAAACCGGGAGATGTTATCGATCTCGTGCGTGATCAATTGCCGTACAAGTTGGAAGCGGGTCCATTGCCGCTGCGGCGCGGTCCGGCGGCTGAGGCAAAATGTTGTTACTGTGAGGATGCCGAATCTGAGAAGATGCGGCAGGACATCGTTGCCGGAATTCGTCAGGACAGGCGGCAAATGCCGACCACTGCAGGGCGTCCGGACAAACATACACGGCGTAAACTCCGCGAGCATAATCGGCAACGTGAAGATTCGTAAGAAAATTGCCGGAATACCGAAAATGAATGATTACTGGAACCATTAAATAACGTCATGCCTACAATAAGTGTTTTCGATATCTTCAAGATCGGCATTGGTCCATCGAGTTCGCATACTGTTGGACCTATGAAAGCGGCGCGCGAGTTTGCCACGCAGCTTGCCGCGTTGGACGCGGTTGTAGACAACATACAGGTTACCTTGCACGGTTCACTGGCCTATACAGGTAAAGGTCATGGCACAGATTCCGCGATTATCCTCGGGCTGATGGGGTACGAGCCCGATACGCTCGACCCTGACGCGGTAGATGACCTGTTGCGTGCAGTTCATAGTGATGGCCGATTGAGTGTGCCGGCTATCGGTGAAATTGATTTTTCTCCAAAAACCGACCTTGTTTTCAATTACACAGAAGAATTACCCCGACACACCAACGGCATGCGATTTATTGCCCGTGACAGTAGCGGAGGGGTAATGCTTAGTGAGGATTACTATTCACTGGGCGGCGGTTTCGTTGCCCGTGGTGATGAACCGGAGCGAGCCAACCAAACTGGTGAGCCACCGTACCCGTTCACGAGCGGCGCCGAACTCCTGATGATGGCCGACAAAGGTTCTCTGACGATTGCAGAGCTGGTTGAAATAAATGAGAAACAGTGGCGCTCGGAAAAGGAAATCAGGCAGCGCCTGATGGATATCTGGTCGGCGATGCAGGCCTGTGTCAAACGCGGTCTGCGAACAGAGGGGATCCTGCCCGGCCGGCTGGCAGTGGTCAGGCGCGCCGCGAAGTTGCATGCGAGGATGCTGGCGCAAGAAGAACCGACCAGTCTCGACGCTATGGATTGGGTTAACGTTTATGCCATCGCGGTAAACGAGGAAAATGCGGCTGGCGGCCGGGTCGTGACTTCACCAACGAACGGCGCGGCCGGCATCATTCCAGCGGTGCTGCATTACTATGTGCGTTTTGTCGCGAGGGCCAGTGATGAGGGAATCCTGCGTTTCCTGCTGGTCGCTGGCGCCATAGGGACTCTATACAAAATCAATGCGTCTATCTCTGGTGCCGAAATGGGTTGCCAGGGCGAAGTCGGGGTTGCCTGCTCTATGGCAGCCGGCGGCCTGGTGGCTGCCAAAAACGGCAATAATTCGCAGATTGAAAATGCAGCTGAGATTGGCATGGAGCACAATCTTGGTCTGACCTGTGACCCGGTCGGCGGGCTGGTACAAATTCCCTGTATCGAACGCAACGCGATGGGTGCGGTGAAAGCCATCAATGCAGCACGCCTGGCGATGCACGGCGATGGTTCACACAAAGTTACTCTCGATCAGGTGATCAGTACGATGCGACAAACGGGTTTGGACATGTCCACCCGTTATAAGGAAACCTCAGAAGGGGGCCTGGCGGTTAATGTTCCGGAGTGTTGATCTGAGATTTATTCGTGCTGACGTTTGGGATAATCGAATGTGATCAACTCAATGGACCTTGCATCATTGAGGTTCCAGTCGTCCATATCGATACTGACTGCGACGTAGCCGCAAGTCGGTATGTTGTTCGTAACGTCCGGCACAAGATAATTGGCAAAGTCGGTCAGCCCCGGATTATGGCCCACCAGAAGTATATTGTTGAAGCCAACGTCCTGTTCGGCGAGCACCTCAATCAATCTGCTAACACCGGCGTGATACAAATCCCGTTCCCGCTGTAGAAACTCGGCAGGATATGAAATCTCTTTCGCAACTTTCTTTGCTGTAGACCACGCGCGTTTAGCTGAGCTACTCAATATCAGCGAGGGGCGAATACCCTCCCGGGCCATGCGCGCAGCCATGATCGGCACATCACGTCTTCCGCGGGAGCTCAGCGGTCTTTCATGATCGACCAGGCTGTCATCGCCCCAACTCGATTTTGCGTGGCGCAGGATTGTGAGGGTTTTCATAGTAACTGTCAGTATAAAATTGCTGTGTTATCTATCGTCATATCGTTATATCGACACAGCGATATTACATCATTCCGGTTTGCAGTCGAGCCTCATCCGACATCATGCTTTGATTCCACGGCGGGTCGAATACAAGATCCACCTTTACGTCGGCAACGGTCGGTATCACAGCAATCTTTTCCTGCGCATCCTGAAGCAATATCGGCCCCATGCCACAGCCAGGCGCGGTCAATGTCATGTCCACGCTGACGGAACGCTGCCCGTCAGCCAGCGAGGTCACATCACAACGATAGATCAGTCCCAGGTCGACGATGTTGATCGGAATCTCCGGATCGTAACAAGTCCGGAGTTGCGTCCAGATAACCGCCGCGATGTCCTCATCGGTTGCATTGTCGGGGATAGCAGGCGCTGGAACTGGCTCCTTGCCGAGCGCATCAGCATCCGAACCGGCTATATGAAAGAGGTTGCCCTCAACGTAGACGGTAAAACTGCCACCGAGTGCCTGGGTGATAAAACCACTGGTACCCTCGCGCAGGGTCAGTGGATCACCTGCCGGCACTATGACCGCGCTGACGTCGCGCTGCAGAGAAAAAGGTTCATTGGTATGTCCGAACATGCAGCTGTTTACTCCGTTGAGGCAGGCTTTGAATCTTTATGGATCGCGGCATTGAAAGCGTGCCAGGCGAGCGTTGCGCACTTGATGCGTGACGGAAACTCGCACACACCTTCAAGCGCCCTTAATTTTCCTAAATCGACCGTCGTTTCTTTGGCGGCAGGTTCGCCGTCGAGCAATGCGACCACCGCATTGAAATAGTCTGTTGCGTTTTTCGTCGTTAGTCCAATCACGGTCTCTGTCAACATCGAAGCCGACGCAACAGAAATAGCACAACCCGACCCCTCAAATTTCGCGTCATTGATTTTCTTGTTCGTATCGATCTGAAAATACATTTTCAACTTGTCGCCACAAAGCGGGTTGATGCCCTCCGCACAATGTGTTGCTGCTTCGAGTTTTCCGAAATGTTGTGGATCCCTGGCATGATCGAGGATGAGGTCCCGGTACAGTTGCCGAAGATCGTCCTGGCTTTGATTCTCGGCCTGCACTACGCGAACAGTTCCTTAGCCGTTGCTAGTGCTGCCACCAGCCGATCGATATCTTCTTCATTGTTATAAAGACCGAGAGATGCACGGGCGGTGCCCGGGATGCCGAAGTATTCCATCACAGGCATTGCGCAATGGTGACCGGTACGAATAGCGACGCCCTGGTGATCGAGAATTGTCCCAAGATCGTGTGGATGAATGTCATCGAGCAAAAAGGATTGCACGCTGGCTTTGCTGTCTGCTGTGCCAATGAGGCGGAGTCCGTCTACCGCTGCCAGTTTGTCTGTCATGTAATGCAGTAACTGTTGCTCATAGGCGGCGACCTTGTCCATGCCGATCGCCTGTAAATACCTGACTGCCGCACCAAGCCCTATCATTCCGGAAATGTTCGGTGTGCCCGCTTCAAATTTGTAGGGCAGGTCGTTGTAGACGGTTTTATCGAAACGCACCTCCAGGATCATGTCACCACCGCCCTGGTATGGTGGCATGGCTTCAAGAAGGCTTTCTTTGCCGTACAAGACACCGGTACCGGTGGGTCCAAACATCTTGTGACCGGAGAATGCATAGAAGTCACAGCCGATGTCCTGAACATCAACCGGCATATGCGGCATTGCCTGTGCGCCATCCAGTAAAACCGGTACATCGAGACTATGTGCTTTCGCGACAATTTCTTTAACAGGGTTTATCGAGCCGAGTGCGTTTGATACATGGGCAATTGCCAGCATCTTCACGCCGCTTTGCAATTGCTGCATAAGTTTGTCGTTATCGACCTGGCCGGAATCATCAATCGGTGCTACGAGTAATTGTGCGCCGGTTTGTTCACACAGCAGTTGCCACGGTACGATATTTGAGTGGTGTTCCAGTTGCGTTAGCAGGATTTTGTCACCGGCAGCGAGCATGGGCCGACAAAAACTCTGGGCGACGAGATTTATTGATTCAGTGGTGCCGCTGGTGAATATTATTTCGTGTCGGTTGCTGGCGTTAATGAATGACACGATGTCGTCACGTGCGCCTTCATAGGCCTCTGTAGCGCGGTGACTGAGCGTATGAACGCCACGATGGACATTGGCATGGTCGTGTCGCTGATAATCAGCGACGGTATCGATAACGGCTGCAGGCTGCTGTGCTGAGGCAGCACTGTCCAGGTAGACGAGCGGGTGGTCGTTAACCTGTTGCTGCAACGCGGGAAAATCTGCCCGGCGGTTGCTAATGTCACCCGATTCACCAAGCAGAGTGACTTTACTGCTTTGTTTGTTCATTGGCTTTTATCGCTGATGAGTTCGTCAAGGCGCCGATCAATTGCATGACTAACGTAATCATGACATTCGTCGATCACCAAAGCGCTGAGCATGCCAGAGGCAAAAGCCCGTGTTAGTGCACGCTTGGCATCATCTTCTGCAAGCCCTCTCGAGCGCAGGTAAAAGAGTGCGGCCTCGTCGAGTTGTCCGACCGTCGCACCATGGCTGCACTTGACGTCATCCGCGTATATTTCGAGCTCCGGCTTGGTATCAATCTCCGCTCTTTCTGACAGCAACAGGTTATGGTTGGATTGGTTGGCATCTGTGCCATCTGCACCCGCCAGGACCACAGCCTTGCCGTTGAAAACACAACGCGATCGCCCACTCAGTATGCCGCGATAAACCTGCGAACTTGTCGCCGGCCCGACGCCATGACTAACGTGTATGTGATTATCAATATGCTGCTCACCGGTCGCGAGATAGAGACCATGCAGGTTGGTCGCCGCTCCGGGGCCTGCGATATCTACTGCGATGTCGTTTCGAGCCATTGCACTGCCGAAATCGAATGCATTGTGGTTAAAAACGGTATCGCGTTGCAGTTGCGCGGTGATTTTGCTAACGCCGAGGTGAGTCGGGTCGCGTTGCTGTAACTGCACGAAGTCGAGCCGGGCACCAGCGGCCAGGTTGATTTGCGTTACCGAATTGGTGAAATAATTCCCGGCGCCCGTCGATGTGGAGCAATAAATAACACGGGAATGGGAATTTTCTTTTGCATCAATGATGACTCGTTCCTGCGACAAGCCACTGGTCGCATCATTTGTAAACAGAATGCCGAGTGGTTTACCCTTGGAAATATCCTCACTTACGCTTATGTGCAGACCATCCCTGAGCAACGTTGCATTGAATGCCGTCAATCCATCGTCTATCGCAATCAATTCGTCTTGCAAGCCATCCACCAGGCGTGAAATTTCAATGCCACTTCCGTAAGCGCTGCTTATTCGCGCAAATGACTCGCTATCAACAACACCATTCCTGACTATTAACCAGTGTGCATCGACCTGACTCGTAATCGCGATCTGTTCATCCACTGTGACATGTTGTTCTTTGTCGCGAGAAGACGAGTCAGCGAGGTCCTCAAGCCACTTGTTCGTTACATCTACGGCCTGAGCCAGGTTCGTGTAACGCCAATCCTCATCTTTGGTGGTCGGAAAGCCGCGGGCGGAAAAGCTGCTCAACGCGGCGCCGCGAATGGCGGACAATTCCCCACGCGGCAATGCGTTGACCGCCGCTTCGAGCAAATCCTGGCGTATCGAAGATACCGTCATGCGCTCGCAGCCTCACGAACCCATTCGTAACCCTTTTCTTCGAGTTGCAACGCCAGTGATTTATCACCAGAGCGAACAATCTTTCCAGCCGACAGCACGTGGACGAAATCCGGTTCGACGTAATCAAGCAGGCGCTGGTAATGGGTAACCAGCACGATTGCGCGCTGTGGATCTCTTAGCGCATTGATACCTTTGGAAACCGCTTTCAACGCATCGATATCGAGGCCGGAGTCCGTTTCATCCAGAATAGCCAGGCGTGGTTCAAGCATCGCCATCTGTAATATTTCGTTGCGCTTTTTTTCGCCGCCGGAAAAACCCTCGTTTACGCCCCGTTTCAAAAAACTGGGATCCATTTCGAGCAGCGTCATTTTTTCCCGTGCCGTTTTCAGGAACTCGAAAGCATCGATTTCTTCCAGACCTTCGTGCTTGCGCTTCGCATTCACCGCGGCCTTCAGGAGGTAGGCGTTATTGACACCGGGAATCTCGACCGGGTACTGAAATCCAAGAAACACACCTTCGCGCGCGCGTTCTTCCGGCTCAAGTTCCAGCAGGTCTTTGCCCATGAACTCGACGCTCCCGCCGCTAACGACGTAGCTCGCGTGTCCGGCGATAACTTGTGCCAGGGTGCTTTTGCCGGAGCCGTTCGGGCCCATGATGGCGTGGACTTCGCCGGGGTTTACTTCCAGGTCAAGTCCGTTAAGTATTTTAGTATCGCCGATGCCGGCTTGCAGGTTTTTGATCTTTAACATGATTTTTTTATCCGACTGCGCCTTCGAGGCTTACGTTGAGTAGTGCTTGTGCTTCAACTGCAAACTCCATCGGCAATTCTTTGAATACTTCCTTACAGAAACCGTTCACGATCAGGTTGACCGCGTCTTCTTCCGATATGCCGCGTTGCCGGCAGTAAAAAAGTTGGTTTTCAGAAATCTTGGAGGTAGTGGCCTCGTGCTCTACTTTTGCCGAGGGGTTTTTAACTTCCATGTAGGGGAAGGTGTGTGCACCACATTCTTTGCCAATCAGCAATGAGTCACATTGAGTGTGATTTCTGGCGCCGCTTGCTTGTGGCATGATTTTGACCAGTCCGCGGTAGGCGTTTTGTGCGCGCCCGGCTGATATTCCTTTCGACACAATCGTGCTGCTGGAATTCTTGCCGATATGAATCATCTTGGTGCCGGTATCGGCCTGTTGCATATTGTTCGCGACAGCAACCGAATAAAACTCGCCGACAGAATTGTCGCCACGCAGAATGCAACTTGGGTATTTCCAGGTAATGGCGGAACCGGTCTCAACCTGTGTCCAGGAGATTTTTGAATTATCGCCACGACAATCACCACGCTTCGTGACGAAGTTGTAAATACCGCCTTTGCCGTTTTCGTCTCCCGGATACCAGTTTTGCACGGTCGAATATTTTATTTCCGCGTCTTTTAACGCGACCAGTTCGACCACTGCCGCATGCAACTGGTTTTCGTCACGCATCGGCGCCGTGCAACCTTCGAGATAGCTGACGTGACTGCCTTCTTCCGCGATGATCAGGGTCCGTTCAAACTGGCCTGTGTTTGCAGCATTGATGCGGAAATAGGTCGATAACTCCATTGGGCAGCGTACTCCCTTGGGTATATAGACGAACGAGCCATCGCTGAATACAGCGGAGTTCAGTGCCGCGAAAAAATTATCGCGATCCGGGACGACAGTACCCAGGTATTTCCTGACCAACTCAGGATGCTTGATAGCGGCTTCTGAAAACGAACAGAAAATAACGCCAGCCTCGTGCAGTTTGTCCTTGAAGGTCGTCGCCACAGAGACACTGTCAAATACCGCATCAACAGCGACTCCAGCCAGCCGGGCCCGCTCATGCAGGGGTATGCCGAGCTTTTCGTAAGTTTCCAGCAGCTTGGGATCGACTTCGTCGAGACTTTGCGGTTTGTCGGATTCCGATTTTGGTGCCGAGAAATAGGAGATTGCCTGGTAATCCATCGGCGGATAGTGCACATGCGCCCATTCCGGCTCCTGCATGGTCAGCCAGTGCCGATAAGCTTTAAGGCGCCATTCAAGCAGGAATTCCGGTTCCTTTTTGCGCGCCGATATTGCCCGTACGACAGACTCGTCAAGTCCGGGCGGCAAACTTACCGATTCAATATCTGTGACAAAGCCGTGCTCATAGCGGCGATTGACGAGGGACTCAATTTCATTCGATTCGGTGGACATAAATTAACTCTTGGGCTCGACGTTGATCGACATACCGGCAAATTTTAAGTTCGGTACAGGGCTGTTGCTGCGTAGCAAATCAGCGAGGCTGACTTCATTGAGTGAGCGCCGAATTGCTACATTGATGCGCTGCCAGGCGCCGCCAACACTGCACACTGATTCGTAATCACAATTGCTGTCGCCGGCGCTGCATTCCGTGATGGAAACAGGTCCCTCGAGTGCATCAATGACGTCCGCTGCACTTATTTCGCGCGCATCACGGGAAAGCTGGTAACCACCCTGGGACCCACGTGTTGAGTTCACCAGGCCTGCTTTACCTAATGATTTCAATAGCTTACTCACAGTCGGCAGGCCAAGTCCTGTCGCCGCGGCGACTTCGCTCGCGCTGACAAGTTCAGCCTCGTCGTGCGCCAGGTGGGCGAGGACAACGGTACCGTAGTCAGTCAATCGGCTTATGCGTAACAAGGTGCTTTACCGCCCTGTGATTTAAAGAGGACTATTTTAGTCCTATTTGATCTGCGAGGCCAGATTTTGGCAAAAAAAAGTTGCCGGGGTGCAGACATTCATTATCGCCAGATTACGTCGTGCAGGTGACAGCCCGGCAATGAAATTTGCTATGCTACGCCGTCGCGAAAGCCGCACGATGCGGCTATGTACGTGGCACCAGTCTGCGGGTCTGCCGGGCCGGTGTCCTGAGTTACCTCTGGAGAAGAAAACCTATGAATTTGAACGAGTTAAATGCAGTCGCCATTGCTATGGTGGCAAACGGGAAGGGAATTCTGGCTGCTGACGAAAGTACGCCGACGATTAAGAAACGCTTCGATTTGATCGATACTGAATCGACGGAAGAATCTCGTCGTCGTTATCGCGAAATGCTCTTTACTACCGCGGGTGTTGCAGACTATATCGGCGGCGTCATTCTGTTTGACGAAACGCTGCGACAGAGCACAGCAGATGGTGTGCCGTTCCCCAAATATCTGAAGGATCTGGGCATAATCGCTGGCATCAAAGTCGACAAGGGTGCGAAAAACCTGGCCGGATTCCCTGGTGAAACGGTTACCGAAGGCCTGGACGGCTTGCGCGAGAGACTCAACGAGTACTACGAGCTTGGTGCGAAATTCGCGAAATGGCGCGCTGTCATCAATATCGGAGATGGCATCCCTTCCGCCTATTGTCTGCGTGCCAACGCGCATGCGCTCGCCAGGTACGCTGCGCTGTGCCAGGAGGCCAATATAGTGCCGATCGTCGAGCCTGAAGTGATTATGGATGGCAGCCACAGCATAGAACGTTGTGAGGAAGTTACGGCAGCAGCACTCGAGGCGGTATTCGAGGCGTTGGCAGCACATGCGGTGCCACTCTCAGGAATTATCCTTAAGCCCAACATGGTCATTTCCGCGACTGATGCACCTGACCGTGCGGGTCCTGAGCAGGTCGCCGAGGCGACGATACGATGTCTGAAGGCCCACGTACCTGCAGAGGTACCTGGCATTGCATTCCTGTCGGGTGGCCAGAGCGCAGAAGAGGCAACTCATCATCTTGGTTTGATGAACCAGATGGGCGATTTGCCGTGGGAATTGTCATTTTCTTACGGGCGAGCATTGCAGGCACCGGCGCTGGATGCGTGGCGGGGGCTTGAGGATAACTTTGGCGCTGGCCAGCAAGCGCTGTTCAAACGCGCTAAGCTCAACAGCCAGGCACATCTTGGCACCTATGAAGTTGCCATGGAGTCTGCAGCTTAAAAACGGTATTTGGCCGGCACTGCTTCGGCTGCCGGCGGAGTGAATAATAACTAAGGCCTTGTTAAGGGCTGAATAAGGCACTCGTATGGATGATGCAGCCGACAACGTGATTGAGATCCATGATCTTTATTACTCGCGCGGACAATTGCAGATATTCAAAGGTCTGAATATCTCCATTGCCCGCGGTACGGTCACTGCCATTATGGGCCCGAGCGGCACCGGCAAGACGACTTTGTTGCGGCTCATAACCCGTCAGCTCATTCCGGACAGCGGCACAATCCTGGTCAACGGCGTTGATATTGCGAAGCTCAATCACAAAGAGCTCTACCAGATGCGGCGCCAGTTCGGCATGCTGTTTCAGAATGGCGCGTTGCTGACCGATCTTAATGTCTTCGAAAACGTAGCTTTTCCGCTGCGTGAACATACACGCCTGCCAGACCGGCTGATTCGTCATATCGTGTTAACCAAACTGCATGCGGTCGGTTTGCGCGGTGCAGCGGATATGCAGCCGTCACAATTATCGGGTGGTATGGCACGTCGTGTGGCCCTGGCCAGGGCGATGGTGATGGATCCTGAAATTCTTATATACGATGAGCCATTCGTCGGACTTGACCCGATTTCCATGGGCGTCATAGTACGTCTCGTCAGGCAGATGAATGATGCGCTCGGTATTTCCAGTATTCTCGTTAGTCATGACGTGCAGGAAATCGCAACTGTTTCCGACTGCAGTTTCCTGATTTCAGATGGCAAAGTAGCGGCATCCGGCAGCCCCGATGAATTAAGCAGCACCAGTTCTGAGTTGGTTAAACAATTCATGCATGGCATGGCTGACGGACCGGTTGCGTTTCATTTTGCAGCGCCGGACTATACTGAACAGCTGTTGGGCAGGGACTCCTAAGTAACGTTATGATTCGCGATCTCTGGTATACGCTGGTCGAGTTTTTCCGCACGTTCGGTGCGTTCCAGCTATTTTTTCTACGGCTGCTTGTAAACTCGCCGTCCATCCTCGTGCGTCGTTTTAATCTCGTTGTCAAACAGGTTTACAACACCGGCACGCTGTCGCTGGTCATCATTATGGTCTGCGGTTTGTTTGTCGGTGGCGTCCTTGGTCTTCAGGGCTATAGCAATCTATCCAAATTCAACGCAGAGGATTCGGTGGGCACTTTTGCGGCGTTCTCGTTATTGAAGGAACTTGGTCCGGTAATTACCGCACTGCTATTTTCTGGCCGGGCCGGCACGGCACTCGCTTCTGAAATTGGCCTGATGAAAGCAACGGACCAGCTTTCTGCAATGGAGATGATGGCGATCGATCCGCTGCGAAGAGTTCTTGTACCGCGATTCCTGGGTGGCGTCATTTCCATGCCGTTGCTTGCCGTTGTCTTCAGCTCAATAGGCTTGTTTGGTGCGCACATCGTCGGCGTGAACATGCTCGGTGTGGATGCCGGCGCCTTCTGGTCGCAAATGCAATCGACGCTCGAACCGAGTGACATTTACGAGGGCATCTTTAAAAGTATCGTTTTTGGTGTGGTCGCAAGTCTGTTCGCGGTATGGGAAGGCTACAATGCTCTTCCCACTGCGGAGGGCGTGGGCCGGGCCACGACCCGCACAGTCGTTATATCGGCTATTGCGGTTTTGATTCTTGATTTTATGATTACAGCTGTATTCATGTGAGGTAAGAGATGCAACAAACTCGAGCGGTAGAGGTCGGCACGGGATTATTTGTAGCCCTTGGTCTGGCGGCGCTTTTTTTCCTGACCACACAGACGGCGGGTTCCGATAGCTTTTCGAGTTCGGACACGTTTTCAGTGACGGCGCGCTTTGATAACGTCGGCAGCCTGAAGGGCAGGGCACCTGTTGCAATGTCTGGCGTTACGATCGGACGGGTCACAGCGGTCGTATTCGATCCAGTCACACTCGACGCACAGGTAACCTTTGTGATTGATAGTAAATACGATCAGATACCAGAGGATTCTGATGCCAGTATTTTGACATCCGGTTTACTGGGCAGTCAGTACATCGGTTTGCAGGCTGGAGGGTCGGAGTTTTCCCTGGAAGAGGGTAGTGAGATCCAGATTACTCAATCTGCGATAGTGATCGAAAACCTTATCAGCAAGTATTTATTTAACAACAATAGCGAAGATGAGTCAGAGTAAGAGATAAATGGAGATATCCAAGTGAAACAATTCCTCGCAATACTGATTCTCGGTTTCATGTCGCCCGCTGCATTGGCACAGGTACCCAACGACGTTATTCAGGATACAGCAGACGAACTGGCGGCAGCGCTGGATGGTCGAAAGGAAGAATTTTCCGCGGATAAAGTTGCTTTGTACGCGATGATCGACAGTATCTTGTTGCCAAGGTTTGATCGTCGTTATGCGGCGCAGTTAGTGCTCGGGCGCCCGTGGCGTGACGCGACTGCAGAACAACGCGCGCGTTTTATTGACGGTTTCTATTCGTCAATGCTGCGTCGCTATGCAAATGGTGTTTTGGAATTCGATCAGTCAAAAATGGAAATTCTGCCTTTTCGTGGTGATCTGGAGAAAAAGCGTACGACGGTGAAAACGACAGTGCGTCTCAATGACGGCACGAAGGTCCCGGTCAATTACGAGATGGTCAAGCGCGACTCCGGCTGGATGATGTTCGATGTCAAAATCGAGGGGATTTCCTACATCAGAAATTTCAAAACTGAAATCAATGCAGAAATTCAGGCGACGAGCCTTGAGGCTGTTATAGAACGGCTTGAGGGAGAAGCGCAGGCGACGGCATCATAATGGCGCAGTATTCATTCGAAGATCGCGGTAACGGACACTTCGCGCTGAGCGGGGATATGACCTTCCATACAGCGGGTCTCATACTCAGTGAGAGCGAAAAATTGTTCGACGAACACACGCGTATTGAAGTTGACCTGTCTGCGGTAAAAGAGACTGATTCGGCGGGGCTTGCGCTATTGCTTGAATGGATTACCTGGGCGAATCACACAGTCCGTGAAATCCGTTTCCTGGGAACGCCGGAAAAAATCGATGCCATCGCAAAAACGACGGAAGTTGCTGACCTGTTAAAACGTGGCGAACGCTGGGCAGGGTTTATCGAAGCACCAACGGAACAGAAATAGATTCGTTACTGAGGCTGTTCATCCTCGTCGAATTCTTCATCATAAAAATCATCATAGAAATCGTCGTCCTCCGGCGGATCACCGTCATAAATCAGGAATTGCTGGTGTTGTAGATACGATTCGCGAATTGTGAGGTAGCGGTCAAAAGAATCTTCGATCAACGCCTCTGCGGTAAACAGATTCGCCCTGAGGTCCACTGCCCTGACTGCATATATTGACCACCTCAACGTATCATCATCAACATAGTGAAGTGGGTCTGCCAGGAAAAACAAAGGGATGGTGACGGCACCACGGAGCGTGCGTGGCCCAAGAATGGGTACTACGACATACGGTCCGTCTGGCACGCCCCAAACAGCCAGCGTTTGGCCAAAGCCTTCCCGATAAGGTTCCATGCCGAGATCAGCGCCAACATCAACCAGGCCAAGAATGCCCCAGGTACTGTTCGCAAGGAACCGCCCTGTTTCACTAAAGCCCCTGCGAAATTTACCTTGCAGAAAATTGTTGATGATAAACAGCGGTCCAAGAAGATTCTTGGAGAAATTGTTGACACCACGCTGCATCGTTTCCGGTAATACTCTTTGGTAACCCTTAGCCAGTGGTTTGAATGAGACCTTGTCGACACCCTGATTGAAATTATGTATGCGCCGGTTCAATGGTTCCCATGGATCCGACGGAGCACGATTTTCTTTGGCGGCAGGAGGAATGTTGCCGGCGCAGCCAGCAAACATCGTGACAATTATCGTGCACAATGCGGCCCGCAATAACCTGTATTTTGTGTGCTGCATATCCAGGTGACTTTTGTTTTTGTTATTCGTAATTACAAAAGCATAGCAGAGACAGTTCTTTTTTGATCAATCAGCCGATCGAACGACTCATTTGCATTTGCTGCAATTGCTCTTCCGTCATGAAATCACGTACGAAATCGATTCGTGCCTCAAAACGAATGCGCTGTATCTCTTCGAGTTCGGGTTCTTTCAGGGCGCGGCGGAGAAAGTTCACGCCGCCGACGAGATCGCCAATCATAAATCGGTACTCAGCCATGTAATAGTGCGCTTCAGCGTTTTCGCCTGCTTCTATTGCGGCCCGCGCGATCAGGCGAACTTGTTGCGGCGTCGGCGGTGCGTTGTTCAGCAAGTCGAGCAGAATTTCGTGCGCGCGTTCGGCCTGCCCGAGTTTTAGCAATGCCTCCGCATAATGAATGACGAGTGGCATATTGCGCGGGAACAGTTTGCGTGCTCGCTCATATGAGCCTATCGATTCATCAATTGACTCAAGTTCGAGTTGCGAATCAGCGAGACCAATGTGATAGGCGATAACCTCGGGCTCACGATTGGCCAGTTCCTCAAAGATGCGATTGGCCTCTAAATATCTTCCATCCAGCATGTAGGCGAGGGCACGGCCATAACGTTCAACATCGGACTGAAACTCGTATGGTTCACGTTCGTAGTACTCAACGGCTTCCTCTGCTGTTCTTTTATCGGCAACTTCCAGGCGGACCTTGGCAATGCCGTAGTTCACGCTGTCAGTGCTATGGACTGCTGGATAGTCCCGTGCCCGGGAGCGCGTCTCCGCAATTCTTGCGCTGCTGACCGGATGGGTTTGCAGGAATGCGGGTACGCGTGATTGCGACGAGCCCGAATTACGTGAGATCACTTCGAAAAATGACGCCATTCCCTGTGGGTCAAAACCTGAGGCCGCCAACGCAGATATGCCGACACGATCCGCCTCATGTTCATTTGAGCGGGTGAAGTCAATCTGGCCCTGTGCTGCCGTCCCCTGGGTAACCGCAATTGCACCCTGCATGGCTTCCGAATCGAGCCCACCGGCGACACTGGCGAGTATCACTCCCAGCATCATCGCTGTACTCAGGATGCTGCGGCGTTGACCCGCGTGGACTGCTCGTGCGATGTGCCTTTGTGTTACGTGCGCAACCTCGTGCGCAAGGACACCGGCTAGTTCGTCTTCATTTCGGGTCGCGTCGAGAAGTCCTGAGTGAACGCCAATAAATCCGCCTGGCAGGGCAAACGCATTAATCGTTGGGTCGTCCACGACAAAGAACGTAAATTCATGATTGCCATCGTAATTTGCCTGCGCTGCGATTCGATGGCCGATCTCATTCACGTACTCCACGATTTGCGGATCTTCCACCAGTTGTCCGCCGGCGCGAATCTGGCGCATGATGGCGCGGCCAAGTTGTGCTTCATCGTTCTTGGACAAAACCGCATCAGCAGGGCTGCCAAGGTCTGGCAGGTTGATCTCAGCCGCGGGCACAACCGAAGTCAGAGTGAGGCTTGCCGCCACCACCACCACTACAAATTTTTTAAAATAACCGGCTATCAATTAAGGCGCTCTTGGAAATCCCTTGTCTAATCCGACCCCGAGGGGGCCTGTCTGTTCCCAATCATACCTGCTGTAACTGGACGACGGTGCCTGTATTTGTACGAATTCAAGGGAAGTTTTTACATAAGTAGCTGAAAAGTAAAGATTTCTGCTCTTAACAATTCTTCACTGCCTGAAGGACTTCAGCGGCATGTCCTTTGACCTTAACCTTGCGCCATTCCTGGCGGAGCTTGCCCTGGGCGTCGATGAGAAAAGTGCTGCGCTCTACGCCCATGAATTTTCGTCCATACAACATCTTTTCGCGGATCACATCGAATTGGCGGCAGAGTTTTTCGTCCGGATCGGACAATAGCGCGAAGGGAAATTGCTGTTTTTCCCTGAACTTTTCATGCGAGGCGATGCTGTCCCTTGATACGCCAAAGATAAGCGTTTTTTGCCGCCTGAATTTGGCGAACAAATCGCGGAAGTCCTGTCCTTCGGTGGTACACCCTGGGGTGCTGTCCTTTGGATAGAAGTACAAAACCACATTTTTTCCGCGCAATGACTTGAGTTGAACGGTCTGGTCGCCAGTAGCGGCACATTTAAAGTCCGCGACGACACGATTGATTGTGGGTCCTGCCAAGGGGCTATCTCCGTGGTCTAGAGTTTTACGGGTTCCAGGATGGAATCAAGATTGAGTTTTTCGCACAAGTCCAGAAATTCATCCCGCAATTGGACGATTGGTGCAGTGCCGGGGACATTCAATGTCATTTGTACCGAAAACATTGGCGCTCCGGTATGTGCTGCGGCATAACGTCGTGTGGCCAGATCAGCTATCTCGATATTTCTCGCTGCAAAAAATTCCGACAGATGGAAAACAATACCCGGTTGATCGAGGCACACGACATCGACGCCGTAAGGAATGCAGTCTTTCTGATCATTACGCACACCGGTTTTCTTCAGATTGATGCTCAAGCCCTCGACGCCTGTTAACTTGTCGAGCTCTTTTTCGAGCTTGGTAAGGGTGTGCCAGTTACCGGAGATCAGCAGGAGTACCGCGAATTCGGCACCGAGTGCGGCCATCCGGCTCTCTTCGATATTGCCCCCACAGGCGAGGACCGCCTCACTAATATCTTTTACAACACCAGGACGATCACTACCAACAGCGGATAAAACAATAAGTTGCGTCATATTTAAAGAATTTACCTGAACTTTGAGCGGATTATCGGGCAACCCGCCAATTTCTGATTAGTAGCAATTTAGCCGCCACTTATGTTGTCTTGCCAGTTAGTCCAGAGAACAGTAACATCGCGTGCCTTGATTTGGAGCTAATTAGGGCGGAATTTGCTGCCCAATCCTCTCTTAGTGCGGGAACCTCACGAATAAATGAAGATTATTTCGAAATACGTTATTCGCAGATCAGGCATATTTGCAGTTGCAATAGCCACAATGACGATCACTGGCTGCAGTAGTAATGCGGAGACCTGTGAGGAACCACAGTTCTATGAGTCTGCAACGGGCGGCAAACGCATAGTGGCACCTGAGGATCTCAGCGAACTGCAGGGCTTCAAAGAAATGGTTATTCCGGAAGCATCCCCCCGACCAGAACGGGAGCCGGGGTCTGGATGCCTGGATCGACCACCAACATTAAGAATTGAAGAATAGTCTTAGAGAATTTCCGGAGAGGTGGCTGAGCGGTTTAAGGCGCTCGCTTGGAAAGCGAGTGTACGTTTATAGCGTACCGCGGGTTCGATAAAACGCGTTAGCGTTTTAGACGCGCGGAGCGCGCCCCGAAGGGGTGAGGATCGCCCAAAGGCGATCCGAATCAATCCCGCCCTCGGTGACAGGTTTTAGATTGAAGAATGCAGGAGAGGTGGCTGAGCGGTTTAAGGCGCTCGCTTGGAAAGCGAGTGTACGTTTATAGCGTACCGCGGGTTCGAATCCCGCCCTCTCCGCCACAAGCTAGCCTGTTCCGCTAATTCGGCGTGTTCGGGATGCGAAATGTGCTCAACGGCGTTTCGATGGCGGTGGGTGTGATGGAAAAGGCCCTTTATCCGTCTTATACCCCCTGAGGATGGGGACGTGATGGAGGGTGGCACTTATTCGACACCCATCCAGGAGATATCCGCTATATTGCCGGTATGAAACACGTGCTCAGTCTTGTGGGGCGGGCGATGTACTGGCTCATGGGTTGGCGCTTTGAACCGCTGCCCGCATATTTCGGCGAAAAACACGTCGTCATCGGCTTTCCCCACACTTCGAATATGGACACGGTCCGTGCGTTCACGGGATTTCGGATCGTCAAGAAGACCGGTCACGTCATGATCAAACGGGAGTGGTTCTTCTGGCCCATGTCCATCGTGATGGGGTGGCTTGGGGGAATCCCGGTGGATCGCAAGGCGCCGACTGGAGTGGTTCGCCAGATGGTCGCTCAGTTTGGCGACCGCGATGAGTTTCTGCTGGCGATCGTACCCGAGGGAACCCGCAAAGGTGTGAGAGCCGTCAAGACCGGCTTCTGGCACATCGCCAAGGCAGCCGGGGTTTCGATCATCTGCTGGTACCTCGACAACGAAAATCAATGCACACGGTGGCTCGGTGAAGTGGTCCCGGGAGAGAGCAAAAAGGACGACCTGCTTCGTATTCAACAGCTATATGCAGATGCAGGCTACCTTTTTCCACTCGACGTCTCGAGATTGTGACGACTCCGGCAGGTGGGCCGGATGCCACCCGTCATCAATGAAATCGCGGGTTCGAATCCCGCGCTCTCCGCCAGGTAATATAAGGCCCCTATCGGGGCCTTTTTTCTATCAACTAGTCCTGCGCGTCATACCAAATAGGTGCCGTATAGGCGCGTTCCTGATGAATGGTTTCAGCACCATCGGGAATATCCACACCGAACCGAAACGCGTCATAAACGACCCAGCGCGGCGTCGGAATTTCGAGCACCCGGGCATAGTAAAATGCACTCTGCTGTGGATCGAAGTCCGGATCGCTCCAAACGGTGCCAAGCTCGGATGCGCCGATTGTATTGCTCCAGTTGGCCGACGCTATGTCGACTGTATTGCCGACGGCGGGCAACACGCCATTGCTGTTGAGCTCTCTTCCAGTGGACCAGGCGACGTCATAGACTCTTTCGTGTGTCTTGCCCTTGGTATCGAGCCAGCCCTTAACGATCTGGATGCGATCGAGGTTGGCACCGATAGCGTCACGCAGCGCGTAGACCATGAAAGTGGGTGCACCGTCACCCGCATTTGCACGAAGATCGCCACCCATGGGCACGCCTTTCTCGTAACCGCGGAAAGCGGGCATGCGGCTGTTCAGGTCTTGTGCTTCGTAGTCCCAGCCGCCGAAGAAACGCACCATGATGCGCGGACCGGTGGTGCCGTAAACTTCCTTGCGTGCCATCGCGTCCCAGATTGAAGCGCGGGTGTTCTCCTGGGCCCAAACTCCCGTAAAGCCTGAAGCAACCAGCTGGTAGCCTTCGAAGGCGCCGTTCTCGGTCTTGATGAAGGGATGCAACATTCGCTCAGGTTTCGGCTCAGCATTAGTGGCCTTGCCGAAGAAATTGTCTTCCTCGACAGCCACCAGCCCGGTGTGGCTATCCGTGGAACCGATCAGGCCGAATTTGTAAGGATTTGTGCCGAGCCGCTTTTCCAGCAACAGACCGTTCTTCAACGCTTCGCGAGCATACTCGCCCTGCAGCATATCGTCGGTCTTGGCTTCGGAAAGATCGAGGTTACCCATATCCCACGTTTCATAGTCCGCGAAAGCATCGTCCGGCGACAGCAACGGATGTGCCTCGCCATCGCCTTTGATCTGGGTGATCTCATACATCGGCTCCCAGCGGGCCCGCGACTCGACGTATTTTTTGTCGAGCTTGCGACCGGTATATTGTTTGTCGACCGGGAACATAATGCCGTTGGACAGGTTGCCATTATGGGCAAGCGCGAGTGCAGAGCCACCGGTTTTGGCCTCATAATTTTCAAGATAGGCATAGAGATCGAGTGGGTCGGTCGAGCCAACCGGCGCCTGCGTCGTATACGGCACAACCTGACCTGCTTTCGCCGCGCCCTCACGGAAAATCACGTTGCGGTGCAGGTTGTTGCCAGCGACCAGCGAAGTCCACTCGAAGCCGATGAAAGCGGTGAACTTGCCCGGGTCATTGAAACGTTCGGCCGCATCGACGACCCGCTCCCAGATCGATTCGTAAGTCTTCCCACCTGGCGAGTACTCGGCAATCATATCCGGGTTAATTTCCCCCTGCGAGAATGTGCCGATCAAATCCAGCGCAGCAGCAACCGATGCATCGCCGCCGGTCTGCAGACCCTCAAACCACCGTTTGCCTTGTTCGTACTTGATAATTTCGGGGTTTCCGGCAGCCAAATCGGTGAAGAAGCCCATACCATCGGAATGGTCGGCAATAACCAGCCAGTCCAGCGGACGTCCTAACCTGGCCGGTTGGCCGCTGGACGCCATTACCTGTTCGCCGCGGGCGAAACGATAAGCTTCATCAAGGCCCAGGCGGGCGCCAAACAGACCCGCATCCATCGACAGCCCGGTGTGCAGATGCGTGTCCCCCCAAAGCAGCCGATCGGGGAAGCTACGTTCGGCATAGGGAGAATATGCCTTGCCAGGATAAATATCGACTAGTGACTCTTTGGAGGGACTAATCTGCGCCGCGGCCGGGTTCGCGATCAAAAGAAATGTTGCAATGTAAATTATCAGGCGGTGCAGTTGCATGTCGAATCTCCAATTATTTACTTGCTTGGGCAAGAGCGTTGCACAAGTTCTTCCTCCGTACAATTACGGAATATCCATACGAGTTAGCTTCGGCGAACCGGCTTTGGATTCGGTGCCGGTGTTGAGTACAAACAAACGACAAGCTACGGACGCCTATCGAACCTTCATGTGCGAGGAGGGTAGTGCGCCGACCGCTTCTTGTTCGAACGTCTCAAGAGATGGATGGACCGCGAGAAAAGATGATTTTGCTGGCATCGTTCAGCGCCAGGAACGCACCTGCATAGTAAAACCATCGCTAACCCAATGGGTTGACGAGCATTGCAAGCGACACAACACTTGTGAAGACGAGCTGGCGTCACCGGGACGAACGCGTCGGAATGCGAAGTTACTTGCAGAGATCGCTATCATGGCACAGCAACTCGGAATCGCGACGTTGCATGAAGTCGCGACGCGCTTTAATCGCTCGGATTCAGCGCTTGGTCACGCCATCCGGCAAGTCCTCGACGCCAGGCGCCGTGCAAAGCAGTAACTCAATTACTCAACACCGGCACCATATTTTTTTTATGGCGCTACCGGAATTTCTATCCCGGTTTTTTCACCTTCCTCAAACTGCTGGCGCATATAAATCAGAGGAGACACATTCGCGTCGCGCCCTTTCGTATAACTTTGTTCTCGCACTATCGTAAGGTAGGCCTTGTTCATCAGCTTTGCCTTTTCGGCGTCAGGCCACAGTAGTGACACAAGTTTTTGTTTATCGACAGGCGGGCTAATATCGGCGCTGATATTACGATAGTCATTCAGCGAGCGATTCTGTTGTAAGTAGGTCGCGTATCCATCCAATATGGCTTGGAGTTCCGCAGACTCACCCGCATAGGGCACTGCATCATCGCCAGCGGTGAGCTTTCTGGTGAAACTGAAATTACTGTCTGTTGTCGCGCCAATCCCACTGTGGCAACCCACGCAAGACACCAGTTCCTGATGGGATTGCGGCCGTAACCAACCGTCTCTATCTTCGATAAAGCCCCGGTATTGCCATGCCAGCGCATTGGATACGCCAAATTCCTGGTTACCCCTGACCCAGCGGGGCATGTCTGGCGTGTAGGCCTTTTCTTTGACTTCGTCTGCGGCAAAACGAGCGAGCACCCGCCGTGGA
>RCNC010000048.1_pt1 | contig 55920 bp, 50 predicted proteins | sample 2041301 | NCBI WGS metagenome assembly RCNC01 (sample SAMN09708231, study PRJNA481090) | Marine sediment metagenome, whole genome shotgun sequencing project. | biome: marine sediment; feature: ocean; material: sediment; isolation source: Sewage treatment plant 13A marine sediment (STP13A) ...
CCTCCTGGGTGCTGCCGAGCTGCGAGACCGTACTGCTGAGCCCGGAAAAGTCAGACCTGGCCTTTTCGATGGTGAGCGAGATATCGCGGATCATGAAAAAGAAGTATGGTTAATATAAACAACGTCCCCTATTTTTTCCCCGGAGAGGAGTGTGGGGACAATCATTCAAATCCAAAGCGTCTCCCTCGAAACCGCTTTCAACATAGCGAAGTGAGTTGGGCACGGGAACGAAAAAAGGTAAAGTCAATGCCTACCGGCTCATAGCCGCCTCATAGACAACTCTCCCGCCAACGATGGTCATCAATACCTGAGCATCCGCGATCTGATCCGCAGGGATCGAAGTGATGTCCCGGTCGAGCACCACGAAATCTGCGCATTTTCCCGGCTCGATTGTCCCCACGTTGTCTTCGTCAAAGGAGAAATAGCCCGCCTCAGAGGTGTACAGCCCGATCGCCTCGCGGACGGAAAGAGCTTCTTCCTTGCCTATGTCCGCCCCGGAGCTGGTTCGCCGGAGAACCGCGTCTCGGATGCCCATGAGTGGAAGGGCTGGGGCGACGGGAGAGTCGGAAGCCCCTGCAACGCGAATGCCCTTGTCAATCAGGGACCGGTAAGGATAGAGCCGATGTGCACGATCCGGGCCGAAGGCCTCGAGAAAGCCGTCGCCCAGCACGGAGAGGAACATGGGCTGGCTGGAGACGAGGATGTTCATGGCGGCCGCGCGGCTGATTTGGTCTTCCGAGATGTTGCCGCAATGTTCGATCCGGTGTCGAAGCAGGTTGTCGCTCTTGGTACCCAACACCTTCTCATAGGCATCGAGCAGCACGCCGATGGCGGCGTCCCCTTGGGCGTGCGTCGCAATCTGGTATCCGGCTGTGTGGAATTTCTCTATGTTCGATGAAATCTGGTCGGGCGCAACCAGGAAGATCCCTGTTTCTCCCGTCCCCTGATAAGGTGTCGACACGGCGGCCGTGCGGTTGCTCATGCCGCCGTCCAGCAGCATCTTGATGGCACCCACCCTTAGCATGGGCGTGCCGTATCCGCACGTGATTCCGGCATCCAGGAGCGTCTGTGCCGTGAAGTCGATGTTCATCGTGTAGACACGGAGATTCAGCCTGCCGAGCCCTTCCGTGTCCTGATAGAGCTTGAGGGTTTGCGGCAGGACGAGTGCTTCGTGGAGGCAGGTGATGCCTGCCTGGTTGTGGTGACGGACAGCGCCTTCGATCATTTGTACCTGCTGTTCGAGTGGCCAAGACATGGTCTCCTGCAAGAAGAGCGCGCTGAACTTGTCTATCAGGGCTGATTCCTCGAGGATGCCGTTCGGCTCGCCCGTGTCCGGATCCCGCCTCAACTCGCCGCCGGGCGGATCCGGGGTTTCCTTCGAGTAGCCGAACACTTCGAGTGCCTTGGAGTTCGCGATCCCTGCGTGGCAGGACACGTGAATCAAGAGGATAGGATGCTCGGTGCTCACTCGGTCCAGGTCTTTACGCGTGATGGGTCTGTTTTCTTTCAGATGATAGTGGGCGTACCCCCATCCCTTGACCCATTGGCCGGCAGGGGTCCGGTCCGTCTCTTCACGGAGGCGCTCCACGATGTGATCGATGCATTCCACACCCGAGGCGGCACGGCAATCGACCGAGCTGACCAGATACCCATAAAAGGAGAGGTGATTGTGGGTGTCGATGAAGCCGGGCAACACGGTCATGCCCTTCAAATCGACAACCCTTGTATCCGAATCGGCAAGGTTTTGAATGTCCCTGTCTTTGCCGATCCTGAAGATCTTGCCCCACTTCACCGCTACGGCAGAAGCCCGTGAATCTGTCGCATCCATGGTGAGGACGTTCGTATTCGTGAGAATCAAGTCCATGGGGTGCCCTCCAGAAAGCTAAGAGTGAGATCGCCTATTATATAGGGTAGTTAATATATATTTATTAAAGTATATAATTATCTTTGAGAAAACCGTGGACATTAGGATCTAGATGGTCGATAAGCTGGTATTTCTGGAGCCAGGCGAGTAGTATACCCCGGATATGTAGATAAATCAGTGGCTGTGAAGTAGACGTGAATGTAAACGGTATTCTGGCAATCAATTAGCAGAAAGCAAAGCGGGAGGAAGAAATGCCGGACCCAAACCTCATGAAGACCCTGGAAGGGCGTGCGACCGCCTTGCGCCGCCACTTGCTGACCATGGCCTCGAACGGGCAGCTCATCCACCTTGGGGGCTCCATGTCTATCGCGGACCTGATGGCGGCCCTGTTCTTCGACTTTTTGGACGTGGAAGGGAAGAAAGGACCGAAGGACCATTTCATCCTGAGCAAGGGACACTGTGTGCATACCATGCACGCGTGCCTGGCCGAACTGGGAAAGATCGAGGCAAGTGAATTCACAAAACTGGCCCAGATGGGATCCCGGCTGGCCGGACACCCGAGCCTGAAGGCCCCACTGGTCGAATTCGCCACCGGTTCCCTGGGCCACGGTCTGTCCGTGGGGATCGGAATCGCCATGGCAGAGAAGCTCAACGGGAGCCGGTCGAAGACTGTGGTCCTGATGGGCGACGGGGAGCTCCAGGAAGGTTCGGTTTGGGAAGCCGCGCTCTGCGCGCCCAAATTTGGGCTTGAGAACCTCCTGGCCATCGTGGACTCTAACAGGTTTCAGGCCAATGCGCCCGTGGCGGATATCCTCCCCATTGAGCCGCTGGAGGACAAATGGCGGAGCTTCTCGTGGAACACCCACGTGATCGACGGGCACGAAATGGGATCGATTCTGGGAGTCCTGGAGGAATTCCCTGCCAAGAAGGGGCCCACCGTAATCATCGCGAATACGGTAAAGGGCAAGGGTATGCCCGGCGTGGAAGGGACGCCGCGGGCTCACTTTACATCACTCGAAGACCATGAGGTCCAGGAGGCTCTCAAGGGGCTGGAGGTGGAATCATGCTAGGTTTTGTGTACGCCCTTTCGCAAGGCGGTGTGTTGGCGGAGATGGCCGAGAAGAACCCGAACGTCGTCGTGGTTTCTCAGGACATGGGCCCACTCAGCCCCTTTTCGGACAAGTTCCCGGATCGGTTCTTCGACGTAGGGATCAGCGAGGGGAATCTGATCGGTGTGGCTGCGGGGCTTGCGCATGCAGGCAAAATGCCCTTTGTCGTGGGCATGGCACCCTTTGTCAGCATGCGAAGCTTCGAGCAGATACGAACCGACTGCAGTTACAACCGGAACGGGATCAAGATCATTGCACCCTGTTCCGGCCTGGAAGGGGGCCACTGGGGGGCCACGCATCACGCGGTCGAGGACCTGGCTCTCATGCGTATGATTCCGGGCATGACCGTCCTGTGTCCTGGGGATCCGGGGGAGGGAACCCAGGCGGTTCTGGCGGCCGCCGAGGTGGATGGTCCCGTGTACATCCGTTTCGGGTACATTCAGCCTATCGAGGGATATGCGGAGGAGTTCGTCATCGGGAACGCGCCGGTTCTGCGGGAAGGCTCGGACGTGGCCATCCTGGCCACCGGAGCCTGCGTGACCGAGGCGCTCAAGGCCCATGATCTGCTGAAGGCGCAGGGCGTTTCGGCACGGGTGCTGAACATGCATTCGATAAAGCCGATCGACCGGGAGGCGATCGAGAAGGCGGCCGAAGAAATCGGCCGGATCGTGACCGTGGAGGAGCACTTCGTCAACGGCGGCCTCGGTGGGGCCGTTGCCGAGATCATGGCCGAAGCAGGGAAGGGTCGTCTCCTTCGGCTGGGCCTCAAGGACGAATTCGTGATGGAAGTGGCTCCCTACCCGGACATCCTGAAGCTGGTCGGCTTGGATGCGGAGAGTATCGCGGCCTCGGCCAAGGCCATGGTTGGCTAGTGGATTTCTCTCCGTTTGCTTCGTTGCAGGTGGAGGGGTGGGCGGCCTGGCCCATATCCCTGACCCCTAATCGACCGAGCCCAGGCGAACGAAAGAGGATCCGGGAACAAGTATGCGGTCCATCTACTTCCAGGTCCATGTTCCCAGGATTCTTGCGACCCGGCTGCTCGCAAAGCTGAGCCAATCGGTCTACCGGTCGCCGATTTCCCCGGTGCGGTACGGTGAGTTCCCTGACCAGAATCTTCCCGGGCCCGGCTGGGTCCGGGTGAAAAACGTCCTGGCCGGGATCTGCGGCGCCGATTTGTCCCTGTTTTATGTCCAGGCGAGTCCTTCCATCTCGATTGCCGCGCTCCCCGGAATGCCCAGGGCGTTTATGGGCCACGAACTGGTTGGCCGCGTTGTTGAAGCAGGTCCTGCCGTAACGGATTTCGCGCCCGGCGACAGGGTGACCCTTCAACGCTACTTGCCCTGCTGCTCGATCAAGGAAATCGAACCCGCCTGTGCCCGGTGCCGGGAGGGAAACTACACCCTCTGTGAGAACTTTTCGGAAGGCGCCGTGCCGGAGAACCTTGGTGCGGGCTTCGGCGATCACTTCCTGGCTCACCGTTCCCAATTGGTAAAGGTGCCGGATGACATCCCTGACGACAAGGCGGTTCTGATCGAACCGGCCTCGGTTTCTCTTCACTCGGTTCTCAGGCGGCCTCCCGGTGTGAAAGAGAAAGTTCTCGTCATCGGCGCCGGTACCATCGGCCTCAACGTGATCCAGTGTGCAAAGGCGATCAATCCCGACTGCGAGGTCTTCCTGCTGGAAAAGGTGGATTTCAAGAGAGAGCTGGGATTGCGCCTCGGCGCCGACCACGTGCTGGAGGGAGACCCCTACGAGGCAGTGGCCCGCGCAACCGGTGCCAGGCTGTACAGGGGCCCCCTAGGAAATGCCAACCTCCTCGGCGGAATGGACCTGATCTACGACTGCGTGGGGTACTCGGCGACGATCCACGACTCCGTCCGTTGGCTCAGGGCGGGTGGAGACTATGTAATGATCGGAAACCAGCTCTCTCCGGTTCGGTTCGACCAGACACCCGTCTGGAATCAGGAACTGAGGATGATCGGAGTCAACGCACACGGCTTCGAGAATTATCAGGGGAAAGGGATGAGCAGCTTTGATATGGCCATCGAGATGATTCAACAGGGAAGAATCAACCTGGACGGATTCATCACCCACCGTTTTCCCTTATCGGAATACAGGGAGGCCTTCAAGGTCGCCAGGCAGAAGGTCGGACATGTAATCAAGGTCGTGTTTGAAATGAGTTGATTCACTCCGGAGGCGCCGACATGCCCAGGCGCCTTCTCCAGTCCCCGATCGTCCACGTCCAAGAGTCGACGACCTCTCCGGCCTGCTTGCCCGGCCGCATCTTCCCCAGGTAGGTCGTGTCATAGACAATGTCCGCGTTGGCCTGTACGAAGGACTGCCATTGCCACAGGTGCCCTTCCTTGGTGTCCAGGACAAGGATCAGATCCTCCTGCGTAACCAGTTGATATCGACCCACATCTCCCGCTTTCACCGATGCCGGTATCGCCAGAACCAGCGAAACCGCACAGGCCACAATCAACGTTTGAGCCTCTGTTCTCATCTCTCATTTCCTCCCTTTCAAATGTCAAAGAGGAGTGCGGATTGCCCGATCCTAATCGGATCCTAATCGGGGACAGCCACCGAATTGAGAGAAGAAATCAGTGGCTGTCCCCGATTACCACACTAATCCCACTGGAATTGAAGAAGGAAAATCGGTGGCTGTCCCCAATTGCGGGTGGAGAAATCGGTGGCTGTCCCCGATTGTCCCGCGCGGTGGCTGTCCCCGATTGTCCCGCGGCACGGGCACGCACACGGGCAGGGAGGCGTAGAGCATCCTGGTGCCGTCCGCCGTTCCGAAATCGGAACTGGGACAGCACTTCAAGATTTTCGGTGGGTGTCCGATAGAAGAGGTAGGCTTTTCTGTTTTCTCGCAACGGAGGCGAGCCATGCTACAGACCCCGTTAGAAGGAAACAATACAGGGAGAGCGCCGGAATGTGACAAGGCGCATTCCTGTCTGTCCGGCGAACAGGGTTGTCGCTGTCATGTGGTACAATTGGTCGACGACGCGATCCTCGCCGTGAGTCCCCCGCCCGAGATGAAGTGTACCCACAAGATGCGGTATCGAGATGCCTTTCTCTGTACCTGTCCCGTCAGGAAAGAAACCTACAAGCGCTACAAGATCTGAAATCTCCGCTCTTCGTCATTCTCAGACCTATTCCTCTCCGGTCAACAACCCGTCAACATTTGACATTGTCGAGCCCGGATGAGAGGAAAGGTGTGTGGGAGCGAATGGGGCGACACTCCAGGTTCACCCTCGAGTCCTCCTGCGGAAACCTCGATCGGTAGAGCCCATGGGGTATTTGGAAAGGGCATTTTCTGATGTCTCCGGGTATGGGCACGGGCACGAAGACGGAAGCTGAAGGCAAGAAGACAGAGACCGAGCAGAGATAGCAGGAGGAAGGAGGATTCGCTATGGGCAGTGTGGCCATAACGGGTGCGGGCGGGTATATCGGGCAGCACCTGATCTCGTATCTGGATTCACAGGACGGTTGCACACGAATCCTGGGAACCGACATAGCAGAGCCAGAAGCCGCGTCCGAGAAGTTGACGTTCCTGAACCGGGACGTTCGAGATCACGGCCTCGTCGATTTCTGGAAAGATCAGGACGTGGAGACCCTGGTTCACCTCGCCTTCATCGTCGATCCGATCCACGACCGGAAGTTGATGTACGATGTCAACGTGAACGGGACGCTGAATGTCCTGAGAATCTGTGAAGAACTGAACATTGGCCACGTGATCGTGGCCTCCAGCGGGACCGCATATGGGGCATGGCCCGACAACCCGGAACCCCTGAAGGAGGAGGACCCGATCCGGGTCTTCCCGCCCACCTTTGATTACGCTCACCACAAGGGCCTGAATGAACAGCACTGTGCGGAGTTTATGCAACAGCATCCAGAGGTCGTCTTCAACATCGTTCGCCCCTCCGTCGTGTACGGACCGAACACGAAGAACTACCTTTCACGGTATTTTGCCAACATGCCGTTCGTTGCCCTGGTGGGCGGCAACGATCCGAACATGCAATTCGTCCATGAGGATGATGTTGCCCAGCTCTTCTCGCTCCTGATCGAGAAGAAGGTGTCCGGGGCCTTCAACGTTGCCGGGGATGGAGTTGTCCGGAGCTCGGAGGTCGGCGCCATGATCGGCAAGCGCGCTATGAAAGTGCCCCGTTGGCTGTATCACGCAGCCCTGTGGATGATGTGGAATCTGCGCCTGAAGACCGCCGAGGCGCCCGCGGGAATCGTTGACTACACGTCCTATCCCTGGGTAGTGGATACGGCCCGGGCCAAGGAATTGCTCGGGTGGAGACCGAAGTACACGTCAAGAGACACGCTCAGAATCATGTTTCGAACCCACGGATATACAATCGTTGATTAGAGGACGGGAGGGCAGCAAATGCGAATAGCGAAGGCGGGATGGATTACTGACCGGATACTGCTCCTGGGAAGCGAAGAATCGAATATCTATCTCCTGAAGGGGGTCGAGAACACGATTGTTGGCGGAGGCATGATCACGATCATTCCGGATGTCCTCGAGCAACTGGACACCTTCGGAATCGAGGAATCGACGATCACGAGGTTGCTCATCCTACACACCCACTTCGACCATTGCGCGATTGCACCGTTCTTCGCAAAGAGATGGCCCCAGTTGAAGGTGGTGACTTCGAAACGCGGGAAAGACCTGCTCGCGAACCCGAAGGTGGTGGAGAGCATTTCCTTTCTGAGCAAGACCGCGATCGTACAGGCCGGCATGGAGGAGAGGGCAAAGGCCCTGAATTTGGTCTTCGATGGGTTGGAGGTCCAGGAGACCGTAGAGGGCGGAGATCGGGTGAACTGGGGGGGTATCGAGTTGGAGATCATCGACGCCCCGGGCCATTCTTCCGATTCGATCGCGGCGTACATGCCGTCGGAAAAGGCCCTGTTTGCGTCGGATGCAGGTGGAATCCCCTTCGGGGACGATGTGTTCGCAGCCGGCAACTCGAACTTCACCAAATATCAACAGACCCTGGAGCGTTTCAACGAGTACGACGTGGAGATCCACCTGGCGGAACACTACGGCGCCTTCACCGGGGAGGACGCGAGGAATTACATGCCGAAATCGATCGCAGCGGCCAGGGAGACCCGGAAACTTCTGGAAGAATCGTACAGCCGTACCCAGAACGCCGAGGAGAGCACCCGGGAACTCACCGATCTCATCATGGAGCGTGCACCGGACTACTTCCTGCCGAAAGAGGTCATGGCGATGGTAATCGGTCAGATGATGAAATACATCGCCAAGTCACAATCGGAGGCGTGACGGAGAGGGCTTCGACGCAAGTGAATCGTACACCTATACGCACCCTGAACACGGCGGTATTCCTCACGGAACACCGCCGTGTTTTTCTAGAGAGGGCCTTGCCCGGGCCTATCCTGGACCTGGCATGCGGGGGAGGCCACAACGGGGTCTTTCTGGCAGCAGAGGGCCTCTCTGTCGTGTGCTGCGATCGATCTCCGGAGGCCCTGGAACGGACGCGAGCGTTGGCGGACGAACACCAGGTCACCGTGAGCTTGTTGGAAGCCGACCTGGAGAGGGAAGGGGCAAATCCGTTGCCCATCGACTTCTATGGAGGAATCCTGGTCTTTCGATACCTGCATCGTCCACTGATTATTCACATCAAGGAATCGCTCAAGGTGGGGGGCGTCCTCATGTACGAGACCTTCACGGTCGAGCAGCCCCGATTCGGAAAGCCGAGAAATCCGGACTTCTTATTGGAGAAGGGGGAGTTGCGAGGGTGGTTCGAGGATTGGGAGGTGATCGACTTCTTCGAGGGCATCCGGGAGGGCCCGGAGAGGGCGGTTGCCCAGATCGTATGTCGGAAACCGGGGTGATCTACCTGCCCATCCGTCCTTGAATCAACCTATGGGCCGAGATATAAGGGCTCTCAGCGATGTGGCAAAGGAACCTACACCGGAAGCAAGGAGGATAATCGAACATGGGCCAGGGAGAAATCAACTGGGAACAGGTCCATGAGTGGGACGAGAAGTACTATCTCCACGTGAAGCAGGCCGCAAAGGAGTACAGGTTCCTGCCGGTGAGCCACACGGAAGGGAACTTCGTGCATCTGGTGGGAGGGCTGAAGCTCCTTGATTTTGTCAGCCAGATCATCGGCGCCAACCTGGGGTTCAAGCACCCGCGCGGGGCACCCGATCGTGGCGGCCAGCGTGGCGGCGGCGGTCGAGTTCATGCTCGAGGAGAACATTCCCCAGGTTGCCGCCGAAAAGGGGGTGATTCTCGCTGAGAAGCTCCAGTGGCTCGAAAACCAGCACAAATGTGTGGGTCTGGTACAGAGCGTGGGACTCCTCGGCGGGTTCGAAGTGGTTAAGAACCGGAGCAGGAAGCAAGCGTTCATCGAAGAGGACCGGTTCGCGACATTCGCCGGGGATATCTCCGGGTACCCGGAGGTGATCATCTCCGAGAAGTGCGTACTGAACGGAGTGATGGTCGGGTCAAACGCGCCGAACTCGATCCGTGTCGCACCTCCCTTGACGATCAAGGACGAGGAGATCGAGTTCGGCTTCGAGGTAATCGACAAGGTCCTCACCGAGATCGACGAAATGTGCGATTGATGGGGGAAAGACCCGTCCTTCATCATCACCGAAAAACAGATCGACGAATGCGTGAGCGTACTCCGTGAGACAGTGGAAGAATTGCAGGACGTGCTTTTCTGACAGTTACGATATCGAAGATTTGGATTTGTTCCGCGCGTCAGTCCTCAAGAAAAAGATAATCATCCGTCTCAAAACATGATATACAGGGTCGAAGTTCTCTTGCCGCACGTGCTTGAACTCGTGGACATTCCAACATCCCGAAGAGATCCGTGACGGGTCCACCGGCAACAGAACGAAAGGAACCATCACATGGCGGCAAGAAAATCCTACGATGCCATCATCATTGGCGGTGGGCACATGGGCATTACGCTGGGGGCCTACCTGCAGCGGGCCGGGATGGAGACTGCAATCTTCGAACGGAGGCACGAAGAGGGCAGTGCGATCTACACCTCAGAGTGCACGGCACCGGGCTTTCTGCACAATCTCCATGCACAATACATGGAGTTCATCGATTGGATGCCCTTTTACCATGACTTCGGACTCGAGAAACTCGGCGCCAGGACGCTTTACCCCGTGGCCCAGTCCGGCATCGCCTTCTCCGACGGTCGTCCGCCGATCGTGCTGTACAGCGTGGAGAAGCCGGAGCACCTCGATCTGTCGCGAAAGTCGATCGCGGCATATTCGAAGCAGGACGCAGAGACCTTCGTGGAGATCCGGAAGAAATTTCAGGAGGCTGAACCGCTCATGGCCCAGCGATGCTACAGCCCGCCGGAGCTGCCGACCCCGGAGAACCCCGACCCTGACTATTTTTCCGGGCAAGTGATGCTCGATGCCCTCGGTCTTCCTGCACACTACGCCAAGGGCTCTTCCAGGGCGTTCATCGACTGCCTTTTCGAAACCCCGGAGCTAAGGACCCTTATGTACCGGAAGTGCGTGGAGTGGGGGACTCCGGTGGAAATGGAAGGAATGGGCATGGGTGCCCTCATGGCCTGCTTCTGGCTGGGTGAAAACTGGCGTCTCATGATAGGAGGCACGCACACCCTGGCCCATGCCATGGTCATGGCAGGGGTGCGGGAGGGGATGGATTTCTACGAAGGCTGCGAGGTGGTGAAGGTCCTCCTCAAGGGTGGAAAGGCCGTGGGGGTACAACTGAAAGACGGCACGGAAGTGGAGGCCAGGAGGCTGGTGGCCTCGAACGCGGACCTGAAGGCGACCCTGCTCGAGATGGTTGGGGAAGACAACCTGAGCCCCTTGTGGCGAAAGCGGGCCCGGGATTTCCGGATCGGTCCCTCTTGTGTGCTCGCCTCAACGGGAATGGCCCTGTACGAGGCTCCCAAATTCAAGAGCGCACGACACAACCCCGATATCAACAAGACCTTCTACACGGTTGTCGGATTCGACACGCCCGAGGAGATGCTTCAGTACTGTGGAGAGGCAGAGATCGGGAAGATACCCAGCATCCCCGGCGCCGGCATCTGGGTGAACAGCCTCTGGGATCCAACCTACGCACCCCGAGGAAAACACAGCCTCTGCGGCTGGTTCTTCTTCCCCAAGGCAAGTACGCACACCCGGGAGGAATGGCAGGAGGTCAAGGCAACCTATAATGAACGATTCCTCGAACGATTCCGGAAATGGGCCCCGAACATGACTCGGGCCAACGTCATCGAGGATTATTTCTACACCCCGCTGGATCAGCAGGACGAAATGCGCCTCATGGAAGGTGATTTCATGAACGGTGCCATGGCCCCGGACCAGACCGGACCGAATCGTCCCTTCCCGGAGGCTGCTCATTACCGGACCGAAATCGAGGGGCTGTACCTGTGTGGCCCGTACATGTTTCCGGGAGGAGGGGCAAGTGCAGCCACCGGGTACAACGCATTCAAGATCATCGCCGAGGATTTCGGCCTGGAGAAGTTCTGGGAAAGCAACGAACGGGGGTATTGATGGCCGGTCAAGCGAACGCCGCTGTGAAGGGACTCGGTTTTCGAGAACGCTTGGTTACGCCGGTGTTGATTGTCTTCGTTGTCATGACCTTGTCTTGGATTGCATACAACCTCGCCTGGCGACTCGAGAACGCCACCCTTCACCGGGTTGTGGCCTCTGTGTCCGGAACCCTTCTGTTTCTCTCTGTGGTCCTGGGACCTTTGGCCGTCTATTGCATGGCCTATTTCAGAGGGGCGACCTTGAAAGAGAGGATTGGGGCGTCGCTGATCAATCCCTTCCTTTGGGCAACCAAAGAGTGCCTGCGGCTCTGCATCTCGTTCAGCCTTCTCGAATCGGTCTACTACTACTTCAATCCGCTCAATGTCTGGCTTGCCTTCGGCATTGCCGCCGAGATTGCCCTGGCGGAGATGGTCTGCAGGCAACGACGAAGGGGTCAGGGAGCGGACATTCGCGTTCTTCACCCCACCGCCGTGGCCGCCCTCTTGATCAGCCTGTTCTTGGTGGTTTCTCTCTACCTTTGGGGTGAGGGCGAAAACGTGTACACCATATTCCTCGAGGGGTACAGGGTCTTTTTCGGTCCGGGTACAGGCGTAGGGGTGACGTTGTAGAACCAAGGAAGGGGAGAGGGGTGCGCGCAAACAGACCTCAGGGCGTTGGCAAAGGAACCGTCGCGTTCCGCGGGAGTTTGCCCAGATCGTTGATAACAGCCTTTGTGGCCGTATGGGCCGGGCTTTTCATCCCTGCCATCGGCACCGGGGAAAGCAGCGGCCCGAACGAGAGGCCGAACATCCTCTTCATCCTGAGCGACAATTTCCGGTGGGACTGCATGGGCTTCATGAACCACCCGTTCATCAAGACCCCGGGTCTCGACAGGCTTGCAGAGGAAGGGATCGTGTTCGAGAACGCCTTCAACACCACGTCCCTGTGCAGCCCCTCGCGAGCAAGCATCCTGACCGGCACCTACGCGCACACCCACGGGGTGCTGAACAACCACACGCCATGGACCGGGCAGAAGCCCACGTTCCTGGAATACCTGAGCAAGGCGGGCTATGACACAGCCTTTATCGGAAAATGGCACATGCCGGGCAAGGGTCTTCCCGACATGCCGTACCTGGACCTCTTCGTTTCCTACACCTACAGGGAAGGGCAGGGGAGCTATTTCAACTGCCCCCTCATCGTGAACGGAAGGCCCGAACCGTCTGAGAAGGCCTACATCACAGAAGAGATGACCCGCCGGGCCATCGAGTTCATCGAGCAGAGGTCTTTCGGTCCAGAAGGGGCGAAGCGACCCTTCTGCATCTATCTGTCGCACCGGACTGCCCATCCCCCCTTTCACGCACCCCAAGGAATCGCGGGTATGTACGCCCAGGAGAAGGTTTCCCTGCCAAAGAGGGTCGATTCCTGGTTTTCGCGGACAAACGGAAATGTCTTCCAGGGGATCATGATGGGGTCGTACGAGGACCAGTACCGGAAATACTGTGAAGTCATCACCGCCATGGACCGGGATATCCGGGTGCTCGTGGACCGGGTGGACGAGTTGGGCTTCCGGGACAATACGATCATCGTCTATGCCGGTGACAACGGCATGATGTGGGGAGAGCACCGGCGTCACGGCATCAAATACCCGAACGAGGAGAGCATTCGGCTGGCCCTCATCGTGCGGTGTCCCTGGCTGGTCCGGGACCCGGGGCGGCGCAGATCCCAGATGGTCCTGAATGTGGACTTTGCGTCCACCTTCCTCGACCTGGCAGGCGTGACCGTTCCAAAAGAAATGGAGGATCAAAGCTTCCTGCGCATTCTGGAAGACCCCGAAGCGCCCGGACGAAAGGCATGGCTGCTCGAATACTGGAAATACTTTCCGGAAAATTTCCCTAGCTATGTCGGGGTGCGCACGGATACGCACAAGTATATCGAATACGAGAAAACGCTCGAACCGGAACTCTTCGACCTGACAGCAGACCCGGGGGAACTCCGGAATCTTCACGGCACGCCCGCCGATCAGGAAATCCTGCCTGACCTCAAGGGCATGCTGGAGGCCCTGAAAAACGGAGAAAGAATGTGAGCCCTCCTTCAAACAGTCACCCAACGGAACAAGCGTTTCGGGATTCGCCATGCTGAGGAATACCTTTTGTCACATTCCCGGAATCGGGGTGACCATGGAAAAGAGGTTGTGGGCGGACGGGATCGAGTCGTGGGAGAGTGCCTTGGAGCTGGGTTCAGGTCGCATGACGCCACGGCGAAGAGAGACGGTTGCAAGGTTCGTGGCAGAGTCGAGAATCCACGAAGAGGGGCAAAATCCGAAATACTTTGCCGATCGCCTTCCAGCAAATCTCCACTGGCGGCTCTTTCCCGCATTCCGGGATGGAGTTGCCTACATGGACATAGAGACCACTGGGCTGGAACCCTGCGACCATTCGATCACGAGCATCGCCCTATACGACGGAAGTGAGATCAGGACGTATGTCCAGGGGCAGAACCTGGAGGATTTTGAGCGTGACATCGAAGACTACAAGATCATCGTTACGTACAACGGGAAGTGCTTCGACATACCCTTTATCGAGTGGTATTTCAGAACCCGGCTCGATCATGTGCAGATCGACCTCCGGTATGTCCTGAAGAGCCTCGGATACGCGGGCGGTCTGAAAGGGTGCGAGGCCCAACTCGGAATGGATCGAGGCGAGCTGACCGGAGTCGGCGGGTACTTTGCCGTGCTTCTGTGGAATGATTACGACAGAAAGGGCAACGAAAAAGCCCTGGAGACGCTCCTTGCCTACAACGTCGAGGATGTCGTCAATCTCGAGACGCTCATGGTCATGGCTTACAACATGAAAGTGAAGGAGACGCCTCTTGGCGAAAGCCTTCTCATCGACCTCCCGATGAGACCGGAGATTCCATTCAAGCCGCACCTGGCAACGATTCAGCGGTTGAAGGACCGGATCGCCGGCCCAGGCCCCTGGTACTAAGGGTTCGCGCAGAAATAACTTCACAGGGGAAGGGCCAATCATCTCATCATGGGGATGCGAAAATGTGAAGTTATTTCTGCGCGAACCCTAAGCGAGGATCTCGCGAACCCGAAGGTCGGCCTCGCGAACTGCGTCGGGGATCTCCTCCCGCCGGGCCTGCTCCGAGTACTTGCGTCCGTGCCGGGACCCTAGTTCAGATCGAAAATTCGGGGAAGTTTCTTGTCCGTCGAGCCGTAGCGCAGTACATCCGGGTTGGGCCGGACCACGATGATGTCGCCCACTGGGGGTAGGGCCTGGTTTTTTAGGGCCGAGACGGGGAAAAGATCAAGTTTTTCCGGCTTTTACCGATTGGATAGGTATGGAGTCGTGTTTCAAGGAGGGGGGAATCCATGCCGCAGGCCGAGACGGAAGAAGAACCGGGACAGGCGCCGGTTGAGTGTGACAAGGACATGGCCTGTCTCAAGGGACAGGAAGGTTTCCCTCTTTGCCAGGTTGAAAAACCGATTGCAGACCTGCTTTTCGTTACGGCCAAACCCCTTCCTTCCTGCCGACATATGCGTTTCTTCGGAAACGGTGCCTACTGCACCTGCCCAGTGCGAAAAGAGCTCCACAAGCGTCACAAAGTGTAGCCCGCATTCTGCACGAATCTTTCGACGCGTTCGTTACGTTGCCACTTGATCTTATCCCCTAATCTCAAAGCCCTTCCGTTTGCCGGTGTCCCTCTGGCCCATTTGAAGGCCGGCATGTACAATGGCATCCAGGTAAAGACTCGAGAGCTTCCGGCAGAAGCGAAAAAGGAGAGAAAAAGATGAATCCAACTCAGGACCATCGGATGAGTTTTCTCAAGAGACCCGAACGGGACACGAAGAGCAAAGTGGCGATCACCTGCGGGAAGGAGTACGCCGAAGCAGAAAGGATGGTCAACGAGGCCCTGGACCTGTTAGGGATAGAGAGCCTGTGCAAACGAGGGGACAACGTCCTCGTAAAGCCGAATCTATGTCTCCCCACGCCACCCGAAGACGCGGAAACAACCCATCCCGCGGTCGTGGCCGCTGTCGTCAAACGGGCCAAGCAGGACGGGGGGACGGTGTGGGTTGGCGAATCCTGTGCCTGGCACTTTCCGATGGAACTCGTCTTCGAGACCACTCAAGTCCGGCAGGCCGCGCTGGACGCGGGGGCGGACGAGGTCGTGGATCTGGGCGCATGCGAGTTCGTCGACGCCGAAGTGCCGAATCCCCGTGTCATGAAGACGGCGGCCATTCCAAAGCCTGTGGTGGATGCGGACGTGATTATCAACCTTCCCAAGATGAAAAATAATTTTGTCACACTGACGACCCTGTCGATCAAGAACATGCTCGGGTTGTTGAGGCCGGAAGACCGGCATCCTTACCACCGAACCCCGATGGACATGGCGTGGGCTTGCAACGATATCTTCAAGATCATCAAGGATCAGCACAGGCTGACCCTGATCGACGGAATCTGGGGGGTCGAAGGCGCCACCCATGCGGGGCCGATCTGTAAACCGGGCGTGATCGTGGCCTCGGAAGACCCGATCGCGGCCGAGGCGATCGGAAACATGATCATGGGATATCATGCGCTCGAATCGGCCCAGGTGCAGATCGGGATGAAAGACGGGCTCGGGACGGGCGAACCGACCGAGATCGAGGTGGTCGGAGCCAGGGTCGAGGACGTGAGGCACCCGTTCGAGCGTTGCCTGATGTACTATGTTTCCAGATACCCGAACGTGTCCGAGTACTATGGGGGAACCTGCCAGGCTTGCGTATGGCCTGCTGTCGCGCTGCCTTCGGTGGTAGATCCGGACAAGAAGTACACCGTGGTCGCCGGGGCGAGGGTGTTCATTGCCGACAAGCTCGAGGATGTGGACGAGGTCTACCTGGTCGGCACCTGCGCGTGTGCCGCGAGCCACCAGTTCGAAGGGTATATGGAAAAGGTGAATGCGGCCAAGAAGGTGATCAAGATGCCCACCTGCCCGGGACTGACGTATACGATCGAAGAGAGGATGGGCGGCGTGTACGACATGGCCCGGGACGGAGGATTTCCAGAACTCGTCATGGCTGACGGTCTCGCCTTCGTCCATCTGCCCGACAGTGTTCGGCCCGAGCTAGTACCGGAGGCGGTGGAGAGAAGGGAAGGGCGAAAGACAACCTGGCCCTAGCGGGGTGGCTTGGAATCTTCGCTATGTTTCCGTAGGGTCGAGGTATTCGGTCCTGTCCAGGGTACCATCTCCGATTTGCTTGGGCTCCGTCTCTCCCTCCCCCTACAAAGTCGCCCGGCACAAATCTCCGACGGAACCCTGGACAGGACCGAACGACTTGAAGGGCGCAATGGAAACATAGCGAAGATTCCAAACCGCCCGGCAGAGATTTGTCGGAGAGGAAACAGTGGGGAGCATGTGGGTTTCTCCCGGGGGGGCCGCAGCCGGCCTACTTGTTTCCTATTTAGAGAAGAGGCCCTTGGCGTACTCCTGGATGGTCTTGATTCCCTCTTCATAAGGGACGCGGGTTCGCCAGCCGAGATCCTCTTTTGCCCGGGTCGTATCCACGTCATTGTCTCGTCCGGTGAGCCCGATCACCTGCCGGGTGATTTCCGTTTCGAACCCCAGAGGTCGGAGGAGACGATCGAAAAGGGTGGCAACGGGCCAGGCGATCAGAAAAGGCAGCTTGGCGAAGTTCGGGGTCGCCCCGATTGCGGAGGCGAGGTCGGAGAAATAGGTCTTCCAGGTCACTTCGTAGTCGTCCCTGAAATGATATGTTCTTCCCGCAGCAGCCTCCTGAGTGGCCGCGAGGATGATTCCATCCACGAGGTTGTCGATGTACACGAGGCTGGCACTGTGTTTTCCCCCATCGATGAGGGGGAAGAAGGGCCTGGCCTGCATCATGGCAGCCATGCCGTCCACCCACACACTCCCCGGCCCGATGACGTTCGAGGGGCGCACGACCGTTGAAACGAGGCCCTTGTCTCGATGATACTGAAAGACGAGTTTTTCGGTCTCGTATTTGGCGTCCCCGTAGAAGATTCCGGTTGTTCTCTCCGGATCGTCTTCCCTGTGGCCCCTCATGTGGCGGGCCAACCCCCCAGCGCCTGAGGCGCAAAAGGAACTGACGTACACGAACCGGGATGCCTTGCCCACGGAGGCATCCAGGAGATGTCGGGTAGCCTCCAAAATCTGATCGTAGAATTGCTTCCGGGTGCCCGCGTATCCTACGCGTGCGGCCAGGTGGACCACGATATCGACGTCGTCACAGATCCCCTTGCTCGTCTCCGGGAGCATGAGGTCACCTACACGAACCTCCATTCCCATATCCCGAAGATACTGGGTGTTGTTCTCCGTGGTGGCCATGGCAGCGACCGTGTGCCCTTCAGCCAGCAACCTTTTGCAGAGAAACCCGCCGATGAATCCTCGTGCACCCGTTACCAGTACCCTTTGAGCCGACATATCTGCTTGCCTCCGCATTCGGAAATAGGCCGGAGAATAAAAAGAACCTGTGGATCAGTAGGATAAGGGGGCTTTGGGGGGGGTGTCAACCAGCGGTGGTTGACCGATATTTTTAAGGCAGGTATAGAGATAGGTACGCTGTATTGATGGAAGGCTTACTGGAAAGGAACATTGTCAGAATCGAGGATGGAACCCACTATGCCAACGTCGGAAGATGAAAAACCGGACATGGAGATCAGGATCTCTGAAGTGGATCAGGCCAACAGGCGCCCCAAACCCCCGAAGGAAGAGAAGCTCGGATTCGGGGCGTTCTTCTCCGACCACATGCTGTATTTGGATTACAAAGAGGGGAAGGGGTGGCACAACCCGCGGATAGAGCCGTACGGATCGCTTTCCCTCGACCCGGCCGCCCTGGCCCTGCACTACGGCCAGCAGGTGTTCGACGGCCTGAAGGCCTTTCGAACCAAGGACGGAGCGGTTCAGCTCTTTCGCCCGAGAGATTACATGGAGCGGATGAACCGTTCAGCCCAAAGGCTCTGCATGCCGGGTGTGGACGTGGCGTTCGTGTTGGAGGCTCTCAAGGCACTCGTCAGGGTCGACAGCGAGTGGGTGCCGAGAACGCGCGGGGCCTCTCTGTATATTCGCCCCGTCACGATCGCCACGGAAGCGGCCCTGGGGGTGAAGGTCTCCCGGGAGTACTCCTTCTTCGTCCTGACCGGTCCGGTGGGGGCCTATTACGCTGAGGGGTTCAACCCGACCCGAATCCTCGTGACGGATCGTTACGTTCGGGCTGTGCGGGGAGGCATTGGGGAGGTGAAGACGGCCGGGAACTACGCCGCGAGTCTTATGGCGGCTGAGGGAGCCTACGAACAGGGGTACACGCAGGTCCTCTGGCTCGACGCGTGCAGCCGCTCGTACGTGGAGGAGGTCGGGACGAGCAATATCTTTTTCGTTGTGGAAGACGTGCTCGTTACGCCGCCTCTGAGTGGAAGCATCCTTCCGGGGGTAACCCGGCGATCCGTGATTCAACTGGCCACGGACTGGGGCATCCGTGTGGAAGAGCGCCCGATCTCCATCGAGGAAGTGATCGACGGCATCGGAGCGGGAACCCTGGCGGAGATCTTTGCCTCGGGCACCGCAGCCGTGATCTCCCCTGTCGGGCAGATCGGCTACCAGGGGAAAGACTACACCGTGAATCAGGGGGCCGTGGGAGATCTCTCGCAACGGCTTTACGACGAGATTTCGGGAATCCAGTACGGTGAACTCCCGGACCCTCATGGGTGGATAGAACCTGTTCTGTCCTAGCTCGTTTGTTTCCGGCGGTCCTCCACCTTCAGTTCCATGACGATGCGACCCCAACCGCCGCACCGCACGCCCACATCGAAGCAGCCAACGCGGTTGAGACGCGTCTCATTCGGGTCCACACCGGCGTACATCAGTTCGTTCGCAACGTAGATGCAGGGCGCGAAGGCACTCATGGCATAGACGCAGACACGCTTCGGGTTGAGCTTTGTCAGGAGATTCCCTGACCCGTCGAAATAGAGTCTGTCGCCCACCTTGTGTTGACTGTTGCACCCGTGAGATTCGATCACCTCGGCGACGATCGTCTTGCTCATCAGTTCCGGCGCCTTGGAAAGGATGTCCTCGTTCGCCGGGTTGTCCCGGAACAAGCTCATCTCCTCGTCCGTGTACCCCAGATGCTCCTGGTAGAAATTCCAGGTCTTGTCATCGATCTTCATGGCGGTTCTCCTTTCTGTCTGTCCTTTAGACTTGCGGAACCTGAAAGTGTGACGACTCGAAAGGGCCTGCCCCTCAGGCAGCCTTGATTGCGTATCCGAGGTAGCTCACGCGGGTGTCACTTCCGATCTCGAACACCCAGGGGTCCCGACCCCTGGCAGCCCTGAGCAGGAAGCCCGAAACACCACCCTCCAACCCGAGTCCCTGGAGTTCCTGATTCCGGAGGTCACATGCCGCAAGAGCCTCCACGAGTTCGGCCGGTCGGATGAACATCTTCCAGTCATGGCTGTGGACAGGAATCTTCTTCAGGATGCGCTCCAGGAACCAGATGGCGCCCACGCGGCTGAGCAGCGTGCGGTTGACCGTCTCGTACAGGAGGAAGCCGCCCGGTCTGAGAACCCTGGAAGACTCGGCGAGGGCCTGCGTAAAGACATCGATGTGTTCCAGTAGGTCTACGAGGAGGACCGCATCGAACACCCCCGAGGCGAAGGGGAGACACTCTGCGCGACCGCTTACAACGCGAAGAGAGAGGCTCTGTCCGGTGGCGTGGTCCCGGGCGGTTCGAACCGAGCAGGAAGACAGGTCCACGCCGTAGACATCCGCCCCGTCTGCGGCAAAGGCCTCCGCAAGGAATCCTCCGCCACAGCCGATATCGACGAGCTTCATTCCTTTCGGATCATCGAGTACGCGGCGGAAGTACCGGTATCTGAACTGATTCATGCGCAGGAGGAGGCCCATGGGTCCCTCCGGGTCCCACCAGGCGTCGCCGAGGCCGTCATAGTAACGGTTATCGATGGTCATAGGTAAGAGCGAGACACCCGATCGAGCGGTTACCCGAGCCCCAGCAAGGAGATCGCATTGCCGCCGAGGATGGCATACACCTCCTCCTCCGTGAACCGGATACCCGTGGGTGCCTTTGTCGGCAGATCCCTGATCAGATCGATCCACTCACGGGTGGGCCTGACGACTTGCGCGATAGGGTCGTCGGTGGCAAAGAGTACCTTTTCGATCCCGACAAAGTCGATCAAGTCGCGCAGCTCGCGGCAGAAGAGCTCGTAGCGGCCGAAGGCGTAGGCGTCCCACATGGCCAGGTCTCCGTAGAGATTCGGCTGGTGGCTGGCCAAAGCCGCCCAGGGCCGCCAATTGACCATGCCCATGTGGGCAGCGATCACCTTGAGATCCGGGAAGTCGACGCCGATGTCCGCCAGGAGCGATGGGTCTGCGTATTTCGCCCGGGAAGGAGGGGGCAGGGGCCCCGTGTGTGTCAGGAGCACTCCGTCGTTTGCCTGGACGATTTCGAGAAGTCGGTAGGATCCAGGCCCGCAAGGGTCGTACCCGTAGTCGGCGTGGTACTTGAGCCCACGCATGCCGCACTCTTCGAAGGCCTGCTTGAGAAGATCGGGAGCGTCCTCCCGCCTCGGGTCTACGCCCGCGAGGGCCATGACCCGGTCCGGGTATCTTTGGGCGATTTCGCCCACGGTCTTGTTCTGCCACTCCACGAGTTCGGTAGTGAATACCTCGTTGTCTGCGTTGTCTACCGCACAGATGACGGTGAAGTCCACGCCTTCTTCATCCATGGATTTGATGAGCTTGTCGCCCTCAGGATCGCCCCACATGGCCTTGGCCTTTTCGAAGAGCGATGGGGGATCGATCTCCTTGCCCATGACCCTGGCCATCCGGATCGGATCCTTCAACACGCTTTCGATCATCTCCTCGGGCATCATCGGGATCATGTGATAATGAACGTCTACGATCATGGCATGTCTCCTGTTGGGTTGACTGCACGGAGTGTATGGGAGGCGAAAGCGCGGTGTCAAGGCGTCGAGCCAATCCTGACTCGCCATAGGGCGGGACCGAGAACAGGAAAGAAAAAGGGCATCCGTCTCCAGAAGTCTTGTGGGGGGGCACAGGATACGGAGTCGGATGCCCGAGGGTTCTTGTCAGCACAAGCCAAGCTATGGGTATATTGTTGCCATCGAATATTACGATCCTGTTTGGTCAGCATCATGATCTCGTAATTCAGAAAGGAATCAATACAGGATCAATCATGCATGAATAACTATTATATAATAATAAGTTATATAAATTAGTTAAAGTTATGTACTAAGGGTATTCGGCGGTCCTCTAGAGGACTGGAGGATGGGTTTAACAAGAATGAGGCCACCTATGGAGGGGCTGAGGGGGTATCTATGGGCGATGTGTCACGCCGGGTAGGGCCTGTTCTGTTCCTGTTCGTTTAGACGGAAGCCTGGTTCATGTTAGTATTTTCTGCGCGGTGCGGGTCGTGTTCCTGTCGACCCATTCGGGACAAAGAGGAGACCATGAAGAGGCGGGAGAAGTCGGGACAGGGAGATCCCATGGCCGAAAAGAACAGGTGTGAAGACGAAGTCCTCGCGTTGAGAGAGAAGGTGACCGCCCTCGAAGGATCGGTCAAGGATTTCAAGAGGAAGAGCAGGTTCTTTGAATTGCTCATCAGGAGCCTGCCCGGTGTTTTCTATCTCACGGATCAGAGCCTCAATTTTCAGAACTGGAACAAAAACTTGGAGAAGATGACGGGGTATTCTCCGGAGGAACTGAAAGACAGGACGATCTATGATGTTTTCAGCGGCAAGGGGCTCGAGAGAATCCGACAGGCAGTGGAAACCGCTTTTTCAGAGGGGGAAGCCTTCCAAGAGGCGGAGTTGGTTGCCAAGGATGGCACAACAACCCCGCATTTCTTCACCGGGGTGAGTGCGAGGATCGAGGAGACTTCGTACCTCTTGGGCATGGGTACGGACCTGAGCGCCCGCAAGCGGGCTGAAGACGCATTGCGCGAGAGTGAAGAGTTCTACCGAATGCTCGCCGAACGTATGACGATCGGTGTCATGCTCTTTCAGGACTTCAGGATCGTATTCGCGAATGATGCCTTCTCATCCATGTTTGGATATGAGAACTCGGATCAGCTCCCGGGCGAGGATGTGATGGAACTCGTCACGGAAGAATTTCAGGAGGGAATGCGCGACATGGTTTCGGCCTTCGAGAAGGGGGCATCCAGGGAGCAGTTTTTTCAGGCCCTGTGGACGACGAGGGAGGAACAGGAGATCTGGATCGAAGGGAGAGCGACCCTCATCCAGTTGAAGGGCCTGCCGACCGTCTTCATGACCGTGCGGGATGTGACAGAGGCGAAGCAGCGAGAAATGTGGATGCAGGAGGAGGCGGAGCATCTACGGCGGGAGAACATCACCTTACGTTCTTCTATGAAGGATCGTTACCGGCTCGGGAATCTCATTGGGAAGAGCCCTGCCATGCAGGAGGTGTATGAGCTCATACTCAACGCTGCAGCCACCCGTGCAAACGTGATCATTCACGGTGATTCCGGGACGGGCAAGGAGTTGGTCGCAAGGGCGATCCACGATATGAGCAGCAAGTCGGCAGGGGAATTCGTACCCGTCAACTGTGCCGCCATCCCCGAGAACCTTCTCGAAAGCGAATTTTTTGGGCACAAGAAAGGAGCATTCACAGGGGCTCACGCGGACAAGAAGGGCTATCTGGACCTGGCGAACCGAGGGACCTTGTTCCTGGACGAGGTGGGGGAGTTGAGCCTGGGCCTGCAGGCGAAATTGCTTCGCGCCATCGAGGGGGGCGGCTATTCACCCGTGGGGGGGAGTGTGAGCCGGTCCTCTGATTTTCGAATCATCGCGGCAACGAACCGGGATTTGATGGAGCAACTCAGGAAGGGGGTCATGCGGGAGGACTTCTTCTACCGGATTCACGTGATCCCCATTTCCGTGCCGCCTCTGCGGAAGAGGGGCGAAGACATTCCCCTCCTGCTCGAGCATTTTCTGAAGTACTATTCCGAAGATGGCCGGATGCCGCCCGTCCCGGGTAATATCATCGAAGTGTTGATGCGCTACGATTGGCCGGGAAACGTGAGGGAACTGCAGAATGTAATCCAGCGCTACATCGCGGTGAAACGGCTGGATTTTCCGGCCTCCGCGGCATCGGGCCTGGATGCTTTGGGGTTGGACACGAGCGAAGGCAACGACGAACGCCCCAAGGATCTCCGACTTCAGGGTTTCGTGGAGGATGCTGAACGGGTAGCGCTGAAGGAGGCGCTTCAGCGGAGTGGAGGCAATCGCAGTAGGGCGGCCAAGGTCCTCGGGGTCTCGAGGAGAACCATTCTTCGCAAGATGAAGCGATTCAACATTTCATAAGAGGCGTTTTGTGGGTGGAAAGTGAAGACATTATTGCCCCATTCCTGTTAATTTTGTGCCATTGCTGGCTTGAGCAAAATGTTTTAGTAAAATCAACACATTAGATGTGATAATGAAGGATGGCTGTGCCAGATTTGGCGCACTTCTCCCTTCCTTCCCCTTCCTGCCATTCGACCCAACCAGAAATTCTTAAATAGAATAAGTAAGTTACCTCTGCTTCCATCTTGTTGGCACTCTTCTTGCGCTATCAAGGACAGAAGGGGTATCCACAAGATATCTGTCAAGAAGGTTTCCAGGGTCTTGTGCAAAGCGAATCGTTAACACCAACGGGACGGAGGTGAGACAAATGGCGATATGCAAGGACTGCAAGTGCTTCTTTGTATTCGAAGACAATTTCGAAAAAGGGGACTGCGTACAGCAAGTCGTCGACCCCCGGCAGGCCTATTACAAGGCCAAGCCCGTGGAGGCGGATCAGGATGCGTCGAATTGTTCTTCCTTCCAGAGGGGAAAATAAGTGGCGCTGAGAACATGGGGGGATGCGACCGGTTTGATGCACACATAAGAAACGTAAAGGAGAGATAAGCATGGCGGAAGCAACTTCAGTAAACCGCGAGGTCGAAGAACTCGAGCAGAAGCAGGAGTGGTGGTGGGCAGCCGAGAAGAAGCGGTCCAAAAGGCTCGACTACCTGAGAAAGGCGATCTGGAAGAAGGGGTGCATCGGCGGGAACTACAACCCGGGGATCAAGGTTGATATGGAGATGCCCACTCTGTTCACGGAGATGTTCTTCAGTGATGCAGTGAAACACGAACAGAGGATGATGCGGAAGGCGAAGTCTCTGGCCCACGTGCTCGACAACATGAGCATCTTCATCACGGACAAGGCACAACTCGTCGGTTACACCGGCAGCGGCCCCCACACGATTGCGTGGCGGATCGACGGTGCGAGCATGCTGAACGAAGAGGTTTACAACGAGCCGGGCGTCCACGCGGAGCCTGAAGAGGAAACCCTCAAGAGGGTCTCAGAGCTTTCTCAGCAGTGGGCAGGGGAGGCCGCGATCGATAAACTTGCCAACCTGCTCGATCCGGAGGATGCGGTCAAGTTCATGAGCGGCGCCATCGGTTGGGGGACGCCGAGTTCTGCGGTCGGTTACTCGACCAAGGATTACGAGTACATCCTGACCGGCAAGAGGGGCTTCGAGGACATCATCAAGGAAATCGATGTGCAGATCGAAGAGGCAGAGGAGAAGACGATCGGCAAGCCCGGCCCCGATATTCTACCCCTGTACAAGAAGATCCAGAACTGGGACGCCATGAAGCTCGTTCTCGAGGCGGCGATTCGGTTTGCCAATCGGTATGCACGGCTGGCGCGTATCGTTGCCGAGAATTTCGAGAGCGACCCGAAGCGCAAGGAAGAACTGCTCTGGATTGCAGAGACCTGTGAGCAGGTTCCTGCCAGGACTCCGCGGAGCTTGCAGGAATCGCTCCAGTTGGACCACTTCGTCCAGGTCATCAACCGGCTCGAGGCCCACGAGGGTGCTTGGCCGGCACGACCGGACTACTATCACGGTCCCTACTATGAAAAGGACGTGAACGTTGATAAGAAGCTCACCAAGGAAGAGGCGCTGGATCTTGTGGGCGAGTTCCTGATCCGCGCATACGAGATCGGGCTGTTTTTGCCGCGGTTTGCACGGGAAGGGCTGCAGGGGATCACCGGGACCTGGGTGTGGACCATCGGAGGGGTAAAGCCGGACGGCTCGGACGCGTGCAACGACATGACAATTGCGCTGCTCCAGGCGGCAAGGCTCGTAAGGGTCTCGAATCCCACCTTCGGCTTCCGCTGGCACCCAAAGGTCAGCGACGAGGTGATGCGCGAGTGTTTCGAGTGTATCCGTCAGGGGCTTGGGTATCCCTCCATGCGGAACGATCCGGTTCTCATCCAGAATGCGATGCACTGGCACGGGCACCCCCTCGAGGAAGCGAGGTTGTGGGTTCATCAGGCGTGCATGTCGCCCTGTCCGCCGACGAAACACGGGAATCAGCCATTCCGCATGGCCTCGGCCACGGCAAATTGCGCAAAGATCGTCGAATACGCGCTGAACAACGGGTACGATAACGTGGTGGGTATGCAGATGGGGCCGAATACAGGGGACCCAAGGGAGTTCACTGACTTCGAGCAGGTCTTCCAGGCATGGGTCAGTCAGATGGAGTGGCTCTTCAGCACCCTGGTGCGCACCGTGAACCTCGGACGCTTCATGGATCCGGAGCTTTACGGGAGGCCCTTCCTTTCGGCGACCTGCGAGCGGTCTGTGGAATCAGGGCTCGACATCGTCGACCCTACAGGGGAGCGCGGGAATTGCTGGATTACCGCCTTCACCTGGGTGGAAAACGTGGACAGCCTGGCGGCCGTGAAGAAACTCGTCTTCGACGAGAAGAAGTACACCATGGATCAGTTGGCTACCGCCATGGAAGCGAACTGGGAAGGCTACGAAGAGATGCGGCTCGACTTCGTCAGGAACGCGCCCAAGTGGGGCAACGACGACGACTACGTGGACGACATCATGCTCCGCTGCCTGCGGGAATGCGCTCGCTTCTCCAAGGAAATCAAGTGTCCGAGCGGGAACAACTGGCCGATTCTTCCGGAGAACGTGAGCGGCAACATCCACTATGCGAATATCGTGGGCGCACTCCCGAACGGCCGCAGGCTCGGGGATGCCCTGTACGACGGCGGCATCTCGCCCGGACCGGGGCTGGACAAGAAGGGGCCTAGCGCAGTGCTCAAATCCTGTGGCAAGATCGACCACGTTGCGGACGGCCGGGCCTTCCTGTTAAATCAGAGGCTCTCTCCGACGCAGCTTCAGGGAGAGACGGGCTATGGGCTCTGGAAGGCATATGTGAAGACGTGGGCCGACCTCGGGCTCGATCACGTGCAGTTCAACGTGGTCTCGGACCAGACCCTGCGTGCCGCGCAACAAGATCCGGAGAAGTACTCCGAGGTCATCGTCCGGGTCGCGGGCTACAGCGCCCACTTCGTAGACATCAGCCGGAAGACCCAGGACAACATCATCCAGAGGACCGTACAGGGAATCGGCTAGAGAAGAAGGGTTCAGGAATTCTTTGAATGAGTCAGACAAGAGGGTAAGCAGGAAGGAGCGATAGAGGTCCTTACTGTTTGCCCTCTTGCTTTGTTTGGCTTGGTCAAGGAGTCTAGGGTCTCCAGCCCGCTCCATTGAAAGGGGCACGCCCCAAGAATGGGTATGGGCCTTTTGCCCTCCGGTGATGCTGCAAGTCCCGGAAGGAAAGAGTCGTCTAAAGGCGCATAATCGTGGAGTTCTGAACAGCCTTGTGCAAAACGAATACAAGCAATGCGCAGAACGCTAAGGTAAGAGAAAGAAATAGGATTTCTATTGCCCTCTCTCTGGTGAATACGCTCTTTGCCCAGGATCGAATATGTTGCCAACCAAGATGAATCTCATGGTCCACACTTTTCAAAACACCACCGATCGTTTGCATGCCTGTTCCCTCCGGTAAAAGGGTTAGCCAAGCGCGGATTAGGAACTTCGTAAGGGTGTAGAGAGGGTTCGCGACAACGGTGTGTAAAATTATAAGTTGCCTTACTCCAATATGTCAAGAAATATTGTGTACTCCAGTCTGGTGTTTTACTGATACGCCAAACGTTTCAGAGACAGGCATAACTATCGCTAACACATGAGATGGATATGGGGTTGGCTCATCATCAAAAGTATGTTATACATCATGCACGAGGACGCGAGACGGAGTCAGGCCGGGGGCGGAACCTACGGGGGGAGGCGATTTTCTCCGAGAATGAAGTGACGACCAAATCTGTTGAATGAAGCAAATCTTCCCGTCTCCCGAGGCTGACGTGGGGAAGGAAGCACCATGAGGAAGCATTTTCTTCTGCTCGTTCTGGTTCTTGTCTTGGGGTGCGCTAGGGCACGCCCCCTGCCGGACATGCCGACGTTTCAAACCCGAAACGGAGCGGCGTGCGCCAAACATTGTCAGAAGATGCACAGCTGGTGCACCTCAGGTTGTGTGAAGGGCGAAAACAAGAGGGCGATGAAGACCTGTTTCTCCCAATGCAGCGAAAAGCTGGAAGACTGTTACAACCTCTGTTTGATCGAGGATCGCTAGTGTCCTGTCCCAGAAATGCTGTTAAACGGCTTTGCGGCTTCTTTAGCTGGGACGTAATTGGGGACAGCCACCGATTTCCTCAACCCGAATCGATCGTCAGCGTAGTGGGGAAATCGGTGGCTGTCCCCAATTACGAAGCGGCTCTGTGCATCATTATTTCTGGGACAGGACGCTAGGCGATTCCCTGAACGGTTCGCTGAATGATGTTGTCCTGGGTCTTCCGGCTGATGTCTACGAAGTGAGCGCTGTAGCCCGCGACCCTGACGATCACCTCGGAGAACTTCTCCGGATCCCTCTGTGCGGCACGCAGGGTCTTGTCCGAGACCATGTTGAACTGAACATGGTCGAGCCCGAGATCTGCCCAGGTTCTCATGTACGCCTTCCAGAGCTGGTATCCCTTCTCACCTTCGAGCTGCGTCGGAGAGAGCCGCTGGTTCAAGAGGAAGGCCCGCCCGTCCGCGATGTGGTCGATTTTACCGCAGGACTTAAGCACTGCGGTGGGCCCTTTCTTGTCCAACCCCGGTCCGGGGGAGATCCCGCCGTCGTACAGCGCGTCCCCGAGCCTGCGCCCGTTCGGAAGTGCTCCCACCACGTTCGCATAGTGGATGTTCCCGCTCACGTTCTCGGGAAGGATCGGCCAGTTGTTTCCACTCGGGCATTTGATCACTTTTGAGAAGCGTGCGCATTCCCGCAGACAGCGGATCATGATGTCGTCGACGTAGTCATCGTCGTTTCCCCACTTGGGGGCGTTCTTGACGAAGTCGAGCCGGATCTCTTCGTACCCGTCCCAGTTGGCTTCCATGGCCGTCATTAACTGATCCATGGTGTACTTCTGTTCATCGAATACGAGCTTCTTCACGGCCGCGAGGCTGTCCGCGTTCTCCACCCACGTGAAGGCCGTGATCCAGCAGTTCCCTCGCTCCCCTTCAGGGTTGACGATGTCGAGCCCGGATTCCACGGAGCGCTCTGAGATCGCCGAAAGGAAGGGCCTACCGTAGAGTTCCGGATCCATGTAGCGACCGAGGTTCACAGTGCGTACCAGGGTGCTGAACAGCCACTCCATCTGTTTGACCCATGCATGGAAGAGCTGCTCGAAATCGGTGAACGTCCGTGGATCCCCGGTCTTGGGCCCCATCTGCATCGCCACCACCCGGTCGTAGCCGTCGCTCAAGGCGTATTCAACGATCTTGGCGCAGTTCGCTGTCGCTGAGGCCATGCGCATCGGCTGGGCTCCGTTCTTCGTCGGCGGACAGGGTGACATGCAGGCCTGGTGGACCCAGAGCCTCGCTTCCTCCAGCGGGTGCCCGTGCCAGTGCATCGCATTGTGGACCAGAATCGGGTCGTTTCGCATGGAGGGATACCCCAGGCCCTGGCGGATGCATTCGAAGCACTCTCGCATGACCTCGTCCTTGACCTTCGGGTGCCAGCGGAAGCCAAAGGTGGGGTTGGACACGCGTACCAGCCTCGCGGCCTGCAGAAGAGCAATCGTCATGTCGTTGCATGCATCCGAGCCGTCCGGCTTCACGCCGCCAAGGGTCCACACCCAGGTGCCGGTGATCCCTTGAAGCCCTTCACGACCCCATCGGGGACCGAACATGCCTACCTCGTAGGCCCGAATCAGGAACTCGCCTACCAGGTCTAGAGCGTCTTCCTTGCTGAGCCTTTTCTCGATGTTTACATCCTTGTCGTAGTACGGGCCATGATAGTAGTCCGGCCGGGCTGGCCACGCGCCCTCGAAGGCCTCGAAGCGGACAAGGACCTGTACGAAGTGGTCCAGTTGAAGCGACTCCTGCAAGTTTCTTGGAGTCCTGGCCGGAACCTGCTCACACGTCTCTGCAATGCGAAGCAGTTCCTCCTTGCGTTGCTGATCGCTTTCGAGGTTTTCGGCCACGATTCGTGCAAGGCGGGCATAGCGATTGGCAAACCGAATCGCAGCTTCCAGGACGACCTTCATAGCGTCCCAGTTCTGGATCTTCTTGTACAGGGGAAGGAGTTCCGGACCGGGGACACCGATGGTTTTTTCCTCGGCCGCCTCCAGGTTTGCGTCGATCTCTTGGATGATATCCTGGAAGCCCCGCTTACCGGTCATGAAGTACTCATAGTCTTTTCCCGAGTAGCCGAAGGCCGAGGTAGGGGTTCCCCACCCGATGGCGCCGCTCATGAACTTGACCGCGTCTTCCGGATCAAGGAGGCGCGCAAGTTTGTCGATCGCCGCCTCTCCGGCCCATCTTGCGCAAAGGTCGGCCACCTTCTTGAGGGATTCTTGCTCGGGCTCCTCGTGGATTCCGGGCTCGTTGTACACCTCTTCGTTCACCATGCTGGCCCCATCGACACGCCAGGCAATGGTGTGTGGCGCGCTTCCAACGTAACCTACGAGCTGAGCACGGTCCGTGATGAAAATGGGGATATTATCGAGCACGTGTGCAAGGGCCTTCGCCTTTCTCATCATCTGTTCGTCGTGCTTGGCATCGTCACTGAAATAAGTGTCCGTGAACAGGGTGGCCAGCTCCATGTCGATCTTGATTCCCGGGCTGTAGTTGCCGCCGATGGCCCCTTTCTTCCAGATCGCCTTTCGCAGGTAGTCGAGTCTTTGGGACCGCTTCTTTTCCGCGGCCCACCACCATTCCTGTTTGTTCTCGAGTTCCTCGATCTGTTTCTGGAATTGTGCAGACTCAGCCATTGTGTCCCCCTCCCTGTGTATGATTCGGGCCCGAACTATTTTCCTATAACCCGGAAACGATAGGCAAGAAGAATGCCAGAATGGAAATGAGTACCCTAACATGTTGTTTCTATGGCGGATTGAGGATCCATAAGTGGTATTCCCCAGAGCATAACTGGGACACGGATGGGACAGTCATGGACCGGCTAAATGAGTCTAATGCATTGTATTTTAAGTAGTTTTCTAAGATATTGGCGGCAGGGTCAAAATGATACAGCTGGGATTGTTTTAAGGCAGAAATGGGACAGTGGTCAGAAGAATCTTCAGGAAAGCTCAAGGCGTTTCAGTTTCCTCAATAGCGTCTTTCGCGAGATCCCCAGCATCTTTGCGGCCCTGGTTCGGTTTCCGAGACAACGGTCCAGGGCCTTCCCGATGGCGACCCTCTCTGCCTCCATCAGGCTACCTTCCAGCAGAAGTTCATCCCCGTCCTCCTTTTCGATCTTCTTCCGTCCCTCTGCCGATTTTCCTGAATGCGATTCCCGGGAAGGAATGAATTCGAGCCTTTCCACGGCAAGGTAACGTTGAATTGCGTTTTGGAGTTCCCGTACGTTGCCCGGCCAGTCGTAGTTGATCAATTCCCCTATTACGTCGCCCGGAACCGACTTCATCCTCCCATCCTCAGAATAGCGCTTGAGAAAATGTTCCAGGAGGAGAGGAATGTCTTCCCTCCGGTCCCGCAAGGGCGGAACGTTGATCGGAATGACGTGGATCCGGTAGAAGAAGTCTTCCCGCATGTGCCCCTTCCTGAGTTCTTCGAGGAGATCTCTGTTCGTGGCCGCGATCACGCGGAAATCAGCCGCCTTGTTCAAGGTGCTCCCTACGGGCGTGTAGCCTCCATCTTCTATGGCACGCAAGAGCTTGGCCTGTAAGCTCAGTTTCAACTCCCCCACCTCGTCCAGGAAGAGAGTGCCTCCGTCCGCCGTGTCCAGGTAGCCGCGCTTGTCCGCGTAGGCTCCGGTAAAGGCCCCTTTCTTGTGCCCGAAGAATTCGCTCTCAAGGAGGTGCTCCGGGATAGCGGCGCAGTTTACCGGTACGAACGGCTTCTGGGAGCGGGTGCTCATATCGTGGATCGCCTTTGCGACCAGTTCCTTTCCGGTACCCGAGTCTCCGTAGATGATGACGTTCGCATTCGTTGCGGCAGCGCTCAGGATGCGTTCGTAGACCTCTTGCATCGCACGGCTCTTGCCGATGATATTGCCCAGCCGGAATCGGTCTTTGATGGAAGAGCGGAGGTTGATGTTCTCCCTCCTCAAATGCTCCGCGTCCTGCTGCATCGTGATTTCTCTCAACTTCGCCTCTGTGATGTCCCGAACGGTCATGAAAACGGTGGGAAGGCTGTTCCACTGGATCAGGGCGGCTCGCCCCTCTATCCAGATCTCGCCGTCCGATTTCGTCCGCCAACGGGTTTCAAAAGGCCTCTCTGTGGAGACACCCCGTTCAAGGGCCTCCAACATGTCGTACAAATACGTGTCCGATCCCGATGCAGCGAGGGAAACCGCGCTCTTGCCGAGGAGTTCCTTCGATTCATCGTAGCCGAGCATGGACGCCAATGCGTCGTTAACGAACACGATTCTCGACTCATGGGCAAGAACCACGCCGACGGTCATCCGCTCTGCGAGCATGCGGTAGAAGGCCTCGCTTTCGCGCAAGGCGCCCGTTGCATGTTTGAGTGCACTCAAGTCCGTGCCGATCCCGAGAACGTACGAACTGTCCCGCATCCTGGCGCTCGTTCCGGAGAAGAAATAAGGGATTCGCTCCCCGTCCTTGGTTGCCACATCCGCCTCGACAGTTGCCGCACCGGTTGCCAGGGCCTTTCGTATCGCTCCCAGAATCCTGTGTGCGTCTTCTCCCACGAACATGTCCATGACCGTCTTTGTAAATACTTCTTCCGACGAATACCCGGTAACCTCTTCCAGGTTCTTGTTCCAGTTCTGGAATTTCAGGTCGTCCTCGATCACATAGAAGACTCCCGGCAGGCTCCGGATCAGCATCTCGAAGAACTGACTCTTCCTTTCGAAAGACATCACCGAACGCTCGAGTTCGGCAATCCTCTTCTCCGATCCCTTTGCCGGTGGCTTAACTGTCCGATTTTCGCCCATGCACGCCCTCCATGGGTGGAATATAGCATGAAACCCGTGTCCGGAAAACCGGCCCCAGAAGGGGCCGTCTGGAAATCGGGCACGGGCACGAATTCTTGCTGGAAACGGCAGAGCCCTGTCTTCTCACCGGCATGGCCGGTGGTTTAGTCTTTTCAATTAGCAGGCAGGGAGGTCGTGGAGTTACTCAGACGCGGCCCTGCCGGATCGGGAAGAGAATCCGCTGCCGGAGCAGGCGTTCCAGGACGAGGGGCAGGGTGCGTATGGTCTTCATGAAGTAGAGGCGGTCAAAGGCGAAGCATTCGCGCAAGAAATCCTTTGTCTGCTGACTGCATCCGCAACCGATTGTGAATAGCTCGATCGCGTTTCGTTCACAGAACTCGACCGCCTCGCTGAGGCGCACCCCGCAGTTGGAGGCACCGTCGGTGATGTGGATGATGAGCCTCCGGTGGCGCCTTTCCCGAAGGGTAACCGCTGCGGCCATGATGGCCTGGCCCGAGGGGGTTCGTCCGGAGGGCACGACCGTGTAGAGATCCCCTCCATGGTAGAGTTGGGTGAGGGTGCAGCGGTTCCTCTCCTCGTGGTAGGCGTAGATGTCGACCCGGTTTCTCGACCCTTTGGAAGCCTCCGCGAGGGAGGCAAAGGCCTTTTCCGCGACGGGCCAGGGCTTCTGACGTGCCCCTTTCCCGGCCATGGAGGCCGAGCCGTCCGCCACAAGGCAGATCTGCCAGGAGTGCTCAGAGGTTGGGGGTTCCCTGGTCTTGAATACCTTTCCGTCGATCGGCACGCGATGGAGTCGACGGGCGTCGAGGTTACCCTCGATCAATCCCCTTCGGACGCGCCTCCTTCGCACCCTTCTGACGAGGGACTCCTGTTCGCTGAAGATCCTCTTGAGCTGCCTGACGAGCAAAGGGTCCGGCTGCATGGCCATCCTGGCGGTTCCCTGCCTGACGCGGGTTCTCATCGACCCGGCCTCAGGGTCTTCCACCGCAACGAGGATGGTCCGGGTCAGGTCGGTCTCTTGATCTTCGACGAGCTTCATGACCTCCTCGGCGAGGTCCGGCTCCAGGCCTTGAGTCTCCTCCCTTTTGTCTCCTTCGTTCTCTCTTTCTGCCTCGTCCGTGTTTTCCGGCTCTGGCAACCGCCCCTCCGGCGCGGCTTCGTCGAACATATTGATCGCGTCGGGGGAGGAGGCAAAGTCCTCCCATTGGGAGAGGATCTCCTGCAAGGACGTCCAGGTTTTCAGGTAGAGATCGACTCTCTTCTCCCTTCTCTCGGCCGGGGAAGAGAGAGAAACAACCTCCCGGATGACTCGGGTGCATTCCCGAAGTCGATCGAGGGGGTCGTTGTAGTAGTGGTGAAGGGGTTCGGGCAATGGGCCGCGGGTCTCTCTCGTTCTCCAGGCAAGGGCCAGGCTTTCGGCACTTGGGGGCAATGTCGGGTCCCTGGTCTCTTTCATCCTGTCGTTCTTCCAGAAGCTCGAAAGATACAGGGACCAGACCCTGGGCCTTGCCAGTTCGTCAATGTAGATGTCTTCTGCTGCCTGGACAAAGGCTTCGAGAAAGGGAGCGAAGTTCTCGGGCAGGTCCGATACCCCCTGCTGCACCTTGCCGACAACCCATTCCCTCCACTCGAGGGAGGAAAGGCCTTCGTGCACCACCTGGCCGACGAGGATGTCAAAGGTTTTGGACGGGATGGGGTAGGCTCGGTCGACCACGTCCGGGTCCAGAGTGATCGAGTTGGTGTCCGTTGCCTGCATGCCTTTCCAAAAGACAGGCTTGACGTTTTTTCCAAGGTGGGCTGCCACCTTGCGCAAGGCCCTCAGGCTCAGGCCGAGTTCGGTGGGCGGGTGCTGTGAGACGTTTCTTCGCCAGTATCGGGAGTACGTGACCATGCCAGATTCTCAGCCGGACGCGCCGTTGGGCAAGTACAGAATGTAGCGGTCCGCCGTTGTCTCGGTTTCACCTGTCTCCACCTGGACGGCCAGGAGCAGGGATTCCAGGGTGTCCTTGGAGATCTGGAGGCTGTAGACGAGCGCCTCCCTCAACGATGCGCCAAGGGCGATGAGTTCGGCGATCATCAGGCTGTGCCGAATGGACACGCCTATGCCGAGCTGTTCGTTGTTTCGTATGCCGTTCACAATCCTCAAGACTTCATCCGTTTGGGATGGGTCCAGACCGGTCTTCCTGACCAGGACCTCCTTTTCCACATCGTGGGGTAAATACTCCAGATGGATCCGGTAGAATCGGTCCTTCAGGGCTGCATCGAGCGCCTCCGTTCCAGTGAACTCATCCCCCTCATTCATGGTTGCGAAAAACATGACCTGCGGGGCGACCTCTACAAAGCCGAGTTCGTCAATCCAGATGCTCCGGTCTTCCGACAGCACGGAGAAGAGTTCGTTCAGGGCATGAGGGGTTTCCGATCGGTTGATCTCCTCCAGGTGCACCACACATCCCGGCGTCTGGATCGCCTTCGGGAACAGGAACTCCTGATAATAGGTCTCGCCTCCCTTGAGCCGCTGCTGACCGAAAAGCTGGCCGGACTCGAGCAGGAGCCCGACCTGAAAAGTCGCCATGGGTCTCTGGTAGATGTGGGCGAATTGCCGGACGAGGGTTGATTTGCCGCACCCCTGAGTGCCGGTGGTCAGGATGTTTACCGGATGCCTCTGCGACATCTTGTGAAATCTTTCGAGGTTTGCCCTGTCCTCGTCCAGGATGAAATAGTTCGGGTCCAGAGGGGGAATTCTCAGTTGCTTGGCGTCTGCCGTCATCTCACTCCCTTTCCGGGCTTCCGTCCGCGAGCTAGAGTCTACTTCATAGAGGCATATTGCCGTGCCTTTTGGGCGGCCTCTGAACCTTTTTTCGCTCGAGCACCTTGAAGGCACGTACCAGATATCGCCTCGTCTCGGCTGGGGTCACCACATCTTCCACATTCAGGTTCGCGTTGACCTCATAGATCGGGTTGGCATAGGTTTCTTTGTATTCCCTGAGCTTTTCCTCGAGATACTCCTTCGTGGCACCCTCGTCCCGGCTGTGAATGAGCATCACGGCCTGCTCCGCACCCAGGATTCCTGTCTCCATGATCGGCCAGTAGAGCACCCGATCGGACCCAAGCCCGGGAAGGACGCCCATTCCGAGATTTCCTCCTCCGTAAGCCTTCCGTAGGACGACGACGATGCGTGGCACGGTCGCCTCACAAAGTGCATAGAGCACTTTTGCCCCGTGTCGGATGATCCCCGTGTGTTCCTGGTTCGACCCGGGCATATAGGCCGGGGTGTCGACGAGAAGGATGAGCGGAATGTTGTAACAGTCGCAGAAGCGGATGAACCTTGCCTGCTTGTCCGAGCTGTCCACGGTCAGGCATCCGGCCCTTACCATGGACTGGTTGGCCACGACGCCCACGGTCTTGCCGTCCAACCGGCCGAAACCGACTATGACCTCGCCGGCAAACTCCTTCTTCACCTCGAGGAAGTCACCGTTGTCGACGAGGGCGTTGATCACCTGGTGCACGTCAAAGGGTTTGTTCGGAGCGATGGGCACGATGTGGTTAAGCTCGTCACTGGACCTGTTCGGGTCGTCCCCTGTGGTGTAGATGGGCGGCTTTTCATCACAGTTCAGGGGAAGGAAGCTGAGCATGCGGCGGATGTCGTTCAACAGCTCCTTCTCGTCCTTGCACCGGAAGTCACAGACCCCGCTCTTTTCTGCGTGGACCTTGGCCCCCCCGAGGGCCTCCATGCTGATCTCTTCGCCGGTCACCATCTTGACCACCCGGGGGCCCGTGATGCACATGTGGCTCGTGTTATCGACCATATAGATGAAATCGGTCAGGGCGGGTGAATAGACCGAAATACCGCTGCAGGTCCCCATGATGCCCGAGACCTGGGGGACGACTCCGGAGGCGAGGGTGTTTGGGAAGAAGACGGAACCCCCGTGCTTTTCGTTGATGAACGAGAAATGGGTGCGCTTCTTGACGCTATACCAGTCCAGGTCTCGAGAAGTTGGAAGCCTTGCGCCGGGCCCTTCGTGCAGGCCGATCAGGGGGACCCGCATTTCCAGGGCACGTTCGATGGTTCGGTACATCTTGTACCCGTGTTCGATGCCGATCGATCCTCCAAGAACGGTCCGGTCCTGGGAATAGACGAACACGGGGCGGCCATCGATTTCACCATTTCCGCAGACGATTCCATCGCCGGGCACGTTCAAGGCGTGACCCGCGAGCATGTTCATCTCCATCAGGCTGTCCGGGTCGAGGAGCGTCTCCACGCGCTCACGGGCCGTGAGCTTTCCCTCTGCGTGGTGCTTGGCGACCTTCTCCCGGCCGCCGGCCTGGCGTACCTTTTCCCGCGCTTCCTCGAGTTCCTTCAGCCTTTTTTCTAGAAATGGGTCCATGTCTCTCCTCCCCCCCGCTCTGTAACTTCCTTCGCTCCCGGTTCCATCGTCGCATGATCTGCCGTCCCAGTGACGGCCGTCTACAGTTTTCCACTCGACCCCGAGGTCAAAGGACAAAGGTCAAAGGTGAAAGGGATGGATCAAATATTGAAGAGTGAATCAACGGATGCTTTCATCAGGACTTCAACCACCCCTTTGACCTTTGACCTTTGGTCTGCAGTTCTGCCGCTTTCTCGGCTTCTTCTATCGACGCATACCCGTGGCTCTTGACCATGTTTTCGTAGATCGCCTGCGTCAAGTTTCGATCGTTGGCCAGGCTCTCCGTCACGTCTCTGTAAAGATGAGCCAGCGTGTCGGCCGAATAGGTTTCCAGTTCGCCTCGAAGGTAGTTCACGAAGGAGGTTGTCTGGAGTGCCTCTTCCCCTTCCTCCAAGGGACGTCCCCGCTTCATCAGATAGGGGTATTTGGCCATTATCTCTTTCTGCCATGCGAGCTGGATGGCAACGATCTGGTCGAGCAGGTTGTCCACCAGGATGTCGTCGTGGAGCTTCGGGATCAGGTCTTCCATACGAGCGTACTTCAGGGTCATCAGATTCTGGCCTTGCTCAACCGCCTTTTCCAGATCCTCCCGGTACGAGGCCAGGGTCTGCTCAGACCAGACGGAAAATTGCGCCGCCCGGGTCATACGGAACCCTTCCGGGTCCTGCTGGCAGGAAACCGGCTCCTGCGCACGGACGGAGAGAAACATCTGGAGCTCTTTCTCGAGGATCTCTTGAATCAGTTCGTCTCTTACTCCCATAGGTCGTTCCTCATTCAGAATGCGTTTTTGTCTGTCGGTACCAACCATACGTCTTCTGCATGCCGGCTGTGAATGAAGTGTATTGAAAACCAAGGGTCTGGCGAACCAGATCCCCGGAATAGATGAGATGGCTGTCCAGAGGGAAGGGGAGGGGAATCCTCTTCGCATCGATCTCCGAGACAGGCATTGCACGGGTCGGAATCGTTCGTTCCGTGATCGCTTCGAGGACCTCGACGAGCCTTTCGTATGAAATCAACTCTTCTGCAGACAGGTTGAAGGCCTTCCCAAAGGTTTCCGGATTGCCCATGCACCGTACGATGATTTCAGACACGTCCCAGACCGAAACAAACTGGAAGAGGGCGAGTTCATTGTCCGGAAGGATGACGATCTGGTTCTGATCGATCAGGTCGAAGAAGTATCCTTCCCTGGGTGCATAGTTGTACTGCCCGTAGATGATCGAGGGGCGAAGGCACGTGCAGGGGAATCCGAGCTGCCGGGCGTGTGTGGAGACGGTCTGCTCGGCGAGCCATTTCTGAAACCCGTAACCGGCTGCAGGCCCCAATTCCGGTTGGGGCCCCGCAAGCTTGAGGCCGTTCTCCCGGATCGGTAGCGATCGTGTGGGGGCATACACGGAAGTGGTGCTGATAAAGATGTACTGTCCCACCGACCCACGGGGCAAGGCGAGAACCACGTTTCGAACATCCTTGGGCGTGTATCCGCAGAAGTCCACGACCGCGTCCCAGGATAACGAGGGGAGGGCTTCGCGCAGGTGGGCTGTATTGTTCCTGTCGCAGACGATTTCCTCCACGCCTTCCAGACCCAGGGGGCGGTTTCCTCGATTCGCAACGACGACCCGGTAATCAGGATTCGGGGCGAGCGCCTCGACGAAGACCTTTCCCACGAAGTAGCTGCCACCGATGACGAGTACGTTTTTCATGGGACCGTACGCCTTAGCCTACCCATACGTTACGCCCCCGCAATGAGGCATCCTGGATCGTCGCCTGGATGACGGGCCCGTGGTCCGGGAGAAATGTGCTGTCGTGTGTGGAGAGCATCTGTCGGCCGAATTCCTGGATCAGGGCTGCGCAGATTTCCTCGATCCGCTCTTCCTTCCTCGCAAAGTCCGATTCCGTAATGAGATCGCTGATCCTGTCACGGATCCATGCTCCAAGGAGGGGAAGGTCCCCCACGGCCCGATGCATCCACTTGTAGAAAGAGGTGTATCTTCGATTGAGGAGAAACACGACGGATATCACGTCCGCACAGAACTTGGTCTCCGCGTACTGGGCGGCGAAGAGTTCCCCCCTCTGCACACACCGGGGAAAGTTGTACTGGCCCGCCTGTCCGATGGTCATGCTGCGAGCGGCTATCTTCTTGCGCCTCACATCTTCCGGATAGAAGGCCAGGAGGGCCTCTCTCCACTCGGTAAACTCCCCCAGGGGATCCCGGAAGACCTTGCCGTTCGTGCAGGCCGCCAGCGAGTTCTCCGGCAAGATCAGCCACGTGTCGAGGTCCGCTGGAATCCGGTCCAGGCCGAGGAAGCGTTGGTAGAAACGGGCAACCTCGAAGACGCCGACCCTCCCATCGCCCCATTCGCTGGTCCGCCTCGGTCCGCACCCTTCAAAGGTTTTGGGAAGTCCGTCCAGTGCCGCCTGGAGCCTATCCGCGATTTCTTCATAATCCGGCTTGGACAGCCAAAGGCAGAACCCGGGTCCCCAGTCATGATCCCGGGAAACGGAATCGTCAAAACCGGAACACTCGGACCCGTCGCCTACGAGTCCGGCCGCCAGGCGATCCATGTAGGGGCCAAACTCCTGCTGGAGCATCGGGAAGCCGATTTCCTCGAAATAGCGTTCCGCCAGGTCCAAACCCTTCATCTACGTGTTCCCGGAAGACGTTAGAAGCTGGATGTTCTGCTCCGCCAGAGAGGCCTTCCGCTCCTGGCCGAGCGAATCGTACAGGGCCTTTGCCTTTCGAAACCACTCCAGGGCGCTCTCCCGTTCCCGTTTCATGGCGTGGATGTATCCGATGTTGCTGTACTGGTCCGCCATGCCGCTCGATTCGTCTTGTTCTTCAAAGATGGCGAGTGCCTTCGAATAGCTCTCGAGGGCAGCCTGGTGATCCTCCTTGTCCCGGTACACGGAACCCACATTTCCCAACTGCCATGCCAGCCCCGTGGGATCCCCGAGGGACTCACACAAGCGGCCGGCCTCCTGAAATCGTTCGAGGGCCTCGTCACGTCTGTCCAAACCCACCAGGACGTGTCCCAGGTTGTTCAGGAAGACAGCCTGTCTCTTCTGATCGGGGGCCTCCCTGAGCAGGTCCAGGCCCGTGGAGAAGGCGTCGCAGGCACCCTGGAGATCCTTTTTTTCGATGCAAAGCCTGGCTGCATCGTTACAGGCATCGATCTCTTCGATTCGGTTCGGCCCCGCCATTGGATTTCATTTCCCCTTGAATACAGGTTCGCGCTTCTCGAGGAAGGAGGAAAAACCCTCCATGAAGTCCTCGCTCTGTTTGCACACCTCGAGGACGTAGGACTCGTAGTCGAGTGCCTGGGGGAGGTCCCACTTGTTGAAATTCTGCAGGCCCCGTTTCGCAAAGGCGACCGGTATGGGCGCATTCTTGGCGATTCTCTCCGCAAAGTCGCGTGTTACCTGGGCGAGTTCTTCATGCGGCACGAGCTTGTTCACCATCCCGATCTTCAGCGCCTCTTCCGCACCGACGACCTCCCCGGAGAAGATCAGCTCGGCCGCCTTTGCATATCCCACGAGGCGTGGCAGAAAGTAGATGCCGCCCCAGTCAGGGTGAACGCCTCGTCGCACGAAGACCTGACCGAAGCGTGCCTTCTCGCTTGCAATTCGGATGTCGCAGGCCAGGGCAAGGTTGCAGCCTCCACCTGCAGCAACGCCGTTCACAGAGGCAATCACCGGCTTTTCCATTGAGTTGATGGTAAGAGCCGCCTTGCACATGGCGTGACGTTCGCTGGACACCGTTGTTTCGAGGGCCTTGGTCGTCCCGGAGACGAATTCGTTCACGTCGCCTCCCACACAGAACGCCTTGCCGGCGCCCGTGATGACCACGACCCTTACCTCCCGGTCTCCCGCGACGTCATCGATGACCTCGACGATCTCCTGCCGCATGCGTCCGGCAAAGGCATTGTACTTTTCCGGGCGATTCAGCGTAACCGTGGCCACTCCGTCCTTCTTTTCGAGCAAAATGTATTCCCAGCTCATCCTTCCCCTCCTCCGAAGAAGTTCCCCAATCGCTTGGACAGCTCTTCTGCTTCTCCGACCAGCTCGAAGAAAACCTCACTCAGGCTTTCGATCCTCTTCACGACCCCGACGCTCTGTCCGCACGGCATGGTCGCGTTTTCCCTGTTTCCGCCCTCTGTTACATACGTGGAGTCGCCCGATTTGCCCAGGAACTCGTCCGCCTCGGCCTCTCCCATTTTCTCCAACTGTTCGGTCATCTTGTTTCTCAGGACCCGTATGGGCATCTCCTTCTTACCGAGGATGAAGGTCTCATCGCTGGAAGCGGAACAGACCCTTTCCTTGAAGAAGGTCGGCACCGCGCATTCCTGGGTAGCGAGAAAACGGGTGCCCATCTCGACGCCTTCTGCACCGAGCGCAAAGGCCGCCACCAGTCCTCGGGCATCCCCGATGCCACCTGCCGCGACCACGGGGATGTCCAGGGCATCCACGATCTGTGGGACCATACACAAGGTGGAGACGTCATTCCGGCCTATATGGCCCCCTGCCTCGAAGCCCGTAACAACGACCGCGTCGACGCCGGCGGCCTGGGCCTTCCTTGCCATGCTCTCATTGGAAACCTTGTGAACGACGCGCAGACCTGCCTCCCGGACGCGCGCCATCATCTTTGCCGGGTTCCCTGCAGAGGTGGTGATGGTTTTCACGCCCATTTCTATCGAGATTTCCAGAGCGTCGAATGCATTCGGCCTGTAGATCGGTATGTTCACGCCAACCGGTCGATCCGTAAGCTCCCGGGCACGTTTCAACTCGGCCCGGAGTTTGTCGTTGGAGAGCCCGGAGGCTGCAATCTGCCCGAAGCCGCCGCAGTTCGATACGGCCGCAGCCATCTCGCCGAGGGTAATCATGCGCATGGCGCCCTGAATGATCGGATAGGAAGAACCAAGGATCTTCGTGATCCGGTTGTGCCGGCTCCCGCCAGGACCATGGGTTGAAAAGGCGCCCTTAGCTTGAAGGTCTGTTTGTCCGCTCATATTGCCTCCCGTGTTGCTTCTTTCTGAGTGGACTTGTCGGTCCTTTGCGCGAGGTATTTCTCCTTGAGCTCGGACTTCTTGATCTTCATCGTTGTGGTGAGGGGCAGGTCGTCCAGGAACCGGAGCTGCCTCGGATGCTTGAACCGGGCCAGCTTGCCTTCCAGGTACTCGTTGATCTCCTCCAGGGTAAGGGTCTCTCCCTCGACGGCCACGACGAACACCAGCCCGGTCTCCCCCCATTTTTCGTCCGGAACCCCGATGATCGCTACGTTGGAGATCTTCGGGTGGCCGGCCAGAATCTTTTCCGCCTCTGCGGGATAGACATTCTCTCCCCCGGTGCGATACATGTCCTTCGCCCGGTCCACGATGTAGAAATAGCCCTCCTCATCCATGTATCCAAGGTCCCCGGTGTGGAGATTCCCGTCCACGATCGTTTCCGCTGTTTTCTCGGGGAGGTTCCAGTACCCACTCATGACCGTTGGGCCCTTGGCCATGATTTCTCCGATGTCCCCCGGAGGGGCTTTCTCGCCGTCCGGGCCTGCGATCCAGACGTCCGTAAAGAACCCCGGCTTGCCGATAGAGCCCACCTTGCGCTCCACGTCCTCCGCCGGCATCATCATCATCAGCGAGTTCTCTGTCTGCCCCAGGCCCTGCCGCATTTGAAGGCCCCGCTTTCCCAGTTCCTCGAACAGGCTCGGAGGGGTCCTCTCCCCGCCGCCGAAGACGCAACGAACACTGCTCGTATCGATCTCGTCCAACTTGCCCGTCTCGAGGATCATCCGCCACATTGTCGTCAGGGCCAGGACGACCGTGCCCCGGTACCGCTCGATGTCCTGCGCAAACTCGGCCGGGTCGAATCCACGGCGCATGACCATCGTCATTCCGGCGCACAAGGTCGGTGTGGCTACGATGAAGAGCCCCCCGGAGTGGAACAGGGGCATCTGGGCCACGAAGACATCGTCCGGCCGGGCCTCTGTGTAGAACGCCACCTGAAAGTTCTTGAAATAGGTCTGCTTGTGGGTGAGCACGGCCCCCTTCGGGTTGCCCGTCACCCCTGAGGTGTACACAATGGCCAGGGGATCGTCGAATTCCACCGGCCTCTCAGGGATCGGTTCGCCGCTGGGCTGATCGTTCCGCAATGCATGATAGTCTGCGGCCCAGGGTGGACACTCCGTCCCTTCGGACCCGTCCGCAGAAGGGGCGCCGCCCCTCATGAAAATGAACTTGTCCGCCTCGACCTTGAGCCGGCTGCGAATCTCATCGATGTTGTCCACAAAGGCGTCATGGAACACCACCATCCGGGCGGAGGAGTCATTCAGTTGATACTCCAGCTCCCGGCCCACGAGCCGAAAGTTCAGCGGCACGAGAGTCGCTCCCAGCTTGGCGCAGGCAAAATAGACCTCCAGGAACTCTACGCAGTTCAACAGCACGACCGATACACGATCGCCGTTGCGTATGCCCCGCTTGCGCAACAAATGAGCCGCACGGTTCGCCCCTTCATTCAGTGCCCCGTACGTGACCGGTTCGTCCTCGAAAATGATTGCGGCCTTGTCGGGCGACATCTCCGCCCGCTTCCGCACGATGTAGCCCACATCCCACTTTAGCGACATTCTCCCAGACTCCTTTCATCCATCCCTGTCGTCTTGTTCGGCGATAGCCGGCGTGAACAGCGTCTGGACCTCCACAATATGGACTTCATACTCGAGTTGCTTGCCCGCCCAGGGGTGGTTCCGATCGAGGTACACCCAGTCTCCGAGATACCCCATGATCGTGAAGAGCTCGCTTTCCCCGTCCGCGTTCAGTCGCCTGTACCGGGTCCCCACGACGCAGTCCTCGGAGGGCAGCTGGCTCAAGGGGATTCGGATCACGAGATCCTTGTTGCGCTCCCCATAACCCTGGTCCGCGGGAACGACGATTGTCTTCGACTGGGCTGCCTCGAGGCCCGCGATGCCTTCCTCGAGGCCAGGCGGAAGATCGCCCTCCCCGAAAACGAACTTGAAAGGCGTTTTCGCATACATGTCATCCAGGACGTCCTGCTCTTCGTCCCGGACGATAAAATTCAACGTGACGACCGTATTCTCCCCGACCACCCGTCCTTCGCCGGTCCCCTCTGGGAGCGGTGGTTTCGTCTTCGGTGTTTTCGCTATCTCGTTCGTCATGTGCTTCCTTTAGCTCTGGATGTCAGGTGGCAAAATGACCCTCTCCTCGCTTAGGCCGTGGCGGGCCGTCCCTTCTCCATAAAGATGCGGTTTGTTTCCGTAGAGAAACGTGTGTCTGAGAAGCCTCTCGATGGCCCGAGGCAGCTGCCCGTAGTGGTCCACGAATTGTATGGATCTACCGTACTGACGGACCATGGCGTGACGGTCCTTGTAAGCGCATCCCAGGGTAACGAGATGAATCTTCTGCTTTCGGCAGTACTCGATTCCATAGCGCACATCACATCCAAGGTTGGACTCCCCATCGGTTACGTGAATCAGGAGGTTCCTCTTGCGCCCCTTGGGCATGAAGTAGGCGACGGCGATGATGGCCTGTCCCGACGCCGTCTGGCCGCTGGGTGGAACGGAAAGGAGCTGCCTGTCCCGGATCAACCGGGAGATCATGCAAACCCCGTCCACCTCGAAGTATGCGTAGGCCTGGAAGTGGTTTCGGGATCCGATGAGGGCCTTGTGGAGATTTCCAACCGTGTTCTCCACCATTCGCCACTTGTTGCCCCGCATGGAACCGCTCGCATCCATCAGCAACGTGACATTCCAGTCCAGTTCCGGGAGCTTCTCCTTCTGGTGGAAGCAGCGGCCGGAAACCGGGGCCCTGTAGAGGCGCCTTCGATCCACCTTCCCGCTCAGGAGGCCGCGATTCACGACGGTCTTCCGAGTCGCGTAGTTGAGGAAGAGCGACTTCAGTCTTGCGACCAGGTGAGGGTCGACCACAGGACGTGACGGGATGCTGAAATCCCAGCGGGAGGTGGGCACAACATCGTCGTTGTCATGGCCGACCACGGACTGGATGATAGGCGTTATGTCCGGGGAGTCGAGCGCCAGTTGCAGTTCGATCTGGTGCATCACATAGGCAGAAAGGGGCCTCTTCACCGTTGTAGTTTTCCTGGTTTGGGCATCGGGCGCCTTCTTCTCAGCAAGAGAGGGATACCACTTGAGGGTCTTGTCGATCGTCGCCAAGGAAGATACGGAGTCCTTGATCGCCTCCCAGGTGTCGAGGTAGACCTCCGCCCGCTTCTTGCATCGTTCCGTTACCCCCTTCTCCATGTCTCCGATCTCTCGCAACCGGCCCGTCAGGGCCTCCAGCGCATGAAGCGAGTTCTCGTAGGCCGGGACCGGTTCGTGGTCTCCGTTGCCTCCCCAGGCAGCGGTCCACCACAGGTAGACCAGTGCATCCAGGGAAAGAGATGACGGGTTGAACCCTGCCCTGGTTTCCGCAAAGGCCTCTTTTCGTACCGTGGGCGTGTAGAGCCCGAAAACAGTTTTGTCCGCCACCAGATCGACGTAGATGTCTTCCGCTACGCTGACGATCTTCTGGAGCCGTACGTTGGCCAATCCTCCGAGTGTACGGATCGTCGGCTCAAGAAGCTTCCAAACGTGGTCGCTCCACTCCGTTCGATGGAGGGCTTCGTGGGTGACCAGGCCTACCAGATGGTCTATCTTCTCGGACGGGATCGGGTACTGGCCCATGAGCATCGCGGGCTCGATAATGATGGCCGTGCCTCCTCCCCGTGACATGCCCGTGTACTCGATTCTTCCTACGTTCGGCCCCAGGTGCCCAGCCACCTTCCGCATGGCCCGTAAAACGTTGGCCAGCTCGACGGATTCGAAGCCCGATCGATTCAGTCTCCAGTAATCCGAGATTCCGTACTCCTGTCCGTCATTCGATTTCATAGGCTCCCTATCCCTCATGCTTCAGTGTGCCGAGCATGTCCTCGGCCACAGAGTACGGGTCCTGTTCTCCGTCGATGATCCGATTCACCGCAGCCTGGAGTGCTCCGTTTCCTGCCCACTGAGAACGGATATGATGGAAAAGTTCTTGTTCCATCAGGGTCAGTACTTCTTCCATGATTCGTGTTGCATCGTCGCGGGACGGTCTCTCCTTGTCTTTCTTGAGCTGCACGAGCATGCTTACGAGAGACTCGATTCCTTCCCCGGTGACGGCCGAGGTCTTCAGCACGGGAGGCGCAGCTTCCTCCCCTTCCTGGGAGAGCTCGAGCATCGCCTGAATGTCGAACACCACCTCGTCCGCACCCTCCCGGTCCGCCTTGTTCACCACGAAGAGGTCCGCGATTTCCATGATGCCCGCCTTGAGGGTCTGGATCCCGTCTCCCAGCCCCGGCACGGAGACCACCAGGACGACATCGGCCGCCCTGACCACCTCGATCTCATCCTGTCCCACGCCTACCGTTTCGATCAGCACGATGTCCTTGCCGAAGGCGTCCATGATGCGGATTACGTCCCGGGCCCCCTGACAAAGCCCGCCCAGCGTGCCGCGGGTCGCCATGGAGCGGATAAAGATCCCTTCGATTGTGGCGATGTCCTGCATCCGAAGACGATCGCCGAGCAGGGCCCCACCCGAAAAGGGGCTCGAGGGGTCGACAGCGATGATTCCCACCTGGTAGCCTCTTGTCACGAGGCCGTGCGCAATCTTGTTGGTCAGGGTGCTCTTTCCAGCCCCAGGAGCACCGGTGATTCCAAATACAAGGGTCGCCCCGGTATCGGGGTAGATCACCTTCATCGCATCTTTCCAGCCCGAATCCCTGTTCTCGATTCGAGTGATCATCTTTGCAAGGGCCCTCACGTTGCCTTTCTTGACACCCGCTACGAGATCTTCCCAGGGTACGGCCATTTCTTTGTATGCCCTCAGAGTGTGTCTATGAACGGCTCTCTGCCACGTTCCGCCTGTCCTCTCGCGATTAACCTCAGCCACGAGACTGAAGGTCAGGACCTTCGCGCGCATATCCAGCTCAAAGTCATGGCTAAAAAAGGCAAAAAGGGTGCCAGGACGAAAGAAATATATCTAAGCATTGGTTTTTGTTGATGAAAAGCAGAAAGGAAGGAGATGGTCTTCAGGGAAAGTTATAACGCTGGTGGGACACTTATGCCACAATATCAGCCTAGCAAGGAACGTAAACGCCTGTATTCATGGTGTGACAGTGACAAGGGACAGGGATGGCTCTGTGGAGCCTATTATGGGTCATCTGTGACACGTAATTGTGGGGAGGGCTCAGGGCTAGGACAGGTCGAGCCTCTTCATCTTCCGGAAGAGGGTTTTTCGCGAGATACCGAGCGCCTTTGCCGCCATCCCTTTCCTCCCGTTGCAGAGCTCGAGGGCCTTCCTGATGGAAGTCCTCTCTGCCTCCTCAACGTTCTGGGTGAGTCGCACAACCCTGTCCGTTTCGATGATGGTCGAGGACTCCACCGCTTCCCAGTCATTGCGTGCGGAAGGCGAAGAGGGAATGAATTCGAGACGGTTCACCGCGATGTACCGGTGTATCGCATTCTGCAATTCCCTCACATTGCCGGGCCAGTCGTAACTCATGAGAGCCTCCAGGACCTGCCCCGGCACGGGGGGGGGGTCGCCGTTCTCTGAATAGAGCTTGAGAAAGTGCTCCATAAGGAGCGGTATGTCTTCCTTGCGGTCTCGCAAGGGGGGAACGTTTATCGGAATGACGTGAATCCTGTAGAAGAAGTCCTCCCGTATGCCCCTTTTTCTGACCTGTTCCAAGAGGTTCCGATTCGTGGCGGCGATGATTCGAAAATCGGAGAGCTTGTTCACGCTGCTCCCTACTGGGGAATAGCCTCCCCCCTCGATGGCACGCAACATCTTTGCCTGAAGGCTGAGGCTCAGCTCTCCCACCTCGTCAAGGAACAACGTGCCCCCATCCGCCACGTCGAGATATCCCTGTTTGTCGGCATGTGCGCCTGTAAAGGCCCCTTTCTTGTGCCCGAAGAACTCGCTTTCCAGGAGATTCTCGGGGATTGCCGCGCAGTTCACAGGCACGAACCCTTTTTCCGATCGGTTGCTCATCTCGTGGATAGCTTTTGCGACCAACTCCTTGCCCGTTCCGGAATCGCCGTAAACGATCACATTGGCATTCGTGGCGGCGGCATTCAAGATAAGCTCGTAAACCTCCTGCATGGCCGGGCTTTTTCCGATGAGGCTCCCCAGGCGATACCGGTCCTTGATCGAGGAACGCAAGCTGATGTTCTCTCTTCGGAGATGCTCTGCCTCTTCGAGCATCGACAGCTCTCTCTCTCTGCTCTCCGTGATGTCTCTGGCGGTCATGAACACGGTGGGGAGGCCCTTCCACTGGATCAGGCTTGCTCTGCCTTGAATCCAGATCTCTCGTCCCACCTTTGTGCGGCAGCGGCTCTCGAATGACCTCTGTTTGGAAAATCTCTTCTCCAGAACATCGAACATCTCCCGGAAATACATCTCGAATTCCCTGGAAACGAGTTCCCCTATATCCTTGCCGAACAGCTCTCCTGCGTCGCGGTAGCCGAACATCGACAAGAGGGCGTCATTCGCGAAGAGGATCTTTGAGCTTTGGCAAAGCATGGCCCCCACCGTCATCCGTTCCGCCAGGCCGCGGTAGAAGGTCTCGCTCTCGCGCAACGCATCCTGCGTCTGCTTGAGTTCGGTGAGGTCGATTCCCATGCCCAACACGTACGATGCGTTTTCTATCGTCGTGCTCACGGCGGAGAACAGGTAGGGATTCTTCTTCCCTTCCTTGCTCGTCATCTCCGCCTCCACCGTGACTTCCCCTTTTAAAAAAGCGGTTTGTACGGCCTTCTTGATGCGCTTCAGGTCCGCTCCGGAAAACAGATCGTTGACCTTCATGTGCAACAATTCGTCCCGGCAATACCCGCTCACCTTTTCCATGTTTTCGTTGCAGTTGAGGAATTGCTGATCCTGGTCAAAGGCATAGAAGACGCCCGGCAGGCTGCGGATCAACATCTCGAAAAACCGACCCCTTTTTTCGAGATCCAGGACGGTCTTCTGAAGCTCCAGAATCTTGGGTGACACCGATGCGGATGTCTCTTCCTTACGGGCATGTTTCTCAGACATGAGGCCTTCCTTGTCTTCCGCTACTGTTCCCAGGTTTTGTAGGTTTCTTCCGGATTATCCAAGACGTGGGCGATCCTCCTGCCGGCATCCTCTCGGACGGCGTCCCGGGTGGCTTCATCGTAATCCTGCGAAGCCATCCATCGTTCGAGGAGGAGTCCCCCGGGCAACCACATCTCCATGGTCTCCCTTTCCGTGACCCAGGCCTTCATCTTGATCCCGAACCCGGCCAGGATCTTCCAAACTTCATCGCGGTTGCGTCGGTCACAGTAAACCATCATCACGCATTCTTCCACGCCGAGGTTCAAGGGCGGTGTTCTATCGTATTTTATGCAGGGGATTTCCTTGTTCTCCACCTGCGGATCAAGCTTCTCCGCAAGCTCATCGAGCTTGTCTTTTTCCCCCAGGACGAGCCACTTGCCCCAGTACTCGAGGACTTCGCCGTTGGTCATGTCCTTGCTCTGGTAAACGGTGTAGCTTCTGCCCATCAAGACCAGGGGATGATAAAGGAAGATGAACTTCGATCTCGGGTCGTCGATGATCATGTCGGTCACCCCCCTGCGGCAAACGGTATGACGCCGAGTTCGTCTCCGTCGCTGATCGACGTGGCGAGTCCCTCGAGTTTCGTCACGTTCTCACCATTCAGGAAGATGAGTATTGCGCCGATCTCGCCCTCTTCGTTCAACAGACGGTCTCGGATACCGGGGAACTCGTGATCCAGCTGATCGATGCATTCCCCAAGGGTCCCTCCCTGGCAGGAAGCTTCATCGCTGCCTCGGAACCACTCTTTCAAAGAGCCCGGGACTCTCACGGTCACAGCCATTTCTCGCACCTCGCTGAAGGTCAAAGGTCAAAGGTCTTGCTTCGAGTCTGTCAGTGGATTCGGGGAAAGTCAACGGATTTGTCCCCCAATTGACCCATTACAGAGATTCCTGTGACCCGGATGGGTCAAGATGGGTTCATCTAGCAAAAACATCTACTTACACAGGGGACGTATCAGGACATGGGGCAATAGTGACTCAGGGCAGGAGTATCGCACCACCCGGATTTCGGCTCTACGATTCACTATTGTTCAACAAAATCCAATAGTTGAATTGCTTGTCCCGAGCTTGGCACCCTTCTTGCCTTTTTTGCAACGTGTCCGAAATGGCTTACTTCATTGGCGGAACGAGAAGAACTGAAGAGTGGAGGGACTGGATGAGCGAGGAGCGAAAAATCAGGGTGCTCGTGGCAAAGCCCGGCCTTGACGGGCACGAACGAGGAGCGCGCGTGGTTGCCTACGGGCTGAGAGATGAAGGGTTCGAAGTTGTTTACACGGGCCTTCGACAGACCCCGGACCAGATTGCAGTGGCCGCCCTTCAGGAAGATGTGGACGTGGTCGGCCTTTCCATACTCTCGGGTGCGCATATGTCATTGACCCGCAAGGTGATTGAACGCCTGAAAGACCAGGGAGCCGACGACATCCTGCTGGTGGTGGGGGGTGTCATCCCGGAAAAGGATGTCCCCACCTTGAAGGAAATCGGGGTGGGGGCAGTTTTTACCTCCGGAACCTCGATTCCGATGATCGCGGAATACATCAGGTCCGAGATCAGGAGCGATGGAGGCGGGTAGTCGCTTCGTGCAGGCAATAGAACAGGGAGTGTCACATTTTTACAGGGGAACAGCGGGCGTTCTTTCGGACAGCTGGTGAAGGATGGAACGTCACTCTTCGTAGGGGGCAAGGGATGGGAAAAGATACGGATAGAATCGACGAAGTTCGGAAGGCGGAAGAGGAGTGGCAGGAGAAGGTGCTCGACCCTCGGGTGAATCGGTTCAAGCTTCAGAAGAGCCCTACGCGGTTCTACACCCCCACGGCCAGGAACGGTTTCAATTTCCTCGAAAAGGTCGGCTTCCCGGGACAGTACCCGTTCACGGCCGGGAACAATCCCTTCGATTTTTGGAGGGCCTTTGCCGAGGAAAGCGCCAAACGAGGGCACCGGCCGGATTGGGGCGGAGGCGGCAGTGTGGGCAAGTACGGTGGATTCGGCACTGCGTCGGATTACCGGGATTACTTGTTGCGGATGCAGTCGATCGGTCGCACGGGTGGACCGAACATGGCCTTTGATCTGGTTACCCAGTGCGGGTACGACTCGGACAGTTCGGAGGCGGAAGGGGAGGTGGGCCGTGTGGGCGTGGCGGTCGACTCGTTCCGGGATTTTCAGATCATCTACGAGGCGTACACCGGGGATCTGGAAATGGACAAGGTCGCCTCGAACTTCACAATCAACGCCCCCGCGGCCGTGATCATCGCCATGTATGCCGCCATGGCAGAGAAACGGGGCATCCCGTTGGAAAGGCTCCGCGGCACACCGCAGAACGATATCCTGAAGGAATTCATTGCCCGGGGCACCTACATCTACCCCCCGAGACAGTCCCTCCGGCTCTTCCGGGACATTCTCGTCTTCTGCAATGAGCACATGCCCAAGTTGAACATTACGAGCATAGGGGGGTACCACATACGCGAGGCCGGCGCGACCCGGACCCAGGATCTCGCCTTTTCCATGGCCAACGGTGCGGCCTACCTCCAGGCGGGGGTCGATGCAGGACTCGACGTGGATACCTTTGCCCCCATGTTCACATTCAATGCCTTCGGCGGCAGCATGGAAATTTACCAGGAGATCGCCTTCCAGCGGGCAGCTCGGCGCATGTACGCTCGAATGCTCAAGGAGCGGTTCGGGGCAAAGAATCCGAGGAGCATGATGATTCGCCAGCCCGTGTCTGCCCACATCGGGTGCTCTTCCACCACGCTGCAGCGACCGTTGAACAACCACACGAGGGCCGTCATCGGTGGGCTTGCAGCAGGGATGTCCGGCGCTATGCCCTTGAGCTTCCCGCCCTTTGATGAGCCCCTTGGGCTGGGACACAGCCTCGAGGCGGTTCAACTCAACCTGGATGCGACCCGGATCCTGATTCACGAGGCGAAGATAGCAGACGTGAACGACCCGTGGGCAGGCTCCTACATGATGGAATCGTTGACGGACGAGATCGAGGAGGGCGCCTGGGCCGAGTTCGACAAGATCGAGAAAATGGGGGGAGCCGTAGCCGCCATTGAAAGCGGATACATGCAGAAGGCGGTCGCAAAGAGCGCCTACGAGCGGCAGAAGCGGATCGAGAGACAAGAGGATTTTGTCGTTGGGGTAAACTGCTTCAATGACGAGAACGAGATCGACGTAACCGTGAATCGGGCCGTGGAAGACACGTACGATGAAGAGTCGATGCGTTCGGCCGAAGAGAGGCAGAAGGTGAACCTGGCCCAGCTGAAGAAGGAGCGGGACGGCGGTGCGGTTGGAAAGGCCTTGTCTACGCTGGAGAAGCACGCCGGCGATGAAACGGTGAACCTGATGCCGGACATCCTGGAATGCGTCAAGGTGGAGGCCACGTTGCAGGAGATCTGCGACGTTCTGCGTGGGGTCTTTGGCGAGGCCCAGCCCGTAAGGATCTAAATGCGGCAAAGCCGCACAGGGTTCAGGGGTCAGGAGGGGACATGGCTGACAATGTTTTGATAACAGACATCCAGAAATTCTCGGTCAATGACGGGCCCGGTTTCCGGACGAACGTCTATTTGAAGGGCTGCATGATGCGGTGCCAGTGGTGCCACAACCCGGAAACGATCTCCTCCCATCCGGAGTTGTACTGGAAGAGGCGGCTTTGCGTCCAGTGTGGGGCCTGCCTCGAGGCTTGCTCGCGGGACGCCATCCTCCCTCCCATACCTCCTGAGGAGACGCAACTCGAGGAGTGTACCTACCACAAGATCATCCATGACCGTTGTGATCTCTGCATGAAGTGCGTGGACGCCTGTCTGTACGATGCGCTGGAGATCATCGGGAAACCGATGACGGTGGAGGAAATCCTGGACGAGGTGGAACAGGACAGGCCCTTCTACGACAATTCCGGAGGAGGGATGACCTTGACCGGTGGCGAGCCAACAGCACATCCCGAGTTTGCCGGCCGGCTTCTCGAGCAGGCAAAGAGCCGGGGCCTGCACGTCTGCCTGGACACGAACGGATGCTCCGATTGGGGAGTGCTGAAGGGCTTGGCCGAACATGCCGACATCGTGTTGTTCGACCTGAAACACATCGATCCTGTTCAGCACAAGGAGAGGACCGGTGTGACCAACGAGCTGATTATCGAGAATTTGGGACTGCTCTCCGAGACCGGGAAAGAGATTTGGGTGCGCATCCCGGTCGTACCGGGCTATAACGATTCGATCGAGTTCCACACCGGAGCAGCCGACCTGCTTGCGAGCATGGGAAAGGGGATCGTGCGCATCGACCTGCTTCCCTTCCACAACTGGTGTCAGGACAAGTACGGCTGGCTCGGCCTGGACTGGCCGCTTCAGGAGATCGAGTCGATGGAGCCGGCGTTCCTGGAGATCCCTGCGGATATTTACCGAAGCAAGGGATTCCAGACCACGATTGGAGGGTCCGGTTTTGAAAGCGGGGATGAGGCGCCGAACTCGTGACAAGGGATTTGACGCAGAGAAAAAGTCGACATCAAGAGTCGGCGCAACGAAGATAACCGGTTCCAGAACAAACATGAGGGAGACATTATGGGACGAAGAGACCAGTGGAAGCAGGCTTCCAACAAGATGTTCGGCGAGATTACCAAGAAGAAGAGTTTCGAAGAGCGGGAAAAGGTGCCGGACGTTGCGTGTGGCGTGTGCAAGAAGTTCTCGGAGAACGCGTACGCTTCCGACGGGCGAGGGGTCTGTAAGACCCTGAAGATCGGCTCCGACATCTCCCTTGACAAACCCGTATACGTGCTCGAGGGAGACACGGGCCAGATCACGTTCTTCAACACGGAAGCGTCGAAGTGCAGCTATTTTGTCAAGATGCAGATTATCGACAAGGACGGGACCGAGTGTGCGGACCCGGCCTTTCGTCGTGCCCAGAGACAGATGGAAAAGAAATGAAAGGAGGTGAGACAAATGGCGACGTGTAAAAACTGCAAGTGCTTCTTCATCATCGAGGACAATCCCGAGAAGGGCGACTGCGTGCAGCGGGTGGTGGATCCACGCCAGGCCTATTTCAAGGCCAGGCCGGTGGCTGCGGACCGGGACGCGTCGGATTGCAGTTCGTTCCAGAAGAAATGACCGAGCCCCACCCTACACTTTCTTCATGACCAGGAGGACATTATGAAATGCATTGCATGTGGGCACGAGGCGGCTGTCAAGGATTTCCGGTATCTGTACAACGCGCGCATCGACGCATCGATGACCCTGCGACAGTGCCCTCAGTGCCAGGAGTGGTTGGCGGTTAATGAACTCACCGGCGAAGTGACACAGAAGGTGGGAGCCGGCGAGGCGCCGTGGGGGAAGTCTGCAGGTATCGAAGACCTTGCAGAGGAGACCAAGTAAGGGACCCGTAAAGGAGTCGACCATGGATCTTACTTGTCGCACGTGCGGCTTTTTGGGAGACCACGGCGAGTTTCAGCGCCTTTGTGCGAATTGCTGACCCGCTACCGGAGAGTCTGATCTCCGGCAGTGCCCCAGGTGTGGGGCCGAATGTGTGTTTTCCCGTACCGAGTCCCTGGAACAAGAGCCTGACCAGATGAAGGAGCTCTCAAGGCGGCTGGCGGCCATTGAGAAGACAACCGATACAGCCGTCCTGGAAGAAGCGAGAGGGCTCTTGACCAGACTGCACAGCATGAACAGGCGGTGGAACATCCCTGAACTGAAGCAATTCCTGCTGCAGCGCCAGAAAGAACTCTTCTATTAGCGGTCAAGGATCAGAAAGCGAAAGGTAAAAGGGCAAAGGCGAAAGGTACCTCCTTTGGAAAGAGAGGAAAGATGAGCGGATTCGACGCAGGCTTGGCCGTCCCGAAAGCGGAAGAACATTTCTTCCTGCCCAAACACGTCATTGAAAACTTGGAGAGGATCAAGCTTCTGGCCAAACGCCACCCGGTAAACATCCTCGTGGCGGGGAAGCAGGGGTGCGGCAAGTCGACGCTGGTTCGGCAGTTTGCGGCCCGGAACAAGAGGCCCCTGGCCAACTTCCAGATCGGGATTCTGTCCGAACCGGGCCAGCTCTTCGGGGAACACCGGCTCAAGGACGGCGAAACGTACTACCAGGAGTTTCTCTTCCCCAAGGCGATCCAGACGCCGGGGTGCGTGATTCATCTGGAGGAGATCAACCGGCCGGAGCACCCGAAGGCGTTGAACATGCTGTTCTCGGTCCTTGCGGAGGACCGGAAGGTGTGGACGGATGAGCTTGGGTTGATGAAGGTGGCGGATGAGGTGGTCTTCTTTGCGACCCTCAATGAAGGCGAGGAGTTCGTGGGTACCGAAATGCTGGATGCCGCGCTTCGAGACCGGTTCTATGTGAGTCTGCTCGATTACCTGCCGTCCGAAGTGGAGACCAGGGTCTTGCATCTGAAGACGGGCATCGATGATGCGGACGCTCTGACCATCGTCAACGTGGCCAACAAGCTCCGAAGCAACACGCAGGAGCCGATGGTTGTCTCCACGCGGCATACCCTTATGATCGCGGAAATGATGGCTGTGGGGGCCTCCTTCGAGGGGGCCTTTATCAACAGCCTCCAGGTAAGCCGGGACGTCCTCGAGTCGGTGCT
>RCNC010000215.1_pt1 | contig 55764 bp, 39 predicted proteins | sample 2041301 | NCBI WGS metagenome assembly RCNC01 (sample SAMN09708231, study PRJNA481090) | Marine sediment metagenome, whole genome shotgun sequencing project. | biome: marine sediment; feature: ocean; material: sediment; isolation source: Sewage treatment plant 13A marine sediment (STP13A) ...
ATGATCACTGTCAGATTAAACTGACCCAGCGCATCTATGATGTAAGCATATTTCCCCAGGATCAGCAGGATGAACGATCCCGAAATACCAGGCAGCAGCATGGCGCTGATCGCTATGAAACCACACAGGAAAATAAACCAGGCCGCCGTGGGTGTTTCTACCGGCACCAGGTTAACAACAGCCAGACCCAGTGCGACCCCAGCCAGAGTGGTCAGTACCTCCCTTGCACCATAGCGCTCCACTTCTTTCATCAATATCACGATCGAAGCGAGTATCAACCCAAAAAACAGCCCGTAGACGCTTTCCGGGTGGGTGTGAATCAGTGTCGGCAAGGGCACCACACGGGTGAAAAACAGCAGTGCAGACAAAATGCCAATACCCAGCGGTACAAGGAAAAACAAATCGTTACGTGCAAAGGCAGCCGGGAACTGGAATTTCAGAAGACGGGTCAGCCAGGGGCGATCGAAGGAACGGATGGCGCCCAACAGGCGCTCATAGATACCCAGGATCAGGGCCATCGTTCCACCGCTGACACCCGGAATAATGTCGGCGCTGCCCATGCAAAAACCTTTCAGCACGTAAACTGGAGCGTTCTTGAGATCCGATTTTCCAGGTACCGGGGTGTTGGTTGAGAAATTCTTATTCATTGGACATGTATCGCACTGATGGTTGCCGTAAAGAGGTCATCATGAACAACAAGGCGGCAAAAAAAAAGCCCCGGATAGATTCCGGGGCTTGAAAGCGCATCGTTAAGGCAATAGAAGTGTGGGGACTGCCTGTTTAGAGGTACGATGCGCGAGGCACAGTCAACTTACATCTCTAGCTTAATGATTACGTGTTAAGAAACTGTGAATGGTTCGTTTCTAAATCGTGATAATTGGCCGTAAAGCACAAAATTGTTGATCAGGCCACCTGCTGGCGGGTTTTTTTCAGGTGAACCAGCAGAATTGAAATGGCTGTAGGAGTCATGCCAGGAATCCGTGAAGCCTGGCCGATCGTGTCCGGCCTCACCCGTTCCAGCTTCTCCCGGACTTCGGATGAGAGGCCGCTAATGATTGAATAATCCAGGTCGTCAGCAAGAGACATGCCTTCGTGGCGCTGACGCCGGTCGATATCATCTTGCTGGCGGGTCAGGTATCCGGAATAGCGTACCTGGATCTCGATCTGCTCGGCCACCCTGGGGTCTTCAACACCCGGACCGATCCCCTCGACCGCCACCAGTTTCGGGTAATCAGCCTCAGGCCGTTTCAGCAAATCCAAAGCACGGCATTCCTTACTGACCTTGAGGCCGCAATCCGCTTCCAGCCGCCGGGCCAGTTCATTACCCGGCGCCACCCAGATATCATGCAGACGTTGCCGCTCGACTTCGATCGCTTCACGCTTGATACAGAATTTCTGCCAACGGGCATCATTAACCAATCCAAGCGCCCGCGCCTTTTCAGTCAGCCGAAGGTCGGCGTTATCTTCGCGCAATTGCAGACGGTACTCGGCACGACTGGTGAACATGCGATAGGGCTCAAGCGTACCCTGGGTAACCAGGTCATCTATCATCACACCCATGTAGGACTCATCGCGACGCGGCGACCAGGCTGTCTCTCCGCGGGCCGATCGGGCGGCATTGATGCCCGCCACCAGCCCCTGGGCTGCCGCCTCTTCATAACCGGTGGTACCGTTGATCTGGCCGGCGAAAAACAAGCCGGGTACGTGCTTGGTTTCCAGCCAGGCATGCAGCTCCCGAGGGTCAAAATAGTCGTATTCTATGGCGTAACCCGGGCGCGTGATATGAGCAGCCTCGAACCCTCGAATGGAATGGACGAACTCCAACTGGATATCAAATGGCAGACTGGTAGAAATCCCATTGGGGTAGAGCTCACGGGTGAGCAGGCCCTCCGGCTCGACAAAAATCTGGTGGCTGTCGCGGTCGGCAAACCGTACGACCTTGTCTTCAATAGAAGGGCAATAGCGCGGGCCCACTCCCTCGATCTCACCGGAGTACATCGGTGAGCGGTGCAGCGCCTCACGTATGATGTCGTGAGTTTGAGCAGAGGTGTGTGTGATCCAGCAGCAAACCTGCTCCGGGTGATCGTCCTCACTGCCCAGGTAGGAGAATACCGGCCGTGGAACATCCCCCGGCTGCTCCTGCATGACGCTGAAATCAACACTCTTGCCATCAATTCTCGGAGGAGTGCCTGTCTTTAGCCTCGACACACCAAAAGGCATCTCGCGCAGGCGGGCAGCCAGAGTATTGGATGGCGGATCGCCTGCGCGTCCACCCGCAAACTGTTCTTCGCCAATGTGGATTTTTCCACCCAGAAACGTACCCGTCGTCAGTACAACGGCTGGCGCTCGAAATTCAATACCCGTAGCAGTTCGGCAACCGGCAATCCGGTCGCCTTCCATCAAAAGATCATCCACGGCAGCCTGGAAAATGGACAGGGACGGCTGCTGCTCCACTGAGGATCGGATGAACGCACGGTACAGGTTGCGGTCGCACTGCGCGCGCGTGGCACGAACTGCCGGGCCTTTTCGTGAATTAAGCGTTCTGAGCTGGATGCCTGCTGCATCCGCAGCCTGTGCCATGACACCACCCATCGCATCAATTTCCCGGACAAGGTGACCCTTGCCAATGCCACCGATCGCCGGGTTACAACTCATCTGGCCAATTGTTTCTATGCTGTGGGTCACCAGTAAGGTGCGTGCGCCACTGCGCGCCGATGCCAGCGCCGCCTCGGTGCCGGCATGGCCGCCACCGATCACAATTACGTCAAATGTTTCAGAATACTGCATTACGAAATTTCAGAAACGGCTACGAGCCCTTTCTCCGGAGTTGATAGAGGACGTATTGTACTGAAAATAAAGCTTAATTACTGGTGATTTGTAAGAGCAGCCTCGCGCGTACTTACACTGCTTTTTGTACGCGGTAAAGAACCGTTGGCCCAGTGGCTCGACCCGGGCGAGCCTCTCTGCGACCTGCCGAAATAATTGCCTGCTGATGATTGCACAGGAAACGAGGCCGAAGGGTTGGCACTATTCCAGCCCGTACTCTGACGAATGACAATTTCCCGGCTGACAGCGGAACGGTCTATCGCCCGCCACAAATCCGGATTGGTCACGGCCGGGCCCATTGCCGCCACGGGCGGCATGACCGGGCTGCCCATACGGCCGGTGGCACTGCGTCGGCCGGTGGCACTACGTCGGCCGTCGTGACGCCGAATTCGGTAAGGCGGACACCAGTAAGCGTGGTAGCCACCGTAAAAGCCGTAAAACTGGTTATAGCCGGGCGGGTACCAGATGGAAAAATAATGAGGATAGAAATTGGGCGAGAAATATTCAAAAGTCTGGGCAGTGTAAGCACCAGCCCACCAGGGATACACACCAACATCACTGTACATCATCGAACCGGCGCCATAGTACGGACCATTGGTGTTCCGCTCTGCGATGTAATAGTCTCCTTCACTGCTAACATACACCGGGTAATACGGACTGGCGCAGCCCCCCAGCAAAATCAACGATAACAGCAGAATGAGTGTCTTCATGGCACTTACCAGAATAGCATGCCGGATGCAGATCCGTGCACAACCCGCTCAACCGAGGAATCGTCAATGGCAGCAATATACGAAATGCAGGGGTACGCGATAGCGCTGGACAAGGTGGCGTTCCTGACCCGGGTATTCCAGGCCGAGGACGGCGAAGGTTACCAGTTCAATATTCGATTCAGTGGTGAATTGAGGCTTGCGCCCAAATTTCCCGCCCGGCATGAGGCCGACTTGCAGCGAAGTTTATTAATCAAAGCACTGAACGAGCGCTAAGCCGACGCACCTAAAACTGCACGAACTCTGCGGCCGCCTGCCCCATGGCAAAAATAACCACACGCAGCCAGACCGGCTTTTCCGGGTCCATGCCTTCCGGCGCTTCGACGACAAAGGAACCCGTCGCATGCGGCTTGCCGTACTCCTTCCAACTGACCACCATGGCATCCGCACGATAATCCACCGCCACGAAGCTGGTGCGGCATGCTGATGCCTGCATGATGTTCCCGCAGCCCGCAAACCCTCCTGTTGCCGGAATGTTGATCATCACGTCGGTTACCGGAAACGGCAATTCATTGCTGATCACAATCCCCTCAACCACCACCAGGGCCGCCTCAGGTGAATCAGGTTTTGCAGGGTTGGAAGCACATCCCTGGACAAGAACGAAAAACAAACAGAGGTTCAACAACCGCGGCCACATTTACCGGGACTCCTCCACTCCAGACACCACTGCATCCTGCATCCTGTTTTCGAGTTCAACCATCAGCTCCTGGTTAAGGCTGAAAAGGGTCATATTGGGTCGGTCAAGATCGATGATCAGGGTCATCACCGCTGAGAACGTGATGGCCAGCGTCCAGGTCGCCAGGGTACTGCGTGTTCCCGTCAGACCTGCCTGGTAGCCCATAACAACCATGGAAAGCAGCGACATCAGGAACAACGTCAGCCAGATCACCGGTGAGATGCGATTAAAAAGAGCGGATTGCAACCTGGCGTCGTGAGCGTTGATCATGGCCAGAATCGATTGGGCGAAAATACCGCTATCGTTCCCACCACCTTCACCTTCCATAGAAGATTCCGCAATCTTCCACAGGTGATCGTGCATCCGTTCCGACTCGCGAACCATCTTGATGGCCGCATCTATTTCTCCTTCCCTCGCCGCCTGCACGAGTTCCAGCCTGAGTTTGGCAAAATTCAGCAAAACTTCCTTGGCCTCTCCCCGGGAAGAATTATCAATAAGGTCTGCGCCACGAAATGCTGAGTCAATGGCGCTGACCTCCAGCATGTAAGCCTGGGTTCGTTGCTCAAAATGTTGCTGGGCGATACTGAAACTGAACGCCAGCATAAACGCCAGCAGCCCCAGAGAGGCACCCATGATGGCCCGCACCTGCGCCATCTGAGCCTTAACCGGTCCAGACTGCTTTACTGTTCCATAGCGATATCCGCCTTCAATGAAGGCCATCTGGGTCAAAATTGAACCGACTATTACCAGCAGCAGGGGAACTTGATCAAGAGGGTTCATCGCCTGATTACCCTTCTTTATCCATGCCTAATGCGCTACTGACGATTTCAGAGACGTCTGGCGACAGGTATTGAGCTGCGGCAATCCGTTTCAATTCGTTCCGCATCAGGTTACGGCGTTGCTCATCGAAGCGTGTCCAGGGATTAAATGCCCCCGCCATACGTGCAGCCATCTGTGGATTCAACGCATCCAGTGCAATGACCTGGTCTGCGTGCAGGTGGTAACCAGATCCGTCAGAGGTATGAAAGCCGGTAGGATTCATCATCGAGAATACACCGATAACCGAGCGCACTTTGTTGGGGTTGGAAATGCTGAAGCCAGGGTGGTCAAGCAATGTTCGCACTCGCTCCACTGCATGCTCACCGGGAATTGCGGCCTGGATGGAAAACCACTTGTCCATCACCAGAGCATCGTCCTGCCATTGCTCTTCGAATGAATGCAGGGCAGCCTCAGCAGTCGGTGCTTCGACCCATACCAGGCCCTGCAGCGCGGCTAATGTATCCGTCATATTATCGCTGCCAGCCAATTGCGCTTCTGCCAGGCCTTCGCCGGATGGCGTCTCGAGAAGAAAAGACAGGCAAATGTTCTTCAGGCTGCGTTGCGCCATTGAGGCCGGATCCTTGCTGTAGTCCCGGTCAGTGCACATATCTGTGTAACGCTGAAGAAATCGTTGCTGCAATGCGGTGGCCAGACCTGATTTCACAAATTTACGCGCGGCATGAATTCCATCTACATCGACAACGGGCAAGAGTTCCGCCAGGTAGTCCTCTCCGGGCAAAGCAAGTGCTTCCGCCACCAGGCCCGGATCAGAATCCAGGTCTGCCAGGAGTGCACCATAGGCGTCTATCAATTCTGGAGCCAACACCTGTTCAGCACCTTCAGCCAACCGGCCGACATTTCCGAGAATCTCCCGTTGCGACAACAGCTGTGCAGCCTCCCAGCGCATGAATGCATCACTGTCATGAGCCATCAACACGGCCAGCTCTGCTGTCGAATAGGGGCAGTCGATTTTTACCGGCGCGGAAAACCCGCGTAACAACGAAGGAATCGGTCGCTCCTCAACACCTACGAAAACGAAACTCTCCTGCTCTTCCTCCAGAACCAACAAGCGGGATGATTCTGTACCTTCGTGCTCCCCCTGAAGGCGCAACGGCAGGGCACTGCCGTCTTTGGACAGCAAGCCCAGCGAAACCGGGATCACCAGCGGTTGCTTTTGAGCCTGGTCATGGGTGGGCGGTGTCGCTTGCGAAAGGTGCAAAGTGTACGTCTTGGCGCTGGCATCATAACTGCTGCCAACCGTCAATTCGGGAGTCCCTGACTGACTATACCAACGCCCGAATCTTGCAAGGTCCACACCGTTGGCGTCCGCCATTGCGGCCATGAAATCATCGCAGGTGACCGCCGTGCCGTCATGACGTTCAAAATAGAGGCGCATGCCTTTCTGAAAGCCATCCTCACCTAACAAGGTGTGATACATACGGATGATTTCGGCCCCTTTCTGATAGACCGTCATTGTATAGAAGTTGTTGATTTCAATATATTTATCAGGACGAATCGGATGAGACATAGGGCCGGCGTCCTCCGGGAACTGCCTGCTCCGCAATACGCGGACATCGCGAATCCTTTTGACCGCCCGGGAGTGCATGTCGGATGAAAACTCCTGGTCACGGAATACGGTCAGCCCCTCTTTCAGCGTCAGCTGAAACCAGTCCTGGCAGGTAACGCGGTTACCCGTCCAGTTATGGAAATACTCGTGTCCTATGACGCCCTCAATGCCCTGGTAGTCGAGGTCGGTGGCCGTATCGGGGCGCGCCAGAACGTACTTTGAGTTGAAAATATTAAGCGACTTATTCTCCATCGCCCCCATGTTGAAATCATTCGTGGCGACGATGTTGTAGATATTGAGATCGTACTCAAGTCCGAAGCGCTCTTCGTCCCATTTCATCGAGTGGATGAGAGATTCCATTGCGTGATCACAACGATCGAGATTTTCCGGCTCCACAAAAACACGCAGTGTGACTTTGCGCCCGCTGGCTGTCGTGAAGTGATCCTCGACAACGGCCAGATCACCCGCAACCAGGGCGAAAAGATAGCTCGGCTTGGCAAACGGATCATCCCAGCGAACCCAGTGGCGACCGTCTTCAAGCTCCCCCGACTCGACCGAATTCCCGTTTGAGAGAAGCACCGGATACTGCGCTTTATCAGCAACCAGCGTCACTTCATACCCACTCATCACATCCGGTCTGTCTGGAAAATAGGTGATCCTCCTAAAGCCCTCAGCCTCGCACTGGGTTAACAGAAAATCCCCTGAAGGGTACAGTCCAGATAGCGTGGTGTTCTCACGTGGCTTGATCTGCACTTCTATTTCGAGGGTGCAACTGGAAGGCACATCGTGGATCAACAGCTTATCGGTGCTCCTGGTGAATCCGGAATCGTTCAGCTTACGGCCATCTAGTGTGACCGCAATCAGCTCCATATCCTCGCCATCCAGTTCGATGTAAGAGACTGCGGCACACGCCTCGTTACGGCGGACCTGTAAACGGGACAGAACCCGTGTCGTGTTATCTCCGATTTCAAATCTGAGGACCACGTGCTCGAGGATCCATGGGTAGGGCGTGTACTCTTCCCGGCGGACGGTTTTTCTGGCCGTGCTGTTTTTCATGGTATTTCCTTCAGTGGGGGCATTATTATAGTCCCAACACCCATTAAGAGTCGTCTGTAATGAAACCTGACGCCGACATCCGGATACCCGACATTGCCGACATCCATTTGGCCCATGCCCGTATTCGGCAGCAAGTACGCCTGACCCCTGTTCTCAACGATCCTCTTATGGATGCGGCGATGGGCTGCCAGCTTTATTTTAAGTGCGAAAACTTTCAACGCACAGGGGCGTTCAAATTCAGGGGTGCCTGCAACGCGATCGCTTGCCTGACAGAAGATGGTACGAAAGGCGATGTCGCCACTCACTCGTCCGGCAACCACGGCGCCGCGTTGGCACTGGCCGCCCGGCTCGATGGCCGAACGGCCCATATTGTCATGCCTGAAAACTCATCCCCAATGAAAATTGAAGCGGTAAAGGGCTACGGCGGTCAGGTACATTTGTGTTACCCGACGAATGAATCCCGGGTGGACGAACTGGAAAAACTGGTCCAGAAAGGATTGTTGGCGGTCCACCCCTATGACGACGCCCGTATCATAGCCGGGCAAGGTACTGCAGCGCTGGAGCTGGAACAGGAGGTGCCAACCCTGGAACAGGTCATAACGCCACTGGGCGGAGGTGGGCTGGTCAGTGGCACGGCCATTGCAACGCGCGCCTGGGGAGTTGACGTTTACACCGTGGAACCGGAGGGGGCCGCTGATACGGTGGCTAGCCTGGAGCGGGGGGAAATCATCACGGAATTCACGCCGGATACCATCGCCGACGGGCTTAGAGCCCTCGTCGGGGTACGTAACTTCAAAGTGATCAGTTCAGGAGTAAAAAAGGTGTTGACGGTTTCGGACGATGAAATACGATCGGCAATGGTCCTGTTCTGGCGGCACATGAAAATATTGATTGAACCTTCTTCAGCCACAGTCATTGCGGCCATCGGCAAACACCCCGAGCTTTTCAGCGGCCGGAAAGTGGGCGTGATCATCAGCGGCGGCAATATCCACCCGGCCGACTGGCTAACCCTGACCGGGGCGTCAGCCTGAAGCGGGCCTGCTCGACCAGCACCTGCCTATCCACCATCTGTTAGTCCCTCTGTTTTGTGAAACACCAGCAGGCTGTTGTTGGCCGGTAGCCGTTCCTGCTGCATGAGCTCCATTTGATGACTGCGCGCCAGTGTATCAAGCGCCTCCAGATCGCGAATGCCCATGGCCGGATCTCGAGAACGCAAGCTGTAGTCAAACCCTTGATTGCTGTCGGAGGTGAACCGTCCTGCCTCGTTAAACGGGCCGTAGAGACAGAACACTCCGCCGAGCCGCAGTAGCCGGGAAACGCCTGTAAACATGGCGCAAACCATTTCCCAACTCATGATGTGGGCCGTATTGGCCGAGTAAACAGCGTCGAAAAATGGTTCTGGCCAGCCGCTGACCACGTCCAGCTCCACAGCCGGGAGTATGTTTCCTCCGCCCTCCGCAGTAATGCGCGCAAACAGGCCATCCAGGTACTCTTTGCGGTCTGAAGGATGCCAGCTCAGAGCAGGAAAAGCAGCTGCAAAATGAACCAGGTGTTGCCCGGTGCAGGATCCAACCTCCAGGATTCGGCCCTGCGCAGGCAGCACGGACATTAGTACCTTAAGAATGGGCTCTTTGTTACGTTCGCAGGCTTCAGAATAAGGCAGGCCGCTCATGTCGGGGTTTCTCAGTTGTTTGCCATTGCAGCATAAAAAAACGCCCGGGCATTGCCCGGGCGCCGATTTACTATTGTGCGTAAGCAGCTTACAGGATGGGCCGGTCTTCCACGATACTCGGCGTCACGAAGATCAGCAGCTCACGTTTCTTGGACTCATTAGCCCGGCGACGGAACAGGGCGCCAATACCCGGGATATCTCCCAGCCATGGCACTTTTTCTTCCTTCGAAGCAGTTTCGTCCTGGAAGATACCACCCAGCACGACCGTATCGCCATTGGCAACCAGCACCTGGGTTTCAAGTTCACGTGTATCGATAGATGGAACCGAACCACCACGGGATGTCTGGTAAATCTCACCCACCGTGTCCTGTTTCACATTAAGGTCCATCTGCACCCGGTTATCCGGAGTAATCAGCGGCGTCACTTTCAGTTCCAGCACGGCTTCCTTGAACTGCACCGCGGTGGCGCCGGACGAGGTTGACTGCTCGTAAGGAATTTCAACACCCTGATGGATCCATGCTTCAGCCTGGTTGGCCGTCACAATACGGGGCGTAGAAATGACCTCACCCTCACCTTCGGCCTCAAGTGCCGACAGTTCAAGATCGAGCAGGAAGTTGCCAGTCAGGAATGACAGGGCCATTGTGGCCGCATTCGCGCTCGGTGCGGGCAGGTTAACCTGGTACCGGTTCGGATAGGCTGGAATGTCCAGCAAGCCATCATCCCGGGGATCAATGGCCGGGTTAAAGGTATCTGTCGCCCGGCCATCCGCCGCGATGACACCAATATTACTACCGGTGTGCAAGTAACTGACGCCGAACCGAACACCCAGTTCATGGGCGAATTCGGAACTGGCGATCACGATACGTGATTCGATTTGCACCTGGCGGACCGCATAATCCAGCTTGGCTACCAGTTCCTGGATCTCGATGATTTTTTCAGCGGTATCCGTAATAAGCAGTGTGTTGGTACGCGCATCGATTGTTACTGAGCCGCGTTCGGACAGCAGGCCGTATTCCGTATCGACCTGGCTGGCTGAGTCGTTAATCAAAGCCATCAACTCTTCAGCTTTAGCATAACTGACCGGAATCAATATGGTCTGCAGTGGCTCAAGAATTCTGCGATCTGCCTGGGCCTGCAAGAGCTGCTGTTCACGTGCTGCGATTTCAGCCGTAGGACCGATCCAAATGACAGTTCCGTTACGACGCATATCAAGGTTACGCGCGTCCATTACGATATCCAGCGCCTGGTCCCAGGGTACATTAGTCAAGCGTAGAGTCAGGTTGCCGCCGACAGTGTCTGCAACAACAATGTTCAGATCAGAAACGTCTGCGATCAACTGCAACACGGAGCGCACGGGAATGTCCTGGAAGTTGAAGGTCACCTTGGTGCCCTCATAAACCTTCTCTTCGAAGAATTTAACTTCAACTTCTTCAACAAGCGCCGCGCCTTCCGACATGGGGCTGACTTCAACGACTATGTCATTGCCTGATTCATAAGCGAGATGCTCGTACAGGCCAGCGGTTGCGAGTTTCACCCGCACACCGGATTTCAAACCAAACGAATCAATCATTTGCACCGGCGTGGCAAAATCCATCACGTCAAGGCGCTGGTTCAGATTTTCCGGCAAATTAGCGCTGAAAATATCAAGAATCAGCGAGTTGGTGCCTTCCTCAATCGACATGCTGGCACCCGGTCGGTCGAGGCTGACAATCACCCGTGCCTGTCCCTGGTCGCCCAGTCGGAAATCAACGTTATTGACGTTGTAACCACCCATTGGCGTAGAAGCAGATGAGGATGCGGTTGAACTGGTTACTGCACCTGTACCGGCAACAGTAAGCACAACGGTGCCACTCTGCGCATCATATTCATAAGCGGTAGCCCGAGAGAGATCCACGACAATTCGCGTTCTGCCGCCGGCAGCTACTGCAGAGTATTGCTGCACATTGCCTTCGCCGACATATACAGGGTCTGCACCCAGTTGGCTTTCGGTGTCGGTAAGGTCCAGCACGATACGTGCCGGGCTTTCCGTGGCAAACACGCTGACCTTGGGCACATCGCCGCTGGTCTGCAGTGCTATTTCAATGCTGCCGTCAGCCGTAGTGGCATGACTGATACCCGTGACACTGCTTGCTGCAAATGCCGCCGTAGCAGGTATGATCGCCAGGACAGTGATCAGTCCTGAAAGAAATCCGTTTCTCCAATTACCCATGCTGCGCCCTCTTTCACAGGTTTGCGGTACATTAACTATGCATACGTTGATGCTATTCATTACCATGCCTCTCGAATTCGTCGCTGGAGTGTTGCCCATCCTAGCTTCCACCCAGGGCGACTGATGCTTCTCTAACCAGCCAGCCGCCGGTACCATCGGAAATAAACTCACTCAATTGCACCTCATCTGGTGAAACGTCGCTTATTTTGCCGTGATTCTTGCCAATATAATTTCCGACCGCTACCCGGTGGATTACGCCATCCGGATCCCGGACCAGAGCCCACTCAGATGACTCCTTCGCAAAGGTGCCAACCATCAACAGTGTGTCGAGTTCGAACCTCTCAAGGTATTCCCTGGGACGTTGCAAGTCTGGCCTTGGCCCTGAGGACGGCCCGGTTGCAACGACCTGGTCATTGCCTTCACTGGTTGACTGGCGGAATGGATCACGCCCGGTCAGGCCTTCGTATTGGTATGGTGTGTAGGTCCGCACCGGAGGGATCGGAGGAATCGGTGTCGCCGGTCTCGATTTTACTTCTGAGATATACCGGTTGAGATCGTCCTGCCTTCCGGAACAGGCTGTCAACATCGTTGCAGCTACGACCAGTACCACCACACTCACATTCTTGATTGTGTTTAGTCTAATCATGGCGTACTCGCCTCGGCCCGTTCTGCAGCCTCTTCTTCGTCAATGTAGCGATACGTTTTGACGGTGCCCTCAAGTATCAGACGGCCGTCTGCAGCACCACCCACGTCTCGTTCGTTGGCTCTGCGCAATGCAATATCATGCATGGTCAGGATTACGACTCTTGGCAGAGAGGCTACACCGCTGACGAACTCGCCAAATTGGTGATAGTCACCCAGCATCCTTACGGAAATCGGGCGCTCTGCATAAAAGTCGTGATAAGCCTCGGCATTGGGCTGGAATAACTGCACATCGATTCCGGCACCCAGGGCTGTCTGGGAAACGTCCACCAACAGCTTGTCCATTTCAGTCTTGCTGGGCAATTGTCGGAACATGGTTTCCAGCAGTTCCTGCATCTCTGCCAGTTGCGCCTCGTAAGATTCGAGGTTTGCAGCCTTGGCCTGCTTGGCTTCAAAATCAACCCGTAACTGGTTCTCAAGGCCCTGAACCAATTCCAGCTGTTCAGTTTTTGCCTTGACCAGTAGAAAGTAGCCGATGGCCAGAATAACGACCAGAAGGAACCCCAGGATGACATAGCGGACCGAAGTCGGTGCACTGCCAATGTCATTGAAATCAAGATCTCGTAATTCGTTGAGCATCAGCCTGCCCCCACCGACTCAACGTCGATTTCTTCTGATTCGCCATTGGTATTGTCAAGCCTGACAGTGATTGCAAACTCGTAAGTTTCAATCCGGCTGGCCGGCTTGGTTGCCGCCCGCACGTACTGCAGTTCAGGTCTGACAAAGAGATCCATCTCGTCCAGGCTCTGCAGGTACGCAGAAACTCTGGCATTGGACTGGCTGGTACCCAGAAGGGTCAGATTTTTACCCTGCTGCCGAACATTGGTAAGCGTAATACCCACCGGAATGGTCTTGGCCAGCTTGTCCAGCAACTCAACCGTTAAAGAGCGGCTGGCTTGCAGCGATTCAATGATCTGTTTACGTGACAGGAGGCGGTTGCGCGTGTTCTCAAGATCCCGAATACGGGCAATCCGCTGTTCCAGCCGACTAATCTCGGACTGGATGTGTTGATTCCGGGCCTCCTGCTGACTAATGCGTTGATCGAAAAACAGACCAACCAGCAAAACCAGGATAGCTCCGAGCACCAACGTACCCATCAGTGAATACATGAATTGGCGCTGGCGATCCCTGCGCTCTTCTTCACGCCATGGTAGGAGATTGATTCTAGCCATCAGTCAAATCCCCTCAGTGCGAGACCCATTGCAATCATCAGGTTGGGTGCATTCCTGTTCAGCGCAGCGACCGCTACGGACGGGGCAATTTCCAGCCCGCTGACCGGATCGGCCACGGCTGTCTTGATTCCCAGTTCCTGTTCAACCACTTCGGCAAGGCCTTTTATCGAAGCCATGCTGCCGGACAGGAAAATCGTCCTGATGTTGGAAAATTCAGCACTTGAGCTGTAAAACTGCAGTGCGCGGCTGATCTGGTGCACGACATTGAGCATGAACGGCTCAAGAACTTCATCTTCGAAATTCTCTGGACCGGGCTCTCCACGCATGAAGAAGCCTGCTTGCTCGGCCGTCATGTCATAACGCCGCATGATCTCTTCAACCAGCTGATTGCCGCCGAAGGGATGGTCACGGGTATAAACAACCCGTCCATTCCTCAGGATCAGCAAACTGGAGAGGTCGAAGCCGATGTCAAAAATACCGACAGTTTCGGTACTCCTGATGCCTTCGCGCTCCCGGATCAACTCGAACGCGTTGGCCATGGCGAATGACTCGACGTCTACAACCCGGGTTTTAAGACCCAGAGACTCCAGAGCATCCTGCCGGCTTTCGACATTCTCGTTCTTGCTGGCTGCAAGCAGTATATCCACCATATCCGCGTTCCTGGCTGAAGATCCGAGAACCTCGAAATCCAGGCTGATCTCATCCAGCGGGTATGGGATGTACTGATTGGCCTCAATCTGAACCTGACTCTCTATGTCCGCTTCTGCCAGGTTTGAAGGGAGGCTAATTGTCTTCGTGAATACAGCTGACCCCGAGACAGCAACAGCGCAGTACTTGGAATTCGAACCCGAATTCCTAACTGCTGACTGAATCGCCTCTGATATGGCCTCAATATCCTGAACTGATTTTTCAACGATCACGCCAGGTGGTAATGACTCGATCGCGAAATGATCAATCCGATATGAGTTGCCATGTCGGGAAAGCTGCAACAAGCGGATGCTTGAAGACCCGATATCCAAGCCCATTAAGGGTGGTAATTTGGTGCCGAATATTTTCAATATTGCCCTCAATCCTTTGTTCGACAATGGGTTATTGACACTTCCTGATCTAGTTTTTAACAGATATTGAATGGTTTCTCAATGCCGATTTCGAATTATTTTTATGTTTTTGTCGCCAGAAACGCTCCGATTTGGCTTTATAATCAGGTCTGGCAAGGGAAGGGAAGATACTGAATCGTGTGTTTATAAACACTTTTTTTCTGCAGGCCGCTTCCATGCTTGCCGCTTAATATCGTAATCTTACACCTTCTGAAATAATTTGTTCCGAGTCCCGGAAATTATCACAACAGGAATAACTAGTGAAGAAACTGATCCGTTGGTTTATCGTTTTTATGTTGGTTTCTTTTATAGCGGGAATTGCAACTGTTGGAATCACCTACCTGGTGCTCGAACCGGATCTGCCGGATGTCGAGACCTTGCGTGATGTGCAACTCCAGGTGCCGCTTCGGGTGTTTAGTGAAGATGGCAAGCTGATCGGTATCTTTGGTGAGAAACGCCGTATTCCGGTCACGGTCGAAGAAATACCCGCATATCTCAAGCAGGCATTCCTGGCCGGTGAAGACGCCCGCTTCTATGAGCACCCCGGAATTGACTACCAGGGCATCACGCGGGCGGTCTGGTCATTGGCAACCACCGGTGAGAAATCCATTGGCGGCAGTACCATCACGCAGCAACTCGCCAGAAACTTCTTCCTGACAGCCGAGAAAACCTGGACGCGCAAAATAAAGGAAGCCTTCCTTGCGCTGAAGATCGAGCGGGAGCTGGATAAAGACGAAATCCTTGAGCTGTACCTCAACAAGATATTTCTCGGGTACAGGGCTTATGGTGTGGGTGCAGCCGCAGAAGTCTATTACGGCAAATCCACCAATCAGCTTTCCCTGGCCCAGTGCGCCATGATCGCCGCCCTGCCAAAGGCGCCATCCAGGGTCAACCCGATCACATCACCGGAAAGAGCGATTGAGCGGCGTAACTACATTCTCAACCGCATGCTTGATCTCGGGTACATCGACTCTGCTGCGTCCAAAGCGGCGCAGGCCGAACCCGACAGGGCTTACTACCATGGCGCCATCGCGGAAATTTCAGCCCCCTACGTCGCTGAAATGGTCCGGGTCAAATCTCTGGCGTTACTCGGATCAAGGGCTTACACCGGGGGTTACGTGGTCAAAACGACCATCAACAGCAGGCTGCAAACGGCCGCTAACCTGGCGGTATCAAACGGACTGGAGGAATATGACCAGCGCCATGGCTTCCGCGGCCCGGAAGCCCACGTCGACATGGCAGAACAAACAACCACCACAGACTGGGCCGAAATCCTTTCACCGCACCGCCCTGTCTCAGGCCTTGAACCCGGCCTGGTAATTGAAGCGGAGGGTGAGCTGGCACTGGTCTTCCTGCGCAATGGACAAACGGTTGGGCTGGCACTGGATGACATGAAATGGGCCGCGCCGTTCATTGGTCGTGACCGTAAGGGCCGCGCACCCAAAGCGGTGGAGGACATCATGGTCCCGGGCGATATCATCCGGGCTCGGCTGCACGACGACGGAAACTGGAAATTGGGACAGTTGCCTGAAGTGGAATCCGCACTGGTTTCAATCGACCCGCGCAGTGGAGACATCAAGGCACTGGTTGGAGGCTACGATTTCGCCCGAAGCAAATTCAACCGGGTCACCCAGGGCCGCCGACAACCGGGCTCGAGCTTCAAGCCTTTTATTTACTCCGCAGCGTTGGAAAAGGGGTTTACCGTAGCCAGCCTGGTAAACGACGCGCCCATTGTTTTTGAGGACTCCGAACTGGAACGCACCTGGAAGCCACAGAACTTCAGCGAGAAATTCTACGGCCCCACACGTCTGCGTGAGGCGATGGTTAACTCGCGCAACCTGGTTTCGATCCGTTTACTGCGCAATATCGGTATCGAATACGCCCGCGGGTACGCTGAGAATTTCGGTTTTGAGCGCAGTGAGATGCCGGCGAATCTGTCGATGGCGCTTGGCAGCGCCTCGCTGTCACCGCTATCCATGGCCCGGGGCTACGCTGTGTTCGCCAATGGCGGCCACCTCATAACGCCCCAGTACATTCGCCTCATCACAGACGCTCAGGGGCGGGTTGCTTATGAGACCCTGCCCGCGCTGATGTGTGATGATTGCCTGGAGGAATCTACCGCGCCGGATGAGAAAGAAGATCTGGTAGAGAAGACTGAGCCCGCATTCAGGCCCCTGGAAATTGCGACCGACCCGGTGGATCCGGATCTGGCCAATGGAGGACCGGTGAGAAAAGCCATCCGTATGACGCCTGAAGAAAGCCTTGCCCCACAAACGATCTCGCCACAGAACGCCTATCTTGTACGATCCATGATGATGGATGTTGTTCGCCGCGGCACCGGTGTCCGGGCTATGCAACTGGGCCGCCGCGATCTCGGCGGAAAAACCGGCACGACCAACGAGCAACGTGACGCATGGTTTTCTGGATATAACAATCACCTGGTGACTTCGGTCTGGGTCGGATTTGACAACCACGAGCCATTGGGACGGCGTGAACTGGGTGGGCGGGCAGCACTTCCGGTATGGATGGAATACATGGCCGTGGCACTTGAAGGCCTGGAAGACCAGCAACCCCCCATGCCGGAAGGACTGTCGCAGGCCAGGATCGACCCTGAGAGTGGAATGCTGGCCCGGCTTGGTAACGAAGACGCCATCATGGAAATATTCCAGGCAGGCAGACTGCCACCCATGCAAGAGGAAGAACAGGGAGACAACCAGGATGTCCCGCTCGAAGAAGACCCGTACGAAATCTACTGACCACCGACTGCAGCACGTACGGCTGGACATCGCTGCTGAGGCGGCGCGGATCATCGCCACCGAGGGGCAGCAGAATTATCATGCCGCAAAAAAGAAGGCTGCTGAGCGGCGGGGAGTCAGTGACAGACTGGCCCTGCCGAGCAACCTGGAGGTAAAAGACGCGCTGCGCACTTACCTGGAGCTTTACGGGGGATCTACCCACACGGACAACCTGGCGAGCTTACGCCGGGCAGCGGTGACAGCCATGCACTGGCTGGAAAAATTCACACCCAGGCTGGTCGGGGCGGTGCTTGATGGCACGGCCAGCGAGCACTCAAGGGCCGGCCTGCATATTTTTGCCGATTCCACTGAATCAGTGATTTTGCATTTTCTGGAAAACGGTAAACCATTCAGCGAAGAACAACGTCAGATCCGCTGGTTGGACGGTAAGCACCGCACTGTGCCACTGGTGATTTTCGAACAGGACAGCTTCACTATCGAACTGACAATTTTCGAACCGGTACACTTGCGGCAATCACCACCCAGCCCGATCGATGGAAAGCCTCAACGCAGAGCCAGTCTGGCCGAAGCCGAAGGCCTGTCGACGGAAACTCCTGCCTCAGTGACGGCATGGTAAGCAATTAACCAGCCCCGTTGAACCTGGTTAGCCGCGCCGGTGCAGCGCCCGGTATCTGCGTTCTGTTTCACCGGCATAAACCTGTCGTGGCCGGCCGATCTTGGTCGGCGTCTCGCATTGCTCGAGCCACTGCGATACCCAGCCCACGGTTCGCGCGATGGCGAACATCACGGTATACATGCTCACCGGAATACCCAATGCCTTGTAGATAATACCGGAATAGAAATCGACGTTCGGGTAGAGTTTCTTCTCAACGAAATAGTCGTCCTCGAGTGCAATGCGCTCAAGCTCCATCGCCAAATCCATCATCGGATCGTCTTGACCGAGCTCATCCAGTACTTCATAGCAAGCTGCACGAATAATAGTCGCGCGAGGATCGTAGTGTTTGTAAACACGGTGCCCGAAGCCCATCAATCTGAATGGGTCGGATTTGTCCTTGGCGCGCTTGATGAATTTTGGCACCTGTGAGATGTCGCCAATATCGCTCAGCATTGCCAGGACCGCCTCATTTGCACCACCATGTGCAGGACCCCACAGGGCCGATATACCTGCCGCTACGCATGCATATGGGTTTGCCCCGGTTGACCCCACCAGACGCACCGTGGACGTACTGGCGTTCTGCTCATGATCCGCATGCAGGATGAAAAGTAGATCCAGCGCCTTGGCCGCCACCTCACTGACTTCATAATCTTCACTCGGAACCGAGAACATCATATTCAGGAAGCGTTCGCAAAAACGCAGAGAATTTTGTGGATAGGCAATGGGCCAACCCATGTGATGACGGTAACAGGCCGCGGCAATTGTGGGCATCTTGGCGATCATGCGTTTGGCCGACAACATGCGGTGCTCCGGGTTCTCCATATCCAGCCTGTTGTGGTAAAACGCCGCCAGCGACCCCACGACACCGGCCATCATGGCCATCGGGTGAGCATCGTAATGAAAACCGGAGATGAACTGGTTGAGCTGCTCATGCACCATCGTGTGGTAGGTCAATTCGTCGCGAAATTGATTCAGATTGTTTTCAGTCGGCAGATTCCCGTTTAGCAACAGGTAGGCCACCTCGACAAACGTGCTGCGCTCTGCGAGCTGCTCGATCGGGTAGCCACGGTAGCGCAAAATCCCCTTATCACCGTCGATAAAAGTGATCTTACTGGTGCAGGCTGCTGTGGCGCTAAACCCCGGATCGTAAGTGAAGTAACCCAGTTGTGAAGGAAGCGATTTGATGTCGAGGGTTGGCTCCCCTTCGGTCCCGGCGATGACCGGCAAGTCCACTTGTTTTCCGGTTGAATTATCGGTTACAAACACTTTTTTATCGGACACTGAATTCTCCTGCGTAAAACTAATCTGAACTCATGAATATAGCATAGTTAATCAAATCCCGGCCAATATTGAATTTGTTAATATTCAATATGTTGAAGATAATAATTACGCCCTCTTTCATGCGCGCATAAAAAAGCCCCACCGTTTTACCGGCGGGGCTTTTCTAAAGCAGTCAGGCTGTGTTATTTGCCGTAACGTTTCTTGAAACGATCGACTCGGCCGCCTGAATCCAACACCTTGTGCTTGCCTGTGTAAAACGGGTGCGAGGCGCTGGAAACTTCAACTTTCACCAATGGGTACTCATTACCGTCTTCCCATTTGATGGTTTCTTTGGTTTCGATCGTTGAGCGGGTCAGGATCGCAAAATCTGATGAGATGTCCTGGAACACCACTTCTTTATATTTGGGGTGAATGCCGGCTTTCATGACAATTCCTATTAATTCAGATAAACGCTTACGCGAAAGACCGGCCAGTTTACTGAGGGATGCGCCTGTTTGCAAGACCTTTCAAGGCAGAAAAATCGCCTGAGTATCATTGCTGAAGCGCCACCCGAGTTCGGTCGGTGACAACACCCCATTTTCCTCTTTCAGGAGTCCTTTATCAATGGCACTCTGCACGCGCCCGGAAACATCACTCCAGCTGACCCCGGTTCGGGGCTGAAACTGGCTCTCCAGAACGCCTTCGCGCAATCGCAGCTGGTTGAGAAAAAACTCGAATACGCGTTCTGCGGCATCCAGCCTCTTTTCCTCCAGAATCGAACTTCCTTCCTGCACGCCTTTCATCCATGCTGCCGGATGCCGCTGCCTGACGGTTCGCCTGATCGTATCCTCGGCAGGAAGCGTAATTTTGCCGTGAGCACCCGCACCGATCCCTATGAAATCACCATAGCGCCAGTAGTTCATGTTGTGACTGCAGCGCTGCTCCGGACGCGACCAGGCAGAAATCTCGTATTGCTGATAACCGGCAGAAGACAGGATGCGACCACACTCCTGCTGCATCTCCCACCCGGCATCCTCTTCCGGCAACTGCGGCGGGTTAGCGTGAAAGGGCGTGTTCGGCTCAATGGTGAGCTGGTAATGGGAAATATGGGCGGGATTGCACGCAATCGCCTCCCGGACATCATTAAGGGCAGCCGCAACCGATTGGCCGGGTAGCGCAAACATCAGGTCAATATTGAAATTTCGTATCCCGGAGCGCTCGATAGCCCCTATTGCCCGTTCCACTTCGCTGCGCCCATGAATTCGGCCGATGGCAGCCAGCAACTCATCGTCAAAACTCTGGACACCCAACGAAATCCGGTTGACACCCGCCTCCCGGTAAGCCAAAAAACTATCATGCTCCGTGGTGCCGGGATTGGCCTCCAGCGTTATTTCTGCTTCCGGACTGACCGGCAACAAGCTGCGAAAACCACTCAGCAGTGCGCCAATTTTTGCCGCATCAAACAGGCTGGGCGTGCCCCCGCCAAAGAAGATGCTATGCACCGGCCTGCCCCACACCAGCGGTAATTCCTGCTCAAGGTCCTTCAGCAGCGCCTGCACATAGTCATCAAAAGGCAAATCGTCTCGCGCCGCATGCGAGTTGAAGTCGCAATATGGGCACTTGCGGACACACCAGGGAAGGTGAACATATAGCGAAAGAGGAGGCAGATTCATGTCTAAATCCTGGCCATGCTCAGAGTTCGGCGAAATGCTCCATCATGGCCGACAGGGCCTGGCCACGGTGACTGAGTTGATTTTTGAGCTTGGTGGGCAACTCAGCCGAGGAACACTCCTCTCCCGGCACCCAAAACAATGGATCGTACCCAAAACCGAGGTCACCTGCCGGGGCCTCCATAATGCGGCCATTCCACGTTCCGGTAGCCAACAACGGCACAGGGTCATGTGCATGGCGAACCAGGGCCATCGCGCAGTAGAAATGGGCTCCCCGCTCTGATTCAGGAACTCCGGACATTTCACTGAGCAGCTTCTGGTTGTTGGCGCCAGCATCTGCGCCGGGGCCGGCAAAACGCGCTGAAAAAATTCCGGGTCCGCCGTTAAGCGCGTCGACCACCAGCCCGGAGTCATCGCCCAGTGCCGGCATCCCGGTGTGTTCGGAAGCATGCCGCGCCTTGATCAGTGCGTTTTCAATAAAACTCAAGCCATCTTCGACTGCTTCGTCGATACCCCATTCCATTTGTGGCATGACCGTCCAGCCAAAAGGGGCCAGCATGGCATCCAGTTCGCTTAACTTTCCCCGGTTGCCACTGGCCAGCACCAGCTTACGTTCACCCGTAAGAAACTCAGCCACCCAGCGCCTCCTCCTGAAACACCATCAGTTCACGGATACCTTTTTCAGCAAGCTCCAGCATCCTGTCCAGCTCATCACGCCGGAAAGCGTGGCCTTCCGCGGTGCCTTGAAGTTCGATAAAGGCCCCGCCGTCATTCATCACGACATTCATGTCTGTTTCCGCGGAAGAATCCTCCGGATAGTCCAGGTCCAGCACCGGCTGATCGCCATAAATACCGACCGAGACCGCGGCGACCTGCCCATGGATCGGGCTCTTTTTGATCAAGCCACGTGATTCCAGGTGCCTGCATGCGTCAATTAACGCCACGTAGGCGCCGGTGATGGATGCGGTGCGGGTGCCGCCGTCGGCCTGCAGCACGTCGCAGTCCAGCGTGATGCTCCTCTCACCCAGCGCTTTGCGGTCAACCACTGCACGCAGGGAACGACCAATCAGCCGTTGTATTTCCAGGGTCCGTCCGCCCTGCTTACCCCGTGCTGCTTCGCGCCCCATCCGGCTCCCGGTGGAGCGCGGCAGCATGCCGTACTCGGCCGTAACCCAGCCCTCGCCTTTTCCGCGCAGGAAAGGCGGCACCCGTTCTTCAACGGACGCAGTGCACAACACGTGGGTATCGCCACAGCAGATAAGCACGGATCCCTCTGCATGTCGGGTGTAGTTTCTTTTCATGACGGTGGTTCTAAGCTCGTCAGGAGCTCTGCCGCTGGGTCTCATATTAGAATCCTGAATGTTAAAAGTTGAATCGGCTGGATTGGATCGCTGACGCGATCCTCATTTGTCGGTAGTATTGTGCCACTTAATCAGATGGGTAAGCTTTCATGATCCGAAGTATGACAGGATTCGCCGGCGCTGAACGCCAATATGCATTCGGGCGCCTGACCTGGGAACTCCGCTCGGTCAACCACAGATACCTTGAAGTCGGCTTCCGCGTCCCCGAAGAATTCCGGGTACTGGAGCCACAAATCCGCCAGACGCTGGGTGAATTTGTAAGCCGCGGAAAAGTAGACGCCAACCTTAAGTACACGCCTGCCCCTGGTGTGGCGAGCTCCAGCCTGGAACTCAACGGCGAATTGGCAAAGCGCCTTCTGGAGCTTCATGGCGAATTGCAGACTATGAGCGATATGCAACAGGAGCCTGATTTACGCTCTCTGTTGCGCTGGCCGGGCATGATCCAGGAACGCGCAGCTGACCCGCAACCTCTGCACGAGGCGGCCATTGAGTTGCTGGCCGAAGCCGCCGCCGGGCTACAGGCGGCACGCGGGCGCGAAGGTACCCAGATGGATGCCGCAATCAGGGAACGGCTGAATATCATCGCCGACCATGTCGTACAGGTACGTGGCTGGCTGCCGGACATTCGTGACGGCTTGAGGCAAAAACTCCTCGATCGCGTGGCCGACCTGCCACAACCACTCGACACCGGCCGACTGGAACAGGAAGTCGCTTTCCTGGCGCAGAAAATCGATGTCGACGAAGAACTGGACAGGCTGGACGCACATGTCAAAGAAGCCCTGCTGGTGCTGGATCGCGATGACCCGGTCGGTCGCCGGCTCGATTTCCTGATGCAGGAATTCAACCGCGAGTCCAACACGCTTAGTTCGAAATCGGTCGATAACAGGACCACCCAGGCAGCCGTTGAGTTGAAAGTGGCAATCGAACAGATGCGGGAACAGGTTCAGAATATTGAGTGAACCCGGTCTTTTCGTGGTGGCGGCACCTTCGGGCGGTGGCAAGACCAGCCTGATCAACTCACTACTCGACAAGGACAGGCAGATCAAGCTGTCCGTATCCCACACGACACGCCCTGCGCGGCCCGGCGAGGTCGACGGGGTGCACTACCACTTTGTGGATGAGGAAACATTTCTCGACCTGATGGAACGTGATGCCTTCCTTGAGCACGCGCAGGTGTTCGATTACCGCTATGGCACGGGCCGTGAAGCTGTCGAGCAGCAACTAGCTGCCGGATTTGATGTGATACTGGACATAGACTGGCAGGGGGCTCGTCAGATCAGAAGCACTTTCCCCACCTGCCGCACGATATTCATTATCCCGCCATCGGTGGAATCGCTGCGCCAGCGCCTGGTTCGGCGCGGACAGGACAGTGAAGTGGTGATCCGGCGACGCATGCGTGATGCGCAGGCCGAAATTTCCCATTGGGATGAATTTGATGCCATCATTGTTAATGATGATTTCGAACAGGCACTGTCAGAATTGCATGCGCTTGTGCGATCTGAAAAGCAGCCTTCCCAGCCAAACTCCAACCAATCTATGGAAGTTCTGGCAGAACTGCTTGGAACGCGATAAAATGATTGGTTCAGCCCGGAGTATGTGACTTTTCGGGGTAGTGATTTAAACGGTATTTTTGGAAGCAAAAAAATGGCACGAATTACGGTAGAAGATTGCCTCAACAGAATCGACAATCGGTTTGAAATGGTACTCACCGCGACCAAGCGGGCACGCCAGATCGCTCACGGCGCAGATCCCCTGGTTGAAGAAGAAAATGACAAACCCACGGTCATCGCTCTGCGGGAAATTGCAGATGGACTGGTTGACCCGCAAAGCGTCGACGTGATCCAGGCGGAAATCGAAGCTGCAGAGGTATTTGATACGCAGCTCGAGGATGATGATTTCGCGCCGTAAGCCCGGATAAAGACAGGTACAGGCTCTGAGACGGAACCATGCAAGCAGCAACAGGTTATCCCGAACCCGTCCTGAAGCTCAGGGACCTGCTCAATACGTATCTTGATCCTGAAAACGTAGCCATCGTGCTACGTGCCTACGATCTCGGTGAGTCAGCTCACCGGGGCCAGGTCCGAAAGACCGGCGAACCGTACATCCTTCACCCGGTTGCCGTTGCCCAGATTCTCGCCAATATGCGCATGGACCATGTCAGTATCGCGGCCGCGATACTGCACGACACCATAGAAGATACAGATCTGGGTTGGCAGGACATCGAGCAAGGCTTCGGCTCAGAAATCGCCGACCTGGTGGAAGGCGTCACCAAACTGGACAAGATGAAATTCCGTACCCGCGTCGAAGCGGATGCTGAGAGTTTCCGCAAATTGATGCTGGCCATGTCGCGTGATCTGCGCGTCATCTTCATCAAGCTCGCAGACCGCCTGCACAATATGCGCACCCTCGGCAGCATGTCGCAGACATCCCGGCGCCGCATTGCCCGGGAAACACTGGACATCTATGCACCGATAGCTGACCGCCTCGGCATGAACAGCATGAAACACGAACTGGAGGACATGGGGTTCGCCAACCTCTATCCGTGGCGCCACCGGACCATCACTGAGCACCTGCAGGAAATGACCGGAAACCGGCAGGAGATAGTGCAGAACATTCTGGAAGGCCTGCGCAAGAAAATGAACGATGTGGGCGTACCCTGTCGAATTACCGGACGGCAGAAATCCCCATACAGCATCTACAAAAAAATGCTGTCCAAGGACCTGCCATTTTCATCGGTCACGGACTTTTTTGCCTTTCGCATCATCACGCAGACCGAGTCGCATTGTTACCTCGCACTCGGCGCGGTACACAGCCTGTACCAACCCAAGCCCGGCTGTTTCAAGGATTTCATCGCCCTGCCCAAGGCCAATGGCTACCAGTCACTGCACACCATTTTGAACAGCCCGTATGGATTACCCATAGAAATCCAGGTCCGCACCGAAGAGATGGACATCATGGCGATCAAGGGCGCCGCAGCTCACTGGCAATACAAGACAGACAGTTCTTCCGGCGCAGCTCCGGCAACAGCCGCAGTCAGGGCGAGAGAGTGGCTGATGCGTCTGGTCGACGTGCAGCGCCACACGGGGGATTCACTGGAATTTCTCGACCACGCCAAGTCCGACCTGTTTCCGGATGAGATTTTCGTATTCACACCGAAGGGAAAAATCATCGACCTGCGGCAGAATGCCACCGCCCTGGACTTCGCGTACGCTATCCATACAGACGTTGGCAATCAAACGTCACGTGCCCTGATCGACAAGGTGGAAGTTCCCTTGTCCACCCGCCTGGCCAACGGCCAGACCGTGAAAATCCTTACCGATCCGAAAGTCAAACCAAAGTCGGAATGGCTGGAGTTTGCCGCCACCGCGCGGGCACGCACCGCGATCCGGCATTACCTGAAAAGCCTGCGCCAGGAAGATACCGTGGCACTCGGCCTCCGGTTGCTCGAGAAAGCCCTGAACGCACGCGGCAGCTCGGTCGAAGCCATTCCGGCAAAACGCTGGAAGCAGTTCCTGAAAGAAAACCACTTCAATAAGCAGGAAGACCTGTTTCATGAGCTCGCACTGGGCTCAACGCTGGGCAATGTCGTGGCCGGCAAGCTGGTGCCTGACAGCAGTCTGCTGGCGAACAAGCTGGATGGCGGCGAGGCCATTACCATCGAGGGCTCAGAAGGCAATGCCTTGAGTTTCGGGGCCTGCTGTCTACCCGTGCCGGGTGACAAGATCATGGCCTATGTTTCCACCGACCATGGGCTGGTGGTGCACCGCGTGACCTGCAGTAACGTGCGTGAATTCCGCAAACACCCCGACCGCTGTGTTGATGTCATGTGGGCGCCCATCACCAAGGGTATGTTTCCCGTCTCGGTACGCATTGAAACCCGCAACACACCGGGGGTCCTGGCCAATGTGTCAACCAGTATCGGCCAGGCCGGCAGCAACATCGAAACAGTAGCCCAACCAGAAGCCAACCCGGAGACAGCAACGCTGCTGTTCAATATCAGTGTGCGCGACCGCGACCACATGGCGCGCGTGATACGCCGGCTGCGCAGAAACAGCCACGTGATCCGGGTCCACCGGGTCGGATAGGCCCAACAGTCAGAAGGAAGCAACATGTCCAAAAAGATCATCAGCACGCAAAGCGCACCTGCCGCTATCGGCCCCTACTCCCAGGCTGTCCAACATGGCGATATCGTGTTCCTCTCCGGCCAAACCCCGCTGGTTCCGGAAACCATGGAACTGATAGATGGAGACATCGCAGCACAGGCACACCAGGTTTTTAAAAATTTACGCGCTGTGTGCGAAGCTGCCGGCAGCAACCTCGACGGCATCATCAAACTGAACATCTACATGATTGACCTGGGCAATTTCGCTACGGTCAATGGAGTCATGGCTAAATATTTTTCCGAACCCTACCCGGCCCGCGCAACCGTCGGGGTATCCGCACTGCCCATGGGTGCAGAAGTGGAAATGGAAGCGGTTCTTGGCCTCTGACCTACGCGAACTCCGTGGTGTCGGCCCGAGCCTTGAATCATCCCTGAACCAACTGGGGATACATACAACCGAAGACATTCTGTTTCACCTGCCTTTCCGCTACGAAGACCGGACCCGCATCCAGCCGATTGGCGGCCTGTATCCCGGTGCCCGGGTGCTGGTGGAGGGGGAAGTTGAGCATTCCACCATCATCCGCGGACGGCGTGCAACGCTGGTAGTGGTGATTTCTGACGGCACGGGGCTGATCACGCTGCGCTTTTTCCATTTTCGGGCTGCCCAGAAAAAGCAGTTCACGAAGGGCGTGCGGGTGCGCTGCTTTGGAGAGGTGCGGGGAGGCTACAAAGGCCTCGACATGGTTCATCCCAGCTATAAGCGCATCCTCAGCGAAGAGGATGAGGCCATTTCCGATCGCCTCACACCCGTATACCCATCCGTGGAGGGGCTCGGCCAGGCAAGCTGGATAAAGCTCACAGACCAGGCGCTGGCCTTGTTGCAGCAACAGCAATTGAAACTCGAGGAACTGCTCCCGGAGGGCCTGCGAGGAGACCTGCGCATTCCCGCGCTGTCCGCGGCCCTTGAGTACATTCACCGACCTCCGACGGGCGCGGATGTGGCGGCACTGGTTGAGCGCAGGCACCCGGCACAGCAACGCCTGGCGCTGGAAGAACTGCTGGCCCACAACCTCAGCATGCAACAGCTGCATCGCCGCCAGCGTCAATTCCAGGCGCCGGCACTGGCCCAGGTACCGCAACTGGAGGAAGCTTTTCTCGAACGTTTACCGTTTCAGCTGACAGGTGCCCAGCAACGGGTGACCGCCGAAATTCAGCAGGATCTGGCCCGGAGCCATCCGATGCAGCGTCTGGTTCAGGGCGATGTCGGTTCGGGCAAGACGGTGGTGGCTGCGATGGCAGCATTACGTGCTATCGGCAATGGATTCCAGGCTGCGATCATGGCGCCCACCGAGCTGCTGGCCGAGCAACACCTGCGCAGCTTCAGTGACTGGCTGATCCCGTTGGGGATTGAACCTGTCTGGCTCAGCGGTAAGGTGACCGGCAAGGCCCGCCAATCCGCTCTGCAGGCAATCGAGGATGGTGCGGAGCTGGTCATCGGCACCCATGCGCTGATGCAGGAAGGCGTCAGCTTTGGACGCCTGGGCCTGGCGGTCGTTGATGAACAGCATCGTTTTGGCGTCCACCAGCGACTGGCCCTGCTGGACAAAGCCGGGGAGGAATCCATCCACGCGCACCAGTTGATAATGACGGCCACACCGATCCCGCGAACGCTGGCCATGACGGCCTATGCCGGCCTCGAGACTTCGGTTATCGATGAATTACCGCCCGGCAGGAAGCCCGTCACCACCGCGGCAGTTTCCAACGAACGCCGCAGTGAAGTCGTATCGAGGGTTGCCGCCGCCTGTGCTGAAGGCCGGCAGGCTTACTGGGTATGCACCCTGATCGAGGAATCGGACGCCATCCAGGCACAGGCTGCTGAGGAGGTTGCAAGAGAATTGCACAGCAGCCTGTCCGGAATCGAGGTCGCGCTGATTCACGGCCGCATGAAGCCGGCGGAAAAGCAGGCTGTAATGGATCGCTTCAAACGCGGTGAAATCCAATTACTGGTTGCAACCACAGTTATCGAAGTGGGCGTCGACGTACCCAATGCGTCGTTGATGATCATTGAGAATGCTGAACGCCTTGGGCTGGCCCAATTGCACCAACTGCGTGGTCGCGTCGGCCGGGGAGATCAGCAGGCATCATGCGTCCTCCTGTTCAGCCCGCCTATCGGGTCACTGGCGAAAGAACGCCTGAATATACTGCGTCAGACTTCCGATGGGTTTCGTATCGCAGAGAAAGACCTCGAGTTGCGCGGACCGGGTGAGGTTCTCGGTACCCGCCAGACCGGAATGCTGCAATTTCGTGTAGCCGACCTGGCCCGGGATCAGGAACTGCTCGAAAGCATTCCTGGCGTGGCGGAGCAACTGTTAACGGAAAACCCGGAGCGGGTCGACAAACTGATACGCCGCTGGATCGGTGACTCAGCTCGATTTGCAGCTGTCTGAAACCAGCTGCGTGCCGCTACAGGGAAGCTACCGACAGGGAACGAATCTCGACCCGTGCCCGATTGATATCGCTCTCTATCTGCTCAACCAGCGCGTTGAACTCCGGCTCATTGCGCAGCGGTTCGAGCCTGCCATCAATATCCATGACCCACAGCTCGCGAAAGCCGCGATTGTAGGCCTCCCTGAGCTTCGCAATGGCGCGAGCCGGCTCACTCCGCATGGCTAACAGGATCGCTTCGTTGTAGTAGATATTCTGGTCGTCCACGCCATTGAGCCGGGCACGGGTAATTTTTCGCTCCGCATCCCGCAGCAAGTCAGTGGCCTCTTCAGACGACCCGATTCGCTCGGAAGCCAGAGCCGCCATCGTGACCATCATGACCTGGTTGCCGCTGTATGCAGGGTCATCTTTTTCGCTGATCGCCGAAATCAGCAGATCATGCGCACGCTGATACTCACCCCTGGCCAGGGCGATCATGCCCAGCTGAAAATCAAACTCACGCTTCATTGCGGCCGGCAATTCGTCCCCCATCGAAATCAGCTGCTCCCGCACCAGTCGCTCAGCTTCCTCGTAACGACGCGCAACCACCAGCGTCATCCAGTGTGTGCCAATCAGGTTGGAGTTCTTTCCCGATTTCTGTAAACCCTCAAGAACCAGCCGCTCGGCTTCGTCTGTATCCCCCAGCAGAACCCAGGTCCTTGCCAGGTTGGCGATATCTTCCGGATTGTCCGGTGCCAGTTGATAGGCCCGGTTGGCCAATTCCCAACCCGCTGCCAGGTTGCCGTTATGGGTTTCCATCTTGGACATGAAGCGCAACAGGATGGTTGAGTCAGGACGCAGATCCAGGAGGTCCGACAGCATGCTCCTGCCTGCCTCCCAGTCTCCCCTGATGGACAGGTTGCTGGCATAGTTGACCATCAGCAATTCGTTCAACGGGTCACGTTGCATCGCGCCCTGCAGCACCAGGTGCTCTTCCGGATACCTGCCCAACTGGCCCAAAACACCTGCCAGCCAGAGTTGTGCAGGTATGTATTCTGCATTCAGGTCAATCGCCTGACGCAAGGCTGATTCTGCCGCATCCAGCTGGCCGATCTGCCAGCGCGCCAGGCCCAGAGCAGCAAATGCTTCAGCCGACTCGGGATCAAGCTCCAGTGCCTTCTCGATCATCGTTTGTGCTTTCTTGGTTGCCTTGACCGTAGTGATATTGCCGTACAGCGAAATCAGCAACCAGGTATCCGCCATGGCTGCATAGGCCGGGGCAAACTGCGAGTCGTGTTCCAGCGCCTTGGCAAACAGCTCGATGGCACGCTGAAGCTCGTCGGGCGTGCGGCGCCACCAGTGCAGGCGGCCGGTCCGGTAGGCCTGCGAGGCCGCCAGACTATCGCTACGGGCAGCCGGCTTCGACTTCAGGCCTTCGAAAGAGTCCACCAACGCAGTGGCAATACTGTCCGCTACCTCGTCCTGGATCTTGAAAATATCCTTGAGATCGCCATCATAAATCTTGGACCAGATGTGAAAACCATCCTCAACGTTAATCAACTGAGCGGTCAGCCGAATACTGTCACCTGATGTTCGCACACTGCCTTCCAGCACCGTGCTGACGTTCAGCAGGCGCCCGATTTCACGAATGTCCTTGCCGCCATCACGGAACGCAAACGAAGAGGTGCGTGCCGCCACATTAAGGCCATCGACCTGGGCCAGCAGGTTCAGAATTTCTTCCGACACCCCGTCACCAATATGGGCCTGGTCACTGTTCGCGGACAAATCCGCGAACGGCAGAACGGCAATGGAGTTCTCAGGCGCAGTAAATTCCCTTTCCACCAGTTGTTGGGCCGGTGCCTGGGCTTCGAACACACCCGAGTAATATTGATAGAACACATAGGCCAGTCCGCCCATCGCCAGCAGCATGAAGCTGAACAAAATGGCGCTTTGGGAGCGGCTGAGTAAACCTTCACCCTTGGTACGATGAACACCGTCAGGGCGAACCTCCAGGTGCCAGGCCAGCAGGAAAACCAGTGGGAAGCCCAGGATGACGACAATGACCACCAGGGTCGGCACCCATTCCGGCAGGCGCAAGGGCTCAACCGCTGCATCCATTAATTGCAACAACACGAATACGGCCACGGCATAAGCACCCACCGTTCGTAGCACTTTTCGCCGGTTCAGTTCAGCCAGAGTGGCCGATATGAAAGAGTGGCGTTCGGTCATTAAATTTGCCCTGTTGGTTAAATTTATCCCACGTTCAGATAATAGACGTTCCGAAACGGGTTTTAGTTTCTTTATTTTTTTCGCTTTAACGCGAAAATCGCTCAGAGCGCCTCGTCGCCCTCCTCGCCCGTACGGATTCTGACCGCTTTCTCAAGCGCCTGCACGAATATCTTTCCATCACCAATTCGCCCTGAGGCCGCCGAATCCGCTATTGCCTCGACCACTGCATCAACGCGGTCATCAGGTACGGCAACCTCCAGTTTCAATTTAGGCAGGAAATCGACCACGTACTCAGCGCCACGGTACAACTCTGTGTGGCCCTTCTGGCGCCCGAATCCCCGGACCTCGGTCACGGTCATTCCCTGGATTCCGGTTTCCGCAATTGCATCTCTTACATCATCCAGCTTAAATGGTTTGATGATTGCCGTTATCATTTTCATGGCAGCTTCCTTTCGAAGAGTGGATCATTTGACTTTAATGCGGGCATAATCAGGCCGCAAGCGCCAAAGATAAATTACAGGAAATCATTGATGATAGATCTTCGCACAATCGACGAACTGACCCGTAAACTGGGTGACGCCCTTCCCCCTGGTGTGACCCAGGCGAAAGAGGAACTCGAGAACCAGTTTCGCACGGTTCTGACCGGCGCCTTTGAAAAAATGAACCTGGTCGGCCGTGAAGAGTATGACGCGCAATGCGTGGTTCTGGAAAAGACCCAGGCCAGGCTGGAAGACCTGGAGAAAAGGCTGGATCAGCTGGCAGACGGCTGAAATGTAAACTGCCGTCCCCAGAGAATTCGTTGATCGCGATACGATGGTCAGTAGAGGTCTTTTAGCTCATCCTCGTACTTCGAATACAAGGCATAGTTATGGGCAATTGCTTCTGTGCCCTCACCTTGCTGAAGGCGCGCAACCCGTAATTGCTGTTTAACCCATTGATGCTCTGCCCAGTTTCCGCCACCTGTTTTAACGATTTCCATTTCCGCATTTTGGGCGCCCAGGGTCGTGCCCACCCCACTGTATAGCCGGGACAGATCGGCGGGTGAAGGCATTTCTCCTGCTTCATTCTTCGCTTCGATTTCCGCTGCAAGATCCTGCATTTCCTGCGCATACGATTCTTGCGCAGCTCGGGCTTTGCCTAACACGCTGACATAGGCTGTCAGCTGTTTCTCTGTCAGTTCTTCGTCGTCCGGCGGTTCGTAGATATCAGAACCAGCTTCTTCCATGAGTCGCCCCTGCCGCTCCAACTCTCCGATAAAGCCACCCGCCACGGGAGGGTCTGATTGCTCACTCCGGGAAACACTGCGGTCCGGAATGCCGGAGTCCATTGCACCCCCGAAAAAGACCATCCCGATGACAACGTTGATGATAATAATGGCCAACAGGGAAACGACAAAGTGCACCAGACGTCCGCTGGAGGGTACTTCCAGGGCCAGTGGAATGATCTTGTACAAGAAAATCAGCGAGAGGATTCCGCCCGCCAGTGAAATGAGGAAACCCACCCAGGGCACCAGAGCGCCGATAATCCCCGCGATCCAGGCTGGAATAAACGCCAGGCTCAGTGCTGCGAAAGCCCGTGAGAAATTGGGCTTTCCCTTAAATACACCGGCCAGGAAATTGACTACGAAGACCGCGATAACAAATCCTGCAACGGCCATGACCAGGCCGGAAAGCAGGACTACAAAAATATTACCCGGGTAAAGATAATAGGAAAAACCACCCATCAACCGCGCCAGCAAGATACTGAACAGGAGATTGGCGACTATTAACGGGCCGGTAAGCACCATGGCGGTTTGTTGCCACCCGGGATTTTCATCCAGGTAGCTTTTCCAGGTAGCCTCATGGTCCAGAAGCCCTCCCTTGGTCAGGGTGAGCGTTTTTGCGAAATCAAATGACATGGCGATTTTCCCAGGTTGGTTGAGATTTACAAATTGTAACTCTTGTCGGCATGCCGTCAATGGCCGGTCTGCCGAGCAAAACACCTACACAAGTCAACAGAGGATCCTGATTACTACCTGCTGGAAATGGCGCAACATCCTGCCTGGAAGCACCCAGAATGCAAAACTGCAGGAGAATAGACTTGAGTCTCGCACAGGTATTCACCCGCGCCGGCGTGGGCGTCCATGCGCCTGAGGTTATTGTCGAGGTCCATGTCGGAGGTGGCTTGCCGCGCACCTCGCTGGTAGGTTTGCCAGCGACCGCCGTGCGCGAATCCAAGGACCGGGTTAAGGCCGCGTTGCTGAACGCCGGCTTCGATTTTCCGCAAAGCCATATCACCATATCACTCTCACCCGCCGACCTGCCCAAAGAAGGGGGTCGCTACGACCTGCCGATTGCCCTGGGAATCCTCGCAGCATCAGCACAAGTAGATGACAGTCGCTTCGGTGATTACGAGTTTGTTGGTGAACTCTCCCTGGGCGGCGATCTCAATCCGGTAAGAGGGGTGCTCCCTGCGGCGCTGGGTGCCCACCATTCAGGCCGTGGCCTGGTGGTCCCGTTAACCAACGGGGCCGAAGCGGCGCTTGCCCGGGGTAAGCATCAATATTGTGCTGCCAGCCTGATGGCAGTCGTTTCCTGGCTGGATGGAAGAAAACAATTACCTCCCGTCACATTAGCTTCGCACTCATCAACCGAAAACAACCGTGATTTGTGCGATGTTTACGGACAGCAACGAGCCCGCCGGGCACTGGAAGTGGCCGCTTCTGGTGGCCATAACCTGCTATTTTCCGGCCCGCCCGGTACCGGAAAAACAATGCTTGCTTCCCGGCTTCCGGGCATTCTGCCACCTCTGAGTGAGCAGGAGGCTCTGGACACAGCTGCAGTGGCCTCAGTCAGCCAACGCGGCCTGGACATCAGCCGGTGGCGGGTCCGCAGTTTCCGCGCGCCACACCACACGGCCAGCAGCGCCGCATTGGTGGGAGGTGGGTCGAAACCACGACCGGGCGAGATCTCCCTGGCACATCATGGCGTGTTATTCCTGGATGAGTTGCCCGAATTCAACCGCAACGTGCTGGAAGTGCTGCGTGAGCCCATGGAATCAGGAAAGATCGTGATTTGGTACGCTGAATTTCCCGCGAAATTTCAGTTAGTCGCGGCCATGAACCCCTGCCCTTGCGGCTACGCAGGTGACAAGAGCGGGCGATGCATGTGCACAGCCGACCAGGTACAACGATACCGCAGCAAAATCTCCGGTCCTTTGCTGGACCGCATCGACCTGCACGTTGACGTGGCTCGCCCGGCCCGCCTTCAATACCAAAAGCAGGGCAAGCAACCCGAGGGCAGCGCGGCGGTGAGGAAGCGGGTGATCCAGGCGCGTAACCGGCAATTAGTCCGCGGCGGCGTTTCCAATGCCCAACTCGATAACGCGGGAGTCAGGCAACATTGCCAGCCGGATCGCCGCAATCGCATTTTTCTTGAAGATGCCGCGGAACTGATGAACCTGTCACCGCGAGCCTACTAGCGCATTCTGAAGGTAGCACGCACCGTTGCGGACCTGGAGGAAGATGATGCGATTCGCAAAAAGCACCTGGCCGAGGCACTGGCCTACAGGGGGTTTGAGTGCGAGAACAATCGGGGATGACTACTTTCCAACACTAGCAGTTTGTGTCGCTAAACTTACTGCCTCTGCGAGTACGGTTGACCTTTCCCTGGAATGGGGAAAGCTGTGTAGCGTCCGAAGAACTGCCCATGGGGTACGTGCTGGTCAGTGATGCAACGTGTCAAAGTCTATCCGTCAGCCCCGGCATTGATCCCGTGCCACAGTGTTTAATCCTTAACACAGCAGACGATGCAATAATCTTTTTTAACGGATTTGAGCAGGAAGCACTGGATGACTTGCAAAAAGTCTACCTAAAGCCGTTCAAGGTACCTGCCGATGTGTGAAGCTCGGTCGGGCAGCCGGTTTTCCGATCTGATAAGACGCTATAGACCATTCCCTCAATCCGCCTCCACCAGCCAGTGAAGTTTTCGTTCTGCTCGACATCCTGCGCCTGAACCGGGGCCCATCCGGTCCCCTGAGGAATTTCGAAGTTTTCAATTTCAATGCGCCGGGTGTCCACCCTCAGGCCGGTTTTGAGTGCCTTGAGTACCGACTCTTTGGCCGACCAGACCAGGGATGCGCCGCAGGAATGCTCCTCTTCAGGCAGGAGATCCAACAGATCCAACTCTGCTGCCAAGAACCAGGTTTCCTCGAAATTGCGACCGCGGTGTTCGATGCGTTCCAGATCGCAACCCAGGCGAGCCGACCCGTTTCCCACGACTGAAAACGACAGGCCGTTGCTGTGACTCAAACTCAGGGGAATGTCCATGGACCTGCCCCTCAGCCAGGCCACGGGGGCGCCGTCTTCGTCCGCCAGGACCTCCCAGTCAATCATGGTGCTGCCTGGCTCGACCTGCAGGCTGAGCAAGGCCGCCTTGACCGTCCAGCGGCCCAACAGCCAGTCGTTGCGCCGCTTGGGAAAACGCAGGCCATCCACCACGCGTTTTTCGCGTGGTGATAACCAGCCCAGGTGATTGGGCAGATCAGTTTGTGACTGCGTGAGGAATGATGTGTTCACGCTCGATGCCCCTTTCGATGGCTTCCAGAAGGTAGGGCCGTAGACGGGCTACCTCAATCACAAAGTCGATCGAGCCAACTTCCATGGCGCGCTGTACGGAATGCACTGAATCGAACTGGTCAGCAAGTTGCACCCGCTTCTCGGCCTGCACCGCCGTGAACAAGGCGTCATGCTCGGCCCGCAACAGCGCCCGGTCCTTACTTTCTGCAGCCTCCATCTTTTCATTGATCGCGATGATGCGGGGGTCAGCGATAGTTTGTTGCCGAACTTCCCGGGTAAACACCACTCCGGCGGCAGGCAGCCCTCCGATAACCGAGGCATAGGAGCCTTTCAGTGCGGCAACTTCCATATTTTCGTTGAGGGACTTGGAGAAAACCACGAAAGCGCCGCCATGGTAACGGGAAACCACGCAAAAGATGATCGGACCGGAGAAATTGGTGATGGCTCGTCCGATTTCGGCACCGTATTCCAACTGCCAGTTGCGCATGGACTCCGGTGACCCGTCAAAGCCAGACAGGTTCGCCAGCACAATCAGGGGGCGATTACCCGAGACTGAGTTGATAGCCCTCGCCACCTTTCGCGATGAACGGGGGAACAGGGTGCCCGCAGACCATTGCTCGGGCCCGTCGGCAGGAACGAAACCGGCTCGGGGCAGAGGCAGTGATTCAATGCCGATCATGCACACCGGGTAGCCACCGATGTGGGCGTCCCAGACCACACCGATCTCCGCATCACGCATGGAAGACCAGCGCTCCAGGGGTTCACGGTCCATGTCGATCACCGCGCGCATGACCCGCCGTATTTCGAATGGTTTTTTCCGGCCCGGATTGTGTTCGTCAGAGAAGATCTCTCCGACAGTTTTAAAATCCGATTGGCCGTTGGCCGCGTAGGGATAGCAGCTGATATCCCTGTCCGGCGGATCGTCGGTGTTGAGTCGGCTGGGGAAACGCTCTCCCCTGGCAACGTAACTGTATTCATAGTGACGACCCAGGATGCGGCAGGCGTCCTCGATATCGGCTGCCCAATACTGCGCCAGGCCATTCGGTCCCATGATGCGGTCGTAACCGCCGATACCGAAGTTATCTTCGGCCGAGACGCCGCCTGAATAATCCAGGGCCTGTTTTCCGGTCAGTACCATGGAACCTTGCGGGGTCATGATCAGAATGCCGCGGGTGTGCATCAGCATCGTCGCTTCCGCGTCCCAATAGGACTGGGCGCCCACGTTGACCCCGCACACGATCACATTGATTTCGCCGCCGGCCTGGGTGAACTCGATAATTCGCCTGAGCACGGCGGCCGTCCAGTCCAGGTTCTCGGTACCGCTGTCCATTGCAATTTTCGCGCCGGAAGAGACGGCGAACCACTCCACCGGCAAATCCATATGGTCGGCAAGGTCCAGCGCGGCGATGATTCGTGAACACTCCGGTTCCGCCAGGGGGCACATGCCACGGCTCGGATCGCCCAGGATCACGACCCGTGTCATCCCTTCCGGGTGAGCCCTGGTCAAGTTTCGGATAAGGCCGGTCACGACGTTGGCCCGGTTGCCGCCAAAAGGGCGCTCGACAGGCGCGAAATGGCGCTCGGCATCGAAATCGTATTCAGTGAATCCCCCCCGGGGATCATCTGCACGGTTGCCGCCGTCCGGCGTGATCAGCTGGATGATTTCGTATGGATAGGACAGGCCCCGTTGCCTCATTTTCAATACCATGTGCTGGTAACGGCTCAGGGGATTTACCTTGTGTTCGTCTTTCGGTTCGAGCAGGGCAACGCGCGGCCCTCGGCCAACCGGATTGGTGACGGTCATGACGGTGTCGACCAAATCTCCTCCCGACCTGCGCACCATACTCGCCCGCACCACCACTTTCTGCAGCCCCAGGTCCACCGTGGACGGGAATAGTTTGCGTACGATCCGGTAACGTTCGGCCGGGCTGATTTCCAGCGGAGGCCAGACATAGAGCTCAAGACGATTCCAGTGAAGGCGCTGACGCGTCGGCCGGTGCATCTGGAACATGCGAATGCCCGCCAGCGCTTCGTTGAACATGTGTTCCATGTGCGGCAGGCTGGCCAGCCTGCCATTCTTGTCGCGAAATTCCGTGAGATCACGTACCTCGGCCACAGCGAACAGGCGCTCGTCTTTGGGATTGTCATGGGCGATTGCGTGGAACAGGTAAAGATCTTCAATGGAAGGTAAGCGGTGCAGCCTGAAATTTTCGAAGCGGTTAAGATGCAGGCGCCTGGCCATCATCGGATGAAGTCCGCGATACAGGACTTCTTCGCAGTACCCCTGTTCTGCTGGCTGGAAAGTGAAGAAGCGCTGCCCGGTCAATCCCAGCCCTTCACCGGGGATTCGAACAGAGGTAACGATTCGGCGGATGTTGTGCGGAAAGGGTACAGCTTCGATGGACTGCAAAACATGCCTGAGCGTGTCTTCTTCACTAATTTCCGGGCTTTCCCGGTTGATGTAGAAATCGATCAGTACGTCATTTTCGGTTGGAACATCCCGCAAACTTTCGAGCAGGACTGCGCTGGTGGAGCTCAGGTCCCGGTAGTTTGTGTGGGTCGTGACAAGGGTGACCCTCTTGCCTTCGTGGCAGTAGTCGCAAAATACAAAGGGGTGGCCCCGACCATGCAGTATACGGATGTTTTCCATATCGCGGATACGATAATAACGGCGGGTGAGACACTCCAGCACCACTTCCCTGACAGTCTCGCCGCCTTCCAGGAAGCTCCGTGAAAGAATAGTCAGCAGCGGTTGGGGACACTCCACCAGAGAGATCATGTGTTGTTCGCGCTGTTCCGGCGGCAGCCTGGAGGCTAGAGCATCCAGATCGGCCGTTGCCTGCTTGTACGCCGCCTTGCGAGCGGCTTCCAGGGTTGGCTTGTCAAAGAATTTGTAACGGACCTCCCTGGCCAGATCCGCCACGGCCGGGTATCGCCCCTGGCTTGTGGTAACCAGTTTTTCCAGCAGGGTCCGGAAATCAACGTTGTTCCCATTCGTGAGCAGGCTGGCCACTCCTTCCAGGCGGCGTTCGAGAATCGAAAGAACAGCGGGAATCTGGTGATCCACGCGCGAATGCGAGCGATTGATCCACAGCAGCGCCTCTTTCAGTTTGCGGGAGGGCTCCAGTTTCTCCACGCCGTAATGCCTCAGGGCGGCACTCAAGTCGTCGGTGAATTTCCGTGACAGTCCTTCACCGCGAGTGTCCAGGGCGCGCATGTAGGTGAACAGCGAGTCCTGGTGGCTTCGAATGGTAACGGGCGGTAGCCCGCTGCGGTCTGTCACAGCGGCGGGCTGCCTGCGGGACAGCGCAGATACATCCGCAAACCGGGCCAACAGCAGGTTTTCCTGCCGTAACGTGCCCTCGTGACCGGCCGGCAGTTCGCGGCAGAGCTCCCTGAGTTCTGCGATCAATTCACTGGACGCTTCCGGGTGGACGTCATAGCCGAGTACCAGGTTTTGCAACTGATCGAGAATCTCGTAAACACGAGTTTCAGGAATCAGACTGGATGGCCGATTATTCACGCAACTCAGCGAATAGAAGCGAAGCCGCCTGGATCGTTGTTCTTCCTGGCGATCCGTGCTGGGCATCAGGCGCAACAAGGGGGCGCCGGCAGCAACCTGGTCATTGCCGGCAACCTCTACCGAGCGAACCACACCCGAATAAGGCGAAACCATGCGCATTTCGAGCTTCATTGCTTCCAGGATGGCCAGCGTGTCGCCCTGCCCAATTCTGTCCCCTGCTTTGACTTTCACCGCCACCACGATAGCGGGCGCTGGTGATCGAATCACGCCGCCATCGTCGCGAGAAATGCGGTGTGGCCGGCCGTCGACTTCCACCAGGTACTCCACGCCGCTGTGCGTGGTCAGGGTTCGGAAACTGCGTTCCTCGCAGCAATATACACGCCGCTCGAAACGGCTGAGCCGGTCGATGCGCACTCGCAGGGACTGGCCATCCATGTCGATACGGTATCTCTTACCCCCGTAACGGTAGACACGCGGCCGATACAGATTGCCTCCGTGCTGCAGTTCCACCTGGCAACCGATGTCGGTGCCCAGAAGTGGCCTGCCGCGCCTTGCGGAGGCCAGGAACAGGCGTCTATCTGTGTTGAATCGCTTTTCGTATTCTGAAATCGCGGCCACCGCGAGCGCGATTTCGCCACCGTCATACTGCCGCGTTCCAAATGCCAGCGATTCACGGTCCAGCCAGCCCACATCCGCCTCACCGCTGACCACCGCGGGTTGGTCCAGGAGGTCGAGCAGGAACGCGCGGTTGCTTGTGCCGCCGCGAATGACCACGGCCAGTTCGGACAGGGCCCTGCGTAAACGCGCCAGCGCTTCGCCCCGGGTGCGCCCGTGCGCGATAATCTTGGCAATCATCGAGTCGAACTCGGCAGGAATGTGATCACCGCTTTCGATTCCGGTGTCGACACGAATTCCAGCGCCAGTAGGCAGGCGCAGCAGCTCCACTCTTCCCGGCGCCGGCGCGAAATTCTTGTCCGGATCTTCGGCGTTGAGCCGGATCTCGATGGCCGTTCCGAAAGATGGCGGACTTTCCCCTTCGAGCCGTTCGCCGCGTGCCATTTGCAACTGCATCTTGACCAGGTCGAGGCCGGTGCTGAGTTCGGTGACCGGGTGCTCTACTTGCAGCCGGGCATTGACCTCCATGAAAGCGAAAGAGCCGGTTTCGGGGTCGTAAAGGAACTCCACCGTGCCGGCATTGCGATATCCGGCCATGCGGCAAAGGCGCGCGGCAGCGGCCTTGATGGTTTTTTCCTGTTGCGGGTTCAGCACCGGTGAGGAAGATTCCTCGATCAGCTTTTGGTTGCGACGCTGAATGGAGCAGTCACGAACGCCGAGCGGCCAGACCGTGCCGTATTGGTCAGCGATCACCTGGACTTCGATGTGCCGGGCGCCTTCGACAAGGCGTTCCATGAATACTGTGGCGTTACCAAATCCCTTGAGAGCTTCCGAGGAGGCTCGTTCGAAAGCCTCATCGAGTTCTCCGTCGCTGCGCGCGGAACGGATGCCGCGGCCGCCACCGCCGGCGGTGGCCTTGACCATCAGCGGGTAGCCGATCTTTTTGGCCTGTAGGCGTGCCTCCTGCAGATTTTCGACAGGGCCACCACTCCAGGGGGCGACCGGAACACCGGCTTCTTCCGCCATTTTTTTCGAGTTGATTTTGTCACCCAGCTGGCGCATACAGTCACCGTCCGGCCCAATGAAAGTCAGTCCCAGCTTTTTTTCGACCAGGTCGGCAAATTCCGGATGCTCAGCAACGAAACCCCACCCCACCCAGACAGCCTCGGCTTCCGACTCCAGCAGTGCTGTTTCGATCGCCTGGTAATTCAGATAGGCATTTTTACGTTGCCCTTCGGCGTCCTCGAAATAAGGCGGGCCGATAGAAACCGCCAGATCCGCCTCGCGCACAAACATGGCCCGGCGCTCAGGTTCGGTATACAGCGCAATGGTTTTTAGCTCGATGCGGTGTTCGTAGTTGAACTCACGCACCGCGTGGATGAGGCGCATGGCCGCCTCCCCACGATTGATGATCGCGACATTACGAAAGGCCGCCACCTTCAGGGCGTGCGCGGCGGTAGCCATTATCCAGCCTGGAAAATTGCTTTGATCGGGCCGGTCGGCAAAGTGCTGGCTGCGCCTGGCAATTCAGCAGTCCGGTAATTCACCAGTCTGATGAAGACTTCGCCTTCCTGGTTCACGATGTCCGCGTCGAACCCACTGCCTTCTTCAGTTGGCTGAACCACGGAGAAGAAAGGCATGTCGCCAGCAGAAACCTCCTTCAGTTTTTTCACACTGGAGATGCGCGACGGCAACCCGAAGCGATCGGCGATTCCCAGTTCGAACATGCCGGCCGTCTGGAAACACAACTCGATCAGCCGTGGGGCCATCTGGGTTGTTTTATCCTCTGGTTGGTGATTGGCCGGCAAGTCTTCGGCGAACTGGCCGATCACCTTTCCCGGTCCGTCGGGCCAGGCGCTGCCCAGAACCCGGTAGGCCGGACCATGGAAATACACCTGGTAAACATCATCCGCCGCCAAGGTCGGCCCATGGGCCATGGCCGGCTTGTCACCGCTCATGACCTCGGCTTGCTGCTGGCTCAAGCGGACCCTCGCCGTAAACGCCGTGCTGACGACGGGTTCCGGCTTGCCTTTCAGCTGCCGTTCACCGATCAACCGGCAATCGGCAACCATCTGTTCGCCATCGCTGCTCAGCTGGGCAGTCAGCTTTAGTTTGCGCGGCTCGCCGCGGTAGAACTTGAACGGCTCCAGAAACTGCACGTCCTCGATGGAATCCAGGCGCCACTCGGGAAGCAACAGCGTGGCCAGCTCCGCAAAGCCCTCCAGCCCCATCACGCCCGGCAGCACCGGGGTGCCATCGATCTGGTGATCGTATAAAAAAGCCTGGCCGGAAGGATCCAGCTCTGTTTCGACGGTCAGGCCCGTGTACAACCCCATGCCGGAGATTTCGCCAAGCATCGGTCCGCCCGCCGCCAGGTCAACCGCCGTGACTTCAAGGCCTCCGCCAGAAACGAATTCCTCGGTCAAAATTCCGAGCCGCTCGCCCACCACGATTTCACCTGCTGCAGGGCCGCGAGTCAGCTCGCGACGCACGGTTGGAATACCATGTTCCGGCGCCAGCATGTCGATACCAGCGGCCTTCATCATGGTCGGGATCGAACCACGGGTAGCCATGCCGATACCGCCCCAGGCGGTCCAGTCAATCGCGATGCCAAGGGTCTCTGGGAGGCTGCTGCGAAAACCTGAAATGCTCTTGCACAGCAAATCATTGGCCGCACTGTAATCGATCTGGCCGCCATTGCCGAAGCGCCCTGCGACCGAACTGAACACCACCGCCGCACCTAGTGGCATGTCACCGATGGCACTGAGCAGGCTATGCCACCCGTCGCATTTGACGTCGAAAACCAGATCGAATTCCTCGGCTGGCTTGTCGGCCAGGAAGCGGCTGATTTCCAAACCACCGGCATGGATCAGCACATCGAGTTTTCCCGGCCCCTCTTTCAGTTGCCCGATCACCTTGGCGATGGCCTGGTCGTCCAGCAAATTCACGGCATGCCAAACAGCTTTACCTCCGGCGTTTTCGACTGCCTCGATGGCAGACAGGGCCGCACTGGCGCGCTCAATAGAAGCCAACTCCCGTTCGACCATGGCCGGCGTTGCCCGCTCCTTGCTCGCTTTCAGGCGTTCAAAAATGTCGCGCTTGAGGCCCGTTTTATCGTTGGCAAAGCGCTCAATATCGGGATTTCCCCGGTCGGGTTCGGGAGTCAGGTCCAGCAGGTGGAAGGTACCGCCCGAAGCCGCGGCCAGGTCGGCGACAACCGCGGACACGATACTCCCGGCAGCGCCAGTGACCAGGAAAACGGATCCACTGTTCAGTTCGATCCCGGTTTCCGAGCCGTCGCAGGGTAGCTCACCTAAGCCGATGGCCCAGCGTTGCCCGTTTTTTCTGCCCAGTTCAACAGCGCCGAAGTCGCGCAGGGCTTCCTCGATGAGCACTTCGGCCAGGGCCGCGGTCTTGCGGCTTTCGGCAAAGTCGATGACCTTGCACAGGACATCGGCTTGCTCCCGCTTGTAGGCCTTGACGAAGCCCGAAACTCCACCACCGATCGGGTTCTGCGCACCGGCCTGGTCATAGCCGTGCTTGCCACCCTGACGAGTGGCTGCGACAAGAAAGGTGCCGGCTTTGTCGATTTGCTTGTACAACGTACGCATCGTTGTATACAGCGATTTGACCCGAACGCGCTTGGCTTCTGACCATTCGTCACGGCTCATGTCGGCGATGGTAGCGTGCGGGTCAAGCGCAGGCAGCCAATACACGCCATGGATTTCACCCTGGTCCAGCCAGATCTTAAGTTGTTCTTCCAGTGCAGCGGCTTCCAGTGCCGGATCGATGGTCAGCACCTCGACGCCTCGATTGCCGAGTCGTTTACCGAGCGCAGCAGCGACGCCGCCCTGGTCTGGCATCAGCACCACCCGGGTACCCTCCGCCAGTGTCACACCGGTTTCCTGGAACAGGTCCAGGGTTGGCCGCCAGAAGGCGACGGGCACTCGCCGGGGTACGAGGTCTGCTGCATCCAGCGATATGGCAGCGGCTTCCACCGCCACTTCAGCGGGCGGCACTTGCATCGCGGCATGCGCGACTGTGTCGGACACCGCGTCCTGGGGCATCCGGTCTTTCACGAAACCTACCGCATGGTTGAGCGTTGGAAACGCTTTCAATTGCAGGGCATCATCCCTGGCGATGCCGTAGGCTTCCCGCAAGGCGGCGAAAATCTCCGCCTGTTTGACCGTATCAATGCCCAGGTCGGCTTCCAGGTCGAGTTCCATGTCCAGCATATCTGCCGGGTAGCCGGTCATGCCGGAGACCACTTCGAGCACTTTCTCACGGATGGCCTCATCTCCCGTAACTGCGGGCGAGGCTGAGGCTTCAGCCGGCAGGCGGTCTTTTACGAAGCCGACGGCGTGATTCAGTGTCGGGAAGTCCTTCAACTGCAGGTTTTCGTCACGTGGAATGCCATAGGCATCGCGCAACGCTGCGAAGATCTCCGCCTGCTTAACGGTATCGATACCCAGGTCAGCTTCCAGGTCGAGCTCCATATCAAGCATGTCAGAGGGATAACCGGTCATCCCTGAAACGATTTCCAGCACTTTCGCGTGGATGGTTTCATCCCCCGCCTGGATCACGGAAGGCACGACGGTGGCTGGAGCAGGTTCTGTGGCAGGCGGCGAAATCTCGGGATCAGAGGCTGCCGCGGGTTCGACAGCAGCTGCCGGAGCCGCAGTAGGCAGATTCGGGGCCCGGTCGCGAACGAACTGAACCACGTGGGCCAGGGTTGGATACTCCCGCATCTGCATCGTTTCATCACGCTCAATGCCATAGGTTTCTCGAACCTCGGCAAACACCTCGGCCTGCTTGACGGTATCAACGCCGAGATCGGCTTCGAGATCCAGGTCCAGGTCCAGCATGTCTGGTGGATAATCCGTTTTTCGGGCTACCAGTTGCACCACTGCTTCTTCAACACCGTCTCCGGCCGCAGACGGAGCAGGCGGCGGTTCAGGCGATGGCTGGATTGCCGCGGATTCGACAGCGACTGCCGGAGCCACTTTGGGCAGATTCGGCACGCGGTCGCGCACGAACTGAACCACATGGGCCAGCGTTGGGAACTCCCGCATCTGCATCGTTTCGTCGCGCTCGATGCCATAGGTTTCACGAATCTCGGCAAATACCTCAGCCTGTTTGACGGTATCAACGCCAAGATCGGCTTCGAGATCCAGGTCCAGGTCCAGCATGTCCGGTGGGTAATCGGTCTTTTCTGCGACCACGGCGATGACTTGCTGTTCCACACCATCAACTGCAGGAACAGATAATTCCGCTCTGTGTTCGGTGGCTGCGGCGGGGGGGATGGCGGCCACGACCGGCGTGACCGGTGCAGGGGGTGCGGCTGCCTGTATTTCGGTCTTTGCAGCCTCCGCTGCGGGTGCCGCTTCAGTCCGTGGAGGGCCCTGGTCCTTGATTCTCAGGCGGCGCGTGCTGATTTCAACGTCCGCTGCTTCGTAGCCGCTGATTTGTTTCAGCCACCCGTTCCAGACCTCGGAATCCGCGATGCGGTATTTGAAGCCCAGTTGGTCGGCATTACGGCGCCGGCCGTCGGGTGCGGGCACCCAGCGGGTCAGTGACATGCCCAACTGAGAGCCGAAACCGGCACCCAGGCGCAGTGCGTACTGCACTGGATAAGCGCCGCCGGTGGAGAGATTCAGTGCGCCCAGTTCAGGGTCTACTTCCTTGAAATTCGGAACCGGGGGAACGATGCCCGTTTCCAGTGCCTTTACTGCAACCACGTCTTCGATGCCAGCGGCCATCGCATGCCCGGTGAAGCCCTTCGTATTGGTAATCACGATCTGATCGGCCTTTTCGCCAAAGACACTGCGCAAGGCGTATATTTCGGCGGAGGCGCTGCCCCCCCGAGCGGGGGTGTAGGTTTCGTGAGACATGAACAGCATGCGCGGCGCCATTTGCTTACGGTCGATGCCGTGGCGCTGTTCCACTCCGCTGACCAGTTTCTCCATGACTCCGGCGATGTGATCGATATCGAGCCGTGTGCCGTGAAAGGCGCTGTTGACGGCAACCGTGCCGAGCACTTCACAAATGGGGGTAAGTCCTCTTTCCACAACCGAACTTTGGCTTTCAACCACAAGCCCGGCCGCGCCCATGCCCATGATCATGCCGTGGCGGCGGCGGTCGAAGGGCGTAGCAGCATCCTCCACGCGTTCGTCGGTGGCCGCGGCGCCCGAGGCCAGGAACCCGGCGCCGATCCAGTCGACCATGTTGTCTGAGGTCACGTTATCGGCGGAAATCACGATCACGCGGCGGCAGCGCCCCTGGCGGATCCAGTCTTCGGACAGCGACACAGCATGGGTGGTGCTGGCGCAGGCGCCGTTGATTTGCGTATTGGGGCCACGGGCGCCGATTTCCTCGGCAAATTGTGAATGGCCCATGGACAGCACGCGGAACAGGAAGCGGCGGTCGAAGTGGTACCCGGTGCGGCTGATTGAACTCTTGAGCTCAGCGATGCGGCGGTCGAGTTCGTCAATGCCTGCGCTGCTGCCAGCGTCCTGCCCATTGCCCTGGTGCGAGAACCAGTCGCGCAGGCTTTCGAGCCCGGCCAGCTGTTCGCGGTGACCGGCTTCAGTGTAGTACTCGTTGGATTGCTGGGCGAAGGAATCAAGGCCGGGAAAAGCCGAGGCGAATATGATGCCCGTGTCGTCACGCAGGTCGTCCGGCAGGCGCCAGCGGTCCGGCAATTGGCTGCCGGTGGTCGTGGTCTTGTAGCTGAGTACCAGGGGAATGCCGGCGTCGCGAAGTGCATCGATGCCGATCGCGATGGCCATGGCTGTCGTCGAATCGAAAGCCCGGGCACGTTCCGGATTGATGCCGAATTCCGTGGCCACGTCAAATTTGCCGGCCCTTCCGGCCAGCTTGATGACGTCCCTGGTGTTGTCGATGGTAACGAAGGTCGGGTCGCCATTCTCGGGCTTGAACAGCCGCGTGATGTGTTTTTCCACCATTTTCTGGCGATAGCGGTGAGGGATTACGTCGATAAATTGCTCACCATGCAGAATGCGATCAACATTTTCGTCGTCGAATACCCGGTGCCCGCCCGGCAGGCCCAGTGCGGCACCGCTGATCACGATTTGCTCGCTGGCGCCGGGGCTGGCGGCCGGTCGCCCGGAAAGTAATTCGTTGCCACGCTGGATGAACTCAGCGAACAGCTTGCCAATATCTCCGTATTGAGACATGTCTGGCACGCTGGCCGGAACAGGGTTCAGTGCCGTGGCAGATGGCTGATGAGCCGCTGCGGGTACCGCGGCGGTCTTTGTTTCAGGTACCGCGATGGCCGCTGCTTCTTCCCGGCCAAAACCGTGGCCGGCAGCGTAGAGCCCACACAGCGCATGGTTGAAGGATTCGAGGCCACCGGTTTTCGGATGATTGGTGAACAGGGAAACCAGGTCCGCCTTTTCGCCGAGCACGTTATCGGCAAGGCCCTTCAGCGATTTCTTCGGACCCACCTCGACGAATACGCGCACGCCTTCTTCATACAGTGTTTCCAGGCCCTTGATGAATTGCACCGGTGAAGCAATCTGGCTAGCCAGCATGTCAAGCATCTCGTTCACCGTGTCTTCGCCCTTCGGGTAGAAGCCGCCTGTGACGTTGCAGATGGTCGGTATGGCCGGAGTACGCAGGTGCATGCGGGAGAGAACCTTGCGCAGTGGCTGGCTGGCGGGGGCGACAATACGTGTATGGAAAGCATGGCTGACCGGCAGGGGCACAGCCTGCACGCCCTCCGCGGTAAACAGTTCAATGGCTTGCTCGATCGCCTCACTTTCACCGCCGATCACCGACTGTTGATAGCTGTTGATATTGGCGATCACGGCATAGCCATTGATCTTGGCCAGCAGCCTTTGCACATCGGCCAGCGGCGCAAACACGGCCGCCATTTTTCCGTTGTCGCCCATCGACACCCGCGTCATTTCGCGGCCGCGGGCGGCTACTGCTTCCAGCGCGTCGCCGAAATTCAACGCGCGGGCCTGAACCAGGGCCCCAAATTCACCCAGGCTGTGACCCATTACCATGTCCGGCACTATGCCGTAAGCGTGCAGCAGGCGCGCCAGTGCAATATCGCAGGCGATCAGTGCCGGCTGGGTGATCTCGGTCTGCATAAGTGAACGGTTGGCCTTCTCAATTTTTTTCGCGTCCTGGCCATCGACATAAATAAATTCCGACAGGGCTTTGCCCAGGATCGGCTCCATCACGCGGTCGGCCTGGTCCAGAGTCTCGCGCACCAGCGCTTCGGATTCGCGCAGTTCTGCCAGCATATTGACGTACTGAGAACCCTGGCCCGGGAACAGGAAGGCGATTTTCTGCCGGTCGCCCTGGCCGCGGAAAATACCCTGCGCGCCGAGAGCACGCCAGAATCCACTGTCGTTGCGCTCCAGTGCCTTCGCCGCGATGTCGATTTTCTTGCTGAGTTCGGCGGGGTCACCGAAATCGATGGCAATCCTCTGCGGGGCGCCAATGTCACGCGCCAGGGGCGCCTGGCCGGTCAGAACCTTGCTGGCTTCGGCTTCTGCTTTCAGTGTGCGCAGACGACCGGCCAGCTCACTGGCGCTATCTGCCCCGAGCAAGGCGATCCCCCGATGCGGTGGCTTGACCGCCGTATTGGAAGTGAAGCTTGAAGCAGCCACTGCGAGTGGAGGTGGATTCGTATCCTGGGCGGCAGGAACCGCGTGGTATTTCCTGCTGCCGCCGTTGAGGCGGCCGGGAATATGTTCTTCCAACACGACATGAAAATTGGTGCCTCCGAAACCAAAGGCACTGACTGCCCCCCGGCGCACGCCGCATTCCGGTTTTTCCCACTCGCGCAAATCGCCGCACACGAAGAAGGGTGAATTGTCAAAGTCGATGGCGGGATTGGGCGTTTCGCAGTGCAGGCTGGGTGGAATGACCTTGTCGTTCAGTGCCAGCACGACCTTGAGGATACCCGCCGATCCAGCGGCGCCTTTGAGATGACCGAAATTCGATTTCACAGATCCCAGCGCAATGGTGCCGGGCGAAGCCCCGGCGTTGGAGAAGACTTCTGTAAGGCTTTCGACCTCAACCACGTCGCCGACCCGGGTGGAGGTACCGTGTCCTTCTACAAGGGTCGCCGTTGACGGTGAAACACCAGCGTTTTCCCAGGCCCGCTGAACGGCCAGTTTCTGCCCGATTGGGTTCGGGGCGGTGATGCCCTTACCCCTGCCGTCGCTGGATCCACCCACGCCGCGCACTACGGCGTAGATCCGGTCACCATCGCGCTCGGCGTCAGCCAGTCGCTTCATCAGGAACAAGGAAGCGCCTTCACCCATCACAAAACCGTCGGCACCGTCTGCGTAGGGCCGGGTGCCGGTAGCCGACAAGGCGCCGATCTTGGAAAACTTGATGAAAGTTGAGGCGCCCATGTTGCGATCGATACCGCCCGTGACCACCGCGTCGAAATCGTGTGCGGTCAGGCCTTCCACGGCGGCGTTGATGGCCGCCATCGCAGATGCGCAGGCTGCGTCGCACACGAAGTTCGGACCGCGAAAGTTGAACACGTTGGCAATGCGGCCGGCCAGAATATTGGCGAGTTCACCCGGCATCGTGTCTTCGGTGATTTCGGGGATCAGGCGGTTCATCCCTTCATGGGTCTGGGCGATGATTTTTCCACGCACTTCGCCGGGTAACTCAATAAAGCTCTCAGTGTTTCCCAGTTCGCGGGCAAACTCGGGGAAAAAGATACGCAATGCGCTGAGATAATGTTTCTCGCCGGCCATCGCATTACCGATGATCACCGCGGTGCGCTCTTTATTCAGCGGACGATCCGGATAGCCGAAGTCATCGAGCACCGCGCGGGTCAGGTTGATCCCCCAACGTTGCGCGTCGTCCATGGCACTGGCCACCTTGGGCGGGATGGGGAGTCTCCAGTCGAATGGCTTCCAATCCCAGTCACGGACCCAACCGCCGATTTTCGAATAGGTCTTGTCCGGGGCCTTCGGGTTGCTGTCGAAGTAGAGATCCGGGTCCCAGCGCCCGGCGTCGACATCACTGATGCTGTAACGACCGGACTTGATGTTCTCCCAGAACCGGCCAGCGTCGGGTGCATCCGGAAGGATGGCGCTGACACCGACGATGGCTGCTGCTCGGTGTGCTGTGTCTTTCATCGTACAATCCCTCTTTATAGCCCATTTGCGGCTGTCCTCGTCTCGGGATTTTGCCGCTGTTCTATTTTCTGCGGGCGTAAAGCACGTCCGCGATGTAGTTCATGTCCTCGATGGTCCCGGCCTGGGCGCGGATAATCTCGTCCAGGTGAACGGTATCTGCAAAGCCGGCTGGCACCTGGCTTTCCGCCCCAATGACCAGCTTGATTCCATCTGTACCCACCTTCATTGCTGTGTCGCGGGCCATCACGCGGCCCATGGCGCACAGCGCATCGGCGGAGAAGCGCGTGTCCGCTTTTTCATCCCTGCTGTTTTCGATGGCCTGGCTGGCACGAAAGGAGAGCGCACCCGCGCATTCAGTCCAGGCGATCAATTCGCCCAACCGGAACAGGACGTGCTGGTTGCGGGTAAGGCGGTCAACCCGGCAGCGTTCCAGAACGGCGGCCAGGGCGTGGGAAGCCAGCGCTGCTGCATCTGCTCCGACCTCCGGCCTCGCTGCATGCAGTATTTCGAGTTGTCGGGCGCGCTCGTGGTAGTACTCTCCACGTGTTTTTAGATGCTCTTGCCAGCGGTCCCGCCCGATGGTCATTTCCATGATTTCTGACGTACCTTCGTAAATGGTCGTGATGCGCACGTCGCGTTTCATTTTTTCGACCATGTATTCCCTGGTGTAACCGTAGCCGCCGTGGGCCTGGATAGCGGCCTCTGCGGCCGCATTGCCGGCTTCGGTGCTGAAGTACTTGGCGATGGCGCCCTCGGTATTCAAAATGCCTTCACCGTCATCGATACGGCGCGCGGTGTCCTCAATATAGGCTCTTCCCGCCTCCAGCTTGATGACATGCGGCACGATCAACTTGTGTGTGTAGCCCTGTTTTTCTGAGAGTGTCGAGCCAGCCTGCTTGCGTTCGAGAGAGTAAGCGATGGCCTTGTCGAGCGCCGCCCAGCCGGTACCCAATCCAAAAGAAGCAACCATCAGGCGGGTGTAGCCAAATACGCGCTGCGCCTGGACCAGACCCTGGCCCTCCACCAGGCCCAACAATTGCCCGGCCGGAACGTAAACGTTGTCAAGCAAAACAGCCGCGGTATTGCTGGCGCGGATGCCATGCTTGTCTTCGGGTTTGCCATGGGACAGGCCTTCGGTATCTCGTTCTACGACAAACCAACTTGGCCCACCAGGCGCCATCGCCAGAACCGTGTAAAGATCTGCGAATCCGCCATTGCTGATCCACTGTTTCGCACCATTGATCCGGTAGCCGACGACTTCTCCTTCTTCTTCTACGGGTTCAGCACGTGTCTTCAGGGCGCCCAGATCACTGCCGGCCGCGGGTTCTGTTGCGGCGTAGGCCATCAACAGGCCTTCTTCGGCCAGGCGTCCCATCCAGTACGACTGCTGCTCCGGGGTTCCACCCACACGAATCGGATCGCTGCCCAGGAAGGTGGCCAGCACGCCGGTGGCGACGCCCAGGTCGATACGGGCCATTTGTTCGCACACCCGGTAGACATCGAATGCGCCACCCCCCATGCCGCCGTATTCGAGGGGAATGAAAACGAGGTGGATACCGAGTCCCTCTCCCAGAAGGTTTTTCACGAGTTCGTATGGAAATTCGTCGTTGTGGTCGAGTTCGAGCAGTTTTTCGTCGGGCAGTGCATCGGTGACGAAATCGTTTACCGCTTCCAATGTCATTTCGAGTGTTTCAGAGTCGATAGCGCTGGTCATAATCTCTCTTCCGAAATCAGGAGTTGTCTTTTCGGGTAGGGGACCTATAACCGTATGACCAGATTGCCGACGCGCCTACATACAGTTGAATATAAATTGACCTGCGTCAATATGTCGCAGGCAAGTAGTGTCAAAAGCCGACGTTTGAGTAATGCCTGGAGTTGATATTTGCGAGTGACTCTCTCACCTAATCGCCAGGCTTTCCCTCAGTCGGCCTTCTTTATTCAGTCCTAATAAGGATATTTTGAAAGACACGCCGGGGCAGATTCTAAATCCGCTGACACTTCCGGAATGGTTGCCGGAATTAAGAAACAAGGCCGTATTACGGTCAGATTTCATAGCCGGCCTGACCGTAGCCCTTGTGCTGATTCCACAATCGATGGCCTATGCGCAACTGGCCGGGTTGCCGCCTTATTACGGGCTTTATGCGTCCTTATTGCCCACGATGATAGCCGCGTTTTTTGGCTCTTCACGGCAATTGGCGACAGGGCCGGTGGCGATGGTTTCACTGATGACCGCAGCCGCGCTCGAACCGCTGGCAACTGCGGGAGGCGAAGCCTACATCGGTTATGCATTGTTGCTTTCCCTGATGGTCGGGCTGTTCCAACTGACCATGGGCATGTTCCGGCTGGGCGTGCTGCTGAATTTCCTGTCTCACCCGGTGATAGCGGGTTTTGTCAACGCTGCCGCGATCATCATTGCCACATCCCAGCTCGGTAAGATATTCGGTATCAGCGCAGAAAAATGCGAGTATCACTACGAATTCATAGTCAACACGTTTAATGCGGTCATGGATCACACCCATTGGCCGACATTCGGAATGGCTGCACTCGCATTTGGCATTATGCTCGCCGTGCGTCGTTATAACCCGAAACCGCCCGCCGTACTATTCGCGGTGATCATCACAACTTTGCTGTCCTGGGCGACCGGATTCGAAAAGCACAGCAGTATATAGGCGGATCAGATTGGCACCCAGAAAATCCGCACATCTCTAATGTACGATTCCCTGGAAAGAAAACACCTCAGCAACATGACGGACAAGTTCCATGTATTGCAGCAGGACTATGACACCAAGGCTGAGGACGCAGAGGATGAGGATGAGAAACTGCTGACCCAGCGGCAGGATGTTGAGCAGTTAAGATTCATGCTCGACCAAAAGAAAGAACAATCCAGGATCCATCACAAGGAGTTATATGCAACGCCCTTGTACGCCGACGGGAAAGGCGAGCAAACCCGGTTTTATGCGCGCGAAGATATAAGCAGTGTGCTTGCCGCAGCAGGGAAAGAAGATCCTGGCCCTGCCTGGTTCATCAAGAGTTATGCAAGCGGTGTGGTCGGACTGGAGACAGGCGGTAAAGTCATTGGCAAGGTTCCCAGCGGGCTGCCCGGTTTTGACTGGAGCGTCATCATGCACCTGATAGGCGTAATGATTACCATATCGCTTATCGGCTTCATGGAATCCATTTCCATTGCCAAGGCCATGGCTGCCAAGACCCGGCAAAATCTGAGTCCGGACGGTGAACTGATCGGTCAGGGCATGGGAAACATCGTCGGTTCCGTGTTTCAGGCCTATCCTGTATCAGGTTCTTTTTCGCGGTCGGCGGTGAACATAAACGCTGAGGCAGTAACCGGCTTTTCCTCCGTGATCACTGTAATCGTGGTGGCATTTGCGTTGCTGTTTTTAACACCACTACTCTATTATCCGCCACAAGCCACTCTGGCTGCGGTGATTATCAAGGCGGTATCGGGGCTGATCAGCGTCAGGCCGATGATACATGCCTGGCGGGCCAACCGGCACGATGGAATCGTCACCATCGTGACCTTTGTTTTCACACTGTGCTTGCCCCCGATCTGGAATTGGGGATCCTGCTGGGCATGGTGCTTTCGCTGGTGCTCCTGCTGTTACGCATCATGAAACCCCGTGTTTCATTCCCACCCCTGCGCAAGGCGTTGTTACCCGCTGATGCGGATAAGGTCGCACAAGAGGCAAACAGAGCCTGAAAACCAGGCCCTGCCTACACCGTTGTCTTAGTCACTACGATTGTAAAATTCCGCCGGAACCGGTTGCTCGGTGATGATCTCCATGGGCACTGCCGGTGCTCCGTCAGCATCGCCTATACCGAGAAAAAACAGCCTGCCCCAATCGTCAGAGTCTTGCAGCGTGGATAAAGTGCCACCGCATGCCCCAATCTGGCCATCATAGGTATTGATGTCGAATGAGATTGAGCTTTCTATGGTCGAATTGTTATTCCAGTCAAATGGGTTTCCTGCACCGCAAGTACCATTGTTCTCGTTCAAATCATTTTCGTTGAGATTAATACGGTCACCAACTGAATAATTTAACACTCCGTTTCCTGGAGGCGTGCAATCATTGTCAACGCCCGGAAATTGGTACTTATAGTTCATCACCGAGTTGTAATTAGGCTTGTAGTTGCAACTATTATTACCGCCATGGAGCAAAATGAGATTGTGACCGACCTCGTGCATGATGGTGTGCGCAACATTCCTGTCTGAATGGGCGCAGTACAGGGAAACAATCATGTCGTCGCCCCCCACTTCCGCCTGTCCCGAACTGGTGCTGCAGCAGTACATAGTGGAAGTAACCGTTTCGATTGGCTGCAAAATTGGCTGCCTTGTAGTTCAAATAATCGTCGCCGCCGACGCCCCCAGCGATAACACCATCTGCGTCGTCGATAAAGTTGCCGCCGGTAAATGCACCGCCCTGGCCAAAATCACTGATCAGGTTAACGCCGTTTGTACCGTCTGGATTGAGCTCGGGTGAGATGTTGAATGCCGCTGTTACAGAAGCTATTGATCCAGCGGTTGGACGATGCGAGTGTGCGCCACAGTCAATATCATCATCAAACCAGTCATACTCAAGTAACAGATCTTTGCGCAACGGGCTTGCGCCCATGGCAGGCAGGTCAAGACCAGTCACAGTTCCCAGCACTTCATCGCCATCTTTGATGCCATCACCATCGGTATCGGCAATGTCCGGGTCAGTGCCGGTATTATTCTCGTCAATAAAAACACCGGTGTTGGTCTCTACCGAGTCCGGCAAACGGTCACCATCCGTATCAATCGGTGGGTCCAGTTTGTCTATCTGACGGTCTCCGGTGATGGCAACAACGGTTCCATCAAAGATGGCCTGTCCCGTGAACGTCTTGACACCGCTGGAACCGACCGGTGGCGTGACCGTATAGCTGAGTGCCCGTTCTGAATCATCAAGAAACGGCCCCCACTTCACCGCATTATCAACGGCGTCAAAAACACCGGAGTTACTTATCGCTGAGACTACCCAATCCACTGGTACAGTATCCTCAACCTCGTAGTTACTGACACCGGCATCCGGTGTGACTGCAATACTGACCGCAACCGGTTGCTCAGGGGTATATTCGGATGGCGTAATACCTGCAACCGCGGTACCGGTAAGTAGAAGCACCGTGATCTGCACAGACGCCGAACATTGATTATCAATATTGGTCTCACCTGCTACCGCATCCACACAGGCGCCAACCCAATAGGTACCGTCGGTTTCCGGAGCAGTGGTTAACAATTCCTGGGTGGAACTGGAACCAGATAATAATGATGGAACGGCATCGGTTCCCAACTCGAGATCATCGCCTGCAATAACATTATCGACGGAAAAGAAGTAACGCAATGTGGAACTATCCGCTGTTAACCCGCCCTGATTCAGGGCCGTTGCTTCAATGGTGAAAGGCTGGCCGAGTGCCAGCACGGAATCATCGACACCAGGGTCAATGACCACGAGATCGGCCCTGAACTCGAAGCCATCTGAAAAAATCAAATCGTCATCCGGTGGCACAACTCCATCACGCAACGTGGTTGCCATGGCCACTCCACCGCCCGGATCGTTGTAGGAAATAGTCGCAGCAGAAACCGGCTGCATAATGCTCAACGCGACGATTGCCGCCAGTATTTTGAGGTGGTGACCTAATTTCATGGAAAATCCCTTTTGAATAACATCCTGATGGCCAACGTGCATGGTGCCACACTTGAGCACGAGTCGGGCCGGATGAAATGAGAATTGCGCTCACGGTTGCAGCATTCACTTTGCCCGCTTCAGTTAATTATTTGTACACTGTCGAATAATGATGAATCCAAACTACGAAATACTCTTTGAGCCGGTCAGGATCGGCCCGGTAACCGCCCCCAACCGCTTCTACCAGGTTCCTCATGC